>Ga0153940_1000699_pt1 | contig 16334 bp, 12 predicted proteins | sample TSNJ024MetaG_FD_104736 | JGI IMG/M metagenome (GOLD analysis project Ga0153940, IMG submission 104736) | Attine ant fungus gardens microbial communities from New Jersey, USA - TSNJ024 MetaG | ecosystem: Host-associated > Fungi > Mycelium > Unclassified | place: USA: New Jersey, Brendan T. Byrne...
GAGCCCAAATCCCCGGCAAAAACTTGCTTCCCAAGCGAGTTTTTGTATCCACCTGAAATGCGTTTTCATCAGAAAACGGATTGAATGTGGATAGTCCGGGGATTTGGGCTCTATTTCTGTTAGCATCTTTCAGCGAGATGCTCTGGTTTTGCAAACAGGACACCACCTCTCCTAGCACACAGTGGCGTCCTGGCCGCCAGCATATTGAACTTTTTCAATAAACATAGCTGAACTATAATTACAAACTCTTTCTCTTCGAAACTACATCAAATATGACAGCCGCCAACAACACCAGCCCCTTTACTACCTTCTGATAGTTAGCATCTACCCCCATAATAAACATACCAAGGTTAATAACACCCATTAAAAGTGCCCCAATAATAACCCCAGGAACCGTGCCAATTCCCCCATATGCGGAAGCTCCACCAATAAAGCAAGACCCAATCGCATCCATTTCATAACTATTCCCCGCCGTAGGATTCGCCGAATTAAGACGAGCAATTACAACCAAAGCAGACAAAGCAGACAAAAATCCCATATTCAGGTACGCCGTAAAATACACTCTGTTTGTATTAATACCCGATAGCTCAGCCGCCTTCTCATTTCCCCCTACTGCATAAAAATACCGTCCGGTTCTAGTCTTTGAAGTAATATAATTATAAATTAAGACGACCACAACAATCCAAATCAGCACATTGGGAATCCCCTTATACTGCGCCAAACGAAACATAAAAGCCAAAATAGCAGCACTAATTATAACAGTCTTGGCAACTAATCCGCCCAGCGACTCAAGTTCATAACCCTTCTTTGCTTTCTTCATTCTGCCACTAAACGTAACTCCTGCAAAGATTGCAACCGCAATAACGCCCGCCAGCATACATGTGATATTAAACCCCGTTCCACCAAAAAAATCAGGCACAAAGCTATTAAACAACACCAAGTAGTTATCCGGCATTGGTGCCAAAGTCATTCCATTTAACACAACGTTGGCAAGTCCCCGAAAGACCAGCATCCCTGCCAAGGTCACTATAAATGGCGGAATCCGCACATAAGCAATCCAGAACCCCTGCCATGCCCCAATAGCAACTCCAACCAGCAGCATAACCACAATCGCCGGCCAGATTCCCATCTTCATATTAACCATCATTGTTCCGCCGACAGCTCCAACAAAACCAATAATTGACCCCACCGAAAGGTCAATATTTCCCCCTGTCAGAATACATAAAAGCATACCGGTTGCCAGAATAAACACATACGCATTCTGTGCGATCAGATTATACACATTCTGCGGCAACAACATATTACCCCCCGTTTTAACGGTAAAAAACAACGTTACCAGCACCAGCACGATAATCATTGTATTCTTTTTTAAAACATCAAATACTTTTGTCTTATCCATAACTACTCTCCTTTCCCCACACGCAGAATATGAGACATGATAATCTCCTGTGTCGCTTCCTCTGCCTTCAGCTCACCCACCATTTGGCCTTCATTCATAATGTAAATGCGGTCAGACATTCCCAATATCTCCGGAAGTTCGGAAGAAATCATAATTACCGATTTCCCTGCCGCAACCAAATCATTGATGATACAGTAAATCTCATACTTGGCCCCCACATCAATTCCCCGTGTTGGTTCATCCAGTATTAAAATATCCGGATTGGCGAACATCCATTTTGCCAGCAGCACTTTCTGCTGGTTACCACCGCTTAAATTTCCTACATTTTGCTCCACTGTGGGGCATTTTGTATTAAGTTTATCCTTATATTCTACTGCCACTTGATATTCTTGATCCTGATCAATGACCCCTGTCGGTCCGCTGCTTACTGCATCTAAATTAGCCAGGGTCGTGTTAACCCGGATTGGATTGGATAATATAAGTCCGTTTCCTTTTCGATCTTCAGTTACATATGCCAGCTTATTCTTGATCGCATCGTGAACATTCTTAAGCTCTACCTTTTTTCCGTTAATTGACAGTTCCCCGGAGATTGCTGTCCCATAGCTTTTACCAAATACGCTCATGGCCAGTTCGGTTCTTCCTGCTCCCATCAGCCCGGAGATACCAACCACTTCCCCTTTATGTACTTTCAAAGACACGTTATTCACTACCTTCCGCTCTGCATACAGCGGATGATATACCGTCCAGTCTTTAACCTCCATGCTGACATCCCCAATATTCTTCTTTTCTCTTTTAGGGAAACGATCGGTCAGGTCACGACCTACCATGCCTTTGATGATTCGGTCTTCCGAAACTTCACCCTGATTATTATCCAGGGTTTCAATTGTTGCACCGTCACGAAGAACGGTAACTTTATCTGCTACATAAGAAATCTCATTTAATTTATGAGATATAATGATCATCGTCATACCTTCCACTTTGAATTTCAGCATCAAGTCCAAAAGGGCTTTGGAATCGGTCTCATTCAAAGAGGCAGTTGGTTCATCCAAAATCAATAGTTTTGCGTTCTTGGCTAATGCTTTGGCAATCTCCACCAGCTGCTGCTTACCAACACCTATATCTTTAATCAGAGTCCGGGGCGATTCGGTTAATCCCACCGTCTTTAAATACTTTCCGGCCTCCCCATATGTTTCATCCCAGTTAATTGCACCTTTCGCTCCCCTTTCATTTCCCAGATACATATTTTCCCCAATTGTCATATAAGGAACCAACGCCAATTCCTGATGAATAATTACAATTCCCTTTTCTTCGCTGTCATTAATCTTACTGAACTTACATAGCTGGCCATTATAATAAATTTCCCCTTCATAACTTCCATGGGGATAGATTCCACTCAAAACATTCATTAAAGTGGATTTTCCGGCTCCGTTTTCACCACACAGCGCATGAATTTCGCCTTCTTCCACCTTAAGGTTGACATTATCAAGAGCCTTCACACCAGGGAATGTTTTTGTAATACTTTTCATTTCCAGAAGCGTTTTTGCCAATATTACTCCCTCCTTTTTCCAGACACTTAAGTGTCCTCGTTAACCTTTATAATCCGGATTTAAGACTTTGCTCCGCAAACCCTTAAGCCTGCGGAGCATGATTCTTACTGTAACTGATCCTCTGTATAATATCCGGAATCAATTAATAATTCTTTATAGTTATTAACATCTGCGAAGACCGGCTCACAAAGGTATGTGGGAACCACCAGCTCTCCATTGTCATAAGACTCAGTATCATTTACTTCTGCTTCTTCGCCCTTCATCACAGCATCTACCATTTTAACTGTCTGAGCTGCTAATGTACGTGTATCTTTGAAAATTGACATAGACTGTTTGCCGGCAATAATGTTCTTAACGTTAGCAATATCACAGTCCTGACCAGTGATGATCGGCCATTCCCCGGTGTAAGCAGACAACGCGTTTTCAACACCAAGCGCTGTAGAATCATTAGAACAAAGTACTACATCCAACTTCTCTCCGCCGGCATAATTTGATGCAAGGATAGCGTCCATTCTGGATTGTGATGCTGCCGAATCCCAGTTTGCAGTTGCTACTGCTGCGAATTCTACCGATCCCGAAGGTACTTTAATCTTACCGGAATCAATATATGGTTTTAATACATCCATAGCACCATTATAGAAAAATGTTGCATTGTTGTCGCCTGGGTCACCAGCGAAGATTTCCATATTAAACGGACCTTCTGCATTTTCCAGATCTAATTGTTCTTTGATATATTCTCCCTGTTTCTGTCCTACCATATAGTTATCAAATGTTGCATAATAGGTTACTGCATCAGAGTTCTTTAAAAGCCGGTCATATGCAATTACCGGAATGCCCGCCTCTTTTGCTTTAGAAAGCGGATCGCCAAGGGATTCACCATCAATAGATGCAATTACAAGAACTTCCGCCCCATTAGAAATCAATGTTTCCACCTGAGATACCTGAGTTCCAACGTCGTTGTTTGCATACTGAAGATCTACTTCGTATCCGGCTTTTTCAAGTTCGGATTTCATATTTTCCCCGTCCTGATTCCAACGCTGGAGATCTTTTGTCGGCATTGCCACACCAACTTTACCCTTTCCGGCACTGTCTGAAGTAGTTTCCGCCTCAGCATCCTCAGTCACTTCTGCTGTATCTTCCGCAGTATCATCAGATGCCTCCGCAGTTTCCTGAGTTGATTCTTTAGATGTTTCTGCTGAGTCTTTGCTGCCGCATCCGGTAAACATCGTTACTACCATAGCTGTACAAAGTAATGCGCTGATCAATTTTTTCTTCATTCCTTTTCCTCCCTTATTTGTTGCTGTTTGTTTGATGAGTAAACTATATCACGAAAGGAACTGGAATTATTTGTGAGGTGTGGGATATTTTTAGAAAGTTTTTAGAAATATAGCAGGAGATAGCATATTTTTGTGGTCAAAAAAATGCTGGTACAATTTTAGACTAATAAGTTCTCACAGATAGACTAAATGAGACTGTGATTAAATTGTTTACGTAAGCTATTGTATACCCTTCTGCCACCAATTTTTCAAATAATTACAAAAGAGTACAACACCCATACCAGCGAGCCAGTACACTGATATCAGATACCATCAAAAAACTTTAAATCGCTAAAACCAGCCGCTGTGGGAGGAGATGTAATTCACGAAAACATTTGGAGGGCGCCCTTAGCACCTGACGAAATCCACTGCTTACGCAGACCCAGCGCGACGGCACTCCGGAGCGTTGTTGGTCGAAGTTAGCAGTTAGTTCGGCAGGTGCGTTGCCCGGGTTTTCGTGAATTACATCTCCTCCCACAGTGGCGTCCGCACAGCCACCCCAATTAAATATCCATACTACTATTCATCCACATGAAGATAAACTTCATCCTTAAAATGAAACTGAGAATCCACAATCACTTCGTCAATATTTTCCATTGTTACTGCAATTGGTTCCAGTTTGCAAAACGGAACATCATAGGTTCCATCATTCATCTCTTCATTTACATCTATTTCCTTCCCCTGAATTAACTGCACAGTATATTGAGCCGCTTGTTTAGCCAAATTTTGAATTGGTTTGTAAACGGTCATATATTGATATCCTTCTACTATCCTTTGGCAAGCCTGAATATCAGCATCCTGACCCACAATACATACTTCTCCGGCTAGTTGATTCTCCGCCAGAGCGCTTATAGCTGCAGCGGCAAGAGCATCATTACCACAAATAATAGCATCTACAGCTCCAACCTGTTTCAAACATTCATTGGTATATTCAAACCCATATTCTTCAATCCATCCCCTCGCTTTATTTTGATAAACCAGAGTCTGATCATGTCGATTTAATACTTCTTCTACACCAGATATTACTTTTGAAACATTATCATCGGTATCCGGTCCATAGATAGCAGCTACTTTTCCATTCTCAGGAATTTGTGACAGCACTGCTTCAGCCATTAACGTTCCCACCTGCACATTATCAAAAGAGACATAAAGATCCGTATTGGCGTTTTGTATAAGGCGGTCGTAGCTGACCACTACAATTCCGGCTTCTTTTGCGCTGCAAAGCAGATCCTTCAGCCTTTCATCCCCGGTATCTACCGCCACGATCACAATTGCGTCCACCTGTTTTTCAATCAAATATTCTACCTGTTTGCATTGCTGCACACTATCGCCGTTGGCATTTTGTACATTTACCTGAGCACCAAGGTCGTTGGCCGTAGAAACAAATACATTCCGGTCACGCAGCCAGCGTTCCAGGACAAAGGTATCAAAACACATGCCTATTTGAATCTGTTCTTCTTTTTGATGGGTTTCTGCATGCTGCCCCGGCTCTTTGCCGGCACAGCCTATGGCCAGCAGCAAAATCATACCTAAGATACCGCCAAAGCCAATCTTCTTTTTCATCCTTCCATACCCTCCCTGTATTCTGTCGGGGTACACCCAACAATCCTTTTAAAGATTCTGCTAAAATAATTGGGATCGGTATATCCTGCATTAACGCAGATTTCTTTTACACTGATGTTGTTTGCTTTCAGCATTTGTTTGGCCTTTTCAATGCGCAGGGAGGTGACATAATCGATAAAATTCATGCCTTCTTCTTCCTTGAATAATTTACTGAAGTAATAAGAACTGATATCCACATATTTAGCCACTTCCTCCAGTGATATGTCCTTGCTGTATCTTTGCTGTATGTATTCTTTTGCTTTGCCGATTACTGTTATGTTCTTTTCCTGATTCTTTATGGTTATGTTGCGGCTGGCTTCGGTAATCTTTTCCAGGAACCATCGGCGCAGTTCGATGTAGGAAGTGCAGGAGAGTACATCGGTTAGGTAATTTTGCCGGTATAAAAAGCTATACTGCATTCCGCCCTGCAAAAAAACCTCTTTTTCTGCTGTCATAACGAACTCCAGCACCTTTGTTTGAATATCCTTTTCATAATCGCCGTAGCTATCTACCATCCAATCAAAAAAACGGCCGGCGGTCTCCCGGGTTCCGGGGAGATTTCCCGCCTTGACATAGTAGAACAGTTTTTCTTCCAGATCAGAAGGATAGTCCGGAGCATATTCGCAGCCAAGGCCAAGGTCCTGGATATGTACTACAGTGCCTCTGCCGATTTGGAGTGCCTTTTTAGATTCCTCGTACGATTTATGGAGCCTTAAGAATTCCCAGGTGGCTCCGATCCCACTACGGAATTGGAGCCCCAGCTTCTTGTCCAGTTTGGCCGTCATATTACGGGCATGGTCGACGGTTCGGGTTCGTTCTTCGTATTCCATAGTTTTGGTCCGGCAGGGCAGGAATATTGCCATTTTATTTGCCATAATAGAACCCACAACGGCTTCCGGGAAGAATTCTTTGATGACTTCCTGCATGAACGAAGCGCTGTTTTGCAGTTTTACGCTGGTGCCGATAACGTTCTGGATTCTCCCGTCTTTGCTTCGTTCACCGAATTCCAAGGTCATGATATTTCCATAGTTGGCGGTAATCTCCAGCAGGGAGCGGTACCGCTCCATCTCGGTGGAAAAGTCCTCCTGAAATAGAATCAGGTTGATAAAACCATTTTCAATGATTGGAATAACCGTCTGGAGTTTTTCCCAAACCAGCAAGTCATTGGAGCGCTTTTTGCGTTCCTGATCGATCAGCATCATGGCATTTTCCATGGCTTCGGTAACCTGCTCTTTGGTAAAGGGCTTGGTGATATAATCTATCGCCCCCAGGTTAATTGCCTCCTGAGCAAATGAAAATTTATCATAAGCAGAGATAACGATGAAGACCAGCTTTTTATTGAAGGTTCGGATTTCTTTCATCGCTTCGATGCCGCTGATTCCAGGCATTTGAATGTCCATAATGGCAATATCGGGTGCAAATTGATGTACTTGTTCGATTACCGCACGACCGGATTTCACTGCTTCAATCTGGCAGTTGCCGCCAAAGTTCTGTTCGATAATAAATTTTAATGAATCCAGTACGATTCCTTCATCGTCCGCCAGTAATATTTTATACATCTTTTTCTCCCACCTTTCTTTCTCCGGTTTCCCAATCTCCTAGGTGTTTCTGTGCATCGCAAAGCGTGTTGCCGGTCACGGCGTGAACAGTGATCCTTTGGGAATGTAGATATACACCCGCGTGCCTTGTCCTTCACTTTCTATGGAAAACAGAGAGTCTTCTTTATAGTAAAGTTCCAGCCGCTCTCTAACATTGCCAAGGCCTACTCCATTGGACAGTCCTTTGTCAGCGGATGTGGTGATGACACCTTTTTGAATTTCCGCCAGCCGCTGAGGTGGGATGCCCTTTCCGTTGTCTTCAACACAGATGCAGTATTTGGAGTCTTCTTCTTTAACGGAAAGAATCACCTTACCTTCCCAGTCGATATCCCGGATGCCGTACTGTACTGCATTTTCCACCAGGGGCTGCAGGATCATGCCGGGGACAAGAATGCCCTCAATATCACAGGTTATTTGCTGCTCAAAGCAAATTTCACCGGAAAAGCGTACATTCATAATATAAATGTAACTTTCTACCAGTTCCAGTTCTTCCCGGAGATAAACATCCTTTTCAAGGTTATTCATACTGTAGCGGAAAAACTCGGACATTTTCTGGATAAAGGAGTATGTGCGCTCGGCATTTTCAAGCATCGCAAGCTGGGCACCGGCGTTTAATGTATTGAATAGAAAATGAGGGTGTATCTGAGCCTGGTAGTATTTTAGCTGGGCATCTTTGAGATGATTCTTCATCAAGAGTTCCCGTTCTTTGGCTTCATTTTCCGCTTCCATACTTTCTTTGATACGGAGGATGTATGCCCGGATGCTGACCAGCATTTCATTAAAGGTCTTGGTTACCACACCTACCTCATCCATCGAATGCACCGGCAGATCCGGAAGATTGAAGTTTCCTTCTGCTACCGCATTGGCGGCCTTTGACAGCTCTTTTAGCGGCCTTGTTATCTGCCTGGTTAATAAAAATATCAAAAGTACATTAAAGAGTGCTACGATGATGTTCATCACAGTGGTAATACGCCCCAGCAATTCCAGCGAAACTGCAAGATTAGCATAATTAGCTGAGTTATCCTTGAACTGCTGGTTATTCAAGCTGAATATATATGCGTTTAAGTAATTGTACAGATCGCTGGCTTTATCATAACTTACGCTATACCGGTTAATATCACGGGCTCGCCTTGCTTCTACCGCTTCGCCGGTTATCGTTAGATAACTATCAGAAATACCGCGGATATTCTTCTCCATGATAGCAGAGTCCTTTCCGATAATTTCCCCATTCAGTTCTTGTATTCGGTTGCTGTATTCCTGGATACAGCGATAGTAGCCATTCAGGGAATCGCTGCTGCGGGAATCCAGATACTCTTTCATATTCTGTTGAATCCCATTCAGGGCTTCCGAAATGACATTCAGTTCCTCATTACTGGTATATACTTTTTCTATAGCTAATAGTGAGCGATTAATGTTGGTAAGCATATAGTTGGTAGCAAAAAAAGCCAGGAGAGATGTCAATAAAAACATGCTGATCAATTTAGTCTGAATCGACAGATGCGAAACAAATTTTTTCATACCACCTTGCAATGCTTTATCAATTCTCACCCGGTTTCCTCCTCTGTCTGCAGTTTCTGTAAGATTCCCCGTACATTTTTCTGATCAACGATTTTGGCATCTACCGATACGTAATCACTGACATATCCATATTCCTTATATTCCCCGATACTGTTAACAGCCTGTACGCCAATCTCATTAGCATCAACGACGTAAGTAGACTGAATTATGCCTTTTTCAATTGCTTCCAGAATCGCTTCGTCATAATAAAAACCAATTACTTTTACTTTACCAACACAATTTAAATCGACAATAGACTGATAAACACTTTTGGTCTGTGTCAGGGAAGTACATATAATAATATCCGGACGAGTGTTAAGGTTGCGTATCAGCATCCGGATTTGCTCTTCCGCATTATAAGCTTCACTGCTGTCAATCGTCTGGGAATTCAGCTTATAATTTAAGCTGTGCCCCAGAGTACCCTCTTTTTTGGCTCCGGTGGAATTCACCTTGTTTTCATCCAGTAACTTCTGCATCCCGGAGATTACGATGTTATTATCCGTGTTCTCCTTCATATGATCTAACAGCACCAATATCTCTTCATCTTCTTCATCTGCATATGCAAGTGCCTGAGAGCAAAGATCATATCCCATCCGAAACTTATTCTCGCCGATAAAACTGCATCGCTTACTTCCTACACTATCTTCGGCAACCGTCACCACCACGATTTTTCGCTCCCCCTGATCCATCGCCTGGTTAATCAATTCAACGGTGCTGTACTCCTGATTCCCTTCCAGGATAATAGCGTCCACATTGGCGGCTATAGCCATCTGCAAAAGTTCATTTATACTGTAGTTCAACGACAGTTGCCGGCCATAATTTTCAACATAAATGCCGGCCTCTTCACCTGCGGTTTTAGCACCTTCATAAATGGAATTGCAAAATGGATCTTCATATTTACTTGAGATAAAGGCGCAATGATAGGTATAAGCTTTTGGCGCTTCTTCCTCATTCATAACCCGCTGCTTAGACCATACCCGATAATACCACCCTCCCACCAGGATAACACTTACCAGCAGCGCAATCATCAATAAGGCAATGATCAAAGTACTTCGGTCTTTTTTCTCCCGCATGTTTTATATCCCTTCCTCAGCAATCCTCTTCCACCTCGGTGGAATTCACCAAATGCCGCTTTGCTTGCAAATATATATCGAAAAGGAGTATCTTAAGATACTCCTTATACTCATTTATTACTTATATTATATCATAAGACCTATACAATTTCTTCAAATAAATCTTTCACTCTGGGATATATTTTTGCAAATTGACGATAGCGTTTCTCATACTTTTCAACCAGGTCACCATCCGGTTTTATCACATCTACAACTTTTACTAAAGCATTAGCTGCTGCTTCTACCGACTCATATTCACCGCATGCCACTGCTGCCAGCATAGCACCGCCATAACCTGGTCCTTCTTCACTTTCGATTACCTCCACCTCAATCCCCAGGACATTGGCAATAATCTTTTTCCAAAGCGGACTTTTTGCTCCGCCGCCGCAGATTTTTGTTCTCTCAATCTTAATTCCCAGCGTTTTTGCCACCTCAAAGGAATCACGAATGGCAAAGGCAACGCCTTCTAATACCGCCTGGGTCATATCCGCCCTGGTGGTATCCATGGTCATGCCGATAAAAGTTCCCCGGGCATTGGGATTATTATGCGGCGAGCGTTCTCCCATCAGATATGGCAGGAAAAACACTTTGTTTTCTCCCAATCCAGTGATGCTTTCCTGCTCTTTTTGGTATTCGCCGGTTTGCAAAATGTCATCCATCCACCACTTATTACAGGATGCTGCACTTAGCATGCAGCCCATCAGATGATAACAGCCATCCGCATGGGCAAAAGCATGGAGGGCATTGTTGGCATCCACGCCAAAATCCTTACTGGAAATGAAGATCGTTCCACTGGTTCCCAATGAAATATTACATCTTCCATCACCTACCGTTCCGGTTCCTACTGCCGCGGCAGCATTATCTCCGGCACCGGCAGCAATCTTCACATTTTCTGACAAGCCAAGCATCCGGGCAATATCTGCTTTTAAGGTTCCGACTACTTCATAGCTCTCAAATATCTGCGGCACCTGCTCTTCGGAAATCCCGCAGATATCCAGCATTTCCTGTGACCAGCATTTATTCTTGACATCAAAGATCAACATTCCCGATGCATCAGATACATCTGTGCAATGAACTCCGGAAAGTTTATATGCAATGTAGTCCTTAGGCAGCATCAATTTGGCAATCTTTGCAAAGTTCTCCGGCTCCTGATTACGCATCCACAGAATCTTCGGCGCTGTAAAGCCGGCAAAAGCAATATTGGCTGTATATTGCGATAACTTTTCTTTCCCGATGGCTGTATTCAAATACTCGGTTTCTTTCCCCGTCCGTCCGTCATTCCACAAAATAGCCGGACGGATTACCTTATCCTGGTCATCCAGCACCACCAGGCCATGCATCTGACCGCCAAAGCTGATTCCGGCTACCTGGCTTTTATCACAATCAGCAGTCAATTCTTTCAGCCCATCAAGTACTGCATCCCACCAGTCTTCCGGCTTTTGCTCCGACCAACCCGGATGGGGAAAATACAGCCGGTATTCTTTTGATACTACTTTTTCAATCTTTCCTTTTGCATCCATCAGCAGCATCTTCACTGCTGATGTCCCCAGATCAATTCCAATATATAACATAACTCCATCCGTTACGTAAAACTTATAAAACTTTACATAAAGATTATAAAAGTTTATGTTTACTTCCTTGTTCAACGTGTCCTGCCTCGGTGAACCTACTACAGTTTGATATGACACTCCGAAGGCGTAAATTCCCGTGTAACTCACGGTACACAGTATCATAATTCGTCAGATGACTTATGATACTTTATATCTTGATAAATTGATGCTGGCATTTTTATCCCTGTCTATTTCATATCCGCAGTGCCCGCAGACAAATGTTCTTTCTGAAAGGCTCAGCCTTTTCTTTACATGTCCGCATTGGCTGCATGTTTTGCTTGATGGATACCATTTATCAGCTTCAACAAATACAATACCGTATTTTTCGCATTTATAGGCAAGTGTCTTTTTGAATTCATAAAACCCTTGTCTGGCTATAGACTTTGATAAATGCTTGTTTTTCATCATCCCCGATACATTCAGGCTTTCCATAACGATCCTGGACGGTTTGGTTTTCACGATCTCTGTCGTTACCTGATGCCTGTGATCAGTTCTGATGTTCTCAAGATGTCTGTGTAGTTTCCTCATCTTTTTTTCGAGTTTTACAATGTTGCCCGTTTTAACGTAACTTTCTCCTTCCTTGTTTTTTAAGTATTTTTTCGATACCCTGCGTTGCAGCCTGCGCTTTTTCTTTTCGAGCTTTTTTATTTTCTTGGTTTTATTGATGTTTTCATATGGTTCCGGTCTGTTTGAACAAACAGCCAAATCCTTTAATCCTAAATCGATCCCAACACTTTCATTTGAAAGAGCCACTGCATTTGGTTCTGCTTCTATCCCGACCGATACGTACCAATGGACACCGTCAAACGTGACTCTCGGGTTTGTATATTTTACATTTTGCGGTATCCGGTCTGACTCCGACAACCTGACCCAACCGACTTTTTCAATTCTTACATGCGTTTCTGTAAATTTGATCTTTTCTGTGTCCTGATAAAATTTAGGCTTGGATCTGCCTTTGCTTTTGAATTTCGGCCTGTCCGCTTGCTTCTTGAAAAATCTGACATATGCTCCACAAGCGTCTTTGATCGCTTGTTTTGTGATATTATTGCTGTAATTGTAAAGCCACTGGTGTTCTTCCGTATTTTTTAGTATGGTAAATTCTTTCCGCAGCTCCCGGTCGCTGATAAATTTACCACCGTTTTTATGATTTTCTTGCTGTCGGCTTAAAGCCCAATTGTATGCAAACCTTGCCGTGCCCGCGCTTTGCCAAAGTTTGCTGTTTTGCTCATTGTTAGGTTCAAGCCTGACTTTCAACCCCTGTATCATCCTCAAGCAGCTCCTTTATCATCTTTTTGGCTTTATTGGCTCTTCTACCCTGTGATTTACAACTGAAAACAGTTACGATCTGAACTAGATCCTCAACTAATTCCTGTTCTTCGGGTTTTTCCGTATTGTCTATGATCTCGATTGTTGTACCGTATTTGACACATATATTTTCTATCAACTCATAGCCAAACCGTAATAGCCGGTCTTTGTACAACACGACTATTTTATCAACCTCGGATGATGTTATCATGGATAATAGTTGGTTCAGTCCTTTTTTATTATAGTCTATACCGCTTCCTATATCTGAGATCACTTCAAAAGAATATCCTTTCGCATACATATAGGTTTTTACGTTGTCTATTTGTCTTTCAAGGTCATCTTTCTGTTTATTACTTGATACGCGGCAATATCCTATAACCTTTCTGTTTTTTTGTTGTTCGCCTTTCAAACCTAAATAATGATGGAGCTGTTCTTGCGAATAATATCTGTATCCGCTTTCGCTGACATGGTGCGGCTTTAACCTGCCTGTTTTGTCCCAATTGCGTAAACTTTGTTGCGTTACTCCTATTAATTCCGCAAATTTCCCTATTCCGTAATATTCCATTTCATCACCACCTTGAATTATTATACTTGGTTTGATTGATAAATTCAAGATGGTTTTATAAACTTTTATAAATATTCCTTAACTGTTATTAGCCTCCCTATGCAAAGGGATTTTCTGTCTTATAGAGCATTCCCTTTGGTTGATTGAATCCGATTTCTTCTACGTCTACGCCGATATAACGAAATACCTCATACAGTGCCTTGCCATAATGACCGAACGCTACTGCTCCGTGGTGCGGGTAGTTCCCTTCGATCAACACATGGCGGTAGAATCTGGCCATCTCCGGAATACCAAAGATACCGATTGCGCCAAATGACCTGGTAGCCACCGGAAGTACCTCACCGTGTGCAATATATGCGCGAAGCTTTGCATCTGCGGTACTCTGAAGCCGGAAGAAAGTAATGTCGCCTGGTACAATATCTCCTTCTAAGGTTCCCTGAGTTACTTCTTCCGGCAATGCTCTGGCCATAATCATCTGATACTTCATGGAACAGAAGGATAACTTCTTGGAACTTGTATTGCCGCAGTGGAATCCCATAAATAAATCCTGATGGACATATGGGAATTTGCCTTCAATTTCGTCCTTATACATATCTGCCGGTACTGTATTATTGATATCCAGAAGCGTTACGACATCTTCGCTTACACAGGCTCCGATAAATTCACTTAAAGCCCCATAGATATCCACTTCACAGGAAACCGGAATGCCTCTGCCGGTCAGACGGCTATTAACATAGCAGGGAACGAAGCCAAACTGGGTCTGAAACGCCGGCCAGCATTTACCGGCAATGGCTACATACTTGCGGTATCCCTTGTGTTCTTCAATCCAGTCTAACAAAGTCAGCTCATACTGTGCAAGTTTTGGCAGGATCTCCGGCTTTTGATTACCTTCGCCAAGTTCTGCTTCCATATCTTTTACCACGTCCGGAATACGCGAATCCCCTTCATGCTTATGAAATGCCTCAAATAAATCCAACTCTGAGTTTTCTTCAATTTCCACCCCCAGATTATACAACTGCTTAATTGGTGCATTACATGCAAGGAAGTTCAAAGGCCTCGGCCCAAAGCTAATAATTTTCAAATCATTAACTGCAACGACAGCACGTGCAATGGGAAGGAATTCATGTATCATATCAGCACATTCATCTGCAGTTCCAACCGGATATTCCGGTATATATGCCTTAATATTGCGAAGCTTAAGGTTATAGCTTGCATTAAGCATTCCACAATACGCATCGCCGCGCCCCTGCGTAAGGTTGTCACCTGATTCTTCTGCTGCCGCAACAAACATCGCCGGTCCGTCAAAATGTTTTGCCAATAATGTCTCCGAAATCTCCGGTCCGAAGTTCCCCAGATACACCACTAAAGCGTTGCATCCTGCCGCCTTAACATCTTCTAAAGCCTGCACCATGTGGATTTCACTTTCTACGATACAGACCGGACATTCATAGATTTCAGCCTCATTATATTTTTTCTTGTATGCCTCTACTAATGCTTTCCTTCTTCCTACGGATAAACTTTCCGGGAAACAGTCACGACTTACCGCTACAATTCCAATTTTTACTTCGGGAATGTTGTTCATTCTTTTACCTCCTGCTTTTCATCATCAACTACCTACTGAATAGCTACATCAATTTTTACCTTTTCTATTTTAATTCCTATTTCAATTTTGCCATGTACTCTTGTTCACAGGATTTTACCAAACCCTTACACTTGCAGGTTTACACCCTTTAACCCAACAAATGCTCCATCCTTATCCAACCCTGATTCCGGATGAGCAATGAGCCATTTATTTTTTGCCGCCATCAGTTTATCTTCCGAAAACTGACCGCTTAATGACGGAGTGTCAGTGTTAGTCCCCTGAGGCAAAATTACCACTACCTGAAAACCCCCTTTAGTACTGCATGGTGCATAATGCAATGTCGTTCCATAAAACTCCAGCACCGCACCACCTGGCGCTTCAAAGACCTCCATCTTCCCGGTGTCATATGTATGATCATCTTCGATATCCTGCTGCGAACCCAACATAAAAACAGTATTGGATATTGGAATGTTAATCTCCGAATCACGGTGATACTCCACTGCATTTAAGATTCGATTATGCCCATTGCAGTATCCTATCTGAATAGGCATCCCTCCATAAATGCTGTTTTGAATCAGGGTGTATTCACTACACTTTTCCAGTTCAGCATCGGAAGCTACATAGACTACATCCTCCGGCAAGGGTGTCTCCCCTAACCTTTTAAGTAAATCAGGCACATCCAGGCTCAGCACTCTTCCATACTTTTTAAAAGCATCATCTGTTACTTTTTTTATCTGCATACTTCTCCTTTCCGGTATACACCTTCTTTTTATCCCATCAGAGATTCTTTCTGAGGGGTAGTTCTGGTTAAGAAAATAATTAGTTTACTCATTAAACTAATTGTGTTATAATCATATTACAACCTGGAAATATAAATTGCAAGTGCTTTTTATTATTTCTTTTAAAGAAGGTTAGAGTTTAGATATGCAGATTAAAAGTAATATATGCAAATGAGATAAATAGGGTTGCTATTGGGGGATAGTATTTTAGCTAACGGACGCGGGCAAAGGGCATGGGCTTACTTCCGTAAACGCGGCAACGCTCTGGCGGACTAACTGCTAACTACGACTAAAGCGCTCAGGAAAGCCTTCGCGCTTAAGTCTCCGTAAGCAGTGGATTCCGCCGCCGCTAAAACCGCCGC
>Ga0153940_1000702_pt1 | contig 16294 bp, 7 predicted proteins | sample TSNJ024MetaG_FD_104736 | JGI IMG/M metagenome (GOLD analysis project Ga0153940, IMG submission 104736) | Attine ant fungus gardens microbial communities from New Jersey, USA - TSNJ024 MetaG | ecosystem: Host-associated > Fungi > Mycelium > Unclassified | place: USA: New Jersey, Brendan T. Byrne...
CCCTGTTGGTTTACTTTCCGACAGGGGACATTTTTATTTTGGCATGAGGGAGCAACCTTATTTTGGCGGAAGGGGTCAATTTTGCCTGGCGCGAGGGGGCAACGCCCGCCGGATTTTCCATACTGCCATCTGAAACAAAATGCGTTGCCAGATTTTCTCCATTTCCATATTCATTCCGTATTGTTCGGGATGATACAGTCCGCACTCCGAATGAAAACCCGGGACGGGTATGCAAAGCGTAGTCTCCTTCAAAATAAACGGTACTGCTTGGTTTTACAAAATAAAATGCGGGTTTCAGACCTGACAGACGAGCTATTGCTTCGTTATATTCTTTAGTTCGTTCGGGAACTAAAGTAGCCATGCTTTTACAGTATTGAAGTACCCCACTTTTCTTTGTACCATTTATACGGCTCATTCCCCTGCCCATCACATTGTAATGGCAATATTGGCCACGTAATACCTTCAAGTATGATTCTCTTACAAACTTATCCAATATTTCCAACCGTTTTTTATCGAGCTGAAACTCTGTGCCAAGAGCATACATCGCAAATTTAGTAACGCCCTTAAGAAGTTCGTCTCCATATCCCATAATATATAACTGCCGTCCATGTTGAAAATAAGAGTTATCATATTGTATACCCTCTTCAGTTGTATATACTAACGGCTCATAGCCTTGTTCCATAGTTAACCTAAGCAAATCACTATCTTTTGTCAGACAAGCTCGATACAACCAATGGAGAGCTATATCGGTTTTATTCGGGCCTGTTTGTACTAACGGATTGCCCCCATCTATACGCATGCGTTCCAGTGTTTTTCTCTCTAAATCGGCAGGAAGTTGTTTCTCTCCAGTTCTGAGTTGTAACAATATAATGCCGAGGCGTTGTGGTTCAGAAATCTGATTATACCACCAATTATCACACTCGGGATTGGAGTCATACCAAAAGGATAATCCCTTTTCTATCATTTCATATACATTCCGATCTTTATAATATTTACTACCGGGCATTGTATATGCGAAAGTGAAACTGTATAAACGCTCTATATGCTTCAATGGCGGCCAGTTTGTCATATTTCTGGCTTTATAATCAACTTCAGAAAACGATCCGTCCTGATTATACTTCTGCACTCCTTCATTCACAGATTTTTCTAAACCAGAGATATTCATTCCTTGTTGAATCTCGGCTCTTATACGAGATGAAATAAGTTCATAAACATCTTTATCAGGATCTTGTGCAAACAAAACCAACGTAAAAGTTAATATGTAGGAAAGTAGTAGAAATTTTCTTTTCATATAATTCTATTAAATCTTATAAACAATTTATTGGTATATTCTTGTTCTATTGTTTTCGTCATTGCGAACAAAGTGAAGCAATCTTGATGTTCGTTTTATGAATTGCTTCGCCTTACAGGCTCGCAATGACGGAAAAGGAAAGCATATCATTAATTGTTATTGATTACTTATTTCTTTACATTATCGAGTTTTACTTCCGAAATAGTAGCTTTTCCGGAAGTAAGTAGAATTCTTAAATCACTTGCTACCGCTTTTTTAAACATATAAGTCGAATATTTTTCTGTTTCGGAGATAGCACCTTTATAAACAGTAATAAACTGCCCTCCTCCGCTGGATAATTGGATTTCAAATGCAGCAGGATGTTCAATAGATTTCCAATAAATATCTATTTTTTCAGGTTGAGCATTTTCATTCATTACGATGTTCAGAAAGTCACCTGCAACGCCATTCCATTTGGTATATTCGTTATTATCCAGAACCATTTTGGCTGATTCATTCACACCTACGTCTGATGCTTTCGGAACAAAGGCTCCATATGGTGCAATCGTAAGTTTATCCTTCAAACGAATGTCTTCGGACGAAGCTCCTATCATAATTTCGAAATCACCTGGTTCTATCACCCATTCATTGTGGATATTATACAATTCGAAATCTCCTGGATATAGAGTAAATGATACTTCTTTCGTTTCGCCCGCTTTTAAATGTACTCGCTCAAATCCTCTCAGATTCTTTTCATATGTAGTAACCGAGCTGATAATATCCCGTGTATATAATTGAACAACCTCATCACCTGCACGATCGCCTGTATTTGTTATTTTACAAGTAACAATCACATTTTGCTTATCTGTTATATTCTTGGCTGAAAGTGAAATATCGGAATATTTAAAGGTTGTGTAACTCAATCCGTAACCAAACGGATAAAGAGCACCGTTTACTCTGCTCATATTCCCTTTCATCCCCGGGGTCTTACTTCCGTCAACCTGTGATGCAGGTTTGTGAGGAAAGTTAAATGGAATTTGCCCTACAGTCTTTGGAAAGGTGACAGTGAGTTTTCCTCCGGGATTATAATCTCCAAATAAGACATCAGCAATGGCTGTTCCTCCCTGAGATCCCGGATACCAAGCTTCCAAAATAGCGGGAACATATTTGTCTGCCCAATTAATCGAATTAGGGCGGCCGTTTATCATAATCAGAACAACAGGTTTTCCTGTTTCCTGAACTGCTTTCAACAATTCTAACTGTCTCCCCGGGAGTTCTAGGCTAGAACGGGATTTATTTTCTCCACAAGTACGGCTATTTCCACCTAAGACAACAATCGCAACATCACTTTTCGTTGCATTCTCTACGGCTATATCTATTTCCAACTGCTCCTCTTTAGTCAAAGGTGTTGGAAGTATTTCTGATTCGGGCCAATTAGCGTCTACAATATCACACCCCTTTGTATAAAGAATTTCAGTTTGGTTGCCTACTTTAGCTTTTAATCCATCTAATACAGAAACAACATCTACAGCCAAAGGCCCGTAATGAGTTAGGGCATATGCAGCATCATCGGCATTAGGCCCGCAAACACTTATTGTCTTAATTTTATCTTTAGACAACGGCAAAAGCTTCGCTTCATTTTTTAGCAAGACCAGCGATTCACGAGAAGCTTGCAAAGCCACCTCTTGATTTTTCAAACTATTCACTTCATCATCAGCGGACTTTAAGTCCATCTGATAAGGAGAATCAAATAATCCTACCAGAAATTTCACTCTTAAAATATCTCTTACCCTATGGTTTATAGTTTCCATGCTTAATCCCCCTTCACGGATTAGCTCGCGAAGGGGTAGTACATATGAATCGGGAGATCGGAATGTACATCTAACATTCAATCCCGCTTCGACCGACTGTCTTACAGACTCTTTCATATTTTCAGACGTTCCATGTTTAGAATGGAGATATTCCACGGCATCACTGTCGGACACGACATATCCACGAAATCCCATTTCAATGCGTAGGCGTGTTATCAACCAATAATAACTGCTCTGAATAGGAAAACCATCATAATCGTTGTAAGCACTCATTGCCCCTAACAATCCTGCTTCTGCTATAACTCGCTTCCACGGATAAACATGAATATTTTCGACTTCACGTGGCGACATTTGAGGATCAACTCTCGACATCCCCTCACGTCCGCCTTTATTATTACTATATGCAATATAATGCTTAGCCGTAGCTGCTACCTGATAATTTTGTTGTAGACCTTTTGTCATGGCAACGCCGAGTTCTCCGACTAAATAAGGGCTTTCGCCATATACTTCTTCATAGCGTCCCCATCGTTGGTCACGACCGACATCTAATATCGGAGCATAAATATTGGTATAACCCAATAAACGCCCTTCACGACCTGTGATATATCCGACCTTATTAATAAGATCGCGATTCCAAGTATGCCCTAAGCCTAATTGAGTGGGGAAATTGGTGGCAATATAACTTTCAACCCCTCTGATACCTTCATTGGTAAAATCGACAGGAATACCTAAACGAGTCTCTTCTACAAAGAATCTTTGAACTTCATTCAGTGCCCATGCATGCCTCGAAGCAGGCCAGACAAAAGGGTTATCGGAAGGTGGTAATCCCCATTGTTGAAACCCATTTAAATGTTCGTCTATGGCGCCAATCCCATCTTTCCATAATTTATTTTTCCATTCAGGAGTGGGTAAATCATCTGCCAATACACGCTTGTATCCATATAATGTTACCATCTGACATGTTTTTTCTTCCATGGTCATTTGGCTTAGCAAATCTTCTATACGATCTTCAAGTTTAGCAGACGGATCTTCATACACGTCTATCTTTCCGTTTTTGTTGAAATCAATCCACCCTTTCTGATACATCTTATTCTTCGATGGAGTGTATTTAATCAACTCTTTTACAGTAGGAATACGTGAATCGGATTGAGCTACTGAAAGTAAACTAAAAGAGAATAAAGTAAAAAACAAAAAATATTTCATAGTTATATAATTAGTTTAAGTCTTAAAGTTACACAAACCATCTGAAATGTCCGGAATTCGCTTGTTAAAGAGCCTCCAAAAAGAAAATATTTATTCTACTTGTATGGGATAAATTCGGAAAGAATCTTCTCTCTGAACCAAGGATCATTTGCATCTTTCAATAGTGATGCCATCTGTTTACACAACTCCTTAAACACTTTCGGATGCCGGTTTATATCCAGATTATTCAATTGATAAGGGTCGGCAACATCATCGAACATTAATGTCTTTTTTATTTTCTTTGTCTTTTTATCAATATATATTGCCAATGTATATCTGTCTGTCTTTATTCCTCTTGAAGACGGAAAATATGATCTTACCAAGCCATTCGCATCTTTTTCTCCATCCATATTCTGTAAATACAAAGCCCCCTTAGGACGCTTTATTTTTTTATGATAGAATACAAGAGAAAAATCCTGTCCCTGAACGGTTTCAGGAATTTGCTTATCTAGCCCGCAAAGCCCCAAAATAGTCGGCATAATATCCGGTGTAGATAAAAGAAGATGATCTACCTGATGTTTTATTTTATCTGGATAGCGAACAATAAACGGAATATTAAGCGACTCGGCATATGGTGAATTTTTGGGATCATCCGTACCCTGACTGCACATTGTTTCGCCATGATCGGAAGCAAAAATAACAATAGTGTTCTTATCCAGCTTTAAATCTCTAAGGACAGCTAATATTCGTCCAAACTCGCGATCAACACCCGTTACAGAGGCAAAATAATACCTACTGTTGGCTGCTTTCTTCATGCTGAGATCGGCATTCGGTCTTATCAACAACTTGTTTAACGATATATCTTTATACAGATTATAGTCTTCTCCCATACAATCCTCAAGAGAATGATAAGGACCATGAGGTGGATTCATGGAGATCATCATGAAAAACGGGCTATCCCCTCTCCTTTCGCCATTTTCATTTTTCAGATACGCGATGGCTTTATCTGCTTCATGCTTAGGAGACCACTCCCTGATCTCGTGGCGCTTGCCATTTGTATCCCAATAGTGAGGCTGCTTATGCACATCGAATGTACCGTAAGAATACCAATAATTAAATCCATGCCTGCGTTCGGGAGGTGTATATGCATCCCAAACCGGTTTTGAATCTTCTATATAATGTCCGGGATTTTCCGGATCATTAGGCGTCGGATAATCGGCATGAAGTTTTCCGATATAAGCACAGTCGTAACCCACACTGCGAAAGACATCACCGATGGCAATAGCATCAGGATTCAAAGAACTGATGGGACGGTTGCTATTGCAATTAAGAGTTACTCCGCTGCCATCAGGATACATTCCCGTAAGCAGCATCCCCCTATGAGGGCTACTCAAAGGGCAATTACTAACAGCAGAAGAAAGAACAAACGATTCTTTCGCAAACTGATTCAAATTAGGAGTATGAACAGGATCGGCTACAAAATTCACTTTATCTTTAAAACCTTCTTCGTTCCAAAATCCCAAAGCATGATTTCTGAACTGATCCGGAAATATGTAAATAACATTCGGATGTTCTTGTGAATAAACAGAAAGTGCCAGTAAGCTGACACTTCCCATTAAAAAACTCTTATCTTTAAAACAATTCATTCTTTTTCTATTCTAGATATAAATTACTTTTGCTCCAGATTTCTTTTACGAACCAAAGCTTCCAAGAAATAATAATCAGCATAGTTTAAAGGAACGTCAACTTCAGAATTATGAGGAATACTTCCCACCGAGTGCATCAATATAAAATTACCGTTTGTGCCTACTTGTGCCCGATACGCATCTGAACCCAAACTGTTCATAATCTTATCCGCAACTTCTTTATATCCTTTATCCGAGACAAATGTACTCAATTCGTACAGAGCTGATGCAGTAGCTGCTGCCGCAGAAGCATCGCGAGGCTCGTTAGGAATATTCGGTGCATCAAAATCCCAATATGGAACTAAATCTTCAGGCATATTTTTATTATTGAATATGAATTTGTACACATTCTCTGCCTGATCGAGATACTTTTTATCCTGAGTGTAACGATAGCATGCAATATACCCATACAAAGCCCAAGCCTGTCCTCTAGCCCACGAAGATTCATCGGAATAGCCCTGAGCGGTCTGACGTTTGCGAACTTCGCCCGTTTCAGGATCGAAATCTACTACATGATAACAACTGTAGTCGGGACGAAACTGATATTTTATTGTCATATCGGCATGGCTCACTGCAATTTTATAGAAAGATGAGTCCCCGGAAAATTTAGTTGCTTCGAAAAGCAATTCCAGATTCATCATATTGTCTATAATAACAGGGCACTTCCATCCTCTTTGACTTTGCCAACCTTTATCCGCATCCCACGACTGTATGATCCCTGCATTAGGACGGAAACGTGTTGATAACGACTTTGCCGCTTCCACAATTACATCTTTATACTCTGCTTTGTTAGTCAGACGACAACCTGTAAGATAGCTGCAACCTATCATGAAACCAACGTCGTGATGCCATTTCAAGTATTTCACAGAATCCAGATGTTGAGTATATTTCTCGGCAAGTGGCAACCATTTATTATCTTTAGTCAGATCATAAGTAAGCCAGATACTTCCGGAAAAAAAGCCACTTGTCCAGTCATCGATCGGAATATAAACGATGTTTCCGTCTTTATCCAATGTTTTGGGGTTTAAGATTTCCCCTGATTTTTCTATAATGTCGGTCTGCAATATATGCTGAGCAACAGCGTTAGCTATATTATCGGCAATAAATGTATTCTCTTGCTGAGCTTTTTTACAGCTTACAGAGAGTAAAGAGATTGTCAGAACAGACAAAAAGATTTTTTTCATATTTTATTATTTCAGAATTTCAATTGTATAATTATCATTTTAGTCAATAACTTTTATCACCACCTCTTTAATGATTTCGGAAGATGTCTCGAAGTTATCTTTTCGCCCAATCATAGTAACAGTGTACACGCCTGTTTTACTGTATTGATGGGTATAGCTATCCAAACGGCCTGTTATCGTTTTAATACCTTCACCACTATCAGGAGTACGTGCATTTATAATAATAGGATTGGAAATCAACCAATCCTTATGGAGAGCTTTTCCTGCACCGGAAGAGTGAATTCTTATAAGGGATGTACTTGCTCCGGCATTGCTGATATTCCATACTCCTTCGGTATTGTTTGTCACAGTTTTATAAGCATCTGTCAGTGCTGTCATATCCAGAGGTGTAAAACCGAAATCTTTAGCCTGAACCTGTCCTACTGTTTCTTCTGTAACCTTATCAGAATTTACAATTTTAAGATTATAAATTTCCCAAACAGGCTGCGCTGCAGTGTTATTTTTAGGACTATACAGAAATGCAAGAGTCAATCGTTTCCCCAGATAATCATTCAGAGGTAGAGTCAATAACCCCGAAGTTACTCCATTCTTTTGAGGGATGCCGCATACTTCAGTAATATCGACCCAAGCTGTTTGTTCTACATTAACAGAATCTTTCTGCTTATTATTTTTCAACAACCCGCTAAATTCGGTAGATAAATAAACCTTAAGAGAGCCTTCTACCGTTGCAACATTCCCATATTGCGTTTTAACAGAAAATTCAAGTTTAGAGTTTATTTCATCAACAGGAGACTCTGTAAGATTTTTTTTACTGTATTCATGTCCTGCCTCACCACTATAGAACGTAATAAAATCGGGATTCCCTGAAAAATTGAATTGAACATTTGTAGATTTCTTTACTACCACAGTATCTTTTATCATTGAACTACCTTCCGATGATACTGTCAGATCAAACTTAACCTTCTCTTCCAAAGCCCCTTCACATCCGGCCAAGAAAGTCAGTATAAAAATAGAAAGTATATATATTTTATGTCGCATAACTTTTATTCTTTAAGTTGTCGTTTTTAATATTTTACCATCCTGCATTTTGCTTTACAGCTTTGTTTGTAGAGATTTCCCAATCCGGAATAGGGAAATAGACATATGCCGGAGTTACTTTATAATAATCCGCCGCATAAGTATGTCCTGAATTCCATCCCGGTCTGGTTACATAGCTAACCATCTCATTCATTTTGGTATAGAACTCACCCCAACGAATCAAATCCCAACGACGCAAAGCTTCAAAACACAACTCCATAGCGCGTTCATCTTTAATAGCTTCTCTGAAATCATCTTTGCTTAATCCTGACAATGGTGTTAATTTAGCTCTTTCGCGCACCATATTAATACATTCGTATGCTAAAGCCGTAGGGCCATTAACTTCATTCTCGGCTTCTGCAAGCATAAGCAATACATCGCTATAACGTAAGATAGGGAAGTTAATCGGTGTATAGTTTTTATTCTTCGGTGTCACAACTTCCAGTTCGCGACGGTATTTAGCAGCATTACGGGTTTTATTTACACTTTGTGCTTCTGTAGCAGTATAATCTTTACAAGGCATACCATCTACAGAAGTTAGTCCTTCAGGTCTTTTCCCATAAAAATAAAGACGTCCTATTACTTGTTTCTCACCTGTTGTAGCGTATTCATATTCATACGGAGCTATATTCCAATTACCGCGTTCAGTATCTCCTTGATTTTCGTACATATCGTATAATTTCAATGAAGCATAAGCAAAACGGTAGCTATAACCAGGATTCTTCATCCCTGTATAATTCTTGTATGTGCTAGAAGCTGAATAATCTGTGGTACTACCAAAGCCTAATGTATTACCGATTCTCCCTGCCGAATAATTGGCAGAGTTGATGCGGTTTCCGGCTTCTTCTACTTCCCAAAGGCTTTCTCTTACTCCGGTACTGTTATATTGGTCTGTACACATATCAGTAAATACTTGGCTATAAGAGCTAACTAATCCGTGAAGATTGCTTGCTTTTACTTGTTCTGCCCAATATTTTGCTTCTTCAAAATATTTTTGAGTATTGCTGTCGCTAGCTTTATTGTCTCTGTAATGTTCTCCTGCTCTGAATAAATAAATACGGGCCAATATACCTTGAGCTACAGATTGAGTTACAGTTCCCGTCTGAGTCTGTGCATCAGCCTTAGGCAAATATGAGATAGTATTCTTTATGTCTTCTATAATCTGATCATAAATTACCTGTTTGTCTGTACGAGGAATACTTAAACCCTCTACACTTTGTGCTGACTGCAAACCTAAAGGCACATCGCCCCACCCTTGTATCAAGTGAAAGTAGTAGAATGAGCGTAAGAACAAAGCCTCAGCTTTTACTCTATCTCTCAAGGATTGACTTATTTCCGGATTTTTATCCGCATTTTCAAGTAACATATTTGCTCTGTTGATTCCATCATACAATGTACGCCAGTAAGTCATTATATCGGCTGTGGCACTGTTAGCATTGGCACACAAGATACTGTTGTAAGGAGTCGATCTTTGATAAAAAGTAAGGTCATCACCTCCTGCAATATACAACGGATAGTAGTTTCCATAGAAGGTTTCCTGCATAAGCGGGTTGTATACACCGATCAGGAAGTTATTCAGTTCAGTTTCATTATTGAAATATGTTTCGGGAGTAAGCTCATATGGTTCTTTATCTAAGAAGTTACAAGAAACCGCCCCTATGCATAATAACAATATAACAATATATTTTATAGTTTTCATATTTCGAGTTTATTATTGATTAAAAGTTAAGATTTAAACCAAAAGTAAATGTCGCAGATCTTGGATATGCCGAGAAATCGAGTCCCGGAGTCAATCCACCGCCTTTGATAGAAACCTCCGGATCATAACCTGAATAGTTGGTGAACGTAATCAAGTTTTGAGCCGACACATATACACGAGCTCTGCTGATATGCATACTCTTTAATGTTTTAGCAGGCAAAGTATATCCTAACGAAAGGGTCTTAAGTCTTAAATAAGAGCCGTCCTCAATTACACGTGACGAAAACACAAGGTTAGATGAAGACGAGCTTACTCTCGGTATGTCGCTTTCAGGATTGTCGAAAGTCCAACGATTGGCATATGAAGCAAACTGATTCAAATCTTTTTTCTTATTGAATCCGTTTTCAAACATCAGTCTGTTTGCATTCAATATGTCATTTCCATAACTCCATTGGAAGAAGATGCTAAGATCGAATCCTTTATATTCGAAATTATTGGTAAAACCTCCGATATGTTTAGGTTCTCCACGACCAATAATAGTACGGTCGCTAGAATCTATAACACCATCACCGTTTACATCTCTGTATTTTGGATAACCCGGCTGTGTATTCACTTCCGAAGAATAGTGAGCTATACCTGATTTCAATATGTAGTTTCCTCCTATATATTCAAAGTCGTCCAACTTATATGTTCCGTCGTAAATATATCCATACATCATACCAATAGGATATCCAACCTTAGCAATATAACTTGGAGTAGCATTAAAGTTCTGGTCGAAAGTTGCAATAGTAGTTTTAGACTCTACATCTTCAGCAAGATTCAAAACTTTATTTCTGTTGAATGAAATATTAAAGTTGGTAGTCCATTTAAAATCTTTAGTATTGATATTTGTAGTATTAATAGTGAATTCAAGACCTTGGTTTCTTACCTCTCCAATATTTCTCATTGCTCCCGCATAACCCGAAGACAAAGGAAGTTCCGTAAAGAACAACAAGTCGGAAGTAACTTTATCATACCAATCAGTTGTAATGTTAATACGATCATTCAAGAACATCAAATCAAGACCTATATTGGTTTGTGCTGTAGTCTCCCACTTCAGATTCTTGTTTGGCAGATTACGAGGAACAACCCCTACCGAATTCACATTATTATTGATAGGGTACACGCCATGAGCAATACCACTCGATGTAGTGTAGTTACCCTCAGACGCACGAAGCATATCAAGCAAAGCATATCTGTCATAAGCACCGATACGGTTGTTTCCTGTTTGTCCCCATCCGAAACGGAATTTTGCAGAAGGAATTACCTCTTTTATATTTTCAAAGAAAGGCTCTTCAGATAATGACCAAGCAGCCGACATAGAAGGGAAATATCCCCAACGGTTGTTCTTATCAAATTTTGAAGAACCATCGGCACGTATCGATCCGGTAAAGTAATATTTAGACGCATAATTATATGTTACACGGCCTAGATAAGAAAGCATAGACTCTTCTTCCTTTTCGGCAGTAGAACTACCGAATTGCCCTTGATTCATTCCCGCCATGCCCAACGATTCGAAAGGAATCTGAATCATAGACTCACTATTATACTGATACTGTGACTCCTGAAGAGTGACCCCGGCTACAGCACTTAAAGTATGCTTTTTGTCGATAACAGTATTGTAAGAAACAGTATTCTCATTTAACCATGTTGTTTTCTCTGATGTTGATAAACTTGCATTTACCCTATTCGTTGAACCCGGATAACCATAACGTGTTTTTGAATTATTGAAAGTCTCGTTACGTCTGTTATCGGTTGTATATCCACCCGAAACTTTCAAACGTAAGCCTTTTATAAATTCATATTCAGCAAATCCATTAAACTGTAAATAGCTGGTAAATTTCTTACGATAGCTATTTTGTAAATCCATAATAGGATTGAAACGATAGTCATTCAGCGTCTCAATACTCGGGTCCTGTATATTATCTACAAGGCTGCTGAGTTCTACGCTAGGCTGAGTAACCGGACGATACCCCCACACACTGTAGAAAAGGTTGTTCATTCCCGAGTAAGATGATTGGGATGGACTGTCGCCGGTGGTTACAGAACGGTTATAGTTAACAGAAAAATTAGTATTCAACTTACCTTTTCTTACGTTAAAGCCTAAACGTCCCTGCATTTTATTGTAATTAGAGCGAAGAACTACACCATCCTGATCGAAGTAAGAAAATGATGCGGTATATCGAGCATCAGTAGTTCCTCCTGTAAGTGATAAGTTGTGGCTCTGTTGCCATACATCCTGAAAGATCATATCTTGCCAGTCGTATTGAGGCACATTACGATAATCTTCTAATGTATATGTTTTTCCGTTATATGTCTGGAAATAGCCAAAGTTACCGGTCAGATCGGCTGTTGTATATATTTCCGATTGCAGTTTTACAAATTCATAGGCATCCATCATTTTTATTTTATTAGATACCCAGCTTACTCCAGCATTGAAGTCATAACTAATCTGAGGTGCACCTACTTTTCCTTTTTGGGTAGTTATCATAATTACACCATTCGCACCACGAGCACCATAAATAGCTGTGGCAGAAGCATCTTTAAGAACATCTATAGACTCTATGTCATTCGGATTGATAGATGCACCTATTGTAGGGTCTTCAACAGGGAATCCGTCGATTACATAAAGCGGTGAATTTTCCTGAGTAAGAGAGTTATTACCTCGAATTACAATATTCATAGTTCCGCCAGGCGTACCGTCGCCTGAAGACACTTGTACTCCGGCTAAACGGCCTGCTAATGCCTGATCGAAACTAGATATCGGCGCTTTTAACATGTCGTCGATATTAGCTTTACCGACCGATCCAGTCAAATCACGCCTGCGCACATCTTGATAGCCAATAACTACAACCTCATCCAAAAATTTGGAGTCTTCTTTCATGACAATAGTCATAGGCTTAGAAGCGTCAGCCTTCATTTCTACCGCAGAGTATCCTACATATGTAAAAATTAGTATACCAGCAGGCGTAGCAACTGTTATACTAAATTTCCCATCGATATCGGTCAACACACCGCTTTTTTCATTGTTTTTTACTTTAATCGTTACACCGATAAGAGGTTCTCCTGCTTCGTCAACGACGGTACCACGAACACTCTGAGCATTTGCCTGAACTGCAAAAATGAGACTTAGGATAAAGATCCATAAGTGTCCAGCAAATCTGCGTTTTCGTCTTTCCATAGATTATTCACATTTTTAATTAAGAGTCAAAAATTTTCTTATTATGGTGCAAAAATATGCCCCCACAACAAAAAAAATTGGTAGAATTATACATTAAAATGGGAATTTTGTACAACCTGTTTTAAAACATAAATAACACAATACAACACACTTAAAATAAAACAGTTAACAATCAATCAACATCTATTACCTCTTGATTTCCCGACCGATAAGCCAATGGTGTGGTGTGATAAACCTCTCTAAAACATTTTCCGAAATATCCGGAAGAGGTAAAGCCGGTTATATCTGAAATTTCTGTAATTCGCATTTCCGGATTATTCTTTAACAGAAAAGCAGCTTTCTTTAATTTTATTGTTTGAATAAATTTATTTGGAGTTTGTCCTGTAATTGCTTTTATCTTCGTGTAAATATTGGTTCGGGCTATCCCCAGCTCATCAGCCAACAAATCGATATTGAAATCGGGATCGCTCAGATTATTCTCAACAACAACCATCACACAGTCGATAAAATCTTTATCCAGCTTATTGGTAGCCAGCATCAGTGGGGTCATTTGAGGCTGTTGACTAAATTTCTCCTGTAAAATCACACGACTGTTTACAAGATTATTACAACGCGAGATCAAAACGTTTACATTAAATGGCTTTGTAATATAATCATCCGCACCGTTTTGCAACCCCTCTATTGTATGTTCTATTGCTGTTCTTGCCGTTAGTAAAACAACTGGAATATGGCAGGTTTCAATATCAGACTTTATATGTTTACAAAGTTCCACTCCAGACATTCGAGGCATCAGAACATCACTCAATATTATATTGGGCATTTCTTTTTTAACCATTGCAAGCCCTTCTTCCCCGTCGCAAGCAATGCTCACGGCATAAAAAGGCTCAAACAGTTTGACAAGCATCTCACGAAGGGAGTTATTATCTTCTACTATCAATATTTTTGCCCCTTCGACTGACGGATACAATGTTTGATCAGACAGCAGATCGTCTTGTTCGGGAAGAACAACCTCTCCCCTTTCTACAGACTCTTCATCTTGTGCCAATTGGCTTTTCTGAAAATGCTCTTTCCCCAACTTCAGAGCAACTGTAAATATTGCACCTTTGCCTTTTTTACTCTTTACCGAAATAGAACCATGATGAAGCTCAACTATACCTTTAGATAAAGCCAGACCGATACCTGTACCGCTGGAAACATTATTAGTCTGATAAAATCTTTCAAAAATTTTATTCACATCTTCAAGATCAATGCCTTCGCCTGTATCCTCTATCTCAAAAATAGCATTATCCTTTTCCTTTTTCACCAGAATGGTTATTGTCCCCCTGGCATTGACATGTTTAAAGGCATTCGATATAAGATTGTTTACGACCTTTTGCAATTGAATGGCATCATACCACACTATCAGTTCTTCTACATCTTTCTTAAATACAAGGTTTACCTGTCGGGTATTAGCGTATTCCTGAAATAGAAGATAATTTTCCCAAAGGAAATCTACGATATTATGCTCCGAAACTTTTATCGTCATATGACCTTGTTCCTGTTTACGAAAATCAAGAAGTTCGGTAATAAGGCCTCTCATCTGAAGGCTATTTTTGTATATAGACAGAAGCTTGTTATAAATTTTAGGGGTAAATGCTTCTAACTGCATCAGCATTTCCATCTGCCCTATTATCAGAGTCAAAGGAGTTCGAAATTCATGAGAAATATTAGTAAAGAATCGCAATTTAGATTGATTCAATTCTTCCACATCCTGAATATGCTTTTGTTCGTATTTGAGCGATTCCTGTAATTTTATCCGGCTCTTATACGACCTGATGATAAAATAAAGAATTATAGCACCAAGCAGTATGTAGATAAGATAGGCATAAGCTGTTTTATAAAATGGCGGCAATACTGTTATTTTCAAACGAGTTTCGGGTGTATTTTCACCTTCGGGTTCTCCTGCTTTTACAATAAGTGTATAATCTCCGGGATTTAGGTTCGTATATGTTATTATATGCTGACCTTTGGTATCGACCCAGTCTTGCGAGAAGCCTTCGAGTTTATACAATATTTTATCCTTATTGGCCGGTATATAGTTGGTTGTCGTAAATTCAATACTGAATACCGAATGCTCACTTTTCAATGTAATGTCGGGGACAGTATATAGAGCCTTGGATAATATCCCAGTCTGATCATCTACTGCAACCGTTTTATTATTAGCTAAAAGCATATATGGAATAATACTATATTCCTTCTTAGAGAAATGGAGGTCTTTCTCGTAAAACGAAACCAGTCCTTGCACTCCTCCTAAGAAGACTTCTCCATCATTAGTCAAGTACAAAGCATTCTCATTGATGGACGACATAGGGAATCCATTCTCTACATTATAATTATAGAACGATTTTTTAGAATAGTCGAATTGACTGAAACCCTGATTGGTTATAACCAGCAATTTTCCGTATCTGGATTCACAAACTTTATAGATGCAATCGCTGAGAATACCATTATCTTGAGAATCGAAGTTCGAGAACTGTTTTGTTTCGTAATTAAACCTATCCAGTCCACTTCCAGATGTCGATATCCACAAATTGAAGTGATGATCCTGAGCTATATTATTTACATTGTTGCCACTTATACTGTTCGGATCGGATGGATTATGCCTGTAATTAGTCAGCTCTCCTGTCTCCATATTGTACGAAAAAAGCCCTTCACCGATAGCAGCAATCCACAGTGTACCGTAATAATCAAAAAATAAGTCAGCTACCATTTTTATCGACCGTCCTTTCTCCGAATCCTTAAACATCCGCCTGCTCTTGCCTGTTGCAGGAGAAAAAAGGCAAACACCATCCTCTGTAGCAAGAATCAAATCCTTTTTATAAGGCACAATATCCAATATAATATTGGAAGGTAAAGAAGTCGGATCACCCGCAACAGATTTATAATGAGTAAAAATATCGGTACGAAGGTCTAATTTATTTAATCCTCCCAAATGCGTCCCCATCCACATAATATCGTTATCCGAATCATAATATATAGACTTAACATTATTGTGGGAAATACTATTTCTGTTCTCGCTGTGCTTGTACCATTTAAAAGTTTTTGTTTTGCGATTATAAACATTCACTCCCCCGCCCTCTGTGCATATCCATAGATTATTCTCATCATCCTCAAGCATATTGCCAAC
>Ga0153940_1000705_pt1 | contig 16265 bp, 12 predicted proteins | sample TSNJ024MetaG_FD_104736 | JGI IMG/M metagenome (GOLD analysis project Ga0153940, IMG submission 104736) | Attine ant fungus gardens microbial communities from New Jersey, USA - TSNJ024 MetaG | ecosystem: Host-associated > Fungi > Mycelium > Unclassified | place: USA: New Jersey, Brendan T. Byrne...
ATGAGGATTTAAAGATTCAAGGTTTAATGATTTAGAAATTGAAAATGAGTAAAAGTTGTAACCTTTGTTACTTTTTAAGAGTTACGGGTTTGCCTCGCCTTCGCTTCGGCGAATGTTATTTCTGCGCGCTGCGGCTAGTTACGGGTTGGCTGGCGCCCTGTTTTGTCTCACGCAAAGACGCAAAGACGCAAAGGTTTTACATCTTACTGACTGCTAACTGTTTACTGTTAACTGTTAACTGAAACATGTGTTACCTTTGTTACCTTTTGCGCTTTTGCGCCTTTGCGTCTTTGCGTGAGTATATTGTTAACTGTTATAAGTGTTACCTTTGTTACTTTTTAACTATATATAGTTAACGGATGTAAATTAAATAGAGTGGAAATAATGAAAAAACTGTCAGATGTGTCAGGTTTTAACCAAACATAGTTAATAAACGTAAATATAGTAATGAGTTATGAGTTTTAAATAATAAGCTGAAAGACCTGTATTTCTGTTGACTGATGACTGCTAACTGTAAAAGTTGAACTCGGTTTATGATGGTTTTATAGTTAAAATGCAAAATGTAGAGAAATTGAGATGTTACCTATTATTATACTATTTTCATCATCCCGCGTCAAATTGTTGTATTAAAGCTAAATATCTAATCTTATTATATTGTATTTTGACTTTATGATGTTAACGAAGTTGAAAAGGATTGTATATAACCTTTGTTTTCTGTCATTTTTATGTTGAAAAACAGTTTTTGTTGTCATAACGATTAACCTAAAATTTGCCTGTATCAGATTCCTTTTTTGTAACTTTGTTTCTAATTCATGCTAGTTGATATAATTAGTAAAACTTATAAAAATCTTAAGATTATGCCTAAAGTTACAAGAGAAGCTGCTTTAAAGTATCACTCATCAGGCAGACCGGGAAAAATTGAAGTTGTTCCCTCAAAACCCCACAGTACTCAAACCGATTTAGCTTTGGCATATTCGCCCGGTGTAGCCGAGCCGTGTCTGGAGATAGAGAAATATCCTCAGACGGCATATGATTACACGGCTAAGGGGAATCTGGTGGCAGTTATATCTAATGGTACCGCCGTTTTGGGACTGGGAGATATCGGAGCCTTGGCAGGCAAGCCGGTAATGGAAGGTAAGGGATTACTTTTTAAGATATACGGAGGAATCGACGTCTTTGATATCGAGGTGGATGAGAAAGATCCGGAGAAGTTTATACAGACAGTAAAAGCGATTTCCCCTACATTCGGAGGAATCAATCTGGAAGACATAAAAGCTCCTGAATGTTTCGAAATAGAGCGACGTTTGCGGGAAGAACTCGATATTCCGGTGATGCATGACGATCAGCATGGCACGGCTATCATATCGGCGGCGGCATTGCTTAACGCGCTGGATGTATCAAATAAGGATATTTCGAAGATAAAACTGGTTGTGAACGGGGCAGGGGCTTCGGCTGTTGCCTGTACTAACCTGTATATGAAATTCGGAGTCAGGAAAGAAAATATAATTATGTGTGATAGTAAGGGGGTACTTACTACGAGACGTAATGATTTGAGTGATATTAAGAAATGTTTTGCAACCGATAGGGATATAACAACGCTGGCTGAAGCCTTAGAAGACGCCGATGTATTTTTAGGCCTGTCCAAAGCTGATGTACTGACAAAGGAGATGGTTCGCAAAATGGCTCCGGACCCTATTGTATTTGCTTTGGCGAATCCTAATCCCGAGATTTCATACGAAGAAGCAATGGCTTCCCGCGATGATATTATTTTTGCCACAGGCCGTTCAGACTATCCTAATCAGGTCAATAATGTGCTGGGATTTCCCTATATATTCCGCGGCGCGCTCGATGTCCGGGCTACAGGTATCAATGAAGAAATGAAACTGGCTGCGGCACGTGCTATTGCCGATCTGGCAAAGGAACCTGTTCCGGATGTTATTAATACAGCCTATGAGTTGAAACGCTTGTCTTTCGGTAAAGAATACATTATACCTAAACCTCTCGATCCGCGCTTGCTGACGACTGTTTCTGTTGCAGTAGCGAAAGCGGCTATTGAAAGTGGCGTTGCCCGTAAGCAGATTACCGATTGGGATACATATGCGAACAAGCTATCGGAGATGCTGGGTTACAGCAATAAGCTTATACACCGTCTTACGCATTTGGCAAAGAGCGATCCTAAGCGGGTTGTATATTGCGAGGGTAACCATATCAATATGATAAAGGCTGCAATTTTTGCACATAAAGACGGCTTGTGTCATCCTATCCTGTTAGGAAGCGAGGACCGTATCAGAAATATTGCCAGTGAAAACGGGCTTGAACTGAATGGTATACAAATTATAGATCATCGTAATATATCGGAAGATGTAAGGCGTAGCCGTTATGCAAAGATACTAAGTGATAAGAAATCGAGAGAAGGTATCCGATATCAGGAAGCTTTTGAGAAAATGAGCGACCGTAATTATTTCGGTATGATGATGGTGGAAACAGGGGATGCCGATGCAGTGATAACAGGAATTTACAGCCATTACCGTGAGTTTGCCCGCACTGCGCTGGAAGTTATCGGATTGCGGCCGAATTACAAGCATTTTGCAGCAATGCATATTGTGCATACCAAGAAAGGCCCTTTCTTCCTGGCAGATACGCTTATAAACCGCTGGCCGGAAGAAGATGTGCTGATAGAAATAGTAAAGTTGACACACGATGCGGTCAAATATTTTGCAACAGAGCCTGTAATGGCAATGCTGTCGTTTTCTAATTATGGTGCGGATGATAATGGAAGCCCAAAGAGTATCGCTAATGCTGTACGGTACTTCCACGAGAATTATCCTGAATTCAAGATCGACGGCGAAATGCAACTGAACTTTGCAATGAACAAGGAGCTAAGAGACAGGACTTTCCCTTTCAATGCACTAAGAGGTAAGGATGTGAATACATTGATATTCCCGAATCTGAGCTCTGCGAATATATCCAGTAAGCTGCTTATGGAACTGGGTATCGCCGGCGAAAGTATCGGGCCTATTCAGATGGGACTACGCAAGCCGGTTCATTTCACTGATATTGAGAGTTCTGTAAGGGATATTATAAATCTTACGACTGTTGCTGTCGTGGATGCGATTGCATCTCAGAGCGGACAATTGGAAGAGTAGTAAGTATTGGGTCTAAGTATATTGAGTAATAAATAATAAGTTATTACTCAATATACTTAGTACTCATATCAGGCCTCTCGATTTGAACTCCAGATATTTATTGATGGAGTCGATTGTCAGATTCTCGGGTTTCGACAATATTGTGTAAATTCCGTATCTGTTCAGTTCTTTCACAATAAGTAGTTTGTCATACGACAGTTTTTCAGCCATCCCTTTACGGAAAGTTTCTTCCAAATTGGTGGGTGAGGTATCCAAAACTTCGTTAAATTCCGAGTTGAGGAAGAAGGCTACCAGAATCAGGTGATCTTTGGCCATACTGCTCAGGTATTTCAATTGGCGGCGCATACCATTTACTGTTTCGAAGTTGGTATATAGAATTATCAGGCTTCGCTGTGTCAGTTTACGGCGTACAGTGACATATAGGCGTTCATAGTCGGCCTCCTTGAAATCGGTTTGCTGAGCGTACAGAGTTTCCAATATCTTGTTCCGTTGGCGACGATGCTTGTCGGCAGGCAGTATTTCGTCTATCCCTTTCGAAAAGGTAATCAATCCGGCTTTATCGCCTTTGTTAAGTGCTGTATTGCATACCATTAATGTTGAGTTGATCGCATAATCGAGCAATGTCAGTCCATTGAACGGCATTTTCATTGTGCGCCCTTTGTCTATAAGGCAATATATAGGTTGCGACTTTTCTTCCTGGTATGTATTTACCATAAGTTGGTTCATACGGGCTGTTGCCTTGTAGTTAATTGTACGGGGATCGTCGCCGGATATATAATGTTTTATATGATCGAATTCCGTTGCATGTCCTATCCGCCTGATTCTTTTTACCCCGTAATCGGTCAGACGGTGCGATGCCGCCAGCAATTCATATTTATGCATTTCTATAAATGATGGATATACCGCCACATCCTTATGGTTGTCGAAGATATATCGCCTGCTGACGAAACCGAACAAACCTGCCACATAAACATTTAAAGCGCCAAATTGATATACTCCCCGTTGGGTGGGGCGCAAGTCGTAATAAAAGACTTCCGATTTGCCGGCTTCCAGAGAGGTTTTAAATATCAGATCCCTTTTCTGAAATTGGAAAGGAACTTCTTCTACTATTTTTATCCTGACTTTGAAGGGGTATTTATTTGTGATAGAGATAGATATTGTATTCTGATCGCCATTGGATAGTCTGTCGGGGCAATTACGTGTTCCTGTTATTCCTTTCTTCTGACGAAAGACCGTGAATATATCCAGCAGGATGAATACGCAGAATACCCCCAATGCGAGCTGCATCAGATAGAAATATTCATCGAAAATAAAGCATGCAAAAAGTCCTATCACACATAATGCCAGTGTAATAAAAAGGACGTTTGTAAGATAGAGACTCTTAGTAAACCGTATTATCGGGGAACTTCCGCTTTGTCTATCAATTGCCATATAATTGTATCGGTGGATGTACCGTCCATTTCTTTTTCGGGTGTTAATAATACTCTGTGGCGAAGCACAGGCACAGCCATTTCTTTTATATCGTCAGGCGTGATAAAATCTCGGCCTCTGATGGCTGCCAGCGCTTTCGATGCATTCAGGATGGCCAGGGAAGCACGAGGCGAGGCGCCTAATGTTATCCATGGACTCTGACGGGTGGCAGATACTATTTGCGCAATGTATTCGAGTAAATGATGTTCAACCAGCACTTTTTCTACAGACTGACGCAAACGGTTGAGTTTTCCGGCATCCAATACAGGGTTTATATCTGTATCTATGGTGAGTTCGCCTTTGTTCTGGCGATCGAGAATAGCGATTTCATCGACGATATTCGGATAATCCACTACTATCTTGAAGAGGAAGCGGTCCAGTTGTGCTTCCGGCAGGCGATAAGTACCTTCCTGTTCGATAGGGTTTTGTGTGGCTATTACGAGGAATGGATAATCCATCTTATATGTGGTACCGTCATTTGTAACCTGACGTTCTTCCATCACTTCGAACAAGGCTGCCTGAGTTTTGGCCGGAGAACGGTTAATCTCATCTATCAGGACTATATTGGAGAATATAGGCCCTTTCTTGAATTCGAACTTGGCAGCTCCCGGCAGGAAAATACTCGTGCCTAATACATCTGACGGCATCAGATCGGGGGTAAACTGGATACGGCTGAATCCGACATCGATTGTTTTAGCTAAAAGCTTTGCCGATAACGTTTTTGCAACGCCGGGCACGCCTTCTACCAGCACATGACCATTTGCCAGAATAGCAACAATCATTTGTTCTATCAACTGATGCTGGCCGACAACAACCCGCCCGATTTCGGTTTTTATGTTTTGAACACTTTGGCTCAATTCGGAGAAATCTATCCTCGACTGGAATTCTAAATCTGACATATATCTCTGTTTATTTGTTCTTTACGGTTCTGTAAAACTCTTCCAACAAGTTATTGTATCTCAGGAATGGTTGGGTTTCTATAAAGGCCAATGTGGATAAGTCTTTATAGATATGGAACAGTTCACTGAGCCGGTCTTTATCCATTCCCGATTTCGCACTCAATACATTTACAAATTCATTGTCGATGTTTTCGGTGGACATATAATAATGCTTCCTGATGTAATCTAAGAAATATGCATGCCGTTTTATTAATATGGTCATGAAATCGTTCTTACGGTAATAAAGGTTACTTATCGTTCCCAGAAATTCTAATGATGAATTCACCGGAGGCTTGATGATTGGAATAGCCCGTTGGATACGCTTCGAACGGAATAGCATGAACAGCAGAAACCCGATGAGGATAGCATATAATGCTACACGTAAGGGCGGATTATTCAACATTACCTTAAAATCGCTTCCTTCGCCCAATGGACCCTGCTTCTGATATTCGTCCCAAATTATCTTGCTGTTTTTGGGCAGGTATGATAAACACCGGAATCCGAAATCGTATTTCCCGGTTTGAAGCATGTTTACATTTGCAAAAGCTGATGGTACGGAATGCAGGTAAATATGGCCTTTGCCATACTTAACATCGATGAATACGGTATCTTTCTTATTGTTGAAAGCCAAAGGCCTGACAGAGAGTTTACAACTATCCGTATTAAATTTTACTTGTCCCTGAATACTACCGAAACTGTATTTTCTTGCAGGGTGGTCAGTAAGGTTATAAACTGTATCTGTCTGGAAAAATTTTGTATCCGTCTTTATATTTAATGTATCCAAAAGCTTTCTGTCTATCGTTTCGGCAGAAATAAAGACATTATTACCCAATCCTACAAAGTCCAGCATATACTCCATATCCAGCTTATCGAGCGAAAAACCTGTATTTATAAATATATATGAGGTAGTATCTGATATATTATCCAGATCGGCATACCATGAAGTGGGATCATATTCTTCCGCAGGGGTACTGCTGATTTCTATTTGCTCTTCTATATAGCTTGTTGCGGAGTCGGTTTCATAATCCGGATAATCAGTGACTGTAGATTCCTCATATGTATCGTAATAATTCTTGTCTTCGTATGAGTATGAATCATCATAAGTAAGATATTCTCCCACATTTTTCTTCAGGTTATTATAGACAGGCATACGGGTGATGCGTATATTCTTTTTATCGAAGATATCACTCAGTAACTGGTATGTAATATAGGTTCCGTAAGGTCCGGTTTTAGAATTAATAAAAGTAGGTGACCAGTCCACAGGTTTTGGCGCCTTAGATCTTGCGAATGAGAGTCCGAACAATAAGAGGACTATCACCACTATGAGTGCTATCATCTTCTTATCTTTCATTGGCTATCATTTTAGAGAAAGATTCCATCCGGTTATATATAACAGGGAAGTTAGTTTCATCGGGCATGAATTCACCATACCATATATAATCGAAAATATGCGTCGTTTCCATAAATTTGGAACGCACGGTCTGATTTTCTATCTCGTACTGGTAACTGTAGTTGGTCTTATTTGGCTTCCACTCTATAAATTCCTTATCCGTTAAAAGTTTCAGGTTTTTTAGATAAAGGAAGCGTATAACAAGGCGGTAATTTTTATTTTTCAACGCATTCGCTATCAGCGAATCAAAATCCATGTTGTGTACATTCTCGGTATAAATATCGATTTCGGGCGTATCCATCTTTTTTTTGCCGAACACAGTCCTGAGGTCTACCCCGGCAAATTTCAGTACAATCAGACATATAATAACAATAAGCGCTATCAGGACTATAACTCCCGGAAAGCCTGATCTTGCTACAGCAGAGAATATATCAGCAAAGAGATTGAAGAACCAATTTTTAACTTTATCCCACCATGATGGGGCTTTTTCTACTCTTTTGTACTGGAAGCGATTATCGTTCTGGTATTCTTTTATTTTCGCTTCATCGGGGATTCTGAAGTCTACAGTCTCCGGTACAGTGGGTGTTGTAATGGCTTGTACAGAGTCTGTCTGTGCCGGAAGATATGAGAATAAACATATGAAGAATATAAATAATATACTCTTTATAAATGTTATATCTATCTTATTATTCAACACAGAAACCGGATTAATATGGGATACTTGGAGGAGTATCGTTCTGGTTTCCTATACTGTCTATCTCAGATTCCAGATCGTTGCCTTCTATCTTGTTGCGATGGCTGTAATACATTACACCCATAGCCATATACATGGCTGTATAGGTAAAAATATATCCAACAAAAAGAATCATAGTGGACAAAATAAAGAATATTTCACTGGTGAAAAACTCGACCTGAAGCATACTCGCTATCAGCCCCACATAGAACGGAACGATAAATACCATACTGACCATCCCTATTATGAAAGAAAAGGTTATTGCATAACCTAAAGTCACCCAGAAATTATTCTGAACAAGTTTTATACTATATTGGAAGCTGTCGATGACACCCAGGTCCTCATTAACATAAGCATATAAATAAAAGCCCAGATAGACAGCTGCAACAATGCCCGGTATATAACACAAAAGACTACCTATCATAACTGCCAATCCGAAGAGAATCCCTCCGCCAAGGGCAGGTAATGCGATTTTAGGTACTTTTTTCCATACCTCCGAATTATCTACTATACCATCTTTCGACTTTACATATAATGCCATGTATGAGATGGTAAATAATGCCATTAAAAACATGGTAAGTATCAGTAATAAATAAGCTGCTATCCCTCCAATAATACTTAGATATGAGAAATCATCGAAGATTGTATCCGGATTATTATGCCCCGAGCCTATCTGATAGTATAGTTTAAACAGGTTCGGCATAAAGAATGCAGCTATCAGCAATAGAGGTATCAGATAAGAAACGCCCCGCGCAACAGGAGCAAAATTCTGTTTGATAAATTTTATCGCCATATCGAAATTGCCGCTAAAATCGCGGTTTCCGTTCAATCTGATTTTTTCACGTGTCTCCATTCACTTTTTTGTTTACGAGGTAAGGATAATAAATAAAATACCATATAATAAATAAAGCCGACAGGCCTATTATTGTCAGTTTAAGATATAAAGGCATATCTGTCAGGCGGGTAATATAACTTTCTATAAAGGCCGCTACTACAAAGACAGGAACTAAACCTACAACTATTTTTACAGCATCTTTTACGGCTTTCTGCACGGCATCTATCCGTTTGTAAGTTCCGGGGAACAGAATACTGTTTCCCAAAACCATACCTGCACCTCCGGCGATGATAATAGCCGATATTTCCAGCGTGCCATGCAGCCATATGATGGACGCCGATTCACCGAGTAACCCGTATTGGTAGAAAAAATATTGGAATACACCCAGCATTACTCCATTAGAAAAGAGTATGTAAACTGTTCCTACGGAGCATAGTATACCGAAGATGAAAGCATAGAATGCTACCCTGATGTTATTGGTTCCTATGCCAAAAAACATCCACCCTTTAGCATCATCTTTATATACCGCCATCGGATCACCGTTTTCTATGTTTTCGAGAGTCATGTTCACGTATTCCTGCCCGAGTACTACGCTTGCAAAGTTAGATTCCTGTTGCAGGGAAAATATACCTAACAGTACGCCTGCAAACATGAACAGGAATGCATAGAGCATATTTCTTCTATACCGGTACATGATAAGCGGCAATTCGGTTTTCCAGAAACGAAGAAAACGGCCGTTCTCTTTTTTACGGTATTGGTATATATTAATGAAATACCTGCCGGCGAGCTGATTAAGATATCTTACGGTTTGGGATTTGGGGTAAAATGTACGTGCATACGAGAGATCGTCTGTAAGTTCTATGAAGTTGTCAGCGAGTGTTTCAGCCGGAATATCTTTATCTTTGGTCTGACTGTCTATCTGCTGCCACTTATTCCTGTTTTCCTTAACAAAGGCCGCTTCTCTCATCAGTTTGTAGTTCGTATATTGAATTATTATCACAAATATAATCCTTTGCCTAAAAAGAAAGAAAGAAATGTGGTAATAATCATACAAAAAAATTAAATTTGCCAATTATAAGTAATATAGAATATCCAGAGTTGTGATTTCTGGCTGTTATAAATAGAACACAAAATAGATACAGGTACCAAAAGAGCTTGACGCTTTATTTTATTTCTCGAGATGATTATTGAAGTTCAAACAACACAAAATGTAACTATAGATTACGAAACTGCAGGCGTAGGACAGCGTATACTTGCATATCTACTCGATCTTATTGCTATTATTGTGTGGGTTATCGGCTGGTTTTGGATTTTGGGGACGGTGGCGTCTTTTGGAATAAATCAGGCTTTCAGCGGGGATATCTTTGCAATCTTTCTCGTTATTATCATTTTTTTTCCTGTAATCTTCTATCATTTACTTTTCGAAACTTTAAATAACGGGCAGAGCCCGGGTAAAATGGTCATGAAAATAAGGGTTGTCAATGTTGACGGTACAGCTCCTACTTCGAGTTCGTTCCTCATAAGATGGCTTTTTCGTTTAATAGACTTTTCCATGACAGAAGGTTTTCTGGCGGTAATCATGGTGGCTGTGACCAAAAAATCGCAACGATTGGGCGATCTCCTGGCCGGAACTACGGTTATAGATCTCAAATTAAATAGCCGTAATAGAGAATTATCTATTACAGATCTTGATTTCCATGAAGATTATAAGGTGACTTATATAGATGTTCTGGATAGATTATCGGATAAGAATATTCAGACTATCAGCTCTATAATAGAAGATCAGCGCATGCGCGACAGCGATTACTTCAACCAACGGTTGGCCGAACGCATAAAGTCCATTACCGGATATACTTATAATGGTCCCGACAGGGTGTTTCTTCGTAAAGTGGTAAGTGATTACAATTATCTGGCAGTGCAGGAAATGTAAATGATAAGGCTATTCGTGGTATAAGAGGGGGGTAAGTTGCCTATACTACATTTCTCGGTTTATTTGTTTATAAAGCGTCTATCTTTGGGATCTTTGTTATTATCACATTGATATTCTTTACTATATGTTCTTCAGGCTTTAATCCTGAAACAACCCTTTTCATCCAACCTTTTTCTTCCGAGTTGATGGTTGAGCCTGAAAATTCGTCGGCTAGAGATAGTACCGAAAAGCGTACCATTGAATAAACAGAATGCATCTTTGTTTTCATAGGCTGAAATAGTTTGTTATTGTTACTACTAATACGTTCCTATTTATAAAGATGCATTCTGATTCCCAAAAGTTGCAAGGGTATAAAATATTATTTATTTATTTTTCGTTTTCACTTTAGTCGCAGGAGCAGGTTTTTTTTCTGTAGCTTTTGGCTTAGATTCCGTTTTTGCCTTTATTGCTGGTTTTGCCGTTGCTTTTTTAGCCATAGGTATAGCTTTATCAGGTTCAGTCTTCACCTTAGTTACCGGCTCTACTTTATCTTCTGCTTTGACTGTTGCAACATCTTTTGCTTTCGATTCTTTTTTTGCAGGTGCAGACTTCTTCTCTTTTATAGTTGCAGGGGTTATAGCATGCTCATCTGTAGCCTTGGGTGCGGAAACTTTTGTCTTTGCTTCCAGTTTCTTTATTTTATCTTCCAAGCGGTCTATTTCATCTGCCTGATTGTGGATAGTTGTCAGCAGGGCGTTCAATTCTTCGTTTTCGATCGAACTAGGGAATTCAGCATCGACCCTTTCCTTGAAGTCACTCAGTACATTCATATAGGTGTTAAATGCTTCGTATGGAGAGCTATAAGGGCTGAACGGCAAATCATGTTTTGTTCCCATATAATAGAAGTGATCGCTCGATTGCAAGTAATTCCAGTCTTGTAGAAGCCTTCTGGATTGGCTCATGCCCACACGTTCAGCTACTTCGTATAGCTTGTGAAAAGCTTCCTGTTGCAATGTATTACCCAACCATGCTGATATATCCCTTTCTTCACCCACCCATGATATCGGGTGCATAGATGAGATGCTGTCTACCGGTTTCAGCATATTCAGAACTTCTGAAGGGGTGGCAAATCCGATATTCTTTTCTGCTGCGAATCGAGGCAATGCTCTCATGAAATCGAATATTCCCGAGCTTTTCTTCTGGAAGTTACCCAGTGCCTCGTAATTCATAAACAGGTTAATCACCTGTTCTTCCTTAGGGGTGGCGGCTATCCAGTTGATAAATTTATCGGCTGTAAGCGGGTATTCGCTCCAACTGTAGTTAGAGAAGCGGGTTGCGATATCGTCGCTGAATCGTGGATTGCGCATCAACAGTTTCAGTTTCGGTTGTACTGCCGATTTATATACATAATTAGGACTTTTCCAACCCAATGTCCTTTTTGCTCCGGGAGTAATCATACCTGCGAATCCCATATCATAAACAAGTTCAGCGATATCGTCCGAGTAAATCAGTTCCGTATTGCGGAATATTCTTGGACGTTGGCCGAATAGGCTTTCAATTTTATCATCGTGTTCTTTTACCTGCTTTTTAAAGCCTTCGGGGTCGATAAGGGAAGCCAGTGAATGTCCTTGTGTTTCGGATAAGAATTCGACACATCCTGTATCGGCCAGTTCTTTGAATCCGTCGATTACTTCCGGCGCATATATTTCCATTTGGTCTAGTGCCACTCCCGAAATCGAGAATGCAGCCTTAAACTTACCGTTATATTCCTTTATCATTTCCAGCATCAATCTGTTGGCCGGAACAAAGGAAACTTCAGCGACCCGTTGAATGAAATCTTCATTTGCGAAGTCATCATAATAATAGTGGTCGCCTCCGATATTGAAAAACCTGTACCTTTTCAAGCGGTGCGGCTGATGTATCTGGAAGTAGAAACAAATATTTTTCATAATTTATATAGTTGTTTTATTTACACAAGTTATTATATATATCCCTTACTTTCTGTCCCGCATATTCCCATTTGATATTATCTACTTCGGCCTTCCCCTCTTTGCTGAGGAAATCGGCCATAGCGTCGTATGTACAAATAGAATATATGGCATCAGCCATGGCGTCTACATCCCAGTAGTCTACTTTTACAGCTTTATCCAGAATTTCAGCACATCCCGATTGCTTGGATATTATGGTAGGAATGCTGCACTGCATAGCTTCCAGTGGAGAAATGCCGAAAGGCTCGGATACCGATGGCATTACATATACATCGCTGCGCTTCAGCATTTCATATACTTGTTTTCCTTTTAGAAATCCTGTAAAATGGAACCGGTCCGATATACCCTTTTCAGCAGCCAGATACAGCATGCGTTCCATCATGTCGCCACTGCCTGCCATAACAAACTGTATATGCTTGGCTCTTTCCAGTACACGGGCTGCTGCTTCCACAAAGTACTCCGGGCCTTTCTGCATGGTTATGCGCCCGAGGAAAGTGACCACTTTGTCCTTTATTCCTTTCTCTGTATTGATTGCAAGTATTTCAGGGCTCAATGGTTCTACGGCATTGTGTACTGTAGTTACTTTGGCCGGGTCCTGATAGTATTTCTCGATTACCGTCTGACGGGTAAGATTACTTACACAAATGATATGGTCGGCATGGTCCATGCCGTTTTTCTCCATCTGATATACCTGTGGATTTACATTCCCCCGACTACGGTCGAAGTCGGTAGCGTGTACATGTATTACAAGAGGCTTGCCTAATATATTTTTGGCATGTATGCCTGCAGGGTATGTTAACCAGTCGTGTGAATGGATAATGTCGTAATCGTGGGTCCGGGCTATTACTCCGGCCATTATCGAATAATTATTTATCTCTTCGAGGAGATTGTCAGGATAACGTCCCGAGAATTCGATACAACCCAGATCATTGGTATGCATGTAACTAAAATCAGCATAAATATGATCCCGCATATTATAATATTCCTGAGGGTCCATATATTTTGAAAGCCTTTCGCTTACATAATCCCAATAAACATCTCTCCATACAACAGGGGTATTGCATGCCCCGATGATTTTCAGAAAACTCTGGTCTTCATCTCCCCTTGGTTTAGGTATTACGAATGTAATATCCATATCAGGCTGCATAGCCATCCCTTTAGTCAGGCCATAGCTCGCAGTTCCGAGCCCTCCTAATATATGAGGAGGAAACTCCCATCCAAACATTAATGCTTTCATATCGTTTCAAAATTAAGCATTAATGAAACAGAGAAAATAGCAAGTGTCAATTTTCCGTCTCTCATTAATATTTTTTATACGGTTAATACTTTTCTTAATATTCATCTGCAAACGCTTTTTGTAGGTTTAGTGCCCTGATAACTCCTGCCACGCTGATGGAATACGATATAGGTCCATGTCCGAAATACGGAATACTACCATCGTAGAGAGCCGAGAGTGAGGCGATACAGTCGTTCGACATCTCGTCCTCTATTCCTATGAGCAGGCGGTCGAGGAATGAATAGCCACTCCGTTGAAATATTTTCAGGTATGCTTCCATATACGGGCCTAGCAACCACGGCCAAGAGGCTCCGTTATATGCGCTATGAATTTTATCGGTGATAGAGCCTTCACAGCGTGGGCGGAATCCGATGCTTTTAGGGCTAAGGGAGCGTATTCCTTTGGCTGTGAGTAACTCTTTGGTAATAATGTCTATGACGGACTTGCTTTGCCGTTTATCCAGAAGAGGATAGTCCTGTGATATAGCCAGAAGCATATTCGGCCTTACACTCCAGTCTACGTAATTACCTACTACATAGTCGTACAGATAGCCGCCATCGTTATAAAAGACTTCCACAAATGAAGTTTTCGCTATTTCGGCTAATAAGCCCATTCTCTTTTCCAGTTTGGCGTCTTCCAGATGACGGGCAATATCTTGATTAAACATTAAAGCATTATACCAGAAAGCATTGATTTCTACCAGGCATCCGGTGCGGGGTAGGGCATAGTTGCCTGCACCAGCAGCATTGTTCATCCAGCTGGGGAATCCTACACGATTGTCTACGCTCAGTAATCCGTTTGTCAACGGGGTGAGATTAGGATGTTTTCCTTCTTGTATAAAAGCTACGATTTTACTGACTAAAGATGCATATTTGGTATAAAAACGCTCTTTTTCCGTATCAGAAAACCGTTTCAATCCCCAAAGCACCCAAAGCAGTACATCTGCATTATCTATACCTTTGAGAAAACCTGTTAGGGGTTTCCCTTGCATAAAAGCCTCTATGGTAGGTATGGCAGTATCCATTACTTCTTCGAAGGCGTCGGGCTTGCCTAGGCCTAGAGTAAGACCAGGTAGAGCCATAAACTGCTCTCGTGCAGTAACATTACCCCAAGGATAGCCATTCAGCAGATATAATTCGTCTTTAGACGGACGGAAATAGAACTGGTGGCCGGAATTCTTGAGGCAATTGTAGAAAGAAGAACGTGGAGTACGCTTTTTTACACCCTCTTCGAATAATGCTGATAATTTGCTGGTATCGGCATGGACGTCACTCGCTGAAAAAATGATAGATTCACCTTTTGTTATAGGTAGCTCGAAATAGCCCGGAACGTATAAATCTTCTTTATACGGCAGGCCTTCCTCCTTGTCCCTGTCGTATTCTATACCTTTATACCAGTTGGGATCGAAAACAAAGTTTACTTCTTTGTTAAATTGCATGTACAATTCGGGATAACCGCTATACATACACATACTGATTCCGTTTTCTACTTCTTTGTAACCATGCTCGGCCACCGTATTTTCTACGGTCAGCGTATTGATTTCGCGGAATGCAAGGAACGGTTTGAAGCGGATGGTTGTCGGGGAATGTGCATCCAGGAGTGTGTACCGGATAAAAATAGTATTGTCTTCGAGCGAAAACATTTTCTCTTTCGACAGAATTACTCCTCCGACCCTGTATATAGTGCGCGGCAATGAGTCGCAACTAAATTCACGGATATATTTGTGTCCCATCGGACTGTAGTTGTCTCCATCGTATTTATGTATTCCCAGATTGAAGTCAGCTCCATGTTGTATAACTGTTTCATCAAAAGAGGAGAGCAGTACATGATTCGAATTGTCCAGTTTGGGTACAGGCATAACGAGTAATCCGTGTTGTTTGCGTGTGTTGCATTCTACCAGGGTAGTACAATGATAGGCTCCACGACGGTTTGTCCTGAGTATTTCCCTGCGCAGAGAGTATTCAAGGTTGACCATCCGGGACTTGTCAAATTTGAGATAAGTATTTGTCTTATTATAGTCCATAGTTTCTTAACAGTTATACTGTTTATACATAATTGAATAAGTCAGGATACTTTATCCAGAACCTATTTCTGATTTTAAAGATAGCAAAAATGTTAATAAATATTCCAAATTGCGCATAATGTTTATTAACATAAAAACAAATAGGAAAATGTGCGTTATATAATTGTACTTATTTAGAATTATTTTATATTAGATGCGTATTTTTATTTATAACAAAAGACATTAAGTTTCAGTTTTTTAATATAGCAGAATGAAGGTGTTTAGTGCAACTTATTATTTAAACAGGTTTTAAATGAATAGTATTTTTATATCTTTGTAATCCGAAAAACAAAGCGGCTTGAAGTTGCAGAACTGATTGTTGCTTTGCTAAGTTCGTATATAACAGGTCGCTGAATTGAAATAATGTATCATTAAGTATATTCTCTTGTATTTATATCAATAGTTCGTTAAACATTAAGCGGCCTTGGTTCCATAATATATGAGTTCTTTGATGTTTTGTTTATTTTTAAGTATGTTCGGGTTTGTGGCATACATTGCAAAAAATTGTTCCAATAGCA
>Ga0153940_1000707_pt1 | contig 16262 bp, 17 predicted proteins | sample TSNJ024MetaG_FD_104736 | JGI IMG/M metagenome (GOLD analysis project Ga0153940, IMG submission 104736) | Attine ant fungus gardens microbial communities from New Jersey, USA - TSNJ024 MetaG | ecosystem: Host-associated > Fungi > Mycelium > Unclassified | place: USA: New Jersey, Brendan T. Byrne...
ACACTGCCTCCTCGCTTGTGTTTACTCCAACAGTCAGTTCCGCGCTCGACGGCAACGCGACCGTCAATTTCGTATCCGTTAAAACCGGACAAAACGCCACCGATGCCATACTAACCGATTGGGATGCGTCCGGCCTTTCGCTCAACACGCAAAAGGTGGTTGATGGCGGCGATTATACTTATGTGGAAGTCGCCTTCACCGTGACGCTCAACGGCGTGACGAGCGACGAGCGGACGTTCGTCATATCCGGCCTGTTCGCCTCAGGTACCACGGCGGGCAAGCTGCGAACAGACAAGGCGAAGCTGCCATTGCAATATACTGTGACAGTTGCGTCAGGCTTTACGGGCATCGTTACAATACCGGGTCTGCAATTATCCACAGGCGTGTCGATAACCCCGACCAATAATAACGAAAACTCCTGGGCATACGGAGGACGCGCCACGCTCAGCTCGGCGCCCGACGGCACGGTAACACTCAATATTACAACCGCGCCTGCATCAACAAATGCGCAGATTGTCTTTGATAATGTTCCGCTTGTTTGTGACGGCGCGACTTATGTGGTTAGCGTCTTTGGTATTCAGGTTAAGTCAAGTTAAGGTACAATGGCGGAACTGCCCGGCTTGGTGTACAGGCTTTATCTCGGGAGGGGCTCTCGATATCAATCCTAATCAGCTATCCTTGAAAGCCGATGCGGGCGGATATATTCGGATCGCCTTTGCTGCGGCGCCGACAAGAAACGGCAATTGCAGATGGCAGTTTAGTAATATTGTCTTAACTTGCGACGGGACGTCCTATTCTTGCTCCGGGATTAATTTCCTTGTAATAATTACAGTAAACTAAGCAGGTGCGACCTGCAAAAAGCGGCGCGGACGCTCCTGACCGCCCCCGGCGGTAAAAAGCCGGAAACGAGGGAGCGTGAAAAGCTAAGCAGGTTTATGTATTGTTGATAAACGGGCTGCTGCGAACGATTCCTCGGAATCGCAAGCGGCAGTCTGACCCTGACCGACGCGAAAAACACGGTGATTGCCCACGAAAAGACAGACGGCACTGTGGAATATCTCACCGCAACGGTAAATGGGAATACAGTTAGTTTCAAAACTTCCTCGTTCAGCTTATTCGGCGTAGCGGCGGATAAGGAAATAGATGAAGAACCGGAAACGCCTGTCACTCCCGGCATGGGCGACAATAGCAATATGACCTTGTGGCTGTGGCTGGGCGGCATGAGTTTGTTTGGCATGGGAATGACCATCAAATCACGAAAACGCGGCGGCAAGCATTACAAAGTAGTTAAATAGAATACGGCAATAGAACAGAAACACCCGGCAGGGCTTCAAAGCCCCGTCGGGTGTTTCAATATTTTTTCGGAAAATTGGACAACCCCCCTTGACAAAACTTATATAAGAATAAGGTGATGAAGATTAATGAGGCCTGGGTGGAGCTGCAGTCAGAAACCCATGCCAATATCCAGAGCGAGGAAGGCATCCTGAACAGACAGATTCGTTCCATCCAGACGGAAGGTCATTTTGGAGATATCAAGGAAAATGAGGGGTTCCGGCGCTTTTATTTTGTGGTTGAAAGGTTAAAATCAGGTATTACCCGATTGCCCCTTAAGCTTATCCAATATATAATATACCGGCCTGAATAATAATAAAGCTACTGAGAAATTACCAATCCCATGCACTATATCATATGGAATTCCGGCTGCCCACCATGCAATCCCGGCTCCCAGACCACCTGCAACAGTATAAGGAATCGCACACAGCAGACCAAATGAAAGGCCGAAAGAGCCACTGATAATGGCCCACATTATCAAACTTTTATTTTTAATTAGTATACTGACCACAAGATAAAGTATCGTCCAGACATACAGGTAGTTGATCCACCAAATTCCAAACCCATAAAACAAGCCTTCTAAAACCGCAAATACATATATAATATAAAGGGTCTGCCTCCCCCACACCAGGGTATAGACTATAATCAGTAAAGATACCAGTTCAATATTAGGCAGAAACCCCAGCCCTACCTGTACAACAAAAAGTAATGCCGCCAATATAGCAAGTACTGCTATATCCTTGATCGTAAGCTTTTTTCTACTCTCCAACTGTGTATACAATCCTGAACTCATCTCCATCTGCCACCGGTTGTTCGCTAATGCTATAGTTACAATACTCACCATTTATATAAAATGCCCAATATGCACTATTTTCTTCATAAGAAGCAATTTCATCATTTACAGCATCAACCATCATGCCGAACTCTCCTTCTGTACCTGAATATGTCAGTCCTTCGGTCTCATCCATAACCTGCTGTAAGTATTCTGCATCCGTCTGAATATTATATATCTTCTCACTTTGATCCGCTGATACCACGGTGATCTCAACTGCCTTCTCTCCCTTGACGGGCTGAGGCTTTAGAAATTTATAGCCAATCGCCAATGCCACAATTATTATTACAAAGATAAACAAGCCTGCTATTATTTTCTTATTCTGTTTTTTTGTCATTTTTTTCTCCTCCTTATGCCATTTGCAATATTCCAAGCGTCACAAAGGGAGAACCATCTCCTGTTAACACTTGGTCATATTCCCGTAACCATCAATTTATTTTAAAAGCGGGTATTCTGACTTAGGCATTTAACACGATATTCCGCCTTCCCATAAACTAACTTACAGTGACATAATGGAATACCGCTCCTCCAATACAGCAACGGGTATTGTGCAGAATTCTCATCTGCTTCCCCAGCCATCTCCTGCAATGGCTTAACTTTTAAAATTTATTTTTCAATTCCCACCCGGGCCGGCCGCCCTTCATCATAAGGGTGTTTTATTTTCCTGATCTCCGATACATAATCAGCGATCTCGATCAGCGCCTCACCGGGTGTATTTCCTGTTAGTATGACCTCAAGATTTTCCGGCTTATTCTGTAAATATTCCAATACTGCTTTTTCATCCAGCAGACCCGCCTGAATGGTATAAAGGACTTCATCCAAAAATAAAACATCATAGCCCTGCTCAGCCAGTCTTGTCACCTTTTTAAACTGCGCGGCGTAAAATTCAAGGCGTTTTTTCCGCTCTGTCCCGGTCAGATGAAAGCTGAACTTCTCTTCTTCAAGTCCTTCTATCAGTGTAATATTTTCGGACAGTTTTAAAACATTTCTCTCACTGGTCTTGTTATCCTTCATAAACTGATAAATCAGCACCCGGTATCCACATCCTGCCGCCCTGGTACAAATCCCCATTCCGGTAGTTGTTTTTCCTTTTCCATTGCCAAAGTATATATGTATAAGCCCTGTCTGCTTTTTCATAGAACTATCGCACCTTCTTTCCTTGTCAGTAATCCGCGCCTATACCTATTTATGATAACGTTATCCGGCCATTTTTGCAATCCCCTGTTCGTCCTCTGCAATCTTTTGTTTTCCTGCATCTGCCGTCTCCCTGGTCAGGTCGCAGAGCAAGACCCGGTACCCCGGCTGTTCGGCAAACGTCCGGGCAATTCCCTGCCCCATAGTACCTGCTCCAATTACACCGATTTTCATATGCTTTCCTTTCTTACCCTCTTTCAACAATCACAGTGCACCCCATACCACCGCCGATGCAAAGTGTTGCCAGACCGGTCTTCTTGCTGCTTCTTTTCATTTCGTGCAGAAGTGTGACCAGAATTCTTGTTCCGGATGCCCCTACCGGATGTCCCAGAGCAATCGCCCCGCCATTGACATTAAGCTTCCCGGTTGGTATTTCCAGTTCCTTCTGCACTGCCAGACACTGGGCTGCAAATGCTTCATTTGCTTCCACCAGGTCCATATCATCAATAGTCAGATTAAGCTTATCCAGCGTTTTTCTGGTAGATGCAACCGGCCCGATACCCATAATCTCAGGGCCCACACCTGCAAGACCGCCGCCTAGATAATAGCCCATAACCGCTGTTTCCAGTTCTTTAGCCTTCGTCTCACTCATCACGATAACTGCCGCTGCTCCATCATTGATGGTTGAAGCATTGGCAGCCGTTATCGTACCGTCTTTTTTAAAAGCCGTGCGAAGGTTTGCCATCTTTTCCAGACTGGCATCTCTGCGCGGTGATTCATCCTCCGTAAAAAGAAATGTCTCTTTTCTCCGGCTTACTTCAACCGGTACGATTTCCTCATCAAAGACCTTATTTTCCAAAGCCTTTAACGCCTTCTCCTGGCTGCCAAAAGCAAATTCATCCTGCTCTTCCCGTGAGATGCACCACTGGTCTGCTACATTTTCCGCAGTGATTCCCATGTGATAATCATTAAAAGCATCCCATAGTGCATCGGTGATCATGGCATCTTTTAATTTACTATCGCCCAGGCGATATCCGAATCTTGCATCTTCCAGAAAATACGGCGCTTTTGACATATTCTCGGTTCCGCCTGCCACGATGATGTCTGCTTCTCCGGTTTTGATCATCTGCGCTGCCATGTTAATACAGTCGAGCCCGGAACCACATACGGCGTTTATAGTTACCGCCGGTATTTTATAAGGAATCCCTGCTTTAACCGCCGCCTGCCGGGCGACGTTTTGTCCCTGTCCGCCCTGAAGCACATTACCCATATACACATGATCGACATCTTCTGCCTTTATTCCGGCCCGCTTCACCGCCTCTTTTATCACAATACCGCCAAGCTCTGCCGCCGAAATGGTACTGAGGCTTCCACCCATGCTGCCAATCGGCGTCCGGCATGCACCGGCTAATATTACTCTGTTTTCCATGACCCGTTCCTCCTCACCATAAGCTGCCGTTATTTCTTCGATTTATTCAAAAACGCGTCCATTCTGCCAACCTGTTCATCTGAGTTAAAAGTATCCGGGAACAATGCTGTTTCAATTTCAAGACCGCCTTCGATACTTTCATTAATGCCGTCATTCATTGCCTTTTTAGCATTCGCTACCGCCTGCGGAGCATTCCTGGCGATCCGTTTGGCGATACCTGCCGCATGTTCCATCAGTTGTTCAACCGGAACGACCGAGTTCACCAGACCCAGTTCCAATGCTTTCGCCGCATTGATCCTTTCACTGGAATAAATCATCTCTTTTGCTTTACCGACCGGAATACTCCGCATCAGACGCTGGGTTGCGCCCCATCCCGGGATAATTCCCAGGCCCAATTCGGGCAAGCCAAATATGGCATTATCCGATGCCACTCTAAAATCGCACGCCAGCGCCAATTCACATCCGCCGCCTAAGGCATAGCCGTTAACTGCCGCGATGACCGGAACCGGAAAGGTTTCGATCCTGCGGAATATTTTCGAACCATAATCAGAGAAATCTCCGGCCTGCTCTTTTATCATATCTTTCATATAGTCGATATCCGCTCCGGCGACGAATGCTTTTACACCGGCACCGGTTAAGATGACACTTCTAATCTTATCATCCTTTTTGAGCTCCTCAAAAACCCGATCTAATTCGGCCAATACATCCTGATTCAGAGCATTCAACGCTCTTTCCCGGGATACCGTTACAATCACCGCATTTACGTCCTCTAATTTTTCAACCTTTACATACTCGAAATTATACGCCATGACTCACCTCATATCTTTCATTGCTAAAATCTTTTCCACTACCGCTTCAATCTGGTCGGTATGATTTATCATTATCACGCGGCTGCTCTCTGGCTCTTTCAGACAATTCCGCTCACAGCCGGAAACCAGTAAACAAATGTCATCCTTACCACAAGCAGTATAAAGGATCTCCGCGTTCAGTCTCCCGGCTGCTTCCTCAGCCAGCCTCTTCCGGTCAAATCTCGGATTGCAGCCACCACAATACTTTACATAAATCTTCATTTATTTTTTATTGATTCCGGCAATTTCTTTTGCCAGCTCTTTTTTATGTTCCACGTTGGCCTGTCTGCCGATCATGATCCGCTGAGCCTGGGGCGAACCTGCTCCATGCATGGATTCAGTTCTGTATCCCACTGCCGCCGTACCTAATGTGAGATTCTCAATCAGCCTTAATACTCTCATACGATCCTCGGTACAAACGCCCGGAGCTCCCTGCAGATACTTATCAATATACGGCCTCAGCTTTTCATTATCATAATCCAGCTGACTTGGCATAGTTACCATCAGACCGCCGGCGATATCTTCTGCCAGCCGGGTGATTTCATAAGGAAGCCGGGTGACATTTTGTTTACAGACATTTGCCAGCAGGGTATCCACATAGTAATTCCCCGACGCCGTCTCACATCCTTCGCAAGAGCAGGCAATACCGCAGGAATAAAGGGTTTCATTGAGATGATTCATCTCGATGATCTTATCTTTGATGTGGCTGGCTTTCGGTACGCCATTATAATCAGCAGCCAGTGCTGTTGCACCAATAAGCACATCACCAACACCCACCTTACACCCGCCGTAGCTCTGCCGGTGATAAGAGGCAAATCGTTCAACCAGCATGCCGGCAAATTCAGTCTCCCCATTCAGAAAAATCCTTTCATTCGGCACAAATACATCCTCAAAGATGACCAGCGCTTCATGACCGCCATACTCCTTGTTCCCCAGATCAATGTCCGCATTTTTCTCCAGCTTTCTGGTATCACAGCTCTGACGGCCGTAGATCATGAGAATACCCTTAGTATCGGTCGGCAGCGCAAAGGCTACCGCATAATCCTTATCTTCGGGTCTCATAGCAACCGTCGGCATAACAATCACTTCATGGGAGTTCACGATTCCGGTCTGATGGGCTTTGGCACCGCGCACCACAATTCCATCCGGGCGTCTTTCCACGATTCTTAAATACAGATCCGGATCTTTCTGCTGTGACGGCGGCAGACCGCGGTCCCCTTTCGGATCGGTCATCGCCCCGTCAACGGTCAGATCTTCCCGCTGAACCCTGGTCCAGAATTCCTTAAAGTTCTCATGATAGCCGGTTCCGTGTGCCTGATCGCATTCATAAGTGGTTGAGAAAACCGCATTGGCCGCATCCATACCGACACACCGCTGGAAGCAGGAAGCGGTCTTTTGTCCCAGCAGCCTCTGCATCTTTACTTTTTTAACCAGATCTTCCGCACTCTGATGAAGATGGGTGAAGCGGTTGATCTTCTCACCGGTCAGACTGGAGGTTGCCGTCATCAAATCTTCATATTCCGGCTGCTGTGCCAGTTCATAAGTCATCGCCACCGAATTCAGCGACGGCCGGATGATTGGATGCGCGGTCGGGTCTTCCACCTCTTCGCCCAATAAATACAGGTGTAAATTCAGTTCTTTTAAACTCTCAATATATTCTTTACTGGTTTTCATGTTCTCCTCCTCATTTTGTTATGAGCACTTAGCGATGGTCTTTCCGCTTGATTACTGCCTCCGCCTGTTTTATTATATTTTCCGGTGTCAGACCAAAGCGCTCTTTCAGATAGTCCACCGAACCAACTTCGCCAAATTCATCTTCAATCCCGATGCGCTTCATCGGTACCGGCGCGCATTCGCCCAGCACTTCTGCTACCGCACTGCCCAGCCCGTTATGGATATTGTGATTTTCCACCGTTACGATGGCGCCGGTCTTCTTGGCCGCTTCTTTGATCGCATCCTTGTCGATGGGCTTAATGGTGAAAATATTTAAAATCGCTGCGCTGATATTCTTCTTTGCCAGTTCCTCTGCCGCTTTCATTGCATCATCAACACAGATACCGGCAGCGATGATCGTAACATCGGTACCCTCTTTGATTTTTGCGGCTTTCCCGATCTCAAAGGTAGAATCATCGGTAAATACTTTTACTGCATTCTTTCTGGATAAGCGGATATAGAACATGCCATGCATTCCGGCAGTCTGTCTGATCATATCGCGAAGCATCACCGAGTCCACCGGCTCAATAATTGTAATCCCCGGGATACCCCGCAGCAGTCCGATGTCTTCAAATGGCATGTGGGTCGCTCCATTATAGGCGGCCGTTACGCCGGGATCGCTGCCCAGCATACGGATATTGGTCCTGGCAAAGGCTCCCGACAGGAATATCTGATCTAACGCTCTTCTGGTCGCAAAGCAGCCAAAGGTATGGGTAAAAGGTATCAGGCCGACTGCCGACATACCCGCAGCCACACCAATCATATTCGCCTCCTGAATGCCGCAGTTCACTGTATTATCCGGGAATTCTTTCGCAAATCCGACCATTCCGATAGAGTTCATCAAGTCTGCTTCCAAATACATGATCCGGGGGGTTTCCTTCACTAATCCGGTCATCGTTTCCGCATATGCATCACGCATCGCAAAAGACTCTGTCTGATGCCCGTTCACTACTGTATAATTCATGTTATTTCCCCTCCTTTTTCAATAATTCGATCGCTTCATCACATTGCTCTTTGCTAAAAACCATATGATGATTATAAAGAACTCCTTCGGCAAAATGGCAGCCTTTTCCCTTTTGTGTATCAAGGATGATCATACCCGGTTTTCCAGTCTGCCCTTTCACCTCTTCTATTGCACTGTAGATAGCATCCACGTCATGACCATCGACTTCAACAGCATACCAGCCGAAATCCTCAAACTTCTGCCGCAGATCGCCAAGGTCCAAAATATCTTTTGTATATCCATCCAGCTGCTGTTTGTTAAAATCAACAAATGCAATCAGATGATCCAGTTTATGCTGGGGTGCATAAAGAGCCCCCTCCCAGACCTGGCCTTCATCACATTCACCATCACCGAGCAACAGATATGTATAACTATCCTTTCTCAGTATTTTATTTCCGTGGGCAATCCCGATAGCGCTTGACATTCCCTGCCCCAGTGCCCCGGTACTCATATCTATACCGGGAGTTTTATTCCGGTCACAGTGGCTGGGCAGTCTCGTTTGGTCATGGTTGATAGTCTTTAACTCTTCCACCGGAAAATAACCCAATAATGCCAGCGCGGAATAAAGCGCCGGACCGGCATGCCCTTTGGACATAACAAAATAATCCCGTTCTTCCCACTGGGGATTGTGCGGATCAATGTCCATCGCTTTCCCGTACAGCACCGCAAGAACATCCGCTGCTGACATCGCACCGCCAATATGGCCAAAACCCAGTTCCCCAAGCGCTTTCAACGCATGGATCCGGATCTCTTTCGCAAACTTCTTTACATCTTTATTCTGATACATTGCTTTCTCCTCGCTATATACTTAAGTGTAAGAAACGGCAGCATGTTACAGGCAGCAAGCCCGCAGTACACTGCCGTTTCTATGTTACGCCTCTGCGGCTGCCGCGCTTTTCAGTCTTTCGGTCAGCATCGGTACGATCTTTTTGTAATCACCGACAATTCCGTAATCCGCGACCTCAAAGATTGGCGCTGTTTCATCCTTGTTGATGGCAAAAATGACATCCGCTTCTTCCATCCCGGCAACATGCTGGATCGCCCCGGAAATACCAATTGCAATATATACATTCGGCCTGACTGTTTTCCCGGTCTGTCCAACCTGCAGATCTTTCGGCTTCCAGCCGGCATCGACCACTGCTCTTGAACAGCTTACTTCGCCTCCCAGCACTGCCGCCAGTTCTTCTAAGACATGGAAATTCTCAGGTCCGCCGAGACCGCGGCCGCCGGATACCAGAATCTTGGCATCCATAATGTCCACTGTATCAAGAATGCTTTTGACGATATCAAGAATGTCTACATACTTATCATTCTTTGCAAAACCCGGATTAAATTCTATGATTTTTGCCTGCGGATTTTCAATCTTCTCGATCTTCTGCATAACACCGGGCCTTACCGTCGCCATCTGCGGGCGGTTGTCCGGACAAGCAATGGTCGCAATGGTGTTCCCGCCAAACGCCGGCCTGGTCATCAGCAGCTGATTGCGCTTCTGTTCTTTATCAGCCAGCTTCACCAACGGAAAATCACCGATATCAAGCTGGGTACAGTCGGCCGTCAGACCGGTTTTTACTCTCGCCGAAACCGTCGGGCCGAGATCACGTCCGATAGCAGTTGCTCCTACCAGCACAATTTCCGGTTTATATTCATTAATGACTGAGGCCAGAGCATGGGTATACGGCTCTGTTTTATATTCTTTTAATTCCGGATCATCTACCACGATGATCCGGTCTGCTCCATACGCAGCCAGCTTCTTTATCAGATCCTTCACTTCACTTCCGATCAGGACCGCTGTTACATCGGTATTCAAATCTTTCGCCAGATCCTTAGCCTTTCCCAAAAGTTCAAGAGAAACACCATTTATTTTATTATCCACCTGCTGAGCAAAGACAAATACGCCTTTATATTCTTCCAAATTCACTGTTTGACTCATATCTTTCTCCTTCTCTCCCTTAAGTCTATCCTATCGAAACAAGCTTGCACCTGAAGATGTTCCTCCCGCTTCTAAGCGGGAGACATCTTCTGCAAGGTTATATAATATGCTTCTCGGTCAGCTTTTCAAGGATGTATCCTACCGATGCTTCTGCATCCAGATTCACCTGTTCCCCGGAGCCTTTTCTAACCTTATCGGAAGCTTTTGCAATCTTAGTCGGTGATCCTTTTAATCCCAGGTCTGCATCATCAACATCGATCAGATCCACTCTGCCATAAGTAATGATTTCTGCATCATATGCATCAAAGATTCCACCGGGCGTCATATATCTTGGCTCATTCAGCTCAGCCAGAGCAGTAATAAGGCATGGCATCTTTGCCTTGATCACGTGATGCCGATCTTCATACTGGCGGTTCACCACTACGCTGCCACCATCTATTTCTAATTTCTCGGCATAGGAAATAACCGGTATCCCAAGATGTTCTGAGATCTGCGGCCCGACCTGCGCCGTATCACCATCGATCGCCTGACGGCCGGTAATGATCAGATCATATTCGAGATTCCGGATCGCTCCGGCCAAAGATGTCGAAGTCGCCCATGTATCTGCTCCCCCCAATACTCTGTCGGTTAACAGGATCGCCTTGTCTGCTCCCATCGCCATTGCTTCCACCAAAATATCATTGGCTTTTGGAAGTCCCATCGTAAGTACCGTAACTTCTGCTTCATATTTATCTTTCAAGCGAAGCGCCGCCTCCAGACCGGCTTTATCATCCGGATTCATAATTGCCAGCATCGCCCCGCGATTCAAGGTTCCGTCAGGATTAAACTGAACGCCCCCTTTGGTGTCTGGTACCTGTTTAATACAAACTACTATTTTCACCTTTTCATCCTCCTACTTTAACAAATCAGCTGAAATAACCATCCGCTGTACTTCCGATGTGCCTTCATATATTTCCGTGATCTTCGCATCACGCATCATCCGCTCTACGTCATATTCGCGGATAAACCCATATCCGCCGTGAAGCTGCACTGCATGATGCGTAACTTCCATCGCTGTTTCCGAAGCATACAGCTTCGCCATTGCTGCCTCTACTCCAAAAGTCTTTCCGGCATCCTTTGTCTTCGCCGCCCGGTAAACCAGCAATTGTGCTGCTTTCGTCCTGGCAGCCATATCTGCCAGCTTAAACTGAGTGTTCTGGAACTGGGCAATGCTTCTGCCGAACTGTTTCCTTTCTTTCACATATTCAACGGTTGCTTCCAGCGCGCCTTCGGCCAAACCAAGGGCCTGGGCCGCGATACCGATGCGTCCGCCGTCAAGTGTGTGCATCGCAATGCCAAATCCTTTGCCCTGCTGCCCCAGAAGATTCTCTTTGGGAATCCGGCAATCGGTAAAGATCAGTTCATAGGTAGCAGAGCCCCGGATACCCATCTTCTTTTCCTTTGTACCAAAGGTGAATCCAGGCGTCCCCTTTTCCACGATGAATGCTGAAATTTCTTTCATTTGACGGCCGCGTTTTTCCACTATTCCAGTCACCGCGATGATGATATAAACATCCGCATACTTTCCGTTTGTAATGAATATCTTACTTCCATTCAGTACCCACTCATCTCCGTCGAGCACAGCTTTGGTCTGCTGCCCCTGCGCATCTGTTCCTGCGCCCGGCTCAGTAAGACCAAACGCACCAAGCTTCTCACCCTTTGCCAGAGCCGGAACGTACTTTTCTTTCTGTTCATTCGTACCATAGGTAAGGATCGGGTCGATACACAAGGATGTATGCGTGGATACAATTACCGCGGTCGTCCCGCACACCTTTGCCAGTTCTTCTACACACAGGGCATAGGTCAGATTATCACAGCCCTGGCCGCCGTATTCCTTTGCCACCGGAATTCCCATGAACCCATATTTCGCCATTTTCTTTACTGTTTCCACCGGAAATTCTTCTTTTTCATCCACTTCCTGCGCCAATGGCTTTACTTCATTTTCAGCAAACTCTCTAAACAGAGTTCTCGCCATTTCCTGCTTATTGCTTAAGTTAAAATCCATTTATTTTTCCTCCACATTCATGAACTAAGTTTATCCGTTCCATTGCATATGGAACCTTGTTTCCCATTCTTTGATCAGCTCATCTCTGAAATCAGGATGGGCAATATTGATCAGCAGCCGCGCTCTTTCTCTTACTGATTTCCCCCGCAGACCGGCAATTCCGTATTCGGTCACGATATAGGAAATATCATTACGCCCGGTGGTCACTACGGCTCCTTGTTCCAGACAGGGAACTATTTTGGAAACCGTTCCGCCTTTAGCGGTTGAAGTTATGGCCATGATTGATTTCCCGCCTCTTGACATGTTCGCCCCTCTGACAAAATCGACCTGTCCGCCGGTCCCCGATATTTGCATTGTCCCGACAGTCTCGGCGCTCACCTGACCGGTAAAATCTACCGCAATACAGGAATTGATCGAGATCAGATGGTCATTCCCGGCAATCACATACGGATCATTCGTATAGTTCGAGGGTGCCATATACACTGCCGGATTATCATCTATAAAATCATAGAGCTTTCTGCTGCCCATCAAAAAGGTGGCGACCATCTTGCCCGGGTGCAGAGTCTTTTTCTTATTGGTAATCACTCCTTCTTCCACCAGTTCAACCACTGTATCGGAGAACATCTCCGAATGAATCCCCAGATCCTTTTTCCCTTTTAGGGAAAGCAGTACTGCATCGGGCAAAGAGCCGATTCCCAGCTGCAGCGTATCTCCATCATTAATGAGACTTGCGCAGTTTTCCCCGATGGCCTTTTCAACATCGGTCAGCTCTTTTCCATACAGTTCGATCATCGCCGTATCCGCTTCGACCAGGTAATCAAATTCATCCAGATGCATAAAGCATTCACCGTGAGCCCGCGGCATATTTTTATTAATCTGAGCAATTTTTAATTGTGCACACTTCGTACCTGCCAGTGTGAAGTCCACTGAAACGCCAAAACTTACATACCCGTGCTTATCCGGCACACTGACCTGTACCAGTGCCACATTAAGCGGCAGAACCCCGTCTTCAAATAACGCCGGAGTAGCAGAAATATAAGTTGGGGTATAATCGGCCCGTCCTTCCCTGATTGCAGTGCGCTCATTCTTATTTCCGACAAACAACGAGTTATGTCTGATGTGGCCGGCATACTCTTTGTTACAGTACAAGCTTTCTCCCTTGCCCACCATATGTATTGTCTCCACCTCTTTCAGATTGGGAGCATATTCACATAAGGCTTCGACCAACGCCCGCGGTTCACCACAGGCATGCCCGATCAGAACCCGGTCACCGTCTTTGATGTGTTTCACCGCTTCCAGCGCGGTGATAAACTTTTCCTGATGCTTTTCTTTATAATCTCTCATAATGACTTCTCTCAATTTTTTATAATAATTTATATGCAACGTATATAGATGGTTTTGATCTGCTGCTGGCTCAGTTCGACCGGATTATTCTTTAGCAGACGCTGTTGATTCTCAATAGCCGATGCTGCCATTTCATCACATTTTGCTTCATCGGTACCAAACTCACCCAGCTTCTGTCTGGGCAGTATGAATCCCAGTAAGTCGAATAACTCAGACCATATTTTATCCTTGTCACACTTCAATATCTCAGCCAGTGCATCTTCTGCCGGGGAAATATCAGCCCCCAGCTCTTTATACATTTTGAAAGTCTCCTCAAACACTATGTAACAAGCGCTGCCATGGGGTACATGGTAATTCGCACCGAGCGGGAATGAAAGCGCATGTACTGCCGCACATCCGGCATTTAAAAAGGCAATGCCCGCCATCGTACTGGCAATCATAAAGTCCTTCATATCCTCCGGCATCTTCCTTTCACCGCTTTCCCGCAGCTTCCTGTAGCCGCCCAGAATCTTCTCCATAGCTGTTCTCCCAAATATTCTGGAGAATTCGTTCGCTTTCGGTGAAACATGGGATTCCATCGCATGGATCAAAGCATCGATGGAACTCGCTGCAAACACATCAAACGGCAGAGTATTCAGCATTGAGGGAATCAATGCTGCCTCGTCAGCAAATAATTGGGATACTGCCAGACCGTATTTCGACTGTTTTGCCTTGAATTCTACAATTGCAATGTTGGTTACTTCGCTGCCGGTTCCACAGGTGGTCGGAACAGCAATTAACTCGCGTTTCTTCTCAAGCACTGAGCCCTGTGCATAAATTTCTTCCAAATCATAGCCATCGCCGTAGACGAACAATTTTGAAATGTCGATCACAGTCCCTCCACCAATCGGTATGATCCGCTTGTAGCTCTTTCCCTGTGTCTCTCTCAGCATAGCACCGACCATCTCTTCATTAGGTTCACCCTGGCCATACTTTTCCTGATACATGACATCACAGGGAACATCCGCCTTATCAATCTGCGGTTTTAGCACATATTCGTTGGTAATGATCAGATCTCCTTTGCCTAATTCCTTTTCCTTGATAAAATCTTTTAATGACTCATACAATTCAATCCTCGGTTTTACTAAAAATCCCATAGCATCCTCCTATTATTTTAAAAATAGTTTTGCGTGCTGCCACACTATTAATGTGCTTTTATGGTATCATATAATATTTTTGTGTGCAATAATTTTTCGTTAATAAAATCACATTCTCCACAATAGACAACAAACACTAGAAATTATAGTCGTTTTGCACAAAATACAAATGCCTGTTTTGAACGCGTGCATTATCTTAAAACAAAAATAATCTCATGTGAATCATGCTTTATCAGCATTTGCAAATTCACTTGAGATTGTTTTTATGCGATTATTTTTTCTATTGTCAAGGGAGGCTACTCTTCCTCTAAACCATGAATTCCCGAATCACAGCAACCATGGAATCATATCCCTGTAGGAATTGTTTCAAAGTTTTTCTTGTCGCACCATATTGATCGAATTCTGCCGGCGTCATTCCATCCGCCTCATATGTACGGTTGAAATCCGGTATATGCTTTTTAAGCTGCGCCAGATAATTCTCATTTACCGGGCGTTCCATCCTGTTTTCCACCGTAATATCGCTCTTTACGAACTTCCGGATCCAGCCGGGCGGTATGGTCAGGGAAACCTCTCCGCCTATAAATTCCGACCAGTGATGGTGATTGCGGTATGCGGCTGCTAACAGCCTCGTCTTATAACCACGCTCACGATAAATCTTATACGCATGTTTAAAGACTGCCACGCCCGCAAAATCCAGTGCGGCCGGATCCATGACAATTCCTTTCTCATTCACGACCGCCTTCAACCAGTCATCGGTTCTGCCGACCATAATCGTACATACAGGATGTAAATCGCTGTTATCCAGTCCTTCTGCTTCTCTTCGCTTTAGCCCTCTCTCAACCGCTTCTGCCACTGCAAGTGCCTGCGGTACGGTAAAAGATACGGTGGCATTGACGGTCACTCCCTGGTATGTACATTCTTCAACTGCTTTCACACCTGCCTCCGTAACCGGCATCTTTACCATGATATTTGGTGCAAGGCTGTTGAAATGAACTGCCTGTTCCACAATTTTCTCTGTACATTTGTAATATTTTGTATTGGTCTGAATTGAAATATAGCCGGCTTTTTTATTTGTTTCCCTATATACCGGCTCCAACTGTTTTGCACCTTCCACTGCCATATGTTCATTCAGCATCCATGCAATCTCGTCCTCTGTGGCATGCGGATGCTCTTTTACCAGCGCAATTATTACCGGCCGGTAAGCCTCCAGTTCCTTATCCAGCACCTGCCCTACAATTACCGGATTTGTTGTTGCCCCGACCGCACCATGCTCCAGTGCAAATTTCAGTTCGGCTATGGAACAGTTATCATTCCAGAACTGTGTAGGTGTTGTCCTGCTCATTTCATGCAGCGGACTTTTATAGTTTTCCATATTCTCTACCTCCGTACAAAAATGGGTAGTGTCAAATAGAACTACCAATTTTTTGTTTCAAACCTTATATTTTCAAGGGTTATGCCACTTTTTTATAAAAAAATGCAATGACCTCCCTTTTTTGGTGAATAATGCAGGTAACGAC
>Ga0153940_1000709_pt1 | contig 16230 bp, 13 predicted proteins | sample TSNJ024MetaG_FD_104736 | JGI IMG/M metagenome (GOLD analysis project Ga0153940, IMG submission 104736) | Attine ant fungus gardens microbial communities from New Jersey, USA - TSNJ024 MetaG | ecosystem: Host-associated > Fungi > Mycelium > Unclassified | place: USA: New Jersey, Brendan T. Byrne...
AACCGGATAACAATATTCGATATTACTAAGGGGGATATAATTGGGCGCGCCGCCTGTTTTAAATGAAGATTCCTTTGATTCCCTGGCTATATTCCCGTTTTGTGAAACCACAGACCAGTTTCCCCCTTTGGATTCTTCAAAGTTTACAGATACGGATACTTTCATTTCATTATATGGCGGCAATATTTCTTTTGATTCGAAAGTGGCCGCATCGTTAGTCTTATTCATTTTCACCTTCCCTTCGACCTTTTGGTTTCTGCTGTCCGTTATAGAGAAGTCCGCAAGCTTTATCCGGTAGGATTTAATATTCCCATTGTCATCCTCGATATCAAAAGCTTCACCCAAAGGCATATTAAATGTAGCCTGCGGGGAGAGGAATACATCGACATCCGTATCTTTGCCGTATGGGGTCAGGTCTGCGATTAAAGGCATGTCCAGAGGGGAACTGTCCCCGTTGATGGCTACCAGCTTACAATCGTTGCCAAAGCTCATTTTCATTTTCATATTGGCTTTGATAAGGCCTCCAAGTACATTCAGCCTGACGGCCAGCTGTCCGCCTATCCAGGTCGGATTAGGCAAACGCGCCTGTAATAATGCCGCGGCAGAGCCTTTAATAATTGTGATTTTCTTTTTGATAAACAAGAGCTTGATTTTTACCCCCAATTCGCCCGACAAGTAAGCGTAACACTGTCCGTTGGCATACCAACCGTCCATTCCGACAGGGGTATTGCTTCCTTCGCAGGCATAGTTACTCATGTCACGGAGCATAATGTCAAAGCCTGCCCCGGCCATAAAGCGGGCATACAGGATCAGAAAAGTCATATCCCCCGTATCGAACGAGAAGCGCGAGCCGAAAGCGACTCCCTTGCCCGCCGCTGTCAGGTCCGGGCTTTTCATATAGTCCGCCTCCTGCGGAGTGATTCCCAGTATATCAATAACTTCGTTGGGAACGATCGGGTTTTCCAGCTTGTCGCCAAGCATAAAATAGGATTGCGTACTCAAGGATAACGGCCCCAGTCCGAGTTTTAGCCCTACCGGATTATTGGGCGTGCCTACATGAATATACCAACTCTGAGGAGAACAGTGGAGTTTGGCCCAGCCTGCCTCATTATTGTTGCCTGTCCCGCGCAAGATGCCACCCGGCGCATAGACCATCACTCTGAAATCGGCATCGAAGGTCTTCGAAGGGAAATCATAGTCCATGGCCATATAGGCATTGATTGCCCCTGACAGTTTAAGGTCGGGCAATATCTTTTTAGTTATATCCGAGCCGGACATATTGCCCGGCAGCTTATCCGTTAAACTGTTGCTGATATTTTCAACCTTTGCCTGCGCATTCTTATGCATGTCACCGAGCTTGCCCAGTTTGCCGGTCATATCAAGCGGCGACATAAACTGTGCGCTGCCGTAAAAGCGGATATTCTTTATTCCCCCAGAGGACAGGAAGTTCATTTCAAAAAGGGCGTCTCCGTTCAGGGCCAGCTTGCTTCCGACATGATATGAAACCCCAGCCTTCAGGCCTAATGATACTTTGTCATCCGGCGCATAGGCCTGGAGTTTGCTTCCTCCGGCAGGCGACATCCGGTAATAAGCGCCTCCGGTAAACCCGTTCAGGAATACCGGGCCTACAGGGATGCCTGTTCCTTTGAATTCTGCCTGCCCTTCTACATACCAGTAGCGGAAATCCTTATTGCCGAAGACGGAGGTAACCCCTACTTTCAGGCCTGATGATAATGCACCGAAAGTCGCCTGTATATACCCTCCGAAATAATTCCCGTATATGGGGTGGTCTTTTTCTATCCGTATCTCTCCATCCAGGCTAAAGCCGGCCAGTTGCGTGTTTTCAAGCTTGATAGCTCCGATATTAAGCCCCTTGAATCTCCAACGACCGTCCGTATACTGCGAGGCTAGTTCCAGACGTCCTCCTGCCGCTATTTTCTCCTGCATCAGGTTGACTTTGATATCGAATCCAAGCGTAGCCAGGTCGCTAGCCGTTTTAAAGCGTATATCGCTTATTGTGACAGGAAAATTGTTCAGTTTGACTTCCCCGCCGTATTCTACGGATTCCACCGAAAAGTAAGGGGATTCCGTCGCGAATACGAGCTTTTTGAAAACGACCTGTTCCATTTTAAGACCGTCTTTATCGATACCCATCGAACCGTTTAAAACGAGCCTCGGGCTAAAACGCCTGTCCTTCACCTGCATTAACAGGTAGGAAGTCGGATCAAGGTGCATTTGGGCTTGTCCGAATATGTCAAAAGAGAGGTTTTCTCCCAGGCCGACCTTGAACAGGTATTCATTATTGGATATGTATGCTTCATAAGGACGCGGCTGGCTTTTCTCCGAGATGGGAATATTGATCTGTCCGCCGAAACCGAAACCTTTGATATTATTCGCTAACAATGACAAACGGAAATCTTCTACCGAGAATCCCCAGCCCGAAGCGTCTCCGGTTTCCAGCGATAATATATTTTTACCTGTGATATCACCTGTGATGCCATTCTCGTCTATCAGCAGGTGTGATGCTTCCAGGATGATCCTTTTTCCCGATTGTTTATTCTTAAACTGTTCCGGAAGAGTTAATGTAAACCGGTCAACATACAGACCCCGCCATAAGTCGGGGTCGGGTAATGTAAAATATTCTCTGAAATATTGAGGGTCAAGAGTAAATGATACGGGATTTTTCAGATCACTTAAATCCAATGTCGCCCTTGACAAGCTGAACTCAAAACCTTCGGCTCCTTTTATTTCGAAGGCCGGAAGCGAAATTTCCGCGATCAGGTCGTTCCAATCATAGATAACGGTACGGAAACTGCTTGTTACGGGTTTATTCTTATTCGATACCAATACAAATGTATTCGGGTTTAATACGATATCGGCATCTATAGATAATTCTTTGAAGTTGCCATTACAGTCCAGGGATACATAGGTATTGGATTCAGCCTTTCCTGTACTGTCATTCAGGCTACCTTTGAAAACGATATCTCCCAGATTACCCAAAGAAAGGGGAATATTATTTAATAAGGATAATTTAACATCTCCAACTAAATCGCCTGTATTGGTTATTTTAACATCTGTGGCTCCGAATAGTAATTCTTTATCTTTTGCATTACCGGATTGAGGAATGCGCATCTTCATCAAAAGTGTTAATTCTCCATACTGATTACCGAAACGCACATTAGTGACAGCAAGGGTAAAGGGGATATTTCCGGCTATCTTCTTTATTCCCACAGGCAGATTGTAGGCTTTGCCGACCTGTTCACCTGTTCCAATACCCAGGTTATCAATGAATCGGTTCTGGGACTCGATAATAGCAAAGTCCTCCTGTGCCTTATCTGCTTTTAATAAGGACTGAGAAATAAGACTTACTCCAAAATAAAAGAAAAACAGAGTAATAAAAAGGACTTTTTTATTTAACAATAATATAGATAAAGGGAACGGCATATTATGTAATTCTTGAGTTCAGTGTTTGGTTATTTAAGATAATTTTTCATTATCACGGCATAAAAGTCAAAAGTAGTAAAAAATTTTAACAATTCTCTTTTTTGTAAAAAAAATTAAATTAAACTTATTTTGAATGATTAATATACCACTCTGATTCTTTGTGAAAGCAATTTTCTATATCTTTATCTTCTTTCTGATAATTAATAACCTTCATCACTTCATCTTTGATTATTGCTCTTTTGATGGTTTCTTCGTGAAATTTTGATACTTTATACTTCTTGAAAGGATAGAAGCCTGATTTAACAATCCCTTCTTCCATAGCTAAGTTATAAACGGCTCTAAAGGTTCTAAATCTTATGCCAATGGTATTTTCAGATTGAGCCCTTTTTCTCAGTTAAAGTTCATACCTCTTTAGCCACTATATATCTATTTCAGAAAACAATATTTCAAGATGCTTATTAAATTTTAATAAGGAGTTATAAACCTGCTGTATAGATTCAGCATATCCATACCTCTTTTGTTCCTTTAAACTCTCTATATGTTCTTTGAATAGAGTGGCTACAGTAGTATTTCTTTTCCTGGTATTCTTGGCATCAGCTAAAGAGTTTGCTGTAAACTCTTTATTTTCTGCTGTTAGTTCTAATACTTTAGTCCTGTACTCACTAACTCTGTCTGACATAATCTTTTCAATATAATCTCTGTTAGAGCAAGATGGTTTGGGTTGGTTCTTGTCAAAATCACAATAGGTAGGGTCTAAAGATATGCCAAGATTGATATACTTTCTCTTCCTTTGCTTTATAGAAAGGGGATTCTCCATTCTTGAGGGTTGTGAATTTGTAGCAAATCACATCAATGTTTATGCTCATTTTGGTTAACACAATTTAGAACACAAACCCGTATTTTACCCAGTATTTATACAAAACAAAAAAGAGCTACATTTCTGTAACTCTTTGATGATAAATGCTTTAAAAGTGGTGCCACCAGGAATCGAACCGGGGACACAAGGATTTTCAGTCCTTGTTTTTTACAAACATAATAATTTCATTATAAAACAATTAAATATTTAAATATATAATTATATGTCAACAAAGTAACATTTTGGATAAAATATTCTGAACCATTGTTATACCTTATCAAAAATTGAAAAGGTCTGATAAAGCACCTTCTTTATTCACCTTTCCAAATTTCAAAATCAATTTTAAAGGCTTTTCTGGCCTGTTTTACAGAGGAGAGATTGATAGCTCCGGCAAGATTACGAAAAGCCGTCAGAAGCCACGATAATAGGCAAAATATACCAAGCAGAAACAAACCACATCCATCAATCTAAAAAACTTTCTTTAAAAGAATCAAAAAAATCCCCCTCCCGATTTTCCCCTTGGGGGGATAGAGGGGGGTATATATCTATATCTTTATATATAATAATGTGTAGTCGCAATAACCATTTCAATTACCGTATCATTAACCGTAATGATAACCTTTTCAATATATGAAAAGGTAGTTTTATTAATGAAGTTTCACAAGAAAATTCCCCTATATAATTCCATATTTGATAATATAATAGCATATATTATCAAAATAGATTTTCATTATTAATAATACCTGATTACTTCTTATCTTTACCTATTATATTTTAAATCTTTAAAATAAAATGACCACTACAAGATTCACAATAGAACCCTATCTGGCAGAATATCTCCGGGCCAAGTGGCCGATGGAAGATGGTCACGGAAAGCCTACGGACATTGTATCGATCCCGGATAAAATCTATTTGTTCAATATACTGAGCTCCCTGACGATCAAAAAGCCACGGCATGCTCCCGAGCCTGCAGGTAACCTGGAGATACTCCTTCCCGATCGTAAGGAAAATCGTAAGGATCCTGAATATTACAACTACATAAGCACGAAATCCGCGGCCTTCTTTAATAAAAAAGTCAAGCTGTTTTTTCGGGCAGAACTGCATGAATTCATTGACTCCAGGAAGCATGATGAAGGCGAGACATATAAAGATGCCTGTTATCTTTTTATCTGTAAATACAAGATCGAATCAATTGACCCGGATAGTCTCGCAAAGAATTATTACCGGTGGAAGATCGCCATCCGGGAAACCCGGGAGAAAAAAAGCCTGTATAATCCGCTAAAATAATATTAAATAAAGTTAAATTACTCCGACCAACCTCATGTTCCTGTCCATTTTTTCGGAGATTTTCCGGAGATTTTTGGATATCGCTGAATTTTAAATGCTTAGACTATGAATAAAGTAATATGCAATCATATCGAAATCATCCACAGGGATAACGTCGTATCCATTGGCAACGAAAATATAATCTTACACCCAGGTAAAGAGTTTATATCCCTGCGCCTCGAAAGCACGGCTATATACACCGGACAATCCCAGGATACCGATTCGGGAATGGTATTCAACGAAACCCTGTCTGCTAACATAAGGTATAATTCTGATAATGGATACCTGAATATCCCGCTTATTTATTATATTCTCCGTATTTACTCCGATTCCGGTTCCTTTATCATGGGCTTGCCGGACTATCCGGCGGTACTAACCTATTCAACAGACAAAATATTCGCCGATCTTACATTCAGATCTTCAAGGCCAATGTAAGCATTTGGCAAATTTGCTAAATAACCTTCGTCCTTTACCACACATATATATAGTTCTAACATTGCATAAAATCATATGTAATGTTAGAACTTCTTTTACAGGAAATATTATCGTCCCGGCTACTGATGCATCCGTCATCGCTCAACAGCCTGGAAATCCTCATTCAAAAATTAAGAAAAGGGGAAGAGCCGCAGCAAAAAGATATCAAATCCTTTTTCCACAGCCTGGGCATCGAAAGTAAGATCAGGAGCTCCGCTTTCATCCTTCCCGAAGAAGACTACCCGGAAAACCCCTTCGACAGTTTCAAAGAAAATTCCATTGCCGTGATTCCCATCATCGGCACTATGCTGAAGTACAGTTCATGGTGGAACTACGGTATGGACGATATGGCGAACCTTATCAGGCTGGCCGATTCGTCATCCAAAATCATAGGTACCATTCTTCTAGGCAATACCCCCGGCGGATCTTCCCAGTCTGTCATCCAGTTGGAGGATGCTCTCCGGAACCGGACAAAACCGAGCGTAGGACTGATAGATGGTATGTGTATGTCCGGCGGAATATACGCCTTTTCGTTCTGCGACCGTATCCTGGCTACTAACCCGATGTGCCAGGTCGGCAATATCGGTGTGTATGCCAAGATCCTGAACGACGATAAATATTATGAAGATAACGGTATCAGGTTCATCACGGTAGTTCCTCCGGAATCCAAATATAAAAACCTGGCTATCAAACAAGCAAAAGAAGGCGATGGCAAAATGCTGATAGAGGAAGACCTGTCTCCGTATGCGATCCATTTCCAGAACCTGATCAAAGCAAACCGTCCTGATCTGGACCTTTCGATTGAAGGAATCATCGAAGGGAAAGACTTCTATGCTATGGATGCTGAAAAAAACGGCCTGATCGACGGTATCACCAATTTTGAGGGCGCAGTACAGGTACTGCAATCCCTGCACAAAGAAAAACAATCAATTTATTCATCCTTTAAATAACAATTTTATGAAGAAATGGCAAAAACAACTGATGAACCTTGCTGTCAAGCTGGGTTTCGGTGATAAAATGAAAGCCGGTTCACTGACTGCCGATGAACAAAAACAATTGTTCGCGGAATATGAATCGGAGTATGGAGTCGCGTTCCAGACGGACAGGGAAGCCGACGAAGAAAGCGACGAAATAGAAATGCTTTCATCTGAAGACCAGATAGCCCTGGCTTCTGTATTCGGCGAAGACATGCCTAAAAAGAAAAAAGAAATTATCCCTGCTATGACAAAAAAAATAAAAAAGCAGGAAGAAACAATTGAAAAGCTCTCTAAAGAATCAGAAGATGATAATCCCGCAGGAAAAACCAAGGTGGAGCAATCTGCTGTTAAAGTAAGGGCTATAACATTGGGCATAGCTTCTCACTCCGCTTCCCATCTGTTCGGCATTGAAGATACCATCTTTGCCCGTGGCCGCTGGGATACCGAGCTGATGGTTACCCGCACGCCTGTAGTGTCGAAATTGAAGTTGTCACAGAAAAAGGAGTTCAAAAACATCCTGAACGACTATTCCGAAAGGTTGATGGAGCGCGCCGGCGAGCTGGAGAAGGCTAACCTTCTGGGTTCCCTGAATTTCAACAAAATGGTTGCCGGAGAATCCGAAATCGACTATTCCGACCTGTTTGGTAAGGCGGGAGAATATGTTGTCAGAAGGGGCGATCTGATACTGGCCTACCTGCGTACACTTCCTTCTGTCGATCATATCTTTCCTATGCGTTCTAATATCCAGAACAAGGAAGTTGCTCCCGGCGCTAATTTCGGGGAACTGTCACAGGGTTACCGTGCCGGCAGGATATTTAAGGGAAATGTTGCCTTCACCGCGGAGATATACAGCGTAGTGGATGTGATGTTCAAATTCCTGTTCAAAGACCTGATAAAACTTGAAAAACAGTATATCGGGGAGATGAACAAGAATGATGGCTCCAATGTAATTAAATGGACATTCATCGAATGGATCATGGTTCATTTCGGAACCATCCTGCGCAATGAGCAGAATATGCGTCGTGTTATCGGTGTTCGCGTACCACAACAGGACGTGGTAGCCAACCCGGCCATGCTTGCCGCTGATGGAATATATCGTAAGCTCGATCAAGTGGAAAAGGAACTAAAAGTTTATCCGAACCATGATTATAAAGTATATGACGAAACTACTATCGTCGATTACTTCGAATCTATGTGGGATTTTTATACCATGGTAATTCCTTCAATGGATGGATATAAGTTATATGCGAACCTCAAGCATCGCCCATGGTACATCCGTGCCTACCGCGAAAAATATAGCAAGGATACCGATTTCAAAGGAGTAACACCTCAATCGATCAATGATGTGGACGCCAATATTATCTGGGTGCCGAATATGCAGCCGAATAATTACAAGGTTATGATTACCATACCGGGCAATGGCGAAAATCACGAAGATAAGCCGTTCGAAATGCTAGCCTTCTACTTCGAACGCGACTGGGAAGAAATCGGCGTGATGTCCCGCTGGAAAGAGGGTGCAGGTTTCCAGCAAGCCGGCATACAGTATAAGACCATGGAAGAACTTATTACTTCGGAATATGCGAATCAATGGATCTTTACCAATTTCCCGGCAACGGTATTGGCTGCAGATGCGACAAGTATCAACGCTAAACAGAATATTTTGTTCGAAACCGGAGCGAATGCTGCCGCAACAGCAATAACCGATATCCAGAATATGAATATCAACAATGTAATCCGTATAGTATGCGGAAGTATGGATAATGCGACTACCATTGCTAAAGCCGGCAAATTCGCGAATATCGAATCCGGCTGGGAACCTGCCGCCGTAGGTGATTATATTGAACTGTATGCCGAACTGGAAGACTATGTTGTTGTCGTGGAAGGTGAAAGTGTAACCATGACAAGGCCTACCGGTAACTATCTGGAACTGGAACGCAAAGTATCAGCGTGATATTAATTAGCAAATTTGAAAATTAGCATATTAGCAAATGACTAGTTGCTTGCGCTCCATTTACTAATTTTCAAATTTGCTAATCCGCTAATTATTAATCCTAAATTCAAAAATTATGCTTTTTGATTTACCAAAACAAAATAAGAATTCAAAGCTGGACGCACTAAAGTACCGGCTTTGGATCGCTAAGATGGCAGACGTCGATATTGACAACTATCCTAAATCCGTGATGGCTACGATATCGGTCAACGTCTTGTTGCCGGGTGCGGTCTATAAGTATCTTGACGCCAGGGTAGACACTATCAACCCGAACGCAGTACCGGGAGCAGCTCCTCTGAATGGTGTACTTACGTTATCCCCTATCATAGACGGTATATCCGCGGCCACACTGGCATGGATTTATGAGAATATAGGTGAAGATTTTGTCACCATTTGGGAAAGATGTTCCGACGGGCAGAAATTCATAGCCGGAAGCCCTTGCAACGGCGGAATGAAATTTGCCTATACATCGATAGGCCGCCAGGAAGATGGTACAGCCGGTATCGCGACAACCTTCACGGGAGGACAATGCCCTGAACCTATACTGCTATATGACGGGCCTGTTCCTGTGGCGCCTCCGGTACAGGTTGCAGCCGATGCAACAACATTTGTCCTGACTCCGGTGCCTCAATACCAGCTCACCGAAAATACCGCTGATACGGTACTCTCCGATATCACCAATGTAACAACTGCTGATGTTGGACGTATTATAGAGGTCATCGGTGGTGGATCTGTTCATCCGACGACAATCACATCTTCAGATAAGTTTATATTGAACCAAGGGCTGGACTTTATCGCTTCTACCGGTAGCCGGATCAGTTTCGAGATAACGAAGACAGGTACAGGCTTTGCTTTCTTCGAAGTTTACAGGATTTAAGTAATAATCACAATGAAAAAGCCGCTTAACCGTGGCTTTTTTTCTAACAATAGAATATTATGACAAAATTTACCACGCGAAACGACCAGATAGTAAGATTGAAGAATCCTGCTTTCTTCGATAAGGATTTGGAATTGTTCAAAAAAACATTCCGGACACATCCTTTATTCAATCAGCTGGCTAATGTGAACCAGTTCAATAAGGCTAAACTCGATTGTCTGATGGTAACGGCATTGCTGGACGAAGTTACGGAAGAAGAAATTCTGGAACACAGGACTCAGGAGAAGCAACCCGAACCGGAACCAAAGACAATAGAATCAATCCGGGATTTTTTAATAAAACGGTTTGAACTGGACCAGGCAGATATAGAGGCATTGTCAGAAATTATCCCGCTATGGGTGGATAAAACTGATGAAGAAATTATATCGGCTGTAAAAAAACTGTTGGGATATGGAACTGACCTGGGAGAAAATACAGGTAGTGAAGATCCGGAAACCGGAGATACCGATGCGACAGGCAATCTGCAGGATATTATCCAGACGGTAACCGGAACAGGTACAGCATCCGGAGATAATAATCAGGGTGAAGGTTCAGGTACAGGCAACGGAGCTGCAGGAAATCCCACGCTGGGTGTAATAGCTTCAGGCCAACCGGTTGAACGTGATAATAGCAAAACGTTTGTGCGACGTATAAACGAAGCGGAAACTATTGCAGCCGTAGAAGCTATTCTGAAGGAAGACAGGGAAGGAGGAGAAAGGTCTACCGTACAGAAAGCCGGACAAAAACGCATCGAAGCATTAAAACAGGCATCTAAGGAACCTGATCCCGGCAAAAAAAAAGACTAAAGAACGAAGAGTTCCCAAAAATAAACTGGCTCAGGAATACTGATCCTGATATACAACTTTGCATTCTCCTGTACGACGAACGTGTAAATATTTACCATCGCCTGCAGGAGATTGATGCTGTATTGGACGACTATACGGAACTTGCATTCGAACTCGTCACATTGGATATCCGCGCGCAGCAAGCACACTGGGAATTGCAATCATATAACGATACTGGTAAGTTTCAATATGTGCATCGGCTGACCGTGCAGAATAAATATAAAAGTGACCAGCTGACCGAACTCCGGAAACTCAAATCAGAAAATCCCGCCGCCTTCATGAACGAAGTAACCAACGTGATGCAAAATATAAGACGCATAGAAAGCCAGCTACACAAAAAAAAGTATAAGGATGAAGAGGAGCGCCAGTCATGGGAAAACAATCTCGAAAAAGCCCGTATAAAGCAAAAAGCCATACAGGATATATTAAGCACGTGAGTACAATTTTCCAACTGGTATAATAAACCTCCGAAAGAGGTTTATTTTTTTGCTAAATCCATTCTTTTTCATTCAAAAACTATCCGATTTTAGCTAAATTATAGAAAGTAAATGCTTAAGTGACGCATAATCAAGATTTTAATATTTTGTGTAAAAAGAATTGAAAATACGAATGCTTTCTAATCTCGTGCCGCTGTGTCAAGGCCTTGTAATGCAAAAAAAATGATTTTCTATGAAATATGATTCAACATATTAAATGTCACAATGTTAAATGTCAACAAGAGGCGAGAACTTGCATTTCGCCTGCCCTTAATCCGACCATGCCAAAAAACATCGGATTGAATTCATTAACCCCTCGTTTAGTTTGTCCTTTACTACCTCCCTGTCCTCACATAGCTTTGTGACACACCATAAGATGCAGACAAATGGATCAATTAAAATGGAGGACAGAACAACGAAGGGTAAGAGATCTTATCCCTTCGGGCTATAATCCCAGAGAAAGGGATGAGAAAGGGCAATCAGTCCTGGAAGAAAGCCTGGATAAATTCGGCCTGGTTGATACACCGGTGATCAACATGGACGGGCAATTGATATCAGGCCACCGACGGCTGGAGTATTACATCGCCCGTGACTTGCCGGATGAAATGATAGACGTTCGCGTACCCTCGCGTATGCTGACCGTGGATGAAGTGAAACAATACATGTTGCTGGCCAACTCCCATGCCGGCAAGTGGGACCTTATAAAACTTGAAGAAGAGTTCGGGGATATTTATAAAGATATCCTGGTGAATGAACTGCCATCGATAGAAGACATTGCCCTCCCATCGGCAGAGCAGGTAACACTACGCAAGGATGCTGAGCGCCAAATCATAGAGGACGAATTCAACGACCTGCCTCCTGAGAATCCCGTTACACAAACGGATGACCTGTACGAGTTGGGAATACACAGGCTCATATGCGGAGATAGCAGGGATAAGAATGTAATAGGGCGGTTAATGGCCGGGCTGCTTGCGCATATGGTATTCACCGATCCACCCTACAACCTGCCCACAGAACAATTTTCCGGATTCGGTAAAAACAAGGCTCTGACATTCGAAATGGGTGTAGGTGAAATGTCGGAGGAAGAATTCATTGCCTTTCTGAAAAAAGCATTCCAGATCCTGATCTATTATTCGATGAAAGGATCTATCCATTATATATGCATGGACTGGAAGCATATACTGGAAATAAAGATCGCCGGGAAAGTTTATACCGAACAAAAGAACCTGATTGTCTGGAATAAAAACAACGGCGGCATGGGGACATTCTACCGTTCAAAACATGAGCTTATTTTCCAATACCAGAATAATGAAGATATTCCTGAAGAACTACTCGAACACAGACTCGATACTATCGAACAGCACGGTTATGAATCCGGCCATGAACTGATCTTCGCCTTCAAAAGCGGACGTGAACGCAATATAAATAATTTTATGCTTGGCCAGACAGGAAGATACCGCACAAACGTATGGGATTATCCGGGAGCCAATTCGCTCAATAAAGCCGCAGACGTAAGCACAAAAGACCATCCGACACCAAAGCCTGTAAAACTCGTAGCTGATGCAATAATGGATTGCAGCCTGATAGGGCATATTATACTGGATACCTTCTCCGGATCGGGCACAACGATAATTGCCGCTGATCAAACTGAACGAATAGCTTATGTTGCGGATATCTCTCCCGGTTATTGCGACCTGAATGTCCGGAGATATATCCGCTATTGCCGCAATGCCGGAAAACCAGTCGTAGTAAAGAAAAACGGCAAAATATTAACCAAAGAACAACTGAAGGAATATGAATTACGATAGTGCATTCATAGAAAAAGTCCGGGCTTTCGGTGTTCTGGGTTATCCGCCACATGAGATCGTGTATTTGGTGGAACCGGAAGATCCCGAGCAGTTCGTCCTGGATATACAGGACCCTGAGAGTGATATATACAAAGCCTACCATAAAGGAAAGGTTACAGGACAATATACGATGGACAAAGCCCTCTTTGACGCAGGCAAAGCAAATGATACGGATGCAAACGAGAAGCTGAATCAGCGCCAGCAACGCAAAAGGATTGAAACGGCTATATACGAAAGATTTAATATTTAAATATGGAAAACGAAGAATGCGAACATAAATATGTTCATAAGGAAACAACCAAAGAGCGAATCAGCTATGGACGTTCATCTTCAAGATGTGAAGATTTTGTTCAGACAGACATTTATTTCTGCGAGAAATGCCTGAAAGAAAAAACTGTAAAAAAAGAATGGTGTGGGCAGCTACATTATTCAGACTGCCCTGATTGGGTTAAAAACGGAATATTCAAATCTAAACCAATCTGGTAATGCTTGAACACCTCCAGCGACTACCCGTTGACATATTAGAGCGGTTCCTCGAACTCCGCGACCATAAAAAGGTCGGGATATCCGAACCTTTGGGGAATTTCATCCTGGAGCTGAACGCCGCGTCCAACCTGTTCAGGAAATACCGTAATGTAGGCGAATGCGCACGGCAGCTACAGAAGCAGTTTCCAAAGGTATCTATCCCTGAATGCCGGCAAAGGGTTTGCGATGCGATAAACTTTTTTAATACCGACTGCACCGTCACAGCTGCTGCCTGGGATAACTATTTCGCAGACTATATGATGAACCTTGCCGATGTGAACCTGATAGCCCGTGACAGGAAAGAAGCCCGGCTTTGTGCTATCCAGGCCCATAAATACCGGTTATCTGCGGCGGCTAATATTATCTCTCCGGAGCGTATCAGGTTCAAGCCTCAAATCGTATCTGCGGATGTGAAGCTGGATCGGATGATGGATACTTCTCCCGTCGGACTGCTGGCCGCATGGAAAGATATTGAAGAAATGATCGATAAGGATTTTAAAGATATCTCCCAAAGCGATAAAGACCGGTTAAAACTCGAAGCCGGACGGGAACTGGATATCGACAAGTATACGGATTTTGAAGAAGTATGAATTCAATTAAGCAAGATTATGAAAGTTAAAAAATACAGCCAGATCGTATTCCTGTCAGTTTACTTGTCGATTGTTCAGATAATGGTAAAGCTTATAGATCCGACTTTCCTGTTCGGGGAGGTAGGCCGCGGTTCCGGTAAGACTACACATATGCTAGCTCCCAGGATCGATCGTGTCCAGAATGACATGGCCGGCTCGCTGCTGGTACTCGCTGCAGCCACATATAAGAGCATCATCGACAACATCCTGCCCGGAGTATTGGAGTACTTCCTCGAGAACTATGACCGGGGTGTTTATTTCGAATACGCAAAGCAGCCGCCATCGCATTTCGGTGTGCCTACCCTCGAAAATCCGCACTGGAGCCGAACGGAGATAGAGAAAATCACCGACTTCAAACACACCATAACCTTTGTCACCGGTACCGTGATAAAATTCGTCTCCTGCGACCGGCCAGAGTCTATGCTTGGTCTTAATGCTGCCCATTTGTTCATCGATGAGATGATCCGGATTCCGGAAGATAAATTCATTGAGCGTATTATCCCGGCATTGCGTGCCGACAGGTCTAAATTCGGACACTCCCATTACTTTATGGGAATAACAGGCTTTAGTTCTACCCCTAACTTCGAAACTGATGAAGACTGGTGGACAAAGTACGAAAGCGATATGAATCCGAAGCTGATGAAACGCATACTCGAAGTATCTTACCACGTGGATATGCGTATGGCCGCGCAAATCGAAGCCAATGCAAACGCCGACTTCGAGGAAAAAAAGAAACATCAGCGTTTCATTGACAGGTGGTTGCCGCGCCTGAATGCCGCCCGCCGCGGGCAAACACTATATATGCGGGCTTCGTCATTCTCCAATATCAAGATTCTGGGCATAGACTATATCCGTAACCAGATAAAGTCGATCAAGGATCCGGATAAACTGAATACTTCCATCCTGGCGGTTCGCAAGACCAAGGTAAAGGATATGTTTTTCGGGAGGTTCGGTAAGCAGCATCTGTTCGAAGATGGCTACGATTACCGGAGAACCGACAAGCTGCGCATCGACAACACAATAGAATGGCTTAGTTCCGACCTGAAATACTGCAATCCTAACATGCCGCTTATTGCCGGTTACGATCCGGGGCCGTTTTCCAGCATTATATTTGCCCAGGAAGAAAAATCGAAAAAGATTTTCCGGGTAATTAAAAATATGTGGGTATATCACCCGGATCAGCATAACGAACTGGCCGAAAAGATCGATACTTTCTTCCAAAACCATAAGCGCAAAGAAATATTCCTCTATTACGACCGGGCGGCCAACCAGAAAGATCCTGAGTACCGGAAGTATTATCCCGTGTCCGGCGGTCTGAACGATACCGACGCTAACCTGTTGGCTGCCGCGCTCAAAGCCCGCAGATGGACGGTGCATCTGATGAGCAAAGGGCAGGAAACTATCTATTACGGGCAACATTATACACTGCTGAATACGTTGTTCGGGCCGCGTGAGGCTTCCGATTGGCAGGTACTTATAGACCGGAACGAGTGCGAAGCCCTCGTCAGTTCCATCAATCATTCGCCACTTAAGAGAAATGAAAAACGTGTAGAACTGGATAAGAGCAGCGAGCGCCTGGATTTCGAAGACCAGGCATACTACTCCACGCAGCTGTCTTCGGCGTTCATGTATCTGCTATGGGGTAAATTCAACCATCTGCTCCCGGCTTCCGCCCGGAAAAAGCAGGACTATATTGGAACCGGGACGTATACGAGCGACTAAACTATTATTAAATCAATCTATTTAAATAAAAAAAGTTAAAAAAAGACAAACAGGTTGTATGAATGAATATAAATTATTATTATATTTGTAATGAAATGACCCTTAAACTCTTATAGCCTTATCAAAAGGCTCTTTCTTCTATCAATTGCCTTAAGTTATTAATCCTCTAAATCTTACTGAAATGAAAAAGATTTTTTATTATT
>Ga0153940_1000715_pt1 | contig 16077 bp, 20 predicted proteins | sample TSNJ024MetaG_FD_104736 | JGI IMG/M metagenome (GOLD analysis project Ga0153940, IMG submission 104736) | Attine ant fungus gardens microbial communities from New Jersey, USA - TSNJ024 MetaG | ecosystem: Host-associated > Fungi > Mycelium > Unclassified | place: USA: New Jersey, Brendan T. Byrne...
CTGGGAGACACACAAAAACGGCTCGAACCTGACCAAAATTAACAGGTTCTATCCGTCGAGCAAGACATGCTCGTCATGTCTGCATGTTTTGCCGGAGCTGCCGCTTTCGGTACGTGACTGGACGTGCCCCGAATGCGAGAGCGAACATGACAGAGACGTAAACGCGGCGCTTAATATTAAAAGAGCGGGGGCATCCGCTCTTAAGGGAGAAGACGTAAGACCGGTTACGGTCGGCTGTCTTTGTTGATCTTAGAATCCCATGACTTCAGTCGTGGGAGTATGTCAAATAAGCCAATCTATGACGGGTTGCGATTCTTCTACGAGAGGCTTCTGCCCGGCGGCTTTATCATGGTTCATGACTACTATAACTCCGCCTTCCCCGGCGCGAAGCTGGCGGCGGACCGGTTCGCGGACGAAGCGGGCGTCGCGTTCGTGCCCATTCAAGATCACTGCGGCAGCGTGGTATTCGGCAAGAGGTGACCGGCGGAGCTAAAATCGTTGCGTCGCGCGGCCGGTTTGTGGTAAGCTTTATCGAGCCGAAAGAAGGGATGCATATGAAATATAGCACGCTGTCGGGACGGAGGCCGTATAATCACTCGCCCCTCCGAGGTCCTTACGCCAGCACCGTCGACACTGTTTACAACACGATCAGCAAGCTCATTCTTCACAAAAAACTCGTATCCGGGCAGAAGCTGTCGGAGATCGGCTTGTCCGACCAGCTCGGCGTCAGCCGCACGCCTGTGCGCGAGGCGCTGCGGCGGCTTGCGAACGACGGTTATGTGCTGCTTGTGCCCAAGAGCGGCGCTTGGGTCGCCTCACCCACCAAGCAAGAGGTCGAGGACGCTTACGCGGTGCGCGCGAAGCTTGAGAGCTGGGCGGTGGGCCTGGCCGCCGGCAGTGTGACGCCGCTCCTTCTGGCTCGCCTCGAAGAGAAAATCCTCGAGGAAGAGGGCATCTTCGAGCAAAAGGACATCGAGGCATACCTTGACGTCAACACCGCATTCCACATGATAATAGCTGAGGCGAGCGGCAATACCATCCTGACGGGCTACATCGAGGACATTCTCGCCAAAACCTTTATTTTCAGCGTCTTCCTTGAGAGATACTTCGACTTCAAAGCCAACCCAAGCCTCGACGAGCACCGCCATCTAATGGACGCGCTCGCCGCTAAGGATAAAGCGCTCTGCGAACGCCTCGCGGCGGAGCACGTCGCGGCGTCGTTCGAGAGCCTCCGCTTCCGGGAAAAAGCGGCGGCATTGATTAAAAAATGATTCTTTCGGCACTTTTCATAATCCATAAAGAGTATTATTATTAAATTGTAAATCACGCACAAGGAGGTCTCGCATATATCATGAAAAAAGCGGTCGCGATTCTCGTCCTCTGTCTGATCGGACTTTACGGTGTTGCGCAGAGCGCGGCGTCGGCGTTTACGGGCGCTTCGGAGCGCCCTGTCGGACTAATGGCCGATCCCAAGGACTTCGACGACAAACCCGTCTCTTCCGACGTCACGCCGGTGAAATAAGAGAAACTCGGCAAACGGATCAAGGCAAACGAACGCCGGCGCTTCCTCAAGGGGAAGCGCCGGCGTTTTGCGATGCTTCGTATTCGCGCGCGGCTAGTCTCTTCTGCCGCCCAGGTACGCTTCTTCGATCTCGGGGTTGTGCAGCAGCTCTTTTGAGTCGCCCTCCATGGTGATCGAGCCCGTCTGCAGCACATAGGCGCGGTGTGAGAGCAGCAGCGCTTTGCGCGCGTTTTGCTCGACGATCAGGATCGTCATGCCCAGCGTTCTGTTAATCTTCGTGAGCTCCTTGAATATCTCGCTGATGATGATCGGGGCCAATCCCAGCGAGGGTTCATCGAGCAGCAGCACGCGCGGCTTGGCCATCAGGGCGCGTCCGATCGCCAGCATCTGCTGCTCGCCGCCGGACAGCGTACCCGCGTACTGCGAGGTGCGTTCCTCCAGGCGCGGGAAAAGCGTGAAGACGTCCGTCATCTGACGGGCGACTTCGTTGCGGTCCTTCAGGGGGAACGCGCCCATCTCGAGATTCTCGCGCACGGTGAGCGGCGCAAAGACCTTGCGCCCCTCGGGAGAGAGGCAGACGCCGGCGGCGACGACCTGAAAGCTTCGGGTCGGCAGCGGCTTGCCGTCGAGCGTGATTTGCCCCGCGGCGCGCGGCACGTCTCCCATGACCGCGTTCATCAGCGTGGACTTGCCCGCGCCGTTTGCGCCGATCACAGCGACGATCTCCCCTGGGTAGACGTCGAGATCCGCGCCTTTTAACGCCCGAATCGCGCCGTAGTTTACCGAGAGGCCGCGGATGGAGAGAAGGGGTTTGCGTGTGTCTGCGGCGTTGTCCGTCATGAGTTATTCCTCCTCCTCCCCCAGATAAGCCTTGAGCACTTCGGGGTGGCTGCGGATCTCCTCCGGCGAGCCTTCCGCGATCTTAGCGCCGAAGTTCATGCATACGATATGAGGGCAGATGTTCATGATCACGTCCATGTGGTGCTCGATCAACAGGATGGTCAGCTTGAAATCCTTGTGGAATTTGACGATGAGCTCGTTGAGCCGCGCAACCTCGTCAGCGTTCATGCCCGCCGCCGGTTCGTCGAGCAGGAGCAGCTTCGGGCGCAGCGAGACGGCGCGCGCGATCTCAAGCCGCCGCTGAAGGCCGTAGGGGAGCGTGCCTGCCGCCTGGTTCGCGCGGTCCGCCAGCCCCACTCGCTCGAGAAGCGCCATGCTCTCGTCCCGCGTCTCGCGTTCCTTGGCCTTCCAGCGCCCCAGGTGGCTGAGCGCCTCCGGGAAGCCGTAACGGTGGTGCCGCTGCGCGGCGGTCATCACGTTCTCGAGCACGGACGACTTCGCGAAAAGCCGCAGGTTCTGGAATGTGCGCGCAATGCCGAGCGAGACGATCTCGTAGGTCTTGAGCGCGTTAATATTCTTGCGGTCGTAGAAGATATCCCCGTTCGTGACGTCGTATACGCCCGTGATAAGGTTAAATATCGTGGTCTTGCCCGCGCCGTTGGGGCCGATCAGCCCGCTGAGTTCTCTCTCCTCGACGCGGAAAGACATGTCCTTGACGGCCTGAATGCCGCCGAAGGTCTTCGTCACGCCGCGGAGCTCAAGCAGCGTGGTCATTGCGCTTCCTCCCCGGCCGCGCGTCCGCGGGGCAGCAGCTTGCGGAAGAACGCGCGGTTAAGCTCGTTCGTCCCCATGATGCCCTCGGGGCGCAGCACCATGACCAGCACCAGCACCATGCCGTAGATCAGCATTCTGTATTGCGAGATAGGGCGGAACAGCTCCGTTACCAAAGTCAGGATCGTAGTGCCGATCAGGCAACCGCTCATCGAGCCCAGCCCGCCGAAGACCACGACCGAGACCAGCTCGGTCGACTTGGCCATGTCGAACATCACGGGCTGGATAAAGGACATGAAGCCCGCAAGCAGAGCGCCAGACACGCCGCAATAGAACCCCGATATCGCGAGGCTGAACACGCGGTAACGCGCCGTGTTAAAGCCGAGCAGCGACGCCGCCACATAGTCGTCGCGGCAGGCTTTAAAAGCGCGCCCGAAGTTGCTGTTGACCAGATAGAACATCCCGATTGCCATCACTATGAGAAACGCGAAAGCGATCGGCAGGGTCGTATACCCGTCAATGCCGGGGTATCCCCGCGCCCCCCGCGTGACGCTGTTCCAGTTCTCGATGACGAGGCGGATTGCCTCCCCCAGCCCAAGCGACGCGATTGTGTAATAGTCGCCCACCAGTTTAAGCGTCGGAAGCCCGATCAGGTACGCAATGATCATCGCCAGCGTCCCTCCGGCCAGGATCGCGGGCAGCCAGTGTATGTCGTACTGCACAGTGAGGATCGCCGAGGTGTACGCGCCGATTGCCATATACCCGGCGTGCCCCAGTGTGAAGATGCCCGTAAAGCCGGTAAAGAGCGACACGCCCAGCGCCGCGATGCAGTTGACCGCCAGAAGCGTGACAATGCCGGTTACGTATTCATCCATGCCGTGCCTAGACTTTCTCGCCGACGGATTTGCCGAAGAGCCCAGCGGGGCGGACGATCAGCGTGACGATCAGCAATCCGAAGACTATGAGGTCGCGGAATTGGCTCGATATGTAGCCCGCGGCCAGCATCTCCGCCAATCCCAGGATAAGGCTGCCGATGACCGCGCCGGGCAGCGAGCCCAGCCCTCCGATCACCGCCCCCACGAACGCCTTCGTCGTGATCATGGAGCCAAGCTGCGGATAGAGCGTATACTTGACCGAGAGGAAGATGCCGCCCACCGCGGCCAGCAGCCCCGCCACAAAGAATACGATCGAGATCAGCCGCCCCACGTTTACGCCCATCAACCCCGCGACCCGCAGGTTATAAGACGCGGCGCGTATCGCCAGCCCCCATTTTGTGCGGCTCAGGAAGAGCTGGAGCGCCACAAGGAAGACGACCGCCGTCGCCAGCGACAGCAAGTCCGCCGCGCTGACAGTGGCGACGCCCAGAATATCCACGGACTGAGTCGGAATCACAGGCGGCAACGCCCGAAAGCGGCCTCCGATGGTCACCACGAAGATGTTCTCGATGACGATGCTCATACCCATCGACGCGATCAGCATGTACAGCGTCACCGACGTGCGCTCGCGAATAGGCTTATAGGCGAGCTTCTCCACTACCACCGCGGACAGCCCGGCGCCGATGAGCGCAACCGCGCCGGCCAGCCAAATACCCGCGTTCAGGCTCCGCAGAGCGTAGTAGCAAATATAGCCTCCGATTACCAAAAAGCCGCCGTGCGCGAAATTTGAGAATAAAAGGATAGAATAGACCAGTGAATAGCCGACCGCGATCAGCGCGTACACCGAACCGAGCGAGAGTCCGTTCACCGTCTGTTGAATCAAATCCAAAAGACAACACCTCAACCTTCAGCGGAACAAGCATATAAAGGAAAAGTCGGGTTCCGGAAGCAATACCCGGAACCCGGAAGGGATATACGCGCGCTAAGCTATTTCGGCTCTACCTTTTGGTAGAACTTCGCCTTGAGGTCGTCGCCGACGCGGAGAATTATCCCCGCCTTGCGCAGGGGGTTGTGATCCGTGGGGTTGATGGTGAGAACCGCGTGGTTCAGCTTGAGGCCCTTTGTATCCTCAAGCGCCTTCGCTATCGCGGGCCCCTCGGCCTTGCCCGCGCGCTTGATCGCGTCGATCAGCCAGTACGCCGCGTCGTAAGCCATTGTTCCGTTGACGAACTCTTTGCAGTCGTCCTTGTAGACCTCTTTGTAGCGCGCGAAGATCGGCGCCATGACGGGATCTTCAAGATATGTGTGGTTTACCCAGTAGGTACCCTTCATCGAGTCGCCCGCGATCTCGTTCATGAACTCGCCGTAGCCGTCAGCGCCGATGATGGTCATGTTAGAGAGGCCCAGGTCCTGCGACTGCTTGATGATCAGAGCCATGTCCTTGCCCATGCCGGGGAGGAAGAGCACGTTTGCGCCGCTGTTTTTGATCTTCGTCAGCTGCGCGCGGAAGTCGACGTCCGTCTCGCGGTAGCCTTCGTCGGCGACGATCTGTCCGCCCAGCTTCTTATAGTCCTGCACGAAGAATTCGCGAAGACCGTGCGCGTAGTCGGAGCCGACGTTGTAGAGGACCGCCGCTTTATCCTTTTTGAGGGTGGTCATCGCCAGATCCGCGGCAAGCGCGCCCTGGTAGGGGTCGGTGAAGCAAATGCGGAAGGAGTACGGGCGAACCTTGCCCTTGTTGTCCACAGTGACGAGCGGGTTCGTTCCGACCGTAGAGATCTGCGGAACCTTGCCCTTGTCTACGATGGGCGCCGTGGCGATGTTGATGCCGCTGGAGTTCGCGCCGATGATCGCGACGACCTTGTCGCTCTCGATCATGCGCCGTACAGCGTTGACAGCGTCTTCATTGCGCGTCTTGGTATCGTAGATAACCAGCTCGAGAGGACGGCCCAGCACGCCGCCGGCCTTGTTGACGTCGCCGACGACCATCTTGGCCATGTTGACCTCCGTCTGGCCGTACGCCGCGTAATCCCCCGTAAGAGCGGCCAGATAGCCGATCTTAATCGGTTCGGCGGCAAACGCCGCGCCGGCTGCGAAAACCGAAACAAACAACAGTGTCACGAGCAGCTTTCTCATCCTGACAGAACACCTCCGTAATTTTTGGTCTGCATGGTTCCGGGTTCCCGGATAACGCGCCGGGTCAATCTATTGTAGCAGACGATCAGGCGAGTTCGTATTTGAGCGCAGAATGAAGCGAGAAAAATATTTTCGGCTCGGGCTTGTTTAAAGCCCGAGCGCTTGCGATCCCCACAGGCCGACAGTCATGCCGACTAAGAAAATCGCGATGGTCAGCGCGATTAATACCAATACATCGACAAAGCTAAAGTCTTGTTTCCGGTTTTTGGGGGAGTCGGCTTCGATTTCGGATTTCGGCGCGGGCTGAGGGAAGCCCGTCTCGTCGGGGTGAATAAAATCAGGGGTCAGATATTCGTTGATCTCCGCGTCGATCAGGTCGGCGATAAGGTCGTCCAGCGTCGAGGACATGGTTACAAGGCTGTCCTCTCTTACGTCCCACGGCGAGACGCTCGGCGCGCCCTCCTCCTCGGTGGAGAGTACGCCGTTTTGCGCCACAAGGCGCGAGGCGAAGTCCTCCTCCATGCGGTCGAGCTTGGCGAGCAAGCTCTCGCGGGATGGTTTCGCGGGCGCGGATTCTCTCTCTTCGGGGATTTCGAGCGGCTGCATAAAAAATTGCTGTTTCGCGCGCCCTCCTCCGCTGAACACCGCCGCCTCGGCGGCGATCGGTTTGCCGCAAGATCGGCACAGCGCGGCGCGTTCGTCGTTGCGCGTCGCGCAGAAGGGACACGATATATCGGAGACGAGAGAAAAACCGCACGTGACGCAGTAAGACGCGTCGTCCGGATTTACCACACCGCAGCTATGGCAGAGCATCAAACCCCATCCTTCCCGTCACGGCCTCCTCATGCCGCGTATTGTGCCGACATTATAATCTTTGCGAAGTTCGATTGCAAAGGCAAAAGGCCTACGATCGTGAGCCTTTGGACCCATTTTTTATGTTTTTGGTGCGATAGGCTCGGACCGAGCGCGCCTCATCCGGCTTCGCACGGCGGGGACGGTTTCCGAGAGCAGCACGCCCGCCGTGATCAGCGCGCCCGCGATAAAAATGCGCGCCGTCATAGGTTCGTCCAGAAAGATGACGCCCGACGCCGCGCCGAAAACCCCGGAGGCGGACAGCAGTATCGCGGCGCGCGTGGCGCTCGTGTACCTCTGCGCGGCGTTCTGCAGGACCAGAGTGAGGGCAAAGCCGACCGTGGCTGTGTATACGATCGCGAGCCATGTCCCGGACGAGACGGCCTTGGGGATCGGCTCAAGGACGAGCGCAGCCGCAAATGCCAGCAGCATTCCGCCAAGCGCCTGCCAACAGGCCAGCCCGAAGGGATCCACGCTGCGCACGAACCTCTGTACCAGCATAATGTTGGCAGTCACGCAGAGCATCGCGCCGAAACAGAGCAGATCGCCCTTGTTGACAGACAAAGACTCGTCGAGCGTCAGCCCCGCCAGCCCCGCGACGCAGAGAGCGACAGCCGTTGTAATATACCATTCCGGAAATTGCCTCCCGAGCAACCCGACCGCGAACGGCACGAAGACGACAGACATCGAGATGATGAAGGATTCGTTTCCCGCGGTCGTATAGAGCAGCGCCACTGCGCCCAGAATATACGCGGAGACAAACAGCGTTCCGATCAGCGCGCCCGAAGCGCGCGCCCGCAATGGCAGCCGCAGGGCGCGACGCCCAAAGACCAACCACACCGACGCGCAGGCGATGGCAAAGCGTAGCGCGCAGAACCACAGAGGCGAGACATCGGTCAGCGCGTAACGGATGATCGTGTTGGCTGTTCCCCATATGAGAGCGACCGAGAGGATTCCAAGGTCGCCAAGCAACGCGGCGGGCCTATTCATCTAAAAGCATCCCGGCTCGTTACGACGTCGCGTCCGAGTCCGGATGCTCCCCCAAGACGCGCGAGACGTCTTTCAGCGTCTCCGCGATAGGGATGCCCTGCGGGCAGAGGGGTTCGCACTTTCCGCAGCCGCCGCAGTTTTTCGCGTGCTCATGGGGTTTGGTGAAGCGCGCCATCATGGCGCGCGCGCTCTCTACGTCGCCCAGCACGGCTTCGTTGTAGAATTGGAACGCCCGCGGAATGTTTACGCCTTGCGGGCAAGGCATACAATAACGGCACGCCGTACACTGCGCCCCCCTGCGACTTATTAACCACTCGCCCCAGCTCTCCGCCGCAAGCCTCTCGACAAGGCTCAGCGACTCGGCGTCATCCGCGCTCGCGGCCGCGGCGTTCTCGAGCAGATCTTCCATCTCGGTCATTCCGCTCAGCACGGTGCCGACCGGTTCCTGTTCCCAGAGCCAGCGCAGCGCGAGCGCGGCGGGAGACGCGGTGATGCCCGCGTCCGCGGCGCGGCTTGCGATATGCTCTGGAAAGGGTTTTGCGAGCAGCCCTCCGTGCAGCGGCTCCATAATCACCACGCCCAAGCCCCTGCGATACGCCTCCTCCAGCCCGGACAGCCCCGCCTGGAAGCGCGTGTCTATGATGTTGTATTGAATTTGGCAGAAGTCCCAGTCTCCCTCGCCCAGGATACGAAAGAACAGCCGAACCGAGTCATGAAACGAAAAGCCCGCGCGGCGAATGCGCCCGTCCGCCTTCGCCCTTGCCAGAAAGCCGGCGGCGTCCAGCTTCCGCATAACGGGCCAGCGCTCTTCGTTCATACCGTGCAGCAAATAGTAGTCGATGCGGTCGGTTCGGAGCCTGGCGAGCTGTTCGTCGAGGACGCGGTCCATGTCGTCGGGCGTATTCATCAGCCACGACGGCTGCTTGGTGGCGATATTGATCTTGCCGCGCAAGCCGTTGCGCTCGAAGACCTCGCCCATGAACGACTCGCTCTCGCCCTCGTGATAGACGTAAGCCGTGTCGAAGTAATTGATCCCCAGCTCGGCGGCTTTGAGCAAAATCGCCTCGGACTTGCCGCGGTCTATCTTGCCGTCTCCCGTGATAGGAAAGCGCATACCGCCGTAGCCGAGCAGCGAGAGCTCGTCCGCCGTGCCGGGCATCTTCCTGTACCTCATCCGCTATCACTCCTTGTGTAATATCCGTGAAGACAGGCGAATCTTCTGTCAGCGCCCGAAGACGGCGTCATTATACACCTTTGGGTATACTTAAGATATTTAATTTCGGGTGGTTATTTGACGCGCGCCGACGTTTCCGCATCGCGTCAAAGCACATGGATATGTTATGATTCTGCTTGAGAATGAGCGAGGGAATTTTTTGACGAGAAACGTAATTTACCGGCGGAGGTGACTACTGATGAGAATTCGTTCGGATCTTAACGCATCCGAAAACGCGAGGCTCTCACACCCGAGGGAGCGCGGAGGGTCGCCGCCCGCGGGCGAGACGCTGCGCGGCTCGTCTTCGCTCGCCGCCGCGGCGAACGAGACGGCGGCGATGTCGCGCATAGAGGACGCGAAGGCGGCCGAAGAAGCGCTGCTCTTTGTGAAGCGGAACCTGACCCCGCAAAACGTCGGGTGCATCCTTCGCGAAGCGCCGGACGGGCGCGCGCGCATCATCGGGCTCGCGGGCGACTGAATCGCGCCGCTTGCCGCAGCAAGAGCGCGCACGCCGCGAGCGTCCCGCTCAGCGCGGCGACCGCGGCGGCGGCGACGCACACAGCCCCGCGCTCCGCTGTTCGCTCCGCCCGCGCGATATCGCGGTTGGTCAGGATTGCCAGCTCCATCATGCGCGTGTCCATGGCGATCAGATAATTGTTCTCGAGCGCGGTGATATCTCCGTCCGAGCCGAGCCGCATAGCCATCTCCCGCGAATTGCGCCCGCTCTTCGCGATCGCGATCGCCTCGTCCTGTTTCTCGCGCAGCTCCGCGCCAAGCGCCGCGCGCTTCTCCGCGCCGCCGTCGGTCTCGCACGTGAGGGGGTGTGAGGCGCAGAGCGCCGCAAACTCGTCGATCTTCTTGCGGTTTTGCTCCAAGATCCGTTCCGCCAGCGCGGTCTCGTCCGCCTCATGACGGTACAGCGCATAGCGAACCAGCCGCGCGTTCCGCATCGATAGTTTTTTTGCCCCGAGCGCGCTCATCATCGGCACGACGCGCGTTTCCCGCATCAGCGACATTTGCCCGGCAATCCGCCGGTTCAGCGAGATACCAATGAACGACACCAGCCCGGGCAAAACCAACAGGACAAAAACAGGAAGGAAGACCTTCAAAGCATTGCCTGGAATAATTCGCGGAATCACGGCACAATCCCTTTCATTTTAAATTAACATGGAGTTATAAACCGTGATTATTTTATAATATTAAGGCCAACTTGTAAATTCACCGTTGCATCAAAGTTACGACGCGCTTTAGCTGGAGGTTTGCGATAATCAGGTAGATGAAGAAAAACCAGTACCAGATCACTGCCGGGCGGATTCCGAATGATACCCGAGCCGTGCGGAAAGCCGGGCAGGGCCGTGTTCGGGCGCGGCAGAAGGCGCGGCAGGTCAGGCCGGTGGCGACCCGGCAGAAGAAGGCGAGCGCCGCCGCGCAGACGACGAGCGCGGGCGCGCCTACGGTCGCGCGTATGTGGCGAGGGAAGCAAAGCCACGTCAACACGAGAAAAAACGCCGCGAGCAGCACGTTGAGGTCCAAAATCTCGCCCGTTTTCCCCTCCGAGATGCACGAGGCGATTGCCTCGTAGCGCCGCTCCTTCGCGATGTCGCCGCCCGCCAGGCAGAGCCGGTTGATCATCAGCAGGTACGAAAACACAAACGCCAGAAAAAGCGACGCGGGCAGATACGGGAAGAGCAGCCGCCCCAGGAAGCGGAACGGCAGCGCGTCCCAAAACCTGCCGCCCGTCACCGTTTGCGAGAACGGAATCACGACGGCAGCCACCGTCCACACGCAAAACAAAAAGAACAAGAAGAGAAACAGTGGGAACAGCGCGCGCCCGCCCCTGCGCCCAAACCAACGCCCGGCCAGCATCTTGTCAAGCGTCCAGCGCCTGTCAAACAGGAAACCGACGACGTCCACAAGCGAGACGGAGAGGACGTAGAACGTGGTGACCTGACACCACAGGAAGACGAAATACCGATTGGAGAGAGCGCCGCGCACATACAGCCACGAGAAATTAAACAGGATGTAGGCGATTGTCAAAAAGAAGACCGTAAACGCGTATCGTTTTAGGCTCATGATCTCTTTCCTTTGCAAGCGTCGGAGTTCCACGGGATATATCCATAAAAGTTATTTCGAGTGCGTATGCTAAGATTAACAAGAAAATATGAATAATTCAAGCGTTTCAAATGCGCCAAAAATTACTTATCAAAAATTGCCCGGAAATTTCATAAAATATTGCGAGTATGTCGCGCGAGCGCCCTATTTGATAGAATAACTGCGGCAAATGCGCCGTTATATGATGAGAAGAGGTGTCCGCAGATGAAAGAACATACCGGAAAAAACGCGCCCGAGGCGCTCTGGAAGGGTCGTTTCGCGCAGGACATGAACGAGGCCGTCTGCCGTTTTACGCAGTCGCTGGATTTGGACTGGCGCACCGTGGAGTACGACATACTGGGGAGCGTCGCGCACGCGCGGATGCTGGGCTCGGTCGGTCTCCTGACGCCCGAAGAGACGGGCGTTATTATACGCGAGCTGGCTCAGATAGCGCGTGAGGCGCGCGACGGGACGTTTGTTCCGAAGGAGTCTCTCGAGGACGTTCACATGAACGTCGAGGCGCTGCTGACCGCCCGCACGGGCGACGCGGGCGCGAAGCTCCACACGGGGCGCAGCCGCAACGACCAGGCCAACACCACGGTGCGCCTGACCTTGCGGCGCGAGATACTGCGCCTGTGGGGCATGATGGAACGCCTGCTCGGCACGCTGCTGGACAAAGCGGCGGAGCACGCCGACGTGATCGTGCCCGGCTACACGCACCTGCAGCAGGCGCAGCCGGTGTCGATGGGACACTTCTGGATGGCGCACTTTCAGGCGTTTTTGCGCGACGCGCGGAGGCTGCTCGACGCCTACGAGAGCGCGGACGAGTGCCCCTTGGGCTGCGGCGCGCTCGCGGGCTCGACCCTGCCCCTCGACCGCGAGATGACCGCTCGCGAGCTTGGCTTCTCCAAAATTTGCGAGAACAGCATGGACGCGGTCGGGCAGCGTGATTACGTCATAGCGTTTCATTATTTCGCAGCCGTGTTCGGCGTTCACGTCAGCCGCGCCGCGGAGGACCTGATCGTCTACTTCTCGTCGGAGTTCGGCTGGGTCAAGCTGCCGGACGCTTTCTGCACCGGTTCGAGCATGATGCCGCAGAAGAAAAACCCCGACGTGCTCGAGATATTGCGCGGCAAATCCGGGCAGCTGACTGGCGGGCTGGTCGATATTTTGACGATGATTAAAGGGACGCCGCTGACGTTCAACCGTGATTTTCAGGAGGACAAGCGCTCGCTGTGGCGTTCGTGCGACACGCTGACGGGGATGCTTGAGGTGTTGCCGCCCCTGCTGGCGGAGGTCGGCGTAGACGAAGAAGCGGCGGCCCGGGGCTTTGCGGACGGTTTCATATTCGCGACGGACGTAGCCGAACACCTTGTCGAGCGCGGCGTGCCGTTCCGCAAATCGCACGAGATCGTCGGCAACGCGGTACGCCGGTGCGTCGAGCGCAACCGCGCGCTGACCTCGCTCTCGCCCGACGAGTGGCAAACCCTCGCGCCCCAAGCCGCCCCCGACCTGCCGAGCCTCCTCACCCCGCACCGCTCGGCGTCCCGCCGCGACACTTTCGGCGGCGCGTCTCCGAAGCAGGTGCGCTTGCAGATCGAAAGCGGACGCCGCAAACTCGCCCGCTTCCAAGAAGACTTCACCGACCTCGCCTCCCGTTTCCCGTTCCCGGAGACGGAATAAGACGGCGAAAAACCGCCCGCCAATTCGTGCCACACTGTGGCACGAATTGAGCGGACGGCGCGAAGGGGGAGGGGCAGCGTGGGTTACGTGGGAAGACCGGGGTGCCTTCTCAACTCGAAAGAAACGTCTAAGATTTCATCGCCGTCTTTCAAGTAGTAATCCACCATGAGATGGTCGGGTGATAGGATCCTTATTGTAACCTCGATTTCAGTGCTACTGCTAGCGCTGTTAATTGTACCCTTAAACCAATATTGATTTTTACCTACTCGTTTCAGTAGTAGATAACCATTTAAGTCTCCCTCAATGGGAGATGAGCCGTTGTACATATCCCAAAAGAAAGTTGAATATGATATTGTTATGTTGCCTTCGTCGTTATCAAAATCGTAAGTGTCGGCAGCAATACGGCCATAGCCGGAAACGAGTTTTAGTGTATAACTAGTCCCGTTATAAACCGCGCTTCCGTTTCCACTACTCGCATACCAATCTCCATTAAGCGTGCTGAACGGATATTCCGGACTGTCGCTGCCGCAGCCGCCGGTCATTAGGGTGAAACTCGTGATTATCAAAACAAAAAGCATAAACGCGCGTTTCCGAAACACTCTCATCGCCTCCCGTTTGTGTGGTGGTAATAGCTCTTGAACGCTAATAAACAGCCGAGGCAGAGTGAAATATCCGCGATATTGATGTACTTAACAAAATAAATCCAATCAACGACGTATCCGCGGGAAACTCTGTCCAGCAAATTGCCGACGGCTCCCGCCCACAACAACGCGCACGTGTACGGGGCGCGGCGGTGCAGGCGCAGCTTTGTGCAGGCGGCGGCCAGGCAGCAGAACGCGGCGGCGGAGACCAGGAGGGCGATTGTCGGATGATCGCTGAACAACGAAAAAGAAAGGCCGTAGTTGTGATGCAAAGAGAGCGAGAAGAACGACGGAGCCGTTTCTCCGGCAAGCGGCAGAAAACGCGCCGCCCATGCCTTAGTGAGTACGTCAACGCAAAGCACGACAACAAACACGCAAAAGCCGCCAATCATACCATGCATGCAAACACCACCGTGCTAATATGCTACTAATAGTTTTACGCGCAAACGCAAAACCGCATTATGAATATTGATTTTCATCAGTATAAATAAAGTTGCAAATATGTCAAGCAAACTTAAGACCCATGTTTTTAACGGTATGCGCAACGAGCATAATTAATGCCACACAACATGTCGTTACTAGTGTGGGGGTGTGTGCGAGGACGTGGCGGGTATTCAATTATTGCTTCTTGTGAATTCCATAGAAAAATTATTGATGTTCAAAGAAGCCCAAGACGCCGCCGCAAGTTCGTTTCCCCAACCGGAGAAACCTGCGTGGATGCATCTTTTGCTAAGGTGATGGAGATATTCAACGGCCGGTATAAAGTCTTTGTCAGATGAGACAAGGATTGCGATATCGTATAAATTTTCCCATGCTTCCCGCAACATAGTAATCGCAATTGTCGTGTCAACGCCCTTTTCTTTATAGCCGAGCATCGGTTCTCCACAAGTCGGACAATTAATTAATTCGTGATGTTCACTTCCGGTACAACAGAAAGCGGTTTTTTGTTTTTGTCTGCGCAAGAAATTAACCCTACAGCCGGGTATTCTCGAAAGGGTATTCTTCGACCAACTCTCAAGCTTTACGTCATTCGGGCCATATGAGCCTATAACATGGCAAGTTTGATAGGTGATGGATATATCTGGTTGAATTGTTTCCAAGAGAATCCCTGCCCGGCGAGTGAATACCGATGCCACCTTGAACCAGTCTACGAGGAAATGTGGATCATGTTTTTTGAGAAGAAGAGTGAAATTCCAAAAGTCAATGAAGATGTTAAGCCTAAGTGAGGGTGTCATGATATCACCTTTCAACAAAAAATAAAACCGACAACTTTTGCCCTGCTATACCAGGAAGTCGTCGGCGGGTAATAATGCAATTTGGGAAGCGAAATAGTCCGCTTGCCTCGTGGTAGAGTATATCAGATTTCCATAGCATGTCAAATTGTCATTCACGCAGTGTGCTTAATGCCCATATTTTCACCGGTATAAGCAGCGAGCATAACCGGCGCGGCATGAGCGTATTTGCGTGCGCAGCGAAGTAGGCGCAAACCCAACGCCGTACCCCCTGTCTTCGCGAAGAACCAAAGCCAAGCATTTGCCCCCGTCACCGCGAGTAACACCAACCCAACGCCGTATCCCCCCGTCTTTGCGAGCGAAGCGAAGCAATCCAGGGGTGGCGAAGACGAAAACGCTCAAACCACGCGGCTCGCTGCGAAGAGAGCGCGGTAAATCCGTCCATGCTGCATATTCTCTCCGTCATATATCGCGAGGTTTACTGATTTTCATCGTTGTTACCCCTGGATTGCTTCGCTTCGCTCGCAAAGACGGGGGGCGGCGTTGATATGTGGAGGTAGTTTTTATCGCGATTTTTTCGCGCGCGGAGGCATGGAGCGTTAAAAATGATGATCTACACCGCTTTGTTTCATGATCGCGTTAGCGGTGTGTCGTGATTTGATTTTGTTGTCCACGGTGAAGTGCGTATCAGTGTTAGGGCTGTACCAGATATCATGATCACCCTTACCGTGTCGTATAAACACACAGCCGTTTTCCTTGAGAATCACTCTGACTTTCTTCTCGTATTCAGCCATTAGACATATGCTTGTTCATGCCGTTCCGCATGAAAACACAGAGATATAGGCCTCCCGATCGATGTTTCGTTGAGAGACAAGAGTTCAGGGATAACACACCGGACACGCTCTATAAGAGCATCTAGCGAGCCAGACTCAAGAACTAACCCTTTAACACTTTCGCTGGTTGCAATCCAGACAGCCGCCTCTTCGTCCCATATCAGATTTATAGAGTATTCCATGTCAGTTACCTCCTTAAGATCCATTCAATGGCGATTCCTTATGATACGTTAATCCCTCCCGCCTCCGAACGCATCTTCTCTTGCCAGCAGGGCGCGAGTGTGGCGTTGATCGGGATGCTGCTCGCGGTGACCGGGGCAAGGGGAGGCGGGTTGATTACGTTTGCAATAGCCCTTCATAATTACGTCCGGCGTAAATCACTCTTGCGATTCTGATAC
>Ga0153940_1000719_pt1 | contig 16026 bp, 24 predicted proteins | sample TSNJ024MetaG_FD_104736 | JGI IMG/M metagenome (GOLD analysis project Ga0153940, IMG submission 104736) | Attine ant fungus gardens microbial communities from New Jersey, USA - TSNJ024 MetaG | ecosystem: Host-associated > Fungi > Mycelium > Unclassified | place: USA: New Jersey, Brendan T. Byrne...
AAAGATGGTCTGTACAGGGGATGCAGGCTATGGCAAACCTCAGGGCTTGCAAAAAGGCTAATCAGTGGAAAATACTTATCGATTGTATTAAAGGGGCGGCTTAATGCAATTTGTCATGCACCCTTGATGAGTGACTGGATTCAACATATATTCCCTGTAGCCCAGGATATAAATATTATTATCTATATCGGCCCGTTGCTGCCACTGGCGCAGAACTTTCAGCGTTTTAAACGGTTTAGTCACGGTACGGGATACAGGGGTAATAATATCTATCTCCAGCTTAAACAGGTATTGGTTGTCTTTTTCTGTCACGGCTCAAAAGCATTATCAAATTCCTGATTTATTTCCCTTAACACATCGGCTACCAGTTCCAGAATCATGTTGCTGTCTTCATCGGTAAAGTCAATTATTTCCAACTCTACAAAGGATTTGACTTTATATAGGAAAGATTCTTTTTTATCCTCCGGCATTTCTATATACCGGAAATCTTCCTCTATCCGGGTATAAATATATTCATCCGGAGAGAATGACCGTTCAGGCAGATTCTCTATTCTCCATTGTACGGCTTTATATTCTTCGGGGTCTAAAATATCTTCTAATTTCATAATCTACCTTAGTTATTAAAACCAACCTATCCGGGTAATATTCCCCTCCGTCTTTTCTGTGAACGTGTTAGGGATTGTTTCTTTATATTCATCCCATAATTCCCGTTGCACAGTACCCATATTCTCAATATGCATAAAAACCGATTCAAAGCCGCCGTCTGCCTTCTTATCCACTAAGTAGATATAATCAAGGTCATTGTAATTTTTATCTCTGTCATATCTCTCAAATGCTACAATGGTGGCGCGTGTATTTATCAATTTCAAAATATTCTTTGCTTGCTGTACTGAATTTTTACTTAATGCCATATGCTTAGATTTAATAATATTGTTAATGTTCGTTGACGGGATTTTAATTGATTCCTGTTGCAGAAATCAATCATTTCAAAGAGTTTATTTTCTCCCCAGTAATCAAACTGTTCTGTCAGTTCCTCAAATATGAGGCCTTGGGTTGCTCGGTTAACGGCTTCCGGATTAGTCATAACAGTTCAATTATCTATAGCCATTATCCCATGCAGGCCCTTATCCGGCGTTCTATTTCTTCTGCCTGCCGGTCTGTTTCACAATAGGGTGAACAATCCACAATAAGCCGTGTCATTGTCAATCCCTGCCTGTGCGGATCAAGGTCTTCATCCGTTAATAAGAATAAGCAACGTAAAGATTCCTCCGGGAAATCAGAACGCCTATCTAATAAATAACCAACGATCTCTTTTAGTACCTTATTGTAGGTCTCGATAAAGTAAGGGGTTTCTTCCAGGCTTTTAGTTCGCTCCCGGTTCCTTGATATCTCTTCATTTAATGTTTCGCCAAAACAGAAGATCGCAATTTTTCTATAATCGGATTCGCCAACCATATCTCTGTATTGCGTACCGATTTGTATGAATTCGAGCAAAGGAACCCCTTCTTCTATAATTTTATCTATCTCGGACAAAAGATGCTTTTGTTCTTCAACGGTCTTTTCTTCAAGGAAATAAAGAAAAGTCCTTGTCCGCCCTATTTCTTCCATCCGTTGTGCCCGCTGATCCTTGGTAACAGTATAACGTAGATGTTCAAATGAGTTGTTTTTCATCGTTTATATATTTAGTGTTATTTTCCGATCATACACATAATATAACAAAAACCTTATTCCCTTATATATTGGGCAACCGTATGATTATTACCTATAAACGTAACTACATAGGTTTTTTCTTTTACATAGGTTTCAAAGAAAACATACCATTGGGTATTATTATTCCTTTTAAAAACGGCATAATACAAACCTTTTCCATAACACGCAAAATATGCCGGGGCAGGACGTTTTAAACGATTATCCAATGTATCCCGGATATCGAAAACCAATTCCCTCACATATTGTATGGCCGCATCCTCAAAGCCAAAGTATTCTTCCTCAATAAGCAGTTCCGAGAGTTCCCTGAAATATAGTCTTACATCCGGCGAAAATAATACCTTCATTATTTAGCCTTTTTCTTGTATATTTCCCGGATATCCTCCTCGATGCCTACCAGCAGCTCTTCGGCGGTGATGGCCCTTTGCAAATTGCTGCTTTCTATTTTTTTTACCCTGACGAGTTCAAAAATATCATTAGTCCCCCTCTGGGTGATAACTACCCTTTCCCTTTTGGCCAATTCAAGGTACTTTTTCTGGTTCTTCCTGAAATCGGAACTACTAACTAAATTAATATCCATAATCCTTATATTTTAATATGTTCATGAACAAAGATAAACAAAATGTACAATTAACCGTACAACTATTAAGAAATTTACATAATAAAAAAAACACCCCCCGAATACAAAGAGGTGTTTTAAGTATTATATGTAATACCAGGGCTAGTTCACTCTTTTAAAATGGATATTAAGCGCGGCTTTGATTATTTCCATATCATCTATATTTGCTCCCACTGCTTCCCCTATCTGTTTATTTGTATAATATTCAGTAAGGTCATTTACTTTATCATTAATGAAAAGTAAATTATTTCCATCCAATGAGAATTCAAACGTTTCTACGCTATTATCATCGTCTACTATATCAGGCGTCATGGTTATTTTGTTGTTCTCTACTTTGGGTCCATGCCAAGATAGGGACGGAATGTCAAAATATAGACTATAATTAATTTACAATCAATGATTTAATTTTATTTAAATCGAAAGGCATTTGAATTTCTTCATGTCTAGTATTGATACACAGGTATATATAGAAAAGTTTACCATTTTTAACATATGTAGTCACTAGGCCTCTTTGTTTGAAATATTTTACTTTGTTAAATATGAGGGTGTGTCAAAAGTGTTTTTCCCTTTCTTTTTGTTATGTTGAACGGAGTGAAACATCTCTTTTCTCTGCATTGAGAATCTTCACTCCGTTCAGAATGAGAGAGAGTAACACTTTGTTAACGCAATATTAGTTTTAACACACCCTTATAATTATTTAAGTGGTAAAACGTTTATACTGAATTTAGGCGATAGCATGTTATTTCCCGATGTTATTTCAAAATTAGCCGTTCCTGTTTGGTCTGTCGCACATGAATATGTTATAACTTTTGCTCTTCTATCTATAGAAGCTGAACCAAATGAAACTTTTACTCCTGGATAATTTGCGATATCTTTATCGCTATTAAAATATATTTTGATTGTACTACCTGCTCTCATATTTACAGGTGCTTCCCCTGAGATATTAATTTTTAGGGATCCTCCTTGTCCACCCCAAAAGAGAACACCCGAAAAAAGAGCCTTTGTTTCTAAATCATCTGGTTTTTCAGGTTTAGGGGGATCTTGTTTGGAACGTTCTATAATTAAATCAGTAACCTGTTGCTTTAATTTTGGATTATAAATAAATTCGGAAATCGGTATTAATGTTTTGGGATCAGAATATATTAAATATGATGAGCTTTCATCTACACTGTTAACCCATTCATTCCAATCGAACACAGATCTATCAATTGCCCCTCCTGAAGAAAGTTTTAGATTTACTGTTTCTACTTTTTTCCCTCCATGTTGGATCATTGTTAGGGTTACATTCTCTAATTGTTTACTTACTTTAATACTATCTTTAGAAGTTGTTTTTATCATATCAAAAAAGTTTGCAGTAAAATTCTGAACTTCTGTACTGGAAGAGGAACTCGTTTTAGCAGAGACAAGAGCACTTAGCTTGCCTCCAACATATATATCGACCAAAACATGAGTGCCAAAGTCATTTAAAATTTCTTCTGCTGTATAATTATTAATTGCAAAAATGAATTCTTCTGACAAATAATATTTAAGTCGCGAAGGAGAAAATGTACTGAAATACATTCTTTTTACATTTCTACAAATATCTTTCTTATAAAAAGAATAAGTCTCTTTGTTAGATATTGTATTATCAAATTCAGCTGTGAATTGTATTTTCCCAAAAGAAATTAGTTTACCTGAATTAGTTGTTATCTTCAACGCTGTATTCCTATAAAAATCTTCGAGATTATAACCAAACGTTTCATATTCAGAAGCATTCCCGTGTAATTTGGCTATTTCAATTTTTCCTTTTGGGAGGAATCCTGTATATGGCTGACCAGTTAAAGGATCTAAAGGTTTATTATTCATATATGCATCAATATCTATCACCGGATTTTTTGCTCCTTTATAGTTATCAGCAAGAGCATAAAGTAAATCATATCCAAATCCTAATAAATCTTTATCACCATCCCCGGCTGATTTCAAATGTATCTCACCCGTTGGAACTTTATCCTTCTTCGGATCTGATATATCTTCTGTTTCATTTTCACAAGAATAAATAAAAGGAATAATAAGAAAAAGTAGTAAAATTCTTTTCATAATCATAAAAATTCAGATTAAAAGTTTCTATAAAATTAACAATATTTTAAACAGGCCTAAAGATTAGGAAATTGACAGGTAAATGAGAATCGCAGCAGCTGGTCTGTTCAATATTTACACCTGATTCCCTTTTCATCATTAAACTTTTCCAAGTTTAATGACACCAATCAAAAGACAAAAGTATAGTAAATATTAGGATTTTAAGCATATTATTTGTGTAATATTTTAAAAATACACAAATTACATAGCATACATCTATCAAAGTGTCATTCTTTAGATGAGAATCTATCGTTTTACTGGCTCTCTATTTGCTCATTTTCAAATGCTTCCATAATATCAATTTTACAGTATTATGGATGGCATCTACCAGTGAAAATAAATCTTTCACAGACCGGCTCAAACGTGCCAGTTCCGTGACTATAACAATGTCTTCGCTTCTTAGCTGATCTAAGAGTTTCTCCAGTTCCGGGCGTTCTTTCTTTGTGGCGGTTACTTTTTTCTGAAAGATTCGTTCGCAGCCATATTCGAGTAGCTGGTCTGTTTGCCTGTCTAAATTTTGATCTTGTGTGGAAACCCGGGCATATCCTATTTTCATATCAGATAATAATTTGTTTCAAAAACCTAAAATGTTCCAATTAGTAGTCTTTTGATTTAGGCTTTAGTTTTGGAACTGAATTTAAATATAAAAAAGGAGAATTCAAAGACAGAACAAATTATTCCCAAAAACGATTGTTTACGGTACACCCAACAAAATAGAAAGACTTTGCTCCCCCATGTATTGGGAAATAAACTTATAATAAGATAGTTAAACGTCTTTTTCGCGATTTTGCCCCTACTTTACCATGCCCACCTTATAGGTTCTTTGCCTATCAGTTTAGTTCTCAAAGCAAGCAGGAGTACAAAAAGAGCTGGGAAAAGAGAATTATATCATCTCCAAGGATAGTAATCCTCATTTCTCGCCCTTTATGAAGTCTAATACCATCCAGAACCTTTACTAGTCATCAATAAAGGGGAGCTAAGCCCGAAACAGTTTCAGGGGGTGTTCCCAAATAGTCCCCCTCAAAAACAGAAAGATAAAAACGTATTTGAGGAGTTTTGGAATCGGTGGACAGAGTGAAGGTCGGCTCTAGAATCTTTCAGCATATCCCATTATAATCACTTGTTTTTTCTTTGGGTTATTGGGCTTTACTCTTACCTTATGGGTGCGTATACGCTCATCCATCTTGGCTATATCCTCCAGGTTCATGCGGGTCTTGTCGGACTTATCTGTCGTAAAAGCTTCTGCTGGAATACCTATCTGGACATGCACTATTTTACCTGTCTGGTCTACATAGATGATGGTGTTTATTCTTTTACCTCTTAGATAGGTTCCTTTTTCCCCACTGAGTCCGCTTCCTCGAAGAATTTCATAGGTTAATGTTCCGGTCTGCTCCGCAAAACCAAATTCTTCCAGAGAAACCAGATATTTCTCGTAAATTTCTGTGTTTTTTTTGTGTATCCAATATCCCTGTTTCGATTCATTGAGCTCAACTGCATATTCCTTTTCATAGTTTTGTCCGTATGAATTATTTATAGCAAACAACCCTATAAAGAGTAGTATTAGTATACTTATATTTCTTTCTTTTTTCATATTAATGTCCTTTTTAATTATTTACAAGCATGCCTATTTAAAAAATTTAGCACCTCCGGTTTTAAATCCTTATCTATCGGGTAATCATATACAGGCATAGCCTTTCTAAAGTTTTCCATATACATCCAATATTTCTCTTTAATGCCTTCATAGCTGGGAAGAGCGGGGTTTAGATCTTCTACCCACCGCGCGTATTCTCCAGCTTTATCTCCTTGAGCACCAAGTTTAGAGCATAGGTCAAGACTAAAGTGGAAGCACAGTATATCCTGTATCAGCTTAGCTTCAAATTCAATATTAATCCGCCCTTTATTGCTATACTGGGATAAGCCTCCAGGGTAATAGTGATGCTGGAAGAAATGGATAAATTCTTCCCGGAAGCTCCTGCCTTCTATCACATCGAAGGATTTTAAGACAATCTCATTTTTCAGGTAATTGTAATGAGCTGGTTCCTTAATGGACGGGTCTAAACGTATATTATCCAGCTTCCATCCCTGTCTATCACGTAAGCAAACAGCGTGTTGTATCCGCAGTTTTTAAGTCGCATATGGGTGATTTCCAAAGCCAGTCTTTTGGTTGTTCTGAAGTCCAACGAATTTTTCCTGGTTATTTGCATGACAAGAGCCGGGTCATCATTGTTTGTCGGTATCTTTATCGTACTTAAATCCGGCATCCACCAGGGCTTGGGAGGGATAAACATCCCCGGGGTCGGGTCCGGGACAGGCTTGTCGGGGTTTGGCCTGAAAGGTCCAGTGGGCCCCGGCATAACCGGGATGATAGGAGTAGTCGTTCCCGGAGGAACAGGCTTTATCGGTACCGGCTGGGGCGGTATAGGATTACCCGGTTTTCCCGGCAAAATAGGTTCCGGCCTGAAAGGTGGAAGCCTCGGGTCTATTGGGCGTCCGGGATTTGTCGGATTCGGCTTTAAAGGAGGTTTTATGGGAGGGTTGTCCCGGCCTTGTTTGGTGCGGGGTCCGCTTTGAGTAAGCTGCTCACCCTCCGACAAAGTTATCATTTCTGAATAAGAAGTATAATCAAAGTCTGCCTTATCTATCAGGCCATAAGGCTCTCCATTCTCATCGTACATAGCAGATGGATATCCTCCCATCAATGACCCGGTAAGAGGAGAAGGCGTGTAGATAAGCGACTGATTGTCACCTGTAGTCTTTTTGTAAAGGAAGAGTTCCATCTGCCCACCAGTCTCTACCCCGATTAGGAACCAGTACTCATTCAGGCTTGTTTCTTTATACGGGATACTCACAAGCAAGGTGTCCTGGGATTGCCTTAGCACCTGTAGTTCATTCCACAGTGGAGTTTCTGCGGATTGCTTTATAAGCTGGTCCCTATCCTGAAGATATTCTTCCGGTGCAGATTTAACATTTGGGGCTGATATGGTTTTTTGATATAAATCTTTGATTTTTTCCAATGAGCCTGTTTGAATGTCTACAGGATTAATATCTTGCGGTATGGACGTATAATCATCATCTGTACAGGAAAATAAAATGCATAGAAGAAATATTTGAGTAGTAAGCAGTATCTTTTTCATTTAAGATATTTTAGGTTCTAATGCAAACTGAAATTTGTTAAAATATTTTAATCCTTTTTTGCCCTTAGAGGGGGGGATTGAAAATCGACGAAGCCAAAATGCCGACGCTACCCCTTGTACTTGTTTTAACAGGCCATTATAGCAATGGCCCGTTGCTGCTGAAGCAAATCCGGGTTATTTATGCTTCCCGGTTCCTTTGGATGGTTGTGCCTTCCCTTTTTTAGGAGAAGACTCTTTCTTCTTTTGATTCTCTTTTTTTACATCCTTTTTCTGAGGAGCCTGGGCTTCCTTTTTTACATCATGCCTGGCAGGTTGTACATCCTGGGCCATCACCGCTGTTCCTGTCAGAAGAGCCATGGCCATAATTACTGATAAAATTTTCGTTTTCATAATTTTTTTCGATTACATTCTTTTTAATACAAACCCGGGACATATAAACCCGGATTTCAGATAGAACAGAATCAGATTTTATTTTGTTTTTATATATCGCAGAATAATTTCAATATGATACATAGATATTATCTATATCATCAAAAGGACAAATCAGTTGGAAGGTTGAGTCCTGCACCCCGGATTTGGTTGCTTTTTGATTTTCCCGGTTCGCCGGAAACTCTTCTCAACAACCTGTTCCTTTAAAAAGATATATATTGTATAATTGTCAATGTTTTACAGATAAAGGTTTATCTTTGTCCTGCGGGTTGAAAAGGACAAAGCGGCAACGTGAGGACGACCGTGAGAAGCGATAAACCCGTCAAGGCTACGCCTGGATATAACAGAAGCAAGAATATTGCTTCTGTTTTTATATAGAGGCAGTCCTAAATTTTAAATTTATCGATATTAGATGTATAGTTGTCTACCAAGGCCTGCGCAACGCCCATCATCTCATCCAAAACCCGGGTGTCGGTTATCTGTAAACCATCCGATAGATGCGCCCCTGAATGAACAAAACTACTAATGGCCATTGGTAAAAAGGCCAACATCTCTCCGCTCAATTCCAACTCCGCTTTAATCTTTTTATTAAGGTCTATTGACATAACTGTTCTTTATTTATTGGTTGATACTAAACCGTATTTTATTTTCTCTGAGGCAACCTTCCATTACCAAAATTAACTAAAACTTATAGCTTATTTTTTTTCTACTGATCCATCGCTTCCGATTTTAAACTATTTAGTTGTATATCTATTGGTTCTATTATTTTGAAAATATCTCTTCAAATTTTGATCGTTTTTTATCTAAATTAATGCCATTATTAAATTGATAATTTCGGGAAGGATGGTGAATAATGTAATGTGGAATTCCATTGCATTCTGCTTTCATTATTAATGCAGATCTATTATCGTCAGTACGGAGTATGGAATTTTCTTTTGCACTAAAAGGTATTTTGAGCCACTTAGGAGCAGCAAAACCAAGAAATAGCACAGCTTTAGGTTTGACTATATCATAAATCAACTCCGAGGTTTTTTCGCTACAATACTCTATTATTTCTTTCCCGTTTAAGAGCCTCTCAAATTCTCTTATGCTTGGCGTATTAAAATACAAGGCATTTGTTATGACAGATTCTTCTAAAACCTTTCGTGAATTTACTCCGGAGAACATTTTGATGACAGGTTTATTAATCTTCCATATCGGATCATTTTCATATTCAATATAGGCATTATATTTTTTTTCAGAACCTGAATTTTCTGTCATTCTTACTCTTTCACAATATTTATTATCACCAGCAGGGTTTGCACCAATTATCAATAAATCCGGTTTAAACTCAACCGATGACTGAAATGGATAAAAATCTAAATTTATCTCTTTAGCATACTTATTACAAGTGGTATTAACCTCATTCTGCCATACATGTAGTTTTGTTTCAAATTCCTTGTTCATAATCTTTAAATTTTATGTTAATCTAAATTATCTCCGATTGTTTCCATATTACGGTTTAAAATCAAAATTGGAAAAAGAGGGGTACGGCGATAAACTATATAACTTTTATCCTATGCAATACTACGGAACATACGTGAAAACCCCTCCCTTTCCTTTAAAAAGTATATTTCACCCCTATAAAGATAAGCTTTTAAATAAAATATACCGCTTTAGTTATATATATATATTGTGAGGTAAAAAGAAAGTTACGGTAAATCAATATTCACAAAACGAAAAACCATTAAACCTCTTTTAGCCCCCTATGTGGTCATTGGGCCTATCTGATATAAATAATTCTGATTAAATAAATTAAAATGCTGACTGTTAATTAAATACATTTTATATGCAACTTTACCCCTCTACTTTGGCATAGACCCAGCTTTGTCTTATCCATAATAAATTCATCGTCATATAGACGTTTTCTAACATTAGAGATTATATGTAGGGAGCCTCTCTCTGGGGGTATCTCTTGTTTCTTGTTCTGGATATAAGGTCTCAAAAAAAAGGTAAGACTCCATTTATAAGGGCTTATTCTTGAGATATTTTTATATTATCATAATAGTTACCTGAACTTAATTCTACATCTATGGAACGACTTTGATCGGTTAAGTTTTCTTGAACATCAATTAAAATGGTCTTTTTATCGAACCTTGTTATTGTAAACCATGTTCCCGTAATAATATCTTTATCAAATAGATCCTCATAGATCTCATTATTATTCGTTTTCACAATATTAAACCACCAGTTTTCTCCTTTGGTTGTAACAAGTCCGGTACTAATATTTCTTGGAAATGATAATGATTTTGTTGACAATACAATATTATCAATATTCTTTCCGTTTTCATCGTCATTGTTTGAGCATGAAATACTAAATAACAAAAATCCCAATAAAAAATATTTAATCGGTTTAATCTGCATAATAAATTTCATTTATTAAAACCATGTTAAAATTATTTATTTCTAACAATTAAACATTTCGCTAAAGCATATTGTTTAATTATTAAAGATTTAAGAAAATCTAATACACAAAATACTTTTCAACAGTACCAATAATTACTTTATGAATATCTAAAGTTAAATACAATTCTTAACCTAAGAAAAGAATCTATGAAAAAAGTAATTGCATTTTTTGCATTATTATTCCTAATTAGTTGTAATAATGATATAGGCCATTTGGAGCAGAGTCCGAATACAAGTTATGAACCAAGCTCGGAGTTAACTGAAAAGCAGGCAGAAGCTATCTTGCTGCTGTATTTAGATCAATTTGAATCGGAGAGTAATACGAAATCGACAACCAATAGAATTGTCAGTGTGGAAAAAATAAATTGCGACTTTTCCGATTATCAATTAAAATCAGGATTAAAGACCAATAGTAATTCTGACGAACTGTCAATATATAATTTTACAATTTCATCTGATAGTACTAAAGGTTTTGCTTTAATTCCAGCAGATATCAGGTGTGGTGAAGTAGTCGCATTTAGCTCTTTTGGCAGCTTGAATGATACTATTTTCAATAAAGGGTTAGCTTATTGGTATAATTATAGTTTAAAGGATTACCTTATCAATAAAATTAATTATTTTGAGACATCTGTAAGACCTAAAGAATCATCGAATACAAAAGCAAGTATCTCTCCAGAAAACCCTTTGCATCCGGGACAAACAGTATTAACGTCTTCAAGTTGGCACTATGGAACAAATTATGATACCGTTTATCATTATTATACAAAATACAGTGAATATCTTGTTAACCATCCTCAAAAAATTAATTTGCGCTGGAATCAGACGGCTCCTTATAATAATAGATTTCCGGATCTCAATTGTTCAGGGGTTACAAGAAAAGCCTATGCAGGCTGTGGTACGGTTGCAATAGCCCAAATATTAACCCATTATCGTAAATCAGCAACAAATTATGATTGGAGTATCCTTACTGCAACCCCTACAATATCGACTACAAATGTCGGAGGCGCTAGTGAAGTATCAAGGCTTATGAAAGATATTTCTGATGTCATATCCACTGATATAGCATGTGATGGAACATCTTCAACTTTCACGACATGTATTAAGTATCTAAAGCAAAAAAGTTTTTCTTATGCAAAAGATATTGAAGTCCGGCCTGGTTACGATAATATTGAAGAAACATTGTATAATCAATTCGGACTAAACAGGGTTATTATCATGCGGGGAACTAATCCTAATACAGGGAACGGACACGCATGGGTAATAGACGGATATCAGAAATGTAGTGCGGATCTTTATACTCAAACTATTATATATAATAAAAGGACAGGAAGTGTTATATCAGATACAGGGCTTGTCTGGTCGTGGATAAATTTACTTAAACCTTACCAAGACCGTTTCTATTTTAACTGGGGGCATGGCGGATCTGGCGATGGATGGTTTAGTTTGTTTTATGTAAGGGATAATGAAACATCAGAATATAGAACAAATTATAGAGCAATAACAGATATTTACTAATCAAAAAATAACCGGCCTTCACAAGGTTCATTTTAATAGAACAAGCAGTTTCTATTAGTGGCCATAATATCTATGGCCCGACTTATAGAGGAACCGCTCATTATGTTCCGAGCTTAAACCCTAACTACGATACGGGATGGGTCAAACTTGGCATCGCACCTTTGAAATTATATTAAAGAATCGCAGGGTTTTACTAAATTTTGACTTTAACCATAATAGAAACCGGTATTAGCCGGTTTTTATTATGGATTACTTATCAATTTTATTTTTATAGGACGTTTTGCGGATAAATGGCTATCTATGGATAATCTATTGTAGTATGCACTTTCTATTACTATAGTGATCTGTTTATCTATATATTTTGGTGTAATTACAGTAATACCTGTCATATCTATTTCAGCAGTTTGAACAGGCGTAAATACCTCATTATTATTTATAAACGTTCCATTACCCTCATATTGGGAGCCATAAATTTCGGCTTCGTAATATATATAAATCTTTGATCCGAAATCAATAAACTCCTTATTTGGATTTTCTTTAGTTGTATATACTGCGCTAATTCTAATGTCGTTATCAGCCTCTATAATAGGGTCTGTATTATCATCCTTATCACACCCCGCAAATACGATTAGTGATAATATACCAATAAATATCATAAATCTTTTCATAGCAATACAAATATATATTATTATTTGATTCTGATTTACACAAATTTAATTATTTACTCTCAAATACACCCTGTTTCTTGAAGTAATTAGTCACACTTTATTTTATTTATTCTGGAATTTTCAGTATAGCCGATACCCTCGATCGGCAAAGGAAATCAGCTCTATTATGGCCTGGCAACATGCTCCGCTAGTCTTTTATTCTGTGGGCTTTCTCTTTTGTCTTTTGATAAGTACTTACATAGATGTATGATATTCTAGGATGTAAGCCTACGTCATTAAATACTCTGTCTATCAATAAAATATATTCATATCCAGCTTGAAAATCAAATTCTTCTATATCAGGGAAAGTATTCCATTTCCCAGCTTCATTCCATCGTACATAATAAGTGCTTTCAGGAGTAGGATTAGCTACCTTTTGTGGACCTATATGTATAAAAAAACGCTGTACTGGTAAGTTCTCCGAATCTTTTTTATCCCGGGATATAACCTCCAGTAGTTTATAGCGATAAATACTGGCATCCTGTATTTCTCCATCGTGCCACTTTTCTCTCCATATACGGAGTACATATTCGTATCCTTCTTCAAAATCAAAACCGCTTATACCCTCTAATGAAGTCCATTGAGTCTCCCCTTCAATTTTTGCAAAGTAAGGTGCGTACATCTCGCCTCCAGTGTAAAGAGATTTTTCAGAAGCTATTGTTACTGTCATTTCTTTATTATGCCTATCCTCATTATCACATGATGTAATAAAAATGAAGAATATTAAGCTTATCCATATTGTCAACAAGGGAAATTGTTTTTTCATAATTTAGTAGTTTTATTGGGTGCTTATTATAATTATAAGATGCTTTTAAAGAATGATTCGCTGCGTTTAACTACCAAAAAATATAGAAATCCTTTGCTCCAAAATATATGTCTTCACATAGTTAAGTTTTTTAGACAGGTTTTTTAGACCGATAAATATACGAAAAAAGGCGGTTCAAAAAACCTATACGAAATTTGGACTCCGGCAAATAGGCAATGATACTTTATTTCTAAAGATAGCAGGGAACTCTAGTCATTCTTTTTTATTCTTCCCCATATACAGATACCCGGTATACCAGTTCTGTCCCGGCGAACAATTCCGTTGCCCCGGCTTTGCCTATGCGGATACAGGCATACTTGTTCTCTTTAAAAACAAAATCCCCGCGCCTGTACATTTTCTCATCATCAGGGGATATCCTGAAATGTTCACCTTTCTTTAACATGTTCACCTGTATTATCTTCATTACCGAGCCGTTTTATAATGGATGTTCATAATATTGCTTCATTTGTTTGGAAATACCCCGCTATGCCGTCTGTGTATCGAAAGATAGGGCAATGGAACCATATAGCCGCAGCAGGGGTTTTATTTGCATCATTATCCCGGGAAGTTCATCTTCCGCGGAATATTCAATAGTGAAGACAAAATTATATTGGTCTTCAGAATCAAGGTTAACAGACAAGATGCCGGACATCTGCCTGATTGTGTTTATTATCGTACTGACATATGCCCTGTAGACAGGAGTCAGGGCTTTGATTGTATTTTTCATTGTTTATTTGTTTTAATCTTTTTACATTCCGCTTTATATATGGATGCAGAAATAAGGTAAATGCGGCTTACTGTGCACCGAAACAATATTGTTTTAACACTATCACTGCTACCGGGTGCCATACAGACATCACGGATAAATAATAACGTACCCATTTTGTCTTTGTTGTTTGTTCGGCTCCTCGCTTGAATTAATATAGCTATATTTGTACTTCATTTAATAATCGAGGAAAGCCCGCAAAATCGCTTCGCAGACTTTCCTAACACAAACTTTATAAAACTACACAATCTATAATATTTTGTCAGATAAATATCTTAGAAGATACTTCTCTTAGCTTTATCAGTTTCATTTTGTTTATCTTTGTAAATAATCTAAATTCTATTAAGCCTTTAAAACAATCCCGGCAGGTTCTGTGTTGCCTTAATAAGGATAGCCTTTAACCGGACCTACCGTTACAAACAAAAAAGGACGGGGCTACTATCCATTACAACGAAAGGTACAGCCACGCACCCAAACCTGTATATGAATAGCGCCCCGTTTATTTTAACGGAGGACTAATCTACTAATAGTACAGGTTGTTTGCGAAAAAATGTGGCTGTTTCTTCGTTACGCTTATTAATAGAATATTTTACCAAAATTTTACTTTGACGCTTCAAAGCTTCTTATCAAAGAACCGGAATCTAAACGCTCCACACTTCGATAGCCTGATACGGAGCTTTACGGACACCAGTAAAAAATACCCCTTTAACCGGGGCAAAGATATATAAAAAATCACAGTCTGATCAAAAGAAATTATTCATTAAAGAAATCGACCTAGCCTTATTCAGCATCGGATACAGACTTATCAATCCTGTAAAAGCTTGTTTTGCTTATCCCGGCAGTTTTACACGCCTTATCGATGGGTATATTTTTTGTTTCATATAAATGTTGTGCGTAATGATATTTCTCCAGGGTTTCCCTCTTGGCTCCCTGTGGCCTGCCAAGCAACTTTTTGCGGTTACGTGCATTACTAAGTCCAATCTTTGTGCGCTCGCTTATCAAGTTGCGTTCAAATTCGGCAACCGCACCGAATATCTGGAGCAGAAACTTTCCGTTGGAACTGGTCGTATCAAAGGCCGGTTCACTAAGGCTTTTAAAATGAACCTTCGATCGATTAAAATAATCAACCAGCTCTACCAGATTTTTCAACGAACGGAATATCCTGTCGATCTTATAAACTACAACCATATCTCCAGGACGGAGATAGGATATCATCTTTTTCAGGCCCTCCCTGTCTTCCCGTACTCCGCTGGCGATATCCGTATAAACTTTCTCACATCCCGATTCTTTCAACAGGTGAATCTGGTTTTCTAAAAACTGTTCCCGGGTGGATACCCGCGCATAACCAACTGTCATATTAGTCCCATTAAATCATTATTTACAAAACTAATAAATATTACGGAAAAAAGAACCGGATTTTTACGCATATTCCTTCCGTAAAAACAGTTCCGTAAAACGGACGGTTTGTGGAACTCTTTTGTTCTGGGATAGCTTTTATTTTAGGATGAATTCCCTCAATTATTTCATTCTCGGAATCGGAGTATTAAGATTATCAATTGAATTTATGCCAATACTAAGAGGTACAACACAGAAAAAATTACTGAATATTAATTTTTTATATTGTTTTTTAATTAAAGATATGTAAATATTATTTAATTATTATATATTTGCGTAAGGTTGAAGTTTAAAGAATATAATGATCATTATATCAAAAATTTATACATAAACACTTATAAATATCTGCCTATGGGAAAACAATGCCGTCCCTTAAATTTAGTTTAAAA
>Ga0153940_1000724_pt1 | contig 15987 bp, 14 predicted proteins | sample TSNJ024MetaG_FD_104736 | JGI IMG/M metagenome (GOLD analysis project Ga0153940, IMG submission 104736) | Attine ant fungus gardens microbial communities from New Jersey, USA - TSNJ024 MetaG | ecosystem: Host-associated > Fungi > Mycelium > Unclassified | place: USA: New Jersey, Brendan T. Byrne...
ACCGGCTTCGCCACAAATTTTTGTGATTTTGTCAAGTGTTTTTCGATAAAAAAGTGGGGGATTTTAATAAAAAAGGAATCTGAAAGCCGCGTGAAATAAGGCTTAGAGATTCCGAGAGACTATTAAACTTCAAGGAGGTAATATCGTGAGTATTCATAAATACGCTGTATTTGCCAAAGTGTCTGAAACTCTCAATCTTTCTCAAGCCGCAAAGGAACTGAATTACACCCAGTCCAGTGTCAGTCAGATCATCAGCGGCTTGGAGAAAGAATTAGGGATGCCGCTGATCATTCGCACAAAGGGCGGTGTTATGATTACTGAATGTGGACAACGTCTTCTGAAACCAATCAAAGAGTTACTGCACTGGAATACAATCATTGACAACACCGTCCAGTCAATGCAGGCCGTTGATGAGGGGCATATTAAGGTAGGCGTCTTCAGCAGTGTTCTACTGCAATGGATTCCCCCGATCTTAAAAGAAATCACTTCCGCTCATCCCAGGATCGAGGTAGAGCTGATTCAGGGCGATTATTCGACGTTGGAAAAAATGTTGGAAGATAACCAATTGGACTGTACCTTTATGATTGAGGTCCCAGAACAATCAGCAGTATTTCTGCCACTCTATAATGATGAATTTTTTGTTATCCTGCACAAAGATCATCCTTTATGCGAATATGAGCGCATTCCAGTGGAGGCTTTAAGCAAATGTCCTTTGATTTTGATTGATGAGGGAGATGATAAATTTGATACCTATCAGATTGTAAAAGATGTGAAGCAGCTCAATATCCAATACCGGATCAAAGAAGACTTCGGTGCCATCCCAATGGTTGAAAATGGTTTGGGCATCTGTATTCTTCCGGCTCTTTCACTTAGAAACATACATAATGATTGCGATGTCGTGGCAAAGCAGTTTGCCGTTCCCCGTTCCCGCACTCTGGGAATATCCGTACGCTCTCTGCAGTGGGCAACCCCTTTGACACAACTGTTTATCGATACTACTATGAAATTCGTAGAACATTATTCAACTTCTCCTCAGCTAAATAAACCTTTTTGGTTTAATAACCAACTCTAATTTGCTAAAATAAAAGGAATACGGAGGAGCAAAAATTATGAAAGTTGTCGTAGCTATTGATTCATTCAAAGGGAGCCTCTCTTCCATAACTGCAGGAAATGCTGTCAAAGCCGGGATACTGCTGGCACATCCTAATGCCGATGTGGTTGTAAAACCGCTGGCCGACGGCGGCGAAGGAACTACGGATGCTCTAATCGAAGGGCTTGGCGGTGAGCGTATCCGGGTTACCGTCACCGGGCCGCTGGGCCAGCCGGTATCAGCTTATTACGGTTACCTGAAAGAAACCGATACGGCTATTATTGAAATGGCCTCAGCAGCTGGGATCACACTGATTTCAGAAGCGGATAGAGATCCCTTTGCCGCCACAACATACGGCGTAGGTGAAATGATTAAAGATGCCATTGAAAAGGGCTGCCGGAACTTCATCATCGGTATTGGCGGCAGCGCTACTAACGACGGCGGCATCGGAATGCTGAAAGCGCTGGGATATATATTCCTCGACCAGAATGGAAACGATGTTGGCGAAGGCGGACAGGCGCTTATCAAAATTGCAACGATCTGCTCAGCTAATGTGTATAATAAACTGGCTGAATGCCGTTTTCAGGTCGCATGCGATGTCACCAATCCCCTCTGCGGGCCAAATGGCGCCACCTGTATTTATGGACCACAAAAAGGCGTTACGGAAGAAACCCGTGACGTTCTGGATGAAGGAATGGCACATTATGCAGAAGTTACGGGCAGGATGACCGGCAGCGACCACCAAAGCACCGCTGGTTCCGGTGCTGCCGGAGGTCTGGGCTTTGCCTTTTTAAGTTACTTAAATGCTGAGTTGACCCCGGGTATCGAATTGATTTTAAATGCGGTGGGTTTAGAAAAGGAACTGGCAGATGCCGATGTAGTCGTTACCGGTGAAGGCCGGCTGGATCATCAGACCGCTATGGGCAAAGCGCCGGTGGGTGTGGCCAGACTGGCCCAGAAATATAATGCCCGGGTTCTGGCTTTTGCCGGCAGCGTGACCCCAGACGCCAGAGCCTGCAATCAGGCTGGAATCGATGCGTTTTTCCCAATCATACGTGGTGTGTGTACTTTGGCCGAAGCGATGGCACCGGATAATGCCAAAGCCAACATAACCGACAGTGTAGAACAGGTATTTCGCTTATTATAGATTAACAAGGGTTTTGTTCCTACTTTCCTAAAAAGTTTGTATTTACTCACCGCCTAGCGAAGTGGGTAATTGCCCCGATACGCTTTCCTCCGTCTTACTATTTACTATAAGGATACCGATGCTTACCAGTACCAGTGCTGCCAGATTTTTCACTGACAGGATCTGCTCGCCTAACAACAAGCCGGACAATACTACGCCGAATATCGGCACTGAGAAGATATAGATGGAAACTCTGCCCACCGGATTGTATTTCATCAGGACAGTCCAAATGTTGAAAGCTCCTGTTGATAGCAATGCCAGGTACAAGAACAGGAAAGTTGATTTAATCGTAAAGCCATGAACCTCTCCGCCCAGCAGCCAGCCGGCAGCAATCAGAAGCGAACTGCCCAGCAGCAGCTGATAAGCTGTTATAGTCATGGGGCTTTCCCGGTGTGATATCTTTTTCAGAGTAATGGAACTTATGCCATAAGAGACGGCACAGATGACAATCAGTCCTTCACCCATCGGATTAAATCCTTCCCCCCACGCTCCCGGACTTAAGTTAACCACTACAACACCTGCCAGTCCCAGGATGCAGCCAATCCATTTCTTCCTGGTCATCTTTTCCGATTTTAGCATAAAGTGTGCTGCAATAATTGAAATCAAACCATTGGAACCGCTGATGATCGAGCCTTTCGCACCGGTGGTGTTCGCCAGCCCGATATAGAAGAAAAAGTACTGAATCGTCGTCTGCAGGACACCCTGTCCAAATATGCAGAGAAAAGAACTCTTCTTCATCATTAGAATCCGTTTTTCCAGAATACTGCCGATGATAAAGGTAAATACTCCCGCCAGAAAGAAGCGGTATCCGGCAAATAATATCTGGTTCGCCGTGCCTTTAATATGAAACCATTCATAACCGATTTTTACGCATGGAAATGCACTCCCCCAGAGAAAACAGCTGACCAGCGCCAGAATAGTAACAACTGCAGGCTTTTGTAACTTATGTCCCATCTCTTTTTATCCTCTCAATATATCTGATCTTATTTTAACCAATTACTCCTGTCGGCGTCAAGCATCATCGCGGCTGATCCGGGAACGATCTGCCGATAGTTAAAATTATCCGCAGCCACTGCCCACACAAAGCATCAAAGTCCACCAGATTGACAAAGCAAAGACCATGAAAATCATTTTCTGCTGCTTCTTTCATGGTCTGCTCCATACTCTCCGCGGAACTTTTTGACTTGATCGCTCTGGTAATACCTTCACCGGCAACAATATCATTGATTTTACACCAACAGGGCCGCTTCGACTTTATACCCGGAATACGGTGTATAGGCATATATCTCACCAGCATAGCCACTTTACTTGCAGATTTTCAGAACTTTTTTAATTTCTTTTATCCTCTCCCGGAGAGTACAACAAAATAGAACCCCATGTAAATGATGCTTCGCACTACATAAATGTAGCAAGTCATTGACATGAGGTTCTATTTTATTGTTTGGGGTAGTCAAGAGTGTCTATCACTGCAAGTGCAATTTTTTACGCCTAATATGACTTAAGTTATTGTCAAACAAAACGATGTTAAACTCTCTATAGGCCTATCGGTTTCTATCTCGAATATAATGCTATACATTAAATAACATCTGAACTCTTAATTTCCTCCCACTCTGAATGAGTAATAGCTTTCATAATAATTCCAGCAAAATTTCCCATTTCGTCAATTAAAACATAATTCAATTGATTGATTTTATATGCTGTCACATCTCCTTTAATATTTTTATCTATTGCCCCTACACTTTCCGCATCCCGAAAAATATCAAATTCTTTAAATTGGCAGATTTTCACATTTTTTTCTGATAGTTGTAGATCACTCACGCTAATTCCACTTTCTATAGGCGATTCCCGATACTCTATTTTTTTATCCACTATTTTTTCATCTTGAACAAAAAAGCTAATGTATTCTATGGCATCATTATCTGGATTTATTGCAACATCGAAAGGAGGTTTTTTCTTGTTTTCATAAAATAAATGATAATTTTGTCCTACTCTTTTGTTCTTTGCAAATACCTTAAATAGAACCAAGCCTTCTCCCATTCCCTCTATATGTCTAATATATTCAATATTCAAGTTGTTCCCTTCAATCATTAACATAAAATATCACTCCTTTTATCGTATCATCCTTGCATGGTATACGACCCCTGTCTTTGTATTAATTCCAATCTCCCAGTTTCCATATGTGCCAAAATATCTACCGGGACTTTTTGTAGCAATATCTGTCATCGCTTGATTCAAAGAAGCATTATAGCTTTCCAACATTACTTGACTTCTCACACCTGTACTTGCTGTTTCTCCTCCAAATCTTGTTATATACTCTCCCATATGTTCAGTTGCATTAGCATTTGTCCATAATGTATTTGTTCCTGTTTCAGGATTAACATAGTTTATATTTTTATTAAGATTACTTTTGAATGTCACAGGAACGTTTGTATTTGGTACGTCATCGGCAGTTGCAACAATATCATCCCATACCGTTCCTGTAGGCTTAGCTCCACCAGCTCCCTTGACCTTCGCATCTTTTATTTTTGAACCTTAATACCATATTTTTACAACTCAAAACAAAATACTTGTGCATGCGGAACAATTTATACTATTATTCATCTTTACTTCTTTCAAAGCGGTACGGTTCATTAAAAATCCGGATATGTTTTTTGACATTTAAATATGTCCCGTATACCATAGTCTCGTTCAAACCAAAAAAATCATGTTTCCCAGTGCTATTTAGATATTTCTCTGCTTCTTCTGCCAAGCTTTGAAAACTGGCTGTCGCAATATTCACTTTACGTATCCCCAACGCTATCGCCCGCCTGAAATCCTGGTCAGTAATACCGCTGCCGCCATGTAGGACCAGGGACATGCCGGTAGCCTTATGTATTTTATCAAGCACATCAAATTTCAATGCCGGTGCCACCGGATAGTTACCATGAGCATTTCCAATCGCTACTGCAAGGGCATCGATTCCGGTTTGTTCACAAAACACCTTTGCTTCACCCGGATCGGTGCACCTTATGCCATGGTCACCGCTGCCATCTTCACTACCGCCGACAAGACCAAGCTCAGCCTCAACTGTCGCCCCATACTGGCATGCAATTTCTGCAACCTCCTTTGTCATTTTCAGATTTTTGTCAAAAGGTTCTCCGGAGGCGTCAAGCATAACTGATGTAAATCCCAATTTAAGTGCTTTTTTAACTGTTTCTAATGTAATGCCATGATCCAGATGTACCGCTACATCCACACCCGCTTCCTGTGCCGCCGCTATCATCATTGGACCCATAAGATGAAGCGGTGAATGTTTGAGACGCACTTCCGCTATTTGCAGTATTATAGAACTATTCATTTCTTCTGCCGCCTGAATTGCTCCTTTCACCATTTCCATGTTTCCAACGCTGAATGCTCCCACACCACGCCCTTTTTTATCAGCACTTTCCAGTAGTTTTTTCATTTTAACTAATGCCATTCTCCCGCCTCATTTCTTAACATTTTTATGTTACCCCCGCTTTTGCTTCGCTAGAAGCGGGGGATATCTTATGGTTATGGTTATGTTTATATTATCTTTTGAGTAATTTATCATTTTTTGATTATGTTGTCAATATTCTTTATAATATAAGATAAAATCTCCAAAAATGTATTCACAAAATATTCATAATATACTATAATTAAACTAATAAATTTAAAAGGAGCAATATAATCATGCGTATCCAAAGAATTGATCTGATCGAACAGTATATTACCGAACACAAAAATGTTAGCCTGGATACACTCTGTGAGGTATTCGATGTCTCCAAAAATACAATCCGGCGGGATATCAACCAATTGACCAAACAGGGCACTATCAAAAAGGTATATGGCGGTGTAACCGTGGCAGATACTACTGCATCCCTCAAAACCCTGACACCGTTTTCTGCAAGAAGCGGCATATTAGAGAAGGAAAAGGATGCTATCTGCAAATATGCTGCATCAATGATTAACGATGGTGACATTATTTATGTCGATACGGGTACAACCAGTCAAAATCTGGTCGACTACATCGCAAACAAGCAGTGCACCATTATAACCAACAGCCTTCAGCTCTCGTTGAAAGCAGTTGCTTATCCCGATTTAACTGTTATTTCTCTGCCCGGGAAGTTAAAACGGAATACACTCTCCTTTGCCGGAAGTGAAACCGGGCAATATTTATCGACCTATAATATTAGTAAAGCATTCTTTTGCTGTACGGGAGTATCGGTTGAAAACGGGCTGACTAATGCCAGTATCGAAGAGTATCTGGTCAAGGAAGCAGTGGCCCACAACAGCCACACCAAGATACTAATGGCCGATCATACAAAGTTTGGCAAATTTGCTCTAATGACTTACTGCCAGCTCTCAGATATTGATCACATTATTACTGACTGTCAGCCGGACAATCGGTTTACTGAATATTGCCTTAATCACGAAATTACTATACACAAGGCATAACTTATCAGTCTGCGGCACTAAAAGATTTTTTTGTTTGTTATCTTTTGAGCATTTTTTTATTATATTTTGGTTTTATTTATTGATTTTTTAGTGACTTTATAATATAATACCTAAAACAGAGTATATTAGATACTCAAAAATTTAAGGAGGATTATATTATGAGTACTGTAAAAACACTGCAGCCTTTTATGAATGGTCAGTTTATTGACTCAAAGGCCACTACTTTCACCGACGCTTACAACCCTAATACCGGTGAAGTCATTGCTAAAGTCCCCTGCTGCACAACTGATGAAGTGGAGCTTGCCATTGCAAGTGCAAAAGCGGCTTATCCGGCCTGGTCTTCAACCCCAGTAATAAAACGTGTTCAGATCTTATACAAATTGAGAGACTTAATCATCGAACATATGAATGCGTTGACCGAACTGGTCGCAACCGAAAACGGAAAAGCCTGGGCAGAGGCACAAGGTGATGTTTTAAAAGCAAAAGAGGGAACCGAACAGGCTATCTCCGCCCCATCACTGATGATGGGCGAAAGTTTAATGGATGCGTCAAATGGTTATGACACTGTATTATACAATGAACCTTTAGGCGTATTTGCCGGAATTGTTCCTTATAACTTCCCGGCGATGATCCCCATGGGGTGGATGACTCCTATGTGTATCGCATGCGGTAATACAATTGTTATCAAAGCGGCTACTTTCGATCCGCAGAGCGCTTTACGTTTTGCCGAACTTTATAAAGAAGCGGGACTTCCTGATGGTGTTCTCAATATTGTCACCTGTTCCCGTAACGAATCAGAAATCTTTTTGAACCATCCCGATATTAAAGGAATTTCTTTTGTCGGATCTACTTCTGTTGGAAAGTATATTTACAAAACCGCTGCCGGCAACGGCAAGAGAGTTCAGGCACTCTGCGAAGCAAAAAACCATGCTTTAGTACTAAATGATGCACCGCTTGAAAGAACTGCTGCCGGCATCATTAACTCCGCATTTGGCTGCGCCGGCCAACGCTGCATGGCATTGCCGACAATTGTAGTTCAGGAAAAAATTGCTGATGCCCTGGTCGCTAAAATTAAAGAACTGGCTTCTAATTTAAAAATGGGTCCGGGATATGACAAAACAGCTCAGTTAGGACCGGTTATAAACGCAAATCATAAAAAGTTTGTATGCGACTGGATTCAGAAAGGTATCGATGAGGGTGCGGAAGTGGTATTAGACGGCCGCGATATCGTTGTAGAAGGTTATGAAAACGGCTTTTACATAGGACCTACCATTTTAGATCATATCACCCCGGAAATGACTGTTGGCCAACAAGAAGTATTTGGTCCGGTCTTATGTATTAAACGGGTAAAAACCTTTGAAGAAGGTTTGGAACTCATGAATAAAAATGAATTTGCTAACGGCTCCGTGATCTACACTCAAAGCGGTTACTATTCAAGAGAATTCGCCCGCCACACCGACGGCGGCATGGTCGGAATCAACGTAGGAATTCCGGTACCGGTCGGGATGTTCCCATTCTCCGGACATAAAAATTCCTTCTTCGGCGATCTGCACTGTCTTGGTAAGGACGGATATCGTTTCTACACTGAAACCAAAGTAGTCACAACCCATTGGTTCAACGAAGAAGAAGCAAAAAGTACTGTGACATCAACATGGGATGGCACAATCTAATCATAGATAATTGATTTTCCTCCAAAAGGGGGCAATCGGGTAATATGATAGCTCCCTTCTAAGTCGCAAGTTTTTACTATTTCACTTTTTAACCTAGAAAGGAGCATATCAATAGCTACAATGCATTTTGATGTACTTTTACTGCTTCTCCCCGTTTTAATGCATCGTATGCCGCATATGCTAATTCCACAGTACGCAGGCCATCCTCCATAACCGCTCCCGTTAAGGGTCGCCCCTGTTCCACATGAAGCCGGTAATCCTCGAATACATCTCCGTGCTCTTTGACAATCAGATTAGGATAATGCATTTCAACCTGATCATCTACGTATAATTCCATACGCTGATTATTATACAAATCCAAAAATGCTGCACCCTTTTCGCCAACGATACGCAGCGTTACATCCCCCCACATCGGATTAGCAGGACGCCGGCTCCATGAAGCATCGATCTGATAGATCATGCCGTTACTCATTGTCCCATGCATTACAGCAATATCTTCAGCATCTAAATAATCGTGTACTGCATTTTTTGCAAAGGCAAGCACATCGTTAAATTCACCGCCGCTGATCCAGCGGATAATATCTGCTACATGAACGGTATGGTCAATGATACAGCCACCACCATTTTGAACCGGATCTAAAACCCAGTCAGGCGCCCCCGGTTCATACATACATCCATGATTTGTTGCTGTAATTGCTACAACTTTTCCCAATTCTCCGCTATCGACAATTCTTTTTGCCCGATAAACCGCATCATTAAACCGTACCGGAAAGATTGTAATAAAAGGAACCGGATTTTTCTTCAGCGCCTCTGCTATCTGCATACAATCAGCTACACTGGTTGCTATCGGTTTATCACAGAATACGGCTTTTCCCGCCGTCACCGCTGCAATGCAGTCGTCAGCATGACGATTATTAATAGACGTAACTAAAACAGCATCTATCTCCGGATCTGCCAGCAAGGCATCCCGGCTCTCATAGTATTTAGCCCCGAACATTTCCAGCCACGGCTTTGCATATTGTTCGTCATCATGGTAAATAGCTGTAACCAGAAACCGGTCAGTCATATACTTAAGGGCCGGAATGTGATTCCCGCGGGAATGCGGGTGATCCAGACTGATAACCCCTAATTTTATCATAATCCACCTCCTGTTTCCAATATAACATCTGCCCCTTCTGCCAAATCTTCACCATACGACTGCCGACATTCGATAAAATATCTGTTTTCCGCTAACAAATGTCCTTGATTTGTACTAATTGGTTTCCAGACCAATAATGCTTTTTCTGTTACAATTTCAAAGTTATCGCAGATGTCCTGAGCCCCGTCATCAAAAAACATCCGCACAATCGTATGATGCTGGCCAAATACACCGATTCCGGAAATTGCCTTTGCCCTCTCCTGCAAGTCAAAAGTCTCCGCCGCTCCGACCAGATTTTCTACACGTTTTTTCCACTTCAGCAGGACTGTTTGTACGGTACCTGCCGGGCAGACACACTGTATGATAATTTGTTCAATTTTACCCAAATCCTGTTCTGTAATCTGCGAACAGGCTCTTTTCCACGGATGTTCCTCAAAAGTTAACCGATCGTTCATACCCTGCTCCTTCTTTTTGAGTTGAAAATGCACGCTCCATAATGCTTTCTTCGGTTGCCTCCCGGGCCTCGAATTCACCGGCTATTTTCCCTTCAGCCAAGACCACAATTCGGTCACTTGCCCCAAGTATCTCCGGCAATTCTGAAGAAATTAAAATAATTGCCATATTTTCTTTCGCTAATTTTTCGATGAGCTGGTGGATTTCTTTTTTGGCACCTACATCGATGCCTCGTGTCGGCTCATCCAATATCAGCAGCTTCGGTCTGCAAGCCAGCATTTTTGCCAAGCAGCACTTTTGCTGGTTTCCTCCTGATAATCGAATAATCTGCTGTTCTCCTGAAGTGGATTTAATATGAAAACGCTCCTGATATTCCTGATACAGGGCATCCTGTTTATCGGAGTCCACCATACCGCCGGTCAAAACCTGTTGTAAATCGGCCAGACAGATGTTTTCTTTGAGACTGCGAAGGGGAATAATTCCTTCTCTCCTCCGGTCTTCCGATACGTAGCATATTCCATTTGCCAAAGCTTCCTTAGGCGAATGTAAATGGAGTGTCCGGCCGTTTAGAATAATCTCACCGCCATCATACCTGTCCATGCCAAAGATACATCGTGCCACTTCTGTACGCCCGGCTCCCATAAGGCCGGCCAGTCCTAATACCTCTCCCGCCCGCACGGTAAAACTGATATCGTCAAATGCGCCCCTACTGGATAGATTTTGCACTTGCAAAACCGGTTCTGCATCTTTCTTTAAATGACTCTTATCACGTACAAAGATATCATTTACTTCCCGGCCTACCATGAGTTTAGTCAGTTCCTGTTCGCTGCTTTCGGCCACCGGTATCGTCGTAATATAATTGCCATCACGAAGGACGGTCACATCATCACAGATCTCAAAAATCTCTGCCAGCCGGTGAGAAACATATACTATCGCCATACCTGCTTCTTTCATCTCCCGGATCACCTTGAAAAGCTGTTCTTTATCCGCATCCGTGATCGCTGAAGTAGGTTCATCCATAATAACCAGCCATGCATCCGTACTCATTGCTTTTGCAATCTCGACCATCTGCTGCTGACTGACCGATAATGAACGGACCTTCCTGGTTACATTGATCTTGAGATTTAACTTTTTCATATACGTTTCCGCCTTAGCAACCATTTCTTTGGTGGAAAGGAAGAAATTGAAGACTCTCTTTTCTTTTCCGAGAAAAGCATTCTGTGCAATACTAAGTTCCGGAACCAATGCAAACTCCTGATATATAACTGAGATACCCAGCTTCTGTGAATCCTGCGACGAATGGATTTCCACCGGTACATCATCGATGTAGATCTCCCCGCCGTCCCGTCTGTAAACACCTGAGAGGATCTTAATGAGGGTCGATTTCCCAGCTCCGTTCTCGCCCATCAGAGCATGTACTTTTCCGCTTTCCAGACGAAGTGAAATATCGTTCAGCGCCTGAACCCCGGAAAATGATTTGTTAATATTTTTTAATTCTAAGATATGTTTTGAACGACTTTGCATTGCTTCGCGTGCTTTTTCGTTATCTGCTGTTAGTGCATGATGAACCTTGTGTTTAAAAAGCTCTTTCGCTGAAACGACCGTCTGATCCGCCAATACCGCCACTAATACACATAAGCCTTTGATGATATAATTCCAAAACACTGAAATGTTAATCATGTTAATGCCAAGTGTTATCGTGCCCATCAGCAGGCAGCCGAGAAATGTTCCACTGATCGTTCCGATCCCGCCCAGTAAGCTGGTCCCTCCCAGCACCACGGCCGTAATGACGGTAAATTCAAGCCCTTCACCCGCCAGCGGCTGGGCCGAACTCGCTCGGCCGACGGTAATAATTGTAGCGATTCCAGCCAAAAGACCGGTAATGGTATAGGTTAAAAAAACGAAGCGCTTGGGGTTAATACCGGAGGCTTGTGCCGCCCGCGGGTTCCCCCCTACCGCATAGAGCCGGATGCCAAATGGCAGCCGTTTTACCGCCCATATCCAGAATATAATAAAGGGAATCAAAATTATCAAAACGGCCGGAATAATAAAACCGCCGATATTCCACTGTGCATTGCCGAGCCATTTATACGCTTGATTCTCCACAACAATACGGGAACTGTCTGTAACAAGAAGGGTTAGTCCTTTACAAAATGTCTGTGTTGCCAATGTTGCCATAAAAGGGCTGATACCAAGGCTTCCGCACAGAACTCCATTCAATGCGCCAATGGCTGTGCTGACAATTAATGAAGTTAAAATACCAACTGCTGCGCCTGCTGCATTGTCAGGGCTCACTGCATTCATAACTACTGCGGTTACCGCACCGCTAAGTGCAATATTGGCCCCAACAGACAAATCGATTCCCCCAACGATGATGACAAGCGTCATCCCTACCGCGAGGATAGTAAATACCGCCGATTGGCGAACCAGGTTGGTTACCGTCATAATATTTGCAAAATTGTTGATTGTCAGGGAAAACAAAATGAGAAACACCGCTACGATTCCTAATAATATCCAGTAACGCTTTGTCTGAGCAGTTATATCTTCCCGTTTAAGCTTGTGCATATAATCCCCATCCTTTCTTCACCTGCAACTTTCATCATTATGCCTTACTTTGTGGGAACGAAACTCTCATTAAATTCAATTGTATATGCATCTGCTGAAACAATCTTTCTCGCCTCTTCAATTGTTACTAATTCATATGCAGTCGAGTTTATTTCGGTCAGATTATTGTCTTCGATAAACTCAATCATCTCATCCCCCATTACTTTATAGGTTGGGAGAAATTGATCACGCACCATTGTTTCATTCTCGTATAAACGGTGTCCGATCACGATGCCCCAGTACCCCAAGCGTTCATTTCCAACAACATTGTCTAATAAATACTCTCCGTTTTCCAGATGCGCCAATGCATCCGTATCGCCATCATTAGATGAAATCGTTACATCGCCTCCCGCATTTTTAATTCCTTCATATGCGCCGTAACTCATTCCGTCGGCAATAATATGCATATGCAGCATATCCGGATTGGAACGGATCAGGTCTTCCGCTACCGTCATAGACGTATTTGCGTCCCACATCCCCATACCTGTCACCAATTTCAGATTCGGGTAATTCTTCATTGCATCGGTATAACCCTGCTGACGGTTTTCTGAGACCAGGTTTCCTGCATTTCCGACGATCAGGCCAATTGTCCCGCTCTGATCCTTATACCGTTCACCGATTACAGTTGCGGCAAAATAAGCGTCATCATAATCAGGGTATACCAGATTATAATTCTCATTACCTTCAACCTTGCTTCCGGCTGTCATAACGATAATCCCTGCATCGGTAGCTTCATTAACCACATCGACAACACCTGCGACATCACATGAATCTATCCAGATAGCATCTACCCCCTGCTGTATAAATCCGCGGATCTGGTCAATTTGTGTGTCAAGATTACCTTCACAGGCTTTCCAGACTAATTCACAGTTATAGTCTTCCGCTGCTTTATCCGCACCATTTTTGATCAGAACGAGGCCAGCATCACTTAAGTTTATACATGACATCCCGATTACCATTTTCTGTCCATCTTCAGCCTTTGCCTCTTCATTGTTCACATCTTCATTATTTATATCATCACTCTGTCCATCTTCAGTCTTGGTTCCGCATCCTGCCATTAAAGAAATCGCCATAATAACTACCATAATCATTGATAAATATTTTTTCATAATATTCTCCTTTACTAAACACATCCGCCAGTCTCTGTCAGCTTCCGTTTATGCCGAAGCCTCTTTTAACTTCATGTTACGTCTTGAAACAAGTAAAGCATCTGCCACGATTGCAAGTAATATCACTAAACCTTTGATTGCTGACTGTGCATTTACCGGTACATTCATAAATGTCAGCGCATTTACCAACACCCCAATAATCAATACGCCCAGGATTGTACCGCTTATACTGCCACGTCCGCCTAAAGTACTGGTCCCGCCGATCACCGCCGCTGCGATAGCATCCATCATCGAACCGGAACCCAGATTCGGTGATATCTGTCCGACACGACTGACTGTCAGCAGCGCTGCCACCCCGACAAACGCTCCATTAAGCACATATACTTTGAATTTTTGCCGGGCTGTATTAATTCCGCTATAAGCGGCTGCATCCTCATTGCTTCCGAGTGCGTAAATGGTTGTGCCAAGACGCGTACGATACAGGATCACCGCGGCCAAAGCAGCCATTATAACAAAAACAACTATCTGAAATGAAATAATTCCAAATACTTTTCCACGCCCTATAAAAGTAACCCCTTCGGAACTCAGGAACATAATTTCCCCCTCCGAAGCCCAATGGGTAATTCCCTGAGCAATGCTCATCATACCGAGAGTCGCAACAAATGGAAGTAGTTTCAGTTTCGTAATCAGGAAACCATTAACCGCCCCAAGCGCCATACCGGTCAATATGCACAATACAACCAATGTAACAGCATGATTTCCCCATCCTACATGAAAAATACTTGAAACCACGGCAATCATCGTCAATCCATTTTCCATCGATAAATCAATTCCTCCAGTAATCAATACAAAGGTGATGCCTAATGCCATAACACCTTTAGCCGCATTCTGTTCGATAATGCCAAGCAGGTTACCCGGTGACAGGAAAGACCGGTTGGCCAATGCCGCAGCAATAATTAAAGCGACAAGTATTCCAATATTGATCATCCGATTAAAATCAATTCGCATACCAAGAACATTTTTGAATCTTTCCATGCAGCATCTTCCCTTCATGAAATTTATTTATATGTGCTACCGGGGAGCAATACAGGCATACCCGTCCGCAATGATTCTCTGCAGGCATCAATTACCTTCACGGCCAAAACCGCACGCTCATTGTCAACAATATAAGGACTGCCGCTGATCGTTGCCTCGCAGAAATGAAGCAATTCTGCCTTTAAGGCCCCTTGAATTTCACCATTATACTCCGGCCAGTATGACATCTCCGGAAAATCAACCATGCTGTTTTTCTTGTAGATTTCGATACCCTGGCTTTTAATATCAATGTATCCGGTCGCCTCTGTACCAAATACATGTGCCCGTGCCACAAATCCGAGCGACTCACTGGCCTGTGCCCAAAAAAGATGAATTACCGCAATTGTCCCATTGTCAAATGTAATGATATTAAAAGTTGCATCTCCTTCGTTAATCGCATTTTCACCGTTATACTGCCCATTGACTTTATCTACAGCCTGGGCATAAACTTTGACCGGCTTGGCGTCACCGGCAAAGGTCAGCATCGCTTCAAAATCGTGGACTCCCATATAATGGTACATGGAGATAGTGCCGCCCTGTCTCTTGGGGACACCGTTGGTAGATGTCCGCTCCAGATACATATTAGTCACCTGGCCAAAGTCTCCATCAGCGATATGAGCCGCCAGAGTCTGATACTTGGGGTCAAATTTCGTTACCTGTCCCACCATCATCCGGGTACCGTGTTTCTTTACCAGTTCCATGATTTTATCGGCATTTTTCCCATCCTGAGCAATCGGCTTCTCCAACAGCAAGGCTTTGCCCGCCTCGATGACCGGTTTTGCCGCGCTATAATGATAGTGCTCAGATACAGCCACACTGCACGCATCAAGCTCATCACCGATCTTCTCAAGCATCATCCCGGCATCGTAAAATGCGATACATTCCGGTTCTCCCCCCTGGCGTCTGCTATTGATGGAAGCAGTCAACTCATCCGCCATAGCATGGTTAAAGTCGCATACAGCCACAAGATTAGCATTTGGCAGGCTTTCAAAAATATTTGCGTGGTTACCTCCAAAATAGCCACACCCAATCACTGCAATGTTTAACTGGTTCGTTGTTTTCATAATCATTTCCTCCTCCTCTTTTTAGGTAGTGTCAAATAGAACTACCAATTTTTTGTTTCAAACCTTATATTTTCAAGGGTTATGCCACTTTTTTATAAAAAAATGCAATGACCTCCCTTTTTTGGTGAATAATGCAGGTAACGA
>Ga0153940_1000731_pt1 | contig 15932 bp, 11 predicted proteins | sample TSNJ024MetaG_FD_104736 | JGI IMG/M metagenome (GOLD analysis project Ga0153940, IMG submission 104736) | Attine ant fungus gardens microbial communities from New Jersey, USA - TSNJ024 MetaG | ecosystem: Host-associated > Fungi > Mycelium > Unclassified | place: USA: New Jersey, Brendan T. Byrne...
AGAATAAGGGATATAAGCATGCAAAAGTCATTCTTACCTTGGGTGGTTGTATGTGAAATAGCTATGCACATGGTAAAGTCTTAATCTTTGCATACGAGCATTCAGAAGGAGTTTATATGCTTTTTCTGTAAGCAGAAAAATCTTGAGAAAAGATATAACAAGAAGTACCGTGCAAGCCTTATAAATAATAGCGAATTTGTCCAGTGATAGGGATTGAAAGCATTTATGGAAAAGCAGAAAGAAAAAGACACTTGTTCAAAATGCGAGGGTATTATTACTTTGCATGATAGAGAATGCAGCAAATGTCAGCAGAAACAGATTAAGACAAATTCCAATTTGTAAAGTGGTGAGTTAATAGACATAAAATCGATATTGGTATTTTAAAAGGAGATTTTTATTATGATATACAAAGTTGAAGAAATGAAAAAAATAATATTAAGTCAGGCAATATTTCAGGAGATATAGAAAAGTTGTTTAAACCTTTCTTTTTAAATGAGGATAATCTAAAGAGATATTCAAAAGATTTTTTAATACAAGACTATGTTAATTACACAAAGAATAACTTTGAGAATTTAGATAATTTAATTTTAGAGGTTATTAACTTTTATCGTGTAGTATTATCTATTAATAGGGAAGAGACTCTTAAAGCGTTTGCATCTTTTCAAGATGAAACAGTAAGTATGGGAAATAAATATTGGTTAATGTGTGTTTTGCAAAAAGATTTTACGTTACTTGAAGATGATGAATATGTAATGGAGTCATTTAATCTCATTGAAAATGTTTGCGAGATAATATTAAAAAATTTTTTTTCGTTTTTAGTATATTTAAACAAAATAAGAAATAACAAAACATTAGATTTTGATTCTGTGAAAAAGGTGAAGTTTGGAAACTTATATAATGAAATTTCTCAAACCCAGATGCTTAAACTATTATTTGGTGTGTCAAAATCAGACGTTCCTATAAATCAATGGAGGAATATTGCTTGTCATAAAGATTATCAATACACAAAGGGGAAAGTTCATTGTGTTTATGGACAGAATAAAGAAAATCAAATTATTCTAGAATCAAAAGAGTAATTATTAGATATAGCAAAAAATATTTATCGTATATCTCAAGTTATAAATTATTCTTTTAAATTCTTTACATACGATAATATAAATGAAATATTTGAATATTATGATAGTTCAAATAAGCAAATAGACGATAGAGATGAAACATGGCATTTGATTTTTGTTACAGAACTTTATGCAAATGGATATGAGACCATAGACATTAAAGAGGATGATGAAAGTGTTCAAGTCGTATTAAAGGATATGTATGATACAGAGGATATTGAAAAGAGAGCAATTCAATCCTCAATAGCACTAAATTATGGTGTCTGACTGGAAAAGACAACCTTGCAGTTACATATGTTACACATAACGATAAACAATATATGAGGATATTCTGCAAAGGAGAGATTTGTAAGACATTATCAGAAGGCGATAAAGATATTTCATATTTAGCTGGAAATTCTACGTTTATGAAGTTAATGTAATAAAATAGGTACTGTTTTAGTACTGTAGTTATCAATAATTTGAAAGGTTTGCTAAATTCAAATTTTTAATGTGATTGAGAGGAAATTTTTATATATGAAATGTGCATATTGTGGAGAAGAAGCAAGAGGAACCAAAGAACATATTATATCGAGTGCAATTCTTGATTTGTTTCCGGAATGTTATATAACATTTGATGAGTCCAGACATAAGGCTCATGGAGGCGACCCCATGGTCAAAGATGTTTGTGCAGATTGTAATAATAAAAAAATCTCGTATATTGACAGCTATGCAAAGACATTTATTAGCCAATATTTTACTGAACAATTTAATGAAAATGATATTGTTGAAATAGAATATGACTATACGAGGATTCAGAAAATGCTATTAAAATATGCGTTTAATGATATGAGGTCTCATAAAGAAGATTGCTCTTTCTTTGGGCAGGAAATAGTTCATTATCTTATGGATGAAAATGACAATACTCCAAAGGAAAATATAACAGTATTATGTGGTTTTGTGTCAAATGTGTCTCCTGTACCCGATGCAATAATGGGGAATATGAAATTACGGTGGTGTAAAGCCCCTTTCTTATATGCAAATAGTACAATAAGACATATCAATTATGAAACAGGAGAGATTCTTCTTAATGAAAATATAGAAAAAGAGGAATTTCCGGATTTGAAACTCTCATATTTATTTAGGTTTAATAGTGTGCAATTTTTGCTGATGTGCTGGGATAAGGAGTCAGAGAAAATTCGGCAAAATAATGTTGTACTAGAGTTCCAATATCCATATCATTTAATGAAAATAAATGATGAAAAGGCGGTACTGCCATTATGTACGGACGAGGTAAACTATCATAGATATGAATATATACATGTTCGCTGGGATGGACTATTTGAAGTGGGTTTAATGAGAAAATATGCAAGTGGCGGTACATATAAATATAAAGAAGCATATGAAAAAGAATGGATAGAAGAGGAAAACAGAATAAAAGAAAAACATCCTCGCTAAAGGTACAATGTAATTGGAACGCTCTGTAACAAACAAATGAACAAATTCAAATTTTCAAATTTTCAGATGGCTAAAACAGTTGATTTTCTATTGTGTGTCCAGTATAATAACAACGTGGCAACATATTGGCAACAAAAAATCAGTAAGTCAAAATAAACTATGTAATTGAAGTAAAAAGTCGGCATAAAACGCACAAAAACTAAACAAAAATGTTTAGAACCGCAAGCGGAACAGCAGATACCATAAGCAACACCAAAAGCAGGCTAAATATGGCACCGTGACGATTGAATTTTTGAAGTTCAGATTTATTAATTTCTTTTTTCATAATGTTTATATCTCCTTTGATTAATTGATCAAGAGATATGCCAAATAATGAACTTAGTAAAAGAAGACTATGAATATCTGGGTAATTTTTATTATTTTCCCAGTTAGAAATAGTTTGCCGAGTGACATAAACTTTTTCGGCAAGTTCTTCTTGTGACAAGTTCATGTTGGTTCGATATTTCTTTATTTGGGTGTGAAGCTCCAAGAGGCGACCTCCTTTCAATTTGATTTTCTCCTGACCTGAACTCATCCTATTGCAGTTATGAGAAAAATACTATCAAAGAGCTTTTACATTGCCGAAAAAGGGTATGTAAAAAGTATTTTACATCATAAAAATGCCCTATTTACAACTACTGTGGGAATACTTTCACACTAATTCCAGTAGTTCCCTTCTTTACAACCATATTATCATCCACCAGATGGTTCTTTATTTCTTCCACATCGCTTGCCATTGTATCTATGGCGTCTTGATGTTGTTTTTCATTACTAAAGCTATGGTCATCATTCTCAACACTTTCCTGTAGCTGTTTTGCCTTTAGGTAAGTGCATAACTTTTTGTTGATTGCATGGCTTTTAAAAGATATTTTCATAGAGGCAGGGATAAAGTTCCCTTCCTCATCTTCTTCTGCTTCAAAGTTCATATCTACCTGTTCATCCATCTTAAAAAGTAAAGACAGTACATCAGATACTGTTTCAATATCAAAGTCCATAAAAAGGTTAATGCTGATACCCAGAGCATTTGCTATCTTTAGCAGCTGATCGGGTTTCGGATTTCGGATACCATATTCATATTTTTTAATAGTGGCAGAATTGATGCCAGAAAATTGTCCAAGCATTTCTTGCGATATTCCCCGCATATTTCTATAATATTTGATTTTCTCACCAGTGGTCATATCATCATTCTCCATATTTTTATTAGTTCACATTTGTATTCTATCACATGAGGACACATTTGTGTATAAAAAGTTGTTAAAAATACTTGACGACTCCTGTGAGGGAACTTTTGCCCATTTCTTTGAAGTATCTGATTGTCGCAGTTTTTCGATGAGTGGGCAGCGCTTGAAATGAAGTGCGGTGAAACAAGATATCTTGCAGTCTGGAGAAGAGAGGACGGCAATTCGATTCAGAGGAACTGCCGGCTCAAGACTTGCGCGGAGAGGAAAGGCAGGCCAAGCGGATCTACCCGGTGCAGGGTGCTGACCGGTATGAATGGAATGCAGCGAAGGGAAGCCTGTGTGGAATTTCCACGGGAAAATATGGCGGCCTTGTATCGGCTGTAGTTTATTCTGCTTGTGTGTGAATGCGATACTCCCTGGGAGTACGGTTTGCCATCTTTTTGAATACGTTTTGCCTCAGCTACCTTTCTTTCAGTTAGAAAGTCACCCAATGGGTACTCGGTTTCTGCCTTGAATTTTTCACAAATAAGTATGGTTTACATTTAGAGCCTCGGCAACATTTCCGCTGGCTTTAATTGTTTGCGAAGGAATGTAGAAAATACTGACCGCTGCCAGCTTTTGGGATACAGTTTGGAGGTTGCAGCTCTTTCGTATGCAATTGGACTTTAAAGGGAAGGAGCTATTGGAATTATATAAATATTGATTGAATTATTGGTTATAATATCTAAAAAATAAAAAAAACAAATGATTTGATTGACAATTAAAACCCTCCAATGATATTATAAACTAAAGCCGTGCACGGGCACAATAAAAATTACATACGAAAGGAGATCATTATGAAAAGGTTTTTAAGTTTGTTGTTATGTATCAGTTTAATGTTTGCAATGACTGCATGTGGAGTGAAAGACAATGGTGAGGGAACGGACGACCAGCAGACGGAGAGTCAAAGCTCGGAGAAGAAGGAGGGCAGTGGGCTTGTTGGAATCACCACATCGATGTATACCAATGAAGGCCTGGCCTTTATGTGTGACAATATTAAAGAAGCCTTAGAGGCCGAGGGATATACAGCGGTAATTAAGGATGCAAACCTCGATCAATCCCAGCAGACAAAGGATGTCGAAGACTTTATCAATCAAGGAGCAGAGCTCATTATTATTGAGGCTTGTGATTCGGTTGGAGTAAAATCTGCATTGGAAATGTGCAAGGCAGCGAATATACCTGCCTTGAGTTTCAACCAGATTCTGGAGGGTGAAGTTCTGGAACTGGCAACCGGTTCTGTTACCAGTGATAACTACCAGGCCGGATATGAAGTGGGCCAGGAAGTAGCAAAACAACTGAACGGCACGGGAAAAATCTGTATCCTGACTTATGACGTTGCCTTTGTATGTCGGGAAAGAGGAGACGGATTTAAAAAGGCAATGGAGGAAAATAGCGGGATTGAGGTATTAGAAGTTTTTGATGGTGTTTGTACAGAAGATGATGCGTTGAAAAAGACGGAGGACTGGTTACAACAATATCCCGATATATCAGCCATTTTTGGTAATAATACGAACTGTGGAATCGGAATTGGTGCGGCGATGAGAGCGGCTAATAAAGTCGATGATATTCTGGTAGCAAATGTTGATGGACAAACAGCAGACCTCAAGAATATGGAAGATGGTGCGTTAGATATAACAGCAGTTTATCCGATGAGAGAACTGGCAGAAGAAACTTCGGCATATGCACTGGACATCCTCAAAACCGGAAAATGCAGTGAAGATCCCCACTTAAAGTTTAGCCTGTGTACCCAGGATCAGATTGAGCAATACAAAGAGTATTGGGGAATGGAATAGTGAAAGGTGATAATATTCTGCAGATGCGCAGCATCAATAAGAGCTTCGGAGATGTTCAAGTTCTGCATGATGTCAGTTTTAATATTGCTCGAGGTGAGATTCGGGCATTGGCAGGAGAAAACGGAGCAGGTAAATCCACTTTAATGAAAATCTTGGGCGGAATCTATACTTGTGATTCGGGCGAAATCTTGATCAATGGAGAAATGATGAATATAGGCAGCGTTGACGATGCACAAAAAAGAGGGGTTGCCATTATTCATCAAGAGATTGTTCTGGTGCAGAATATTACAGTCGGTGAAAATATTTTCATTGGCCGTGAATTTACAACTAAGCTAGGGCTGGTGGATTATCCGAGGATGTATACTGAGGCAGCGAAGATACTGGCTCGGATTGGCCTGGAGGAGATCGATCCTGATATGTTTGTCAGAGATTTGAGTATCTCTCAGCAGCAGATGGTGGAAATTGCGAAAGCTCTTTCCACCGATGCTGAAATATTAGTTATGGATGAACCGACATCATCTCTTACGGAAAGGGAAGTGGAGTTTCTGTTCCGTCAGATTAAGAGCCTGAGTGAAAAAGGTGTGGCGATCATCTATATTTCGCATAAGATGGACGAGATTAATAAGATTGCTGACAGTATTACCGTGATGCGTGATGGATATCTGGTTTTGACGAGAGAACTTAAAGATATTTCGTATGAAGAAATCATACAAAGTATGGTAGGACATAAGATTGAAGATTATTTTCCCGCATATCAAGCCAAGCCAGGCCGGGAAGTGTTAAGAGTGAAGAATTTGACAACTGCGAAGATAGAAGAAGTAAGCTTTACACTGGCAGCAGGAGAGATTTTGGGACTCACAGGTCTGATTGGAGCGGGACGAACAGAATTAGCCAGAGCATTATTTGGACTAGATGAGATTTTCTCCGGTGATATTTATCTAAATGGAGAAAAATGCTGTATAAAGTCTCCTCAGGAGGCAATTCGACAGGGAATTGGTCTGATTCCGGAGGATCGCAAAGAGCATGGGCTTATTTTGAGTAATTCGATTTCTTTTAACATGACCTTGACAGTTTTGCAGGAGTTCATCAAAGGGATTAGGGTAGATAGCAAAAAAGAGCAAGGTATTATCAGTGAATATGTCAATCAACTAGATATTAAGATGTCAAATACGGAACAGCTGGTTGCGGAGTTAAGTGGTGGTAATCAACAGAAGGTGGTGATTTCTAAGTGGCTGGCAGCCCGCCCCGGGATATTGATTTTAGATGAGCCAACCCGAGGTGTTGATGTCGGAGCCAAATCGGATATTTATCACCTGATTTGTGAAATTGCGGCACAAGGAGTAGCAGTTATCTTGATTTCTTCAGAGCTTCCGGAAGTAATGAACATGAGTTCCAGAGTTGGCATAATGTGTGAGGGACAATTGGTCAAAACCTTCGAATCGGGTTTTGATAATATCACTCAGGAAGAAATAATGCATTATGCGACAGGAGGGTTTAAACATGAAACCTATACAAAGTAATAAGATAAGGAGCAAGTCATTTAGTAAGTTCTTTAGGCGAAATTCAATGATTCTGATTGCTTTGGTGCTGATTATTGCCGCCTTGACCATATTCACGGATACATTTATGACAAAGAATAATATACTGTCCGTGATGCGTCAGATCAGTGTTGACTCGGTGCTGGCCTTTGGCATGGCGATGGTGCTGATCATCGGATGTATTGACTTATCGGTCGGCAGTGTGCTGGCTCTGAGCAGTTGTATTTGTGTAACGTTGATAAATGAAGGAATCCCTGTAGCAGTTGCCCTGTTGCTGACCCTGCTCTTTGGTGGTTTCTGCGGGTTGATTAATGGTCTGATTGCCACATTTACCACGATCCCCAGTTTCATTATTACGTTGGCAACCCAACAGGTTTTCCGCGGTGCCGCCTACCTGATGACAAATGGAAAAGCGATTATGTGTTACAATGATCAGTTTAATGCCATCGGGACCGGATATGTTGGTCCAATCCCCATCCTGATGTTAGTGATTCTGGTCTGCCTGGTTTTCATTGGTGTGTTGCTGAATAAAACCAGATTTGGCCGAGGTATGTATGCCATTGGCGGCAATCGCAGCGCAGCAATCTATGCTGGTGTTAGTGTCAAAAAGATTACGACATTGGTCTTTGTATTAACCGGAGTGTTTAGCGCGATGGCCGGGATCATGGCAGCAGCACGGGTTTATTCGGGACAGCCGGCAGCCGGAGAAGGGTATGAAGGTAACGCTATAGCGGCCGCGGTGCTTGGCGGTGTCAGCTTTAACGGTGGGATTGGTACAGCCGGCGGGGTTGTAATTGGAGTTTTGATTATAGGTTTTATGAACAACGGGCTAAATATGCTCCATGTTACATCATACTGGCAGATTATCATTAAGGGGCTGTTGATTCTTTTAGCAGTATATTTGGATACCTTACGAAGTAATAAAAGACTACACAAAAAGAAGGTAAAAAATGAAAAATAAATTTATCTTAATAACACAAAATGAAAAGTTTTCTGTTTTGATTGAAAGTTATAAAGACGAGTTACAGCAAGAATCAGAGGTCTTTCTGGATTATCCGGTTGTTCTCCAGGATATCACAGGGACCAAACAGAAACTGCGCTATGACAAATATGAAAAAAACAAAGATGGTTACACTTGTACGATTGAGACATCCGACAGATATAAAAATAGCTATCTGATTATCGATACATGGAGTCAGGAAAACAACTGTATTCACCTTAAGCGTCAGGTACAGTGTCGTGAATTTAACCAGACGACTGGCATTAGGCTGTCTTCTGAATTCCGCTGTCGGGATTTAAAGGCGGAGAGCTTTAACGACTATCAGTTTGTTATCCCCGGCTCTCTATACAATAAAAATGATACGGATGAAGATGGTATAGATGATTATCTGGCCACCTTTAATCAGGATTATAAGGATGACCGTAATCCGTCATTGTCGGTGACGGCGTATTTAACGCAATCAAATAGTGCCATTGCTTTGCTGCGGGGAGACTTACCGAAGCAGGATGAGACCATTACCAGAGAACAGATTAGCAAACGCCACTTTATTCATGATACCGATATTGGTTCACTGGGACTGGCTCCTTCAGAACACCGTCAAGATGAAATCATTCTAAGATGCGATTACCCATTTTATGAAAGAAGCACCTTTTGTCTGAATGTGGATGGTTCAGAATGGTCAGCTTATAAGCAAGTTGACGCGGAAATGGAGTTTACAGCAGAGTACAGGATTCTGTTTAGCGAGGCTTATAATTTGACTGAAGCATCATGGAAGACAACCCGGTTTCAGATGGAACGGATTCTTGATCCGCAGGTTGAGCTGTCCTTTACCTTGGAAGAAGCACGGCATTACAGACGGGAGATGGTACATAATAGCTTCCGTGAGTTTGCCGATAAAAAAGGCAGTCCGGCGGGGTATTTCGTTCACTTCTCGCCACGCCAGAAATATGGTGAGCAGAATCTGCTCGAGTATGGCTTCTGTGGGCAGCAGACAATGCTGAGTTTAGATATGCTGACGGCCGCCCGTGAGAACCAGGACGAGGAATACCGCCGCCGGGCGCTAAGAACGATAGAGTATTTTGTGGAACATTGTATCGATGAATCGGGTTTGCCAAATGGCATTTATAATATTGACAAAGAAGAATATGTGTATTGGATGACAGGAATTTTATATCCCTTCCAGTATTCTGATGACCGTCAGGAACTGGAGCAGTATTTGGGTGATCAAATAGTCAGCTCGCTGATGGAAATCGCTGAAAAGCTTAAAGAGTCAGAAGGTAACTACTGTCGTTCCATGGTGGACACCATGGATTACTTGATGCGATGCTACTTACTGGAGAAAGAGGACGGTTATCATCATCCCAACTGGTTAGAGGCGATTCTTAAGTTCAGCAATAAGCTGTTGGAGATTCAGCATGAGAACGGTGCATGGAACCGTGGCTATACGATGAAAGGGGAACCTCTGACAAACCCGCCGGAATGGTTTGGCGCATCGGAAAAAGAGCAGGGGTCAGGAGCAATATTTCCGGCTCAGCTGTTGACCACCGTCTATTGCTATACCGGTAACCGCAAGTATCTGGAAGCGGCAGAAAGAGCAGCATATTATGTATATCACAGTTATGTGGAAGATGTCTCCTATATTGGCGGCTTAAACGATACGACTCACCGGAAGTCGGTGAAGATTGATGCGGTCGGTGTTATGTTTGCGATGCGGACGATGTTGGTAGTATATGAGGTTAATCATGATATTAAGCTGCTTAACGGAGCCCGGGACGCAGCCAGAATTTTAGCGAGCTGGACTTACCTGTGGAACATTCCCTTTGACAGCAATACACTTTTGGGCAAACATGGTTTTCATACCACCGGCTGGGCTTGCTGTGATGTGATTCCCGCCGGCAGTTATGTCGATTGTGAGTTTGTGGAATTTGTTCCGGAGCTGCTGCGCCTGGCTGGATATTGCCGGGATCGTGAGCTGGCCATCTTAGCCAGAATTGTCACCAGAGGAATGCAGCACGGTCTGTCAATGCCGCAAAACATGTATGGATATGCAATGCCGGGCGTGCAGTGTGAAGGATATATGACCTCGCTTTGGCTGGCCGATACAGAGTATAAGGGCTTTTCCGGTGCAGCAGCGAAAAATAAGGGTGATGATAATGATACCTGCAATGGTCTTGTTAACGGACAGGCGATTCTCAATCTGGACAATTTAACTGCGACCTATCAGACGATGGATTTTGATAAAATCATTGATCAGATTACAAAGTAGGACAAGAAAAGGATAAAAGATGAAAACGGAATTAAGCTTTAAGCAGCAATTTGAGAAGTTCTCAGTAGTGATTAAAGGCTTTAGCAAGAATGGCCGGCAGGCGGAAGTATTTCTCGATTATCCGGTCGTAATGCAAGATATCAAGGGGGCCAGGAAGAAGCTGCGCTATGATCGCTGGGTGCAGTGTGAAGACAAGTGGATTGCGGAAATAAATGCGACCGACCATTATCAAAACCGATATCGAATTGAGGATATCTGGCTGCATGATGGTGAAGCTTATCACTTGAAGCGAAAAGTGAGTTGTCAGATGGTCAGTGCGGCAACCGGCATCCGGCTGACCTCTGAGTTTCGCTGCCGGGATATACTGGCAGATGACTTTGATGATTATCAGTTTGTTGTACCAGGTGCACTATATAATAAAAATGATACTGACGGCGATGGAATGGACGATTATCTTGGTACTTTTAATCAGGATTATAAGGATGACCGCAATCCCTCTTTGTCGGTAACGGCATATTTGTGCCGCTCGAATAGTGCAATAGCACTGCTGCGCGGGGATGTGCCAACCAAAGATAAAACGATTACCCGGGAACAGATTAAGAAGCGCCATTTCATTCATGACACCGATATCGGTTCGCTGGGATTCTCCCCGTCAGAGCATCGGACAGGGGAATTTATCCTGCGCTGTGATTATCCTTTCTATGAAAGAAATTCGTTTTGCCTGAATGTGGATGGATCTGAATGGTCAGCCTACAAACGGGTTGAGGCGGGCACAGAGTTTACAGCCGAGTATTTACTGTTCTTCAGTGAAGCGCAGGATCTGACCGAAGCATCATGGAACACAACACTGCTGCAGATGGGAAGAATTCTTAATCCCGCGGTAGAGCTTCCGCTTACTTTGACAGAAGCGCGGTATTACCGGCGGGAGCTGGTGCATAACAGTTTCCGGGAGTTTCCCGAGAAGAAAGGCTGTCCGGCCGGATACTTTATCCACTTTTCACCCCGTCAGGAGTATGGGGAACAAAATATTTTGGAATATGGTTTCTGCGGCCAGCAGACCTTGTTAAGCTTAGATATGCTTGCCGCGGCCCGGGAAAACCGAGATCAAGAGTATCGCCGCAGGGCGCTCAAAACAATTGATTATTTTGTGACCAACGGGATTGCTCCTTCCGGTCTGCCTAATGGCATCTACAATGTTGATAAAGAAGAATATGTATATTGGATGACGGGAATTTTGCTGCCCTTTCAGTATTCTGATAACCGGCAGGAGCTGGAGCAGTATTTAGGCGGACAGGTGGTTGGTGCATTGATAAAGATCGCCGGTGAGCTGGAGAAATCAGAAGGGAATTATTCTCGTTCGATGATTGATACGATGGATTACCTGATGAAGTGCTATTTGCTGGAATTAAAGGATGGCTATGAGCATCCGGAATGGCTGCAGGCGGTTATAAAATTCTGTGATAAACTGCTTCGGATCCAGAATGAAAATGGTTCCTGGAATCGCGGGTATACGATGAGTGGTGAGCCGCTGATGAGTCCGCCGGAATGGTTTGGGGCATCGGAGCGAGAATGCGGTTCGGGAGCGATCTTCCCGGCCCGATTACTGACAGCGCTTTATCGTCATACCGGTGAACAGCGGTATTTATCGGCGGCTAGCAAAGCTGCATACTTTGTTTACCATAATTATGTGAAGGATGCCGCATATGTTGGCGGGATCAATGATACGGCCTATAAGAAGTCGATCAAAGCCGATGCCACATCGGTAATGTTTGCAATGCGGACGATGCTGGCAGTTTATGAGGCAACAGATGATGTGATGCTCCTTAACGGGGCCCGGGATGCGGCTCGGATCCTTGCCAGTTGGGTGTACCTCTGGAACATCCCCTTTGGCCAGAGTACGCTGCTCGGCAGGTATGGTTTTTGCACAACAGGATGGGCCGTCTGCGATGTTATTCCCGCCGGCAGCTATGTTGATTGTGTTCTGCAGGAGTTTGTTCCAGAGCTATTGCGGCTGGCCGAGCTCTGTCAGGATCGCGATTTAGCGGTGCTGGCGCGAATAGTGACCAGAGGGATGCAGCATGGATTGGCAACACCACAGCAGATGTACGGATATGCAATGACCGGAGTTCAGTGTGAAGGTTATATGACTTCATTGTGGCTGGCCGACACCGACTATAAAGGCTTCTCAGGCGCAGCGGCGAAGAATAAGGGCGACGATAACGACACCTGCAATGGATTTGTCAATGGTCAGGCGCTCTGGAATCTGGATCAGTTGGATGAAGTATATGGAACCCTCGATTTTAATGAGGTGTTTAACTTAATATTTGATGAGGAAGAAAGGGGTATATATGGAAACAATGATTCATAATCCGATCCTGAAAGGATTTCATCCAGATCCTTCAATTTGCAGGGTTGGTGATGACTACTATTTAGCAACCTCGACATTTCACTGGTTTCCTGGGGTGGAAATTCATCACAGCCGGGATTTAGTTAATTGGGAGTTGATCAATCGCCCATTAGACGAAGAAAGATTAATTGATATGACCGGGACACCTGATTCTGGCGGTGTCTGGGCACCGTGTCTAAGCTATGATGAGGGGCTGTTTTATCTGGCTTATTCAAACGTGAAAACATTTCATAATTATTATAAGGATGTGGATAATTATTTGACCGTTAGCAGTAGCATAATGGGCCCCTGGTCAGATCTGATTTATCTGAACAGCAGTGGTTTTGATCCATCGATGTTTCACGATAGTGACGGGCGCAAATATGTGCTCAATCTTCTGTGGGATCATCGTGATTGCATCCATCAGTTTGATGGAATTGTGCTGCAGGAATATGATAAGACATTAAAGAAGCTGGTTGGTGAGCCGGTTAAGATTTTTGCGGGAAGCGATCTGGGCTTTACTGAGGGGCCGCATCTATATAAAGTGAATGGCTTATACCATCTGATTTGTGCTGAAGGCGGCACTTTTTACGGGCATGCGGCGACAATGGCACGCGCTTCTGATATTAGAGGGCCATATGAGCTTTCGCCGTATCATCCGCTTTTGTCGACCCGCGATCATCCGGACCAAAAAATGCAGAAATGCGGACATGGTAGTCTGGTAGAGACGCAAAACGGTGAGTGGTACATCTTTCATTTATGCGGACGGCCAAATGGCACCCAGCAACGTTGTATGCTGGGTCGCGAAACGGCAGTCCAAAAGGCCAGGCTCACGGATGAGGGCTGGTTTGTATTAGACTCAGAATCGGGATTACCGGAGGAGCTTGTAAAACCGCCACAAATGCCGCCGTTTACGGTTGCAGAAACTCCGGAAAAGTTGGTTTTTCCCGGCTCCCTGCCGAAGGAGTTTCAAACCTTAAGAAGGCCTCTGAATCAATCCTTTATGAGTTTTAACGAGGAACGTCAAGCGCTGATTTTATATGGAAAAGAGTCAATGGAATCTTTACATATGCAAAGCCTGGTCGGAATACGAAGAACGGATTTTTACTTTGAAGCGGAAACAAAACTGCGCTTTGAACCAATTCATTATCAGCAGATGGCCGGACTTTCACTTTACTATGACACTACAAACTACTTTTATCTTAATCTTTCTTGGGATGAGAACGAGGGGCGGGTGTTAACGCTGGTGGTTTGTGACCATGGCAGCAAGAAAATTAGCGGAACACCACATCCTCTGGAGACGGATCAAGAGTTTGTCTTGTTGAAAATGGTTGTTAGGAATGCGCAAGCGAGTTTCTGGTGGTCAGCAGATGGGGCAGATTATCAGAGTATCGGCGAGGTTCTTGATGCCAGCCAGCTATCCGATGATTACTATGATGAAGAGATACATGGTCTGCGCTTTACCGGAACATTTGTGACGCTGAGCTGTCAAGATACCTCCGGCCGGCGTTGGCCGGCAGAGTTTGAGTATTTAAAATATAAGGCCCTGGATTAAAAAAGAGCTGTTGCAAAAGTAGAGAATAGTCTGCTTAAGCGACAGCTTTCTTTCCGTTTGTAAGGGTTATGGATGGTCTGAGGTTACATTAGTATTAATGTTCTGTTTGATATATATTGATAGTTCGGTTAAGTATTTATCTTCAGGTACCATCCCTAACCCCAGGTAATTATACAGCAGCTGCAGGGGTAAGGCGCCTTGTTTTTCCGGTTGCTGACAGATAGTCGCAGAAATGATTCCGTCATCAATCATGTATTTCTGCTCTTTTATAAAGTCATTCGTGATAATCTTAATGTGATTATCCTGGTCATATTTCTTTATCTCCTGGCAGATTTGATAATCGCCAGGATTGATTACATAGAGTGCTTCTAAATTAGAAGTTGCGCTAACCAGATTAATGATATTACTAAAGTCATCACGCTGAAACAAATAATCAGCGTCCCTATTGAGGACTTGAATATCCGGATAGTTACTATCGATTTCTTCTAAAAAACCGGCGAGTCTTTCGCTGAAAGAAGGTGAATGATTGTTGAAAATATTGGCGACGGCGATTTTGCCTTTACCATTTACGACTAAGGAGATTAATCCGGCGGCTACTTTGCCCGAGGTTTTGTAATCACAACCGACATAAGACAGGCGTGGGCTTGCGTTGGAATCGATATTAAAGAATACTAAAGGGAGGTCAGTGTTAGCCGCCTTCTTAATAAAACTGGACACAGACGGCATCCGTAGAGGCATTAGCGCCACTCCATCCAGACAGTCATTTTCCGCCTGATTCAGCACCGACTCAACATGAGTATCGGTTAGTTCTTTAATTAAGTAGAATGTAACTGTAACGCCATACTGTTTCAGTTCCTTGGCCTTGGCTTGGGCAGCATCATAAACATCGGCAAAGAATACCCCCAGGGAGATATCGCAAATAATGAAGCCGAGTTTAATCTTCTTTTTACGGGCGGCCAGCATCTGCCCGGGGATGTTAGGGGCATACCCCAATTGTTTGGCGATTTCATTGACTCGCTTGGATGTTTCCTTATTAACTCCATTTCGGTTATTTAAGACCCGGTCAACAGTTCCGCGAGATACCCCGGCAATCTCGGCAATTTGCTTAATTGTTACCATATGTATATCCTCTCGATCAGCGTGTCACGGCACGCACCAACTGGACAGCACACTAGTGTACAAGTGCTCTTTGTATTAGTATTATGTTACCATAAAATAGTAAATGATTCAAGCCGCGGGAGAGCAAGACAGTATAGAATATGAAACTATATCAATCCCGAATGACAAATTTCAGTTTTACTTAGAGAAGATAGATTTATATATTCCAATTAAGTTTGACAAGAGCGAGATAAATAGTTAGGATAGGCTTCTTCAATTCTTTCCGAATACATGGAAAAAGGATTCGCAATGAATGATAAATTACATATTGCTTCAGAATAAAAAAATTGAAAATTATAAGATATGAGATATAATTCTTAAGAGAAGTATCAGATTCAGAGCAGACAAAAAGAGCAGTTCTGGATTGACCACGAACTGCTCTGAATGTGATTCTTCTTAATTGTACCAAGTCGCGGACGTGTAGC
>Ga0153940_1000732_pt1 | contig 15929 bp, 14 predicted proteins | sample TSNJ024MetaG_FD_104736 | JGI IMG/M metagenome (GOLD analysis project Ga0153940, IMG submission 104736) | Attine ant fungus gardens microbial communities from New Jersey, USA - TSNJ024 MetaG | ecosystem: Host-associated > Fungi > Mycelium > Unclassified | place: USA: New Jersey, Brendan T. Byrne...
TAGCGCTATATGTTGATCAATGCCCGAGGTGGGAAGAAATACGCTGTGCTATACTCTTTATAGTAGGCACCAATTCCTGTTCGACGCACTGATCACTGATGTTGTCAACTGTTCCGAACACGCTGATTGCGGCGATTAACGTATCGGTATAGTCATAGAGCGGAGCCGAAACACACCGAATACCCTCTTCACATTCTTCATCATCCATTGCGTAACCCACTTTTCTGATTTCCTGAAGCTGTGTCAGCAGAACCGGCAGCTCCGTGATTGTGTTTGCAGTCATAGGAGCTAAGCCCGTACGCTCTATAATACGCTCCACCTGATTATCTGATAAACCCGCCAACAGAATTTTACCGGAGCCGGTGGTATGCATTGGCGCGCTTTTGCCGATTCGTTGAAGCGTACTCAATGTATGCAACGGATAGTCAACCACATCCAGGTACAGCAATCCGTCATCCTGCTGGGTAACAAGGCATGCGCCGCCATTAAATGTTTGCGCAAGCTCTCTAAGAAAAGGCGACACGATTTCTCGCAAGCCACTGTGTGACATCACCTGATGGCTGAGACGGCAGACTCGCCAAGTAAGTGAATAGCGCAGTGTGTAAGGGTCTTTATATGTGTAATTTTGGTTAATCAGTGTGTTTAAATAACGAAGCACTGTTGGCTGTGGAATATTCAACTCCATAGAAATGTCTTGTAATCGTACCGGAAAGCTTTGACTTGCAAGATATTCTAAAATTACCAACAGACGATCTGACGATTGACTGCTAAATTTAGTGTTATTAAGTTCTGTTGCCTTCATCTTTGCCATTAATCCCAACCTCCTCAAATCAAGTAGTTATATATTATAGTAAATAACGGAAAAGTCAAATTAGGACACTTCTGGGCGAAAGGCTGGAATCAATGCAATTTCCTATGACATGAAAAAAACGTCTCACAGTTTTTAACTGTGAGACGTTTTTTCCTTACTGGCGCTTGTGGCATCTTTGCTCTTGGGGAACCTCCCCAGGGGCTTTTTTATTACAAGGATGATCTTTTTGCCAAGATTTCTTTTTGGAGGGGAGTTTTTCAGCACTTCTTCGTAAAGCTTTTCGATATTTTCCGCAAAATGGGAAGCTGACAGAGACTCTATGCGCTCGTAGGCGGTTTCCGCCGCCAATCCCAAAGCCTCCGGGTCCGACAGCACATCATAAAGAAGGCTTCCCAGCTCATGATCTTTTTCGAAATAATAGCCGGTTACGCCATGCTCTATTATGCCCTCCATGCTGCGGTCCTTTTTGGCGATTACAGGAGTCTTGGCCGCCATTGCTTCTATGTATGTCAAGCCTTGGGTCTCGGAGGTGGAAGCGGTTACGAACACATCCCCCAGCTGATAATACATGCCTATGTCATCCCAGGGCTTGGCGCCGGTAAATATTACGCTGTTGCGTATACTCATTTTTTCGGCGGACTCCTCCAACGCTTTGCGGGCCGGGCCGTCGCCTACGATAAGCAGCTTTGCATTCGGTATTTTTTTAAGAAGCTCGGGGAATTGATTTAAAACTACGTCTATACTTTTTTCCTTAGCTATACGGCCTACAAATACGATTACCGGGTCGCAAGGGTCTAAACCAAGCTCGTTTTTTAAATCAATAAGCTCTTCTTTACTGTAACGTCCGCGCTTGAACGGCTCAAAATCGATTCCTGTAGGTATTACATGGATAGGCCTTTTCACGCCGTAGGCGGAAAGGCTTTCCCGGGTTTTTTCAACAGGCGCTACCACAGCCTTTGCCCGGTTACAGAATATCCTGCTGTACCGCTTCGCGAATTTGGGGCCGATCAGATGTCCCTTGGCTATATAATGTACATAATCCTCATACATGGTATGGTAGGTGTGTACAAGAGGAATACGGTATACCTCCGATACTATTTTTCCAAAAATCCCTACAGGGAATTCTGTTTGGGTATGAATGATATCCAGTTTAAAATTCTTCATATGAGTAATAAGCCTGGGAGGGAAGCTCAGGCACATCCGGTGTGAAGGTAAAAAAACAAAGGGCATGCTTGGAAGCCGGAAAACCCTGGGAGATTTTTGCCGGGCGTTAGGGTCCGAGGTGGTAAAAATATAAACATTGTGTCCCCGCTTTGTGAGCTCCTTTGATAATAGCCTAATGGATGTAGCTACTCCGTTTATCTGAGGAAAGTATGTGTCGGAAAAGATGCCTATATTCATTTTGTCTTCCTCCTTCATAAGGTCATGTGCATTATACCATTATATAAAAACCTATGCTATACTAATTTATAGCAACTAATTTATAGCAATTAGGCATAACCGAATCCTAAAACAAAAGAGAGGGTGGACATGTGTGAAAATCGGAAAAAATGAATTTTGCCCATGCGGCAGCGGAAAGAAGTATAAAAAATGCTGTATGCTCAAGCAGCAAAATACGGAGGAGGAGAAAAGTTTTGAGGACGTTGGCAATGACATCTACGACGATGACATTTACGATGACGACATCTACGACGATGACACCGACGACAATGACAACGACGCTGAAACAGCAGAGTTATTTTATAATGCTCTAACCAATTTACACAGTTTAATTTTGAAAAGAAAGCCGCATATAAAAGAATACAATAAAATAAGAAAATTGCACGGTGAAATGGTTAGCAGCATGATTGATTATTTCCGCGAGGGCAAATTTGAGCAAAGGGTTGACGTTAATTATGTTTCGCAGATAGAGCAAAGGGATGAGGCGAAAAAGCACGACATATCTGTGCTTGAATGCGATTTTGACCTGGCAACCCGGGAGGGCTTTGAGGCATTTTATGATATGAAATTATATAAAACCGCTCCAAATATTAACTGCATTACAGAAGATTTTATTAGTAAGCATAAATATAGAAAGCCCGAAAAAGTAGAATTTTTACAGAGCATGTTGGATTCTAAGCTGGGATTATACACTCTTACAAAAATAGATTATCAAAAAGGATACGCTTACTTGAGGGATGTATTCACCAATAAGGAATACAAGCTAACTGACATTGCTTTAAGCAGCAACAAAAGCAGCGCAGAATTTTATGTTTATACAAGAATTATCACGTACCGTAACATTAGCTTCGGCACAGGGCTTAGTTTTACCTTTTTAAAGGATGACCCGTTTATTAATCAATTTATAAAGCGCAATAAAAAAGACTATTACCCTATTGGTGAATTTCGAAGATTTATCGAATTATATAGCCATTATTCCAGAGACCCCAATAAAGTAAAAGTTCTTACAAACAAGATTTAAAGTATATAAAGAGGATATCCATGAGCATATTAAACCAAAATCAACGCTTGGCGGCTGAGCATAGGTCCGGTCCGATGATGGTTCTGGCCGGGCCGGGAAGCGGTAAGACTACTACAATAATATACCGGCTTCTGAAGCTGATAAACAACAAGGCGGCGAAGCCTGATGAAATTTTCGTAATAACATTTACAAAAGCCGCGGCGGAAGAAATGAAAACCCGCTTCATGGCTTTATGGGGCGGCGGGAAATGCCCGGTGGCCTTCGGAACCTTTCATTCCTTTTTCTACAGGATATTACGAAGCCGCTATAATTATCCGTTGGACAGCATATTAAAGGATGATCAGAAAAAAGGCCTTTTGATAAATATCAGCAGGCATTTTAATATTTCTATGGAAGATGAGGAGGATTTTCTCCAAGGGCTTATAAATGAAATTTCACTTATTAAAAATGAATTGATGGATATTAAGTTTTATAATTCAACAACCTTGGGCGCTGATGATTTTAAGAACATTTTCGAGGTCTATGAGGCCTATAAGAAAAAACACCGGCTTTTGGATTTTGACGATATGCTGGTACAATGCTATCGGCTTTTGACGGAGGACGAGGAGGCGCTGTCCCGCTGGCGGGAGAAATATCCATTCATAATGATAGATGAATTTCAGGATATAAACCGGGTGCAATATGAAAGCATTAAGCTTCTGTCCAAGCCTCGTAACAATGTGTTTGTGGTAGGGGACGACGACCAAAGCATATATAAATTCCGGGGAGCCAGGCCGGAATTTTTTCTGCAGTTTCCGAAGGATTACCCTGATACTGAAACGGTTACGCTGGATATCAATTACCGTTCTACAGATCCGATAATAAGTTTATGCAACAAGGTCATAGCTGAAAATAAGCAAAGGTATGGAAAGCAAATTGCCGGAACCGGGCGCGAAGGCCCTTCTCCCCAGCTTATTGTCAGCGAGGATATAGGCAATGAGGCCATGAATATAGCGAAGCGCATACGGGCTGAGAAGAAAAGCATAGATTATTCCGACACAGCCGTTATTTATCGTGTTAACATACAAGCCCGGGCTTTTGTGGACGCGTTTATGGATTTAAACATACCCTTTAAAATAAAAGACCGGGTACCAACTATTTATGAACATTGGATAGCGAAGGACCTGCTCGCGTATTTGCGCTTGTCTCTTGACCCGGGTATACCCGCCGATTTGGAAAGAATAATCAACAAGCCCGCCCGTTACATACAAAAGGCCGTTATTGTCGCGGCCAGGAGGCGTCCCGGCTCGCTGATGGACAACCTCTATTCCTCCTTAAGCATGTCAAAGCGGCAAAAGGCGGCGTTGGAAAACCTTGAATTTTGCCTAAACGCCATTGGCAAAAGGACAACCTATGAAGCCATACGTTATATCCGAAAGGGTGTGGATTACGACCAGTATGTTGGCAAATACGCTGCCTACCGCAAAATGAAGCCTGTGGGCTTTTATGAGATATTGGACGAGCTTCAGGAGTCGGCAAAGGTTTACCAAAGCATACCAGATTATCTTGAGCATGTGGAGCAGGTAATAAAGGAAGCTCAGGAGCAAATACAAAACCCGTTGAATGAAAAGAACGGCGTATTGCTAAGTACGATGCACAGCGCCAAGGGTTTGGAATTCGGCACGGTCTTTATCGCGGGGGTGGTGGAAGGTCTGCTGCCTTATGAAAAAAGCAGGACTGAGGCGGAAATAGAGGAAGAAAGGCGCCTTTTATATGTGGGCATGACCAGAGCGAAGACGCGGCTGTATCTTTCTGTTTTGAAAACCAGATATGAAGCTGAGGTAAAGCCAAGCAGGTTTTTGCCTTTAAAAAGTAAATAGCAAATAATATTGACCAAATCATCATATTATAAGTAAATACTGGGCATAATATCACGAAAATACAAGTCCGGGATGTGATGATTTTGGAAAAATTTTTAGTTGAAAACAGTCCGCCGCTTCAAGGGGTGGTCAGAATAAGCGGCTCAAAGAATTCTGTACTGCCTATTCTGGCCGCTTCTCTTTTGATGGAGAATCCGTGCGTTATTAAAGAAGTGCCTGATCTTCGGGACGTTGATATAATGGATCAACTGTTGAGATATATGGGAGCGCATGTGAGCCGGGATAAGGAAAGCGGCATTTTTTCTGTTCAGTCGGATTCGTTTTTACTGCAGGAAGCTCCTTATGAGCTGGTCAGCCAGATGAGAGCGTCTTTTTTGATAATCGGGCCTTTGCTGGCCCGAACAGGCAGGGCAAAAGTACCGCTCCCCGGCGGCTGCAATTTGGGAGCAAGGCCCATAGACCTGCACCTTAAAGGCTTTCAGGCTATGGGAGCAAATATAGACATAGACCACGGTTATGTTATAGCCAAGGCGGATAAGCTTCAAGGCTGCAATATTTATCTTGATTTTCCCAGTGTTGGAGCCACCGAAAACATTATGACGGCGGCGGTTACGGCGGTCGGACAGACGGTTATAGAAAACTGCGCGGTTGAGCCTGAGATAGTTGACCTGGCTAATTTCCTTAACCGCTGCGGGGGAGATATTAAAGGAGCGGGGACGGATACTATTAAAATTAACGGAGTTGCCAGGCTAAAATCTGGAGAGATAAGCCATGCCGTCATTCCCGACAGGATAGAAGCCGGCACTTTTATGGTGGGGGCGGCAGTTACCAAGGGAAACATCGTATTAGAAAACGTATTGGCCGATCATCTACGTCCTGTTATTGCCAAGCTGAAGGAAGCAAAAATAACTGTGGAGGAAAGAGAAGACGGACTTCATGTTGTGGCCGACAAAGAAGAAAGACCCGCGGGGATAGATGTTAAGACCCTGCCATATCCGGGCTTTCCGACGGATATGCAGGCTCAGTTTATGGCGCTTTTAACTCAGGCGAAGGGTACCAGCGTCGTTACGGAAACGGTATTTGAAAGCAGGTTTACCCATGTGGGTGAGCTTAAACGTATGGGCGCCGATATTAAAATAGAAAGCCGCAGCGCTGTAATAGAAGGCGTGGATCATCTTATGGGAGCACAGGTAAAGGCTACTGACCTGCGGGCGGGCGCAGCCTTGGTATTAAGCGCCTTAAAGGCCCAGGGACAGACCGAAATAGGAGAGATTGAGCATATAGACCGTGGATATGAACGCATTGAAGAAAAGCTTCAAAAGCTAGGAGCTAACATAAAACGAATTCAATGTGCATAAAATTTTCCAGTTTATATGAATAATGGAGATTTTATCAGGCAATAATATGGCTGGAAGGGTTTAAGCCCTAAAATTAAAGGAGGTCATATTATTTATGAAAAAGAGAAGCCCAAATGACAGCATAGGCAAATCTCGACGTTTTTATGCTGTTTTGTATTCCTGCCTGGGCGTGGCTCTTGTTCTGGCAGCGGTAATTTCCTTTACGAACTTCGATCCCTCCGGTATAGGCCAGAACGATCAAATTGCTCAAAACGATGAGGAGCTTACTGAGCAGGTTGTAAAAAATTCCGCTCAAAGCTATCTGACTCCGGAAGACCGGGAAAATGAAGCGGCGCGAAAAAGCCAGACGCCTGCCGTAACTGTATCTCCGTCATCGACCGCGTCGCCGGAAGCTACAAGCAAGCCGTCCTCTGCAAAGCCGGCGGCACCTGTTGTTACACCTGAGGCGGCTCCCGCGAATACCGGCGAGGAGATGGAGAATAATTCGGCTGAGCCTGCTGAAAGCACCGTGCCGGCTGCAACGGAAAAGAAAACCTCATCCAGTGAATTGGCTGAGCCCGTCTTCAACTCATTTGTCGAAGGAAGCAGTATGTTTTGGCCCGTTGAAGGCGAGATCGTAATGGATTACAGCGTAGACCACACTATATACGATAAGACCCTTGAACATTTCAGGACAAACGCTTCAATCAGCATAGCCGCTCCAGTAGGCACGCAGGTTAAGGCAGCTTCCGACGGAGTAGTAAAAAGCGTGACCAGTACAAGAGAAACCGGCAATACGGTAGTTATTGACAATGGAAACGGTTGGTTGACTACATACAGTCAACTACAAGATCAGGTATTGGTTAATGAAGGCGATGTTGTAAAGGCCGGTCAGGTAATAGGCGGCGTGAACAATCCAACGCTCTATAAGGTGCTGCTGGGCAGCCACCTGGATTTCAGCGTTTCAAAGGATGACGCCAGCGTCGACCCTAAAACGGTACTGGCAAAAAATGAAGATTAAATATGATCAGAAAAACCGGCGGGGCGCAAGCCTCGCCGGTTTTTTTGTGCGGGCAAAATAGAAAATTATAGCGATGATAGAAAATTATGGAAATAAAAAAGAAATTGTGATAAGATAGAATTTAATTATGCGAAATGAGGAGGAAGACATGTGGGTTTTATGAAAACATTTTTTAAGAAAACAATTGTAAGCAAGAAAACCGTCGCGCTACTGGCAGCTTTTTTGATGGTTCTTCAAACTGCGGCATTGCCCGTATTCGGTGCGGAGTATACCGTTATTGAAAGACACATTCGCGTTTTAGGAGGCTCGACAATCGGCAAGGTAATTATAATTGACGACATTACCATGATAGATATTAGCAGCCTGGCTTTCTACATAAGCGGGTCACCTATAAGCAACAATGGAATACGTAAGGGCGACCATGAGTTTACCGTAGACGTCGGCACCGCAACGGCTTATGTTGACGGGAAACAGGTTACTATGCCGGTAAAATCCTTCGCTTATAACGGCGGGGTTTACGTGCCTCTTAGCTTTGCCGTCAAATCACTGGGACTTATGCTGTACTGGCGTGAGCAATCGCAAACCATCTACATTCAAAAGCCGGAGTATTATCAGGCCGCTTATGAGCTGATTCAAAAGTCAGCCGAAGCCGTTAAGGGTAAAAAGGGAGTTACCACATCTTATGTCACTTACACCAACCTTTCAAGCGACCAACCGGATCGTTATTTTGTCGAAAGCACCGGCGTAATGACCACTGATATGGAAAATAACACCGCCAAAGACCAATACACCCAAACCTTATACAACGGGTATTACAGCTCCGTAGAGCACAAACCGGTACAGATATATGTAAGCAAAGACCCCCTGGATAGGTTAGACAGCCTTTGTTATGTAACCGCTAACGGCATCTACTACCTTAACGAAAAAGGCGACTATGACAAGGAACCTGTTCCGCCAGAAAATGTCAGCACGATGGATATGGCCAGCAAGTCGGTACTGACGGATTTAGACTTATTCCTTTATTCGGCGACTATCTCACAGGAATATACCGGAGCATCCTTTTCTAAAGATCACATGGTTACGGTTTTAAAAGCCGAAACGGATATTGGCATTTTATTAAAGGTTGGGTTTAATATATATATGCCGGCGGAGTCACAAACACTAAAATGGACACAAACCTACCAGACCATCCGCTATGACCCGAAAACGTTTTTACCGCAGGATATGAACTTGCGTTTACGCGCTAGCTTCCAGTACGGTGAAGATGCCTCCCAGCTGATTAATTTGGATTATGACCATACCTATGAATTTGATTATGAAAAAGAGGTTCAGGTTATTTTGCCGGAAGGCGTGAATTAAAAACCCCCGGCGGGCGTTTCCGTTTATACGCAAGCAGGGAAGAAGACAAAGAGGCTGTTGCAGAACTGAAAAAATCAGTGGCAACAGCCTCTTTTTTGTAAATTTCAGTAAATTCGCGTTAAGAACTATCAAAATGTTTTTGTCCCTCAGTATACTTACATTGCACTCTTAAAAGCTTGTGTGAAACAAGATAGGATCCCGGCGTCTTTGTCCTTTCTGTGGGCGATGCTCACTGCCCAGTCTGTTAGGGTCGGGGCAGTTGAAAAGTAACTGGGCGCCGGTGGCGCCACGTCCTTAGCCGCATGAGAAGCCGGAATAAAAGCGATGCCTACATTGTGAGCCGCCAAACGCATTGCTGTGGGAATGCTGGCGGTGGTCACAACAATTTCCGGGATTATACCCTCTGCTTGAAAAAAGGTATCTGCTGATTGGCGCAGGCGCATTTTGTCTTGAGAGAGAATAAATCGCTGGTTTGTCAACATCTCCGGCTCAAGATAAGGCCAATCCTCTCCTTTTTGTGGAAGGCCGTTCTTTGCAAGTGGATTATCAGGTGAAACGGCCAGTAAAACTTGTTCGTAAAAAAGAACTTCATAGTTAAGGCTTTTATGTTTTTCTAGCTCTACTATCACAGCTACGTCTAAGCTGCCGTCCAACATCATCCTCTCCAGGACCGAGGATGTTTCGGTGTGGATAATAATCTCTACGGCAGGGTAATCATTACTGAAATTGGGTAAGACCTTTGGCAGCAAAAAGCTGCTGAACGTGTAAGAAATTCCCAAGTGAATCTGTCCGGTTTGTCCATGTCTAATATTGTGCATATCTCTGTCCAAATCTTCTTTGAGGTCAAGAATCTTTCTGGCGATCTCCACAAATCGTTTTCCTTCATCAGTCAAGCAAAGTCCATATTGCATACGTTCAAAAAGCTTACAGCCCGCTCTTTTTTCCAGCTTGGATACTGTTTGGCTAAGGGTTGGCTGAGCTACGAACAGCTTTTCGGCGGCCCGGGAAAAATTAAGCTCACTGGCTGCCGCAATTATGTAGGTCAAATCTTTAAAGTCCATAGGCGTTCCTTTCTATCATCGTAGAAAATCCGCTACCAATTCAATAAAGCGCGTCGCCTGGTGATTGGGCGGGTTATTCTTACTGTACACACAGTAAATGTCCATTACCAAAGGCGATCCCACCGAAAACCATGCAGGTGGCTCGGTAAAGCGGAAGTGCCGCATTCCAAGAGCTGGGGCAAAACAAACTCCCGCACCGGTGGAAGCCACTCGTATAGCATTTAGGACGCTGTATGTCTGCATCAATACTCTGGGAGTGATATGTTCTCCAGCCATAAGCTCGTCTGAAAGGATACGGGTGCGCTGGTTGGGAAAGAGGCGGATAATAGGCTCTCCTCGAAGTAAATTTATATCTACCCAGGGGCAGCTAAAATTTTCCTTCCAAAGCGCATGGTTCGCGATCCAGTGGTTTTTTGCCGTAACAAGAAGTATCTCGTCTCGTATCAGGGGCATTGATACAAAGTTGTCTTTAGGCAACAGACTGCTGGTAATGGCAAGATCGGCCTGCCCGGAACGCAAAAGAGCAGCCGTGTCACTGCTTTCAAGCATCATAAGATTAAAGTCTGGATATTGCTCACTGAACTGCCTGATAGCAAACGGATGGATATATGAACCCTCGTATGGGGGACAGGTAATGCACAATGGCTTCTGTTCAGCGGTAGGGACAATATTGTCCAGCTCTTTGGCTAGGCCAAGCATCTGCCGCGCCGCTGCAAGGTATCGTTCACCGGCATAAGTAGGTACCAGGCCATTTTCCCCGCGTTCAAATAAGATAACCCCAAAGCTGCTTGAAATATTCTGAAGGTATTTGCTCAAGGATGGCTGGGATATTCCCAAGCTCTTCGCTGCGGCAGATACACTGCCATGCTCCGCCACAGCCACGACATAGCACAAGCTTTTAAAATCCATGCGACACCCCCCATTTAATCTGCATTCAGTATAGCACTCACTACCCATTCGGACAAGAATCTCAGTATCTATCGTGCTTCTTTGAGCATCAGTTGTGAATATAGTATAGCTTTTTATAATATCTAATATGCTTTTTGTATATTGGACTTATTATGTAAAGCGGCTTTATACTGATGAAAAGTAATTGTAAACAAATAAGGAGGATTTTGAATGAGCGAGATGAAACGATACCGGAATTTCATTGATGGCAAATGGGTCGCTCCCATAAGTGAGAAATACTATCGGAACATAAATCCGGCCAATCACGACGACATCATCGGCGAATATCCCCTGTCTTCCATAGAGGATGTGGACATCGCCGTCCAAAGTTGTCAAGAGGCGTTTAAAACCTGGAGCAAAATGCTGGTCAACGAACGTGAGAAGATTATCAACAAGTTTATTGAATTGATGGATAAGAATAAGGAAAAAATTGCGCAGATGCTTACCAGAGAACAGGGCAAAACCTACAAAGAGGCATTGGGTGAGCCTTCACGTGGTGTCATTGAGTGTCGGTACATACTGGGAGAAGGCCAGCGCATGGAGGGTATTACATTACCCAGCGACCGCAAGGGCGTTGTTAGCGTGGCAAACCGGATTCCCCTGGGCGTAGTGGCTGCCATCGCACCTTGGAACTTTCCATTTCTCACACCTCTGCGCAAGGTGATGCCGGCGTTGGTGGCAGGGAACACTGTTATCTTCAAGCCGGCGCTGGAAACTCCTCATAGCGGCGTAATGCTTATGGAACTCTTTGAGGAGGCCGGGCTTCCCGCAGGCGTTGTGAATATGATAATTGGGAAGGGCAGCGAGCTTGGTGATTCCATCAGCGGCCACCCGCTGGTTAGGGGCATCACCTTCACTGGCTCTACACAGGTGGGACGCCGTATCAACGAGCAAGCCGCCAAAAATTTCACTAAATGCCAACTAGAAATGGGTGGGAAAAATCCAGCTATTGTTGCCAACTATAGTAACCTTAAACACGCCGCCACACAGCTTTCCGCAGGCGGATTTGCGCTGGCGGGTCAGCGCTGCACCGTTCTCAGCCGGGTTATCGTTTTGAAGGACCAAGCTGAGGAAATGGAGAACCTAATCGCAGAGCATATGAAAACCTTTGTTATGGGCGACGGAATGGAGCCAGCTGTCAATATCGGGCCGGTAATAAACCAAAAAGCCGGTGAAGATATCATGGCCTATATCCAAAGCGCCCGGGAGGAAGGAGCAACAATTAAAGCGGGAGGAAATCGTCTAACCGGCGGGATTTTTGATAAAGGCTTCTGGATTGAGCCTACTTTGATTACCGATGCCACTCCAAATATGAAGGTAGCCAGAGAAGAAATTTTCGGGCCGGTATTGGTAGTGCTTCGCGCCGATAGCTTTGAAGAAGCCATGAAAATCGCCAATGATACGGAATATGGTTTAGCTGCCTCCATCTTTACCGATGATCTTGACAAAATCTATTCCTTTCAGCAGGAGATAGAATCCGGTATGGTGCATATCAACCACAGCACAGTTACTGACGGAACTATGCCCTTCGGCGGAATCAAGCATTCCGGTATTGGACAATTCAGCAAGGGGAAAACAAATAAGGACTTCTTTACCCAACTCAAAGTGGTTTACACCAAATTTATATAGAGGGGGAATGAAACTAATGGTACACGTTAGAACAAAAATTAACCGGCCGTCTTCGGAGCTGGTATCGGCGTTTGAGAAGCAAGCCACTGCTACGATTCACGAGGCCTCCGGCCGCTCAGGCTACATAGATTATAAAATAAAGCCTATCGCGAAGGGCATGAAAATTTGCGGTCCCGCCTTCACGGTGCAGTGCGCTCCCGGAGACAACATGATGCTCCACAAAGCGCTGGAACGTGCTCAGCCCGGCGACATTATTGTCGCAACCGTTGGCGGCGCAGAGGACTACGGCTATTTTGGTGATTTGATGGCAACAAGCGCCATTGCCCGCAAGGTCGGCGGACTTGCCATTGAGGGATGCGTCAGGGACAGCGCCGAGATTATTGAGTCGGGCTTTCCTATCTTCTCCAAGGGAGTATGTATCCGGGGTACAGGAAAGGGTACATTGGGACTCATCAACTACCCTACTGTTTTCGGAGGAATATCCATTAACCCGGGCGACCTTATAATTGGCGATGATGATGGCTTGGTTGTGGTTCGTCTGGCCGACTGCGGAGAAGTTTTGAAAAAGACCGAAGCCCGTGTGGAAAAGGAGCATGCCAAGGAAAAGATATTGCTTACCGGTGTTTCCAGTGTGGAAAACAACAACTTTGGTCCTCTCTTTGAGGCTGCCGGATTAATAGAGGAGGAGTCATGAAATTTGACGTAATAAAGCTGCGGGGCGTAGCGGAGGAAATTCTGCTGGCCTGCGGCGAGAGTTCAGAAGGAGCGGCGCTGGTGGCGGATGCTATGCTTCAGGCCGACATGCGAGGCATTACCACTCACGGCACCTATCTGCTCACCCCTGTGTACAAGCGGGTTCAGGCAAAACAGCTTACGCTTCCCACCAAAACCGCCCTGCTTAACGACAGGGGAGCCACTGCCATAGTGGACGGCGGAGACGGACTGGGGGCCATTGCAGGCAGGGCGGCGGTAGAGGCGGCAGTCTCCAAAGCCAAGCAGTTCGGCGTTAGTACCGTCCTCATTCGCAATACAAACAACGTCGGCTTCCTTGCCTATTATACCGAGATGGCGGCGAAGGAAGGTATGATTGCCGTTATGAGCTGCAATGCGGCTCCCGCTATGTCGCCCTGGGGCGGCGCGGAGCCCTACTTGGGTACAAACCCCATTGCAATGGCTATATATACCGGCAATGAAATCGTATTTTCCGCAGACATGGCGTCCAGCGTAGTGGCCAGAGGAAAAATCCGCAAGGCAGCCCGTAACGGTGAAAGCATACCTGCCGATTGGGCAATGGATGCCGAAGGCAGCTTCACCACCGACCCCAACGCCGCTATCGCTGGTTGTCTGCTTCCCATGGGAGGACCCAAGGGTTCAGCCATTGCCCTTACTGTGGATATAATTTCCGGGATGCTGTCCGGCTCTCGATATGCTCATGAGCTTAGAAGCTTCCACTCTCCTGAAGGTAGTACAGGCGTTGGCGCGGCGTTGACCGTGTTGAATATTGAGAGCTTCATGCCTTTAGAGGAATTCAAGGGGTTGATGGCAGCCTATATATCTAAAATGAAGTCCCTAAAAAAAGCAAAGGGCTTTGATAAAATCTATCTGCCCGGAGAAATTGAGCAGAACCGGGAAAGGCAGTGCATATCGGATGGCGTTGTACTGGACGGCAATGCTGTTAGTATGCTTGACGAGTTGCTGGAACAAATAGGCTCCGCCACAAGAATGACAAATACATAATGCAGACAAACGCCAAATATGAAAGGAGAATAACAATGGCAGGTTTAGTTTGGATGGATATAAAGGATGTGGAAGGCATTTATCGCGACCCGCCCCGCACAAGTTGGATTTTGGTTTCGGAGCAGACATGCGGCGCGCAGAATCTGGCTATGGGGGTAAATGAAACCCATGTAGGCGGCATGGTACCGGAACATAAGCATGAAAAGGAGGAGGAAGTAATGTTCTTCATCCAAGGCAAGGGCCAATTTATCACCGAAAAAGAGACAATTGAGCTTCACCCCGGAATCTGCGTCTACAACCCACCTGGTGAATATCACAAAATCGTTAATACTGGCAACGAGGCGCTTAAGTTTGTTTGGATCTATTCCCCGCAATTGGATTCTCATCGCAAAAAGGATTGAGTATAAAAAATAATATCAAATATAGGAGGATTGCAACATGGATATTCCGAAAAACGAATGGGCTTTCCCTAACACAGGGGCAATTGAATCCACCGAAAAGCTCTACTATCACACCATGACCAAAAAAGAAGTGGAAGAGAAGCTCAAAGTCAACGACATTGTTCTTATACCGGTGGGTTCAACTGAAAACCACGGCAACGCCGGCCCCATCGGCGAGGATACATTCATTGTAACCAGGTTAGCTGAAATGGTAGCCCGCAAAACCGGCTGTACAATCGCCTCTCCGGTATGGTACGGCAGCCATCCCTTCCATCATATCGGCCAACCCTGTACCATTCCCCTTCCCGACAGTGTATTTATCGACTATCTGCGGGCGATTATGACCGGCTTTTGGAACACAGGATTTCGCAAAATGATCTTTATCAGTATGCACGGTCAAGAATACTCTCTGCCTGTTGCTATACAGGAATGGGGTAAAAGGTACCAAGTGCCTGCCATGATCTACTTTGTGGATGTACCTCGCGTTATGGCTCAGACCCTGATGGATAAAGCTCACGGCGGCCCTTATGACCGGCCATTCCAGCATGCCTGTGAAGCGGAACAGAGCATATCACTGGCTCTTTTCCCAGAATTCTGCGACCAAGACGAGGCTGAAAATACTGATATCAAGGGTATCCTTCCTCCTGGTCATGTTGACCGTGGAGGCGACATCTATGGTTACCCAATTCCCGGCCACTGCGTTATAGGAAATGCCGGCATTGAATGTTACACCGCTCCGGAGGGAGTGCTGGGCCATGCCAAGGACGCTGACCCCAAAAAGGCCAGAGCTTCCATAGAAAAAACCTGTGATTATCTTCTCAAGCTGCACAATGATATTTTAGAAGCATGCCCGGTTGGTAAGCTGCCCGACGCCAAATTTATGAGCCAACGTGACCCTGAGGAAATCGAGAAACTCCTTAAGGGACCCATGAACGGCGGCAAGCATATCTACACCCTCGGTTGGCCCACATAATAAAAAAAGTAAGAGGGGGAAATTGCATGAATCCCATGATTATTACATTTTGCATACTAATTTTTACCGTTGTTATGATGGTGTGGGAGAAGTTGCCAATTGCGGTCACTGCCGTCATTACGTCTCTGTTGCTTATCCTTTTCAATGTGCTGACTCCTGCGGAGGGATTTTCCGGGTTCGCAAACTCTAACGTCATCCTGATTACCGGTATGGTAGTCATCGGCGGCGCCTTCTTTTCTACCGGCATGGCTCAGGATATAGGTTATGGCGTGCTTAAGTTCGCCAAGACGGAA
>Ga0153940_1000737_pt1 | contig 15860 bp, 20 predicted proteins | sample TSNJ024MetaG_FD_104736 | JGI IMG/M metagenome (GOLD analysis project Ga0153940, IMG submission 104736) | Attine ant fungus gardens microbial communities from New Jersey, USA - TSNJ024 MetaG | ecosystem: Host-associated > Fungi > Mycelium > Unclassified | place: USA: New Jersey, Brendan T. Byrne...
GGATTTTTGCCGTAGTCAAAGCCATCTTTCATTGTCTGTAATTTTGTTTTGCCTTTGGTAATACGGCGGGATTTGTAATAGGTTGTCGCCATGCGCGGCCCCTCCTTTCCTGTGAATATAACTTCGGGCCAACTTGGCCCGAAGTTGCCCGGCCTCCAATAGCCGGGCAATCGGCATAAAAAACGGGCCGCATGGCCCGTTTTTGGGTGTTATGTTATCAGCTTACAACAAAGCCTTTCAGAGAATAATTCAGCTCGTCCAACAGGTCGATAAACCACTCTATCACGCTGCGTAGGCCGAATGGGGAGATAAGAAAACCTATCACTATCAGCACTATACTGTTGAATACGCCGTTGCCGGTAAAAAAGCCCAAAAACCCTAACCCGGCAACCAGTACGGCGGCTACCGTACATATCCACTCGGACAGGCAAAAGATAAAGGTTAAAAACGGTACGATGATGGTTAAACCTACAATAAACGGAATGGCGATGATTTTGAATAAAAACTTTATAATGGCCTTCATGGAAACTGCCCCTTTCATATGTTTTTTACTTGCTTAACTCTACCTATATTTTACCATTTTTAGGGGTAGGCCCACAATGTTGTCGTGACTTAGCGTATCTCGTCCCGGCACTTCGGGCCAACTTGGCCCGAAGTTAAACGACTGCAAAACTATCGGATTATCCCTTAACTTTTTTAGCGATATGTACTATTACTTCTTCCGGTGTGGGGTATTCCCCTTTGTGCGGGACGGATTTCCAAAATGCTTGTGCCGCCGGGTCGGAGCTTTCCCGCGCCGCAGCTATGGCAAGCTCTATTTCGCGGCGTACAGCCTCCACGCTTATACCCTCCTTTTTGGCAAGCTGCTGTAATGCTTTCTCGGCCTTTTTGATGTTCATTCTTATTCCTCCTGTGCAATTAGTCTAACAAGACTTGTTAGAGCTTAAAAATCTATTCTAACAAGTGTAGACTAAATATGTCAATGTTGTCGCTATTTTGATAAAGGAGAGAATGAATATGGAATATGGAACGATAAGAATAAAGTTGGCCGAGCTTATTGAAAAAGAGGGTATCAGCAAAAATATGTTAAGCCATAGGGCGGAAATGCAACGCTCACAGATAAACCATTATTGCAACAATACGATAAGTAGATTGGATATTGACGTTCTCGCCAGAATATGCACCGCTCTTAACTGTGAAATAAGCGACCTGTTGGAGTTTGTACCGCCTAAAAAATAACTTCGGGCCAAGTTGTCCCGAAGTTGCGCCACCGTATTTATTTAGCCGCGCCGCCTGTAAGTAAATCCTCCTTGTCGCTCAAAACTTCCATTGTCATAAGTGCGCCTAACCTGTAACCGTAAACAAACTTATCAATATTTGTCATATGGTTTACCGCTCCCTGCGCGTCAAGAAACGCGCTCAACAATTCCCGCCCGGCATCGTTCAGTACGACCCGTAATTTTTCCTCTGTGTCGGATAATGTATTTACGGCCTTTTCATATTCCGAATTGCGCTTGATAAAACGCGGTTCGGGGCTGATATTGCCACAGGCAAATTCCTCTAAAATGCTTTTCATTGCCGCTTCGTCCTTCCACAATATTTTGGTGTTTCCATACATATTGTACCGATTGAAAATTCGGCGCACAATGTTGTCGCGGTTGTGTAACCCTCTCCTATGACTTCGGGCCAACTTGGCCCGGAGTTGTTAGACTTGAATAAGCTCCGTTAAACTGTTATAATTTAGCGTATCTTTAAGCGACAAGGCACACGAAATTATTAGGAGGTCGTGGGAAATGTTTGATATTCCATTTGAATATGGCGAAATCTTTACAATCATTATGTATTTTGCTCCGGCGTTAATATCTCTTGTTGCCTTATGGTTCATAAATAAGAAATTCATTTGGTTATCAATACCTATAACGATAATAGCAGATTTGATTGCTTTTTGGAGTGCATTGACTTATTACGAATCATGGCAGCTTGCCCTTGTATTTCTAATTCCACAAATTATTGTTGTAACTGCTATTTCTTTAATTATCATGCGTATTTATAGGAGGAAATCTTCAAAATAGATATTATCTTTATTTCGCTTTTGTCTCCTAATACGATTTTCCTTGTCCTATGACTTCGGGCCAACTTGGCCCGAAGTCATAGGACAAGGGGGAGCGGTAAAGCTCCCCATGCCCTTATAACGCAGTAACCGCCGCAAGCTCTTTGAGAACGTCCGACACCCGGCCCCACAATTCGGCGTAATCTTTTTGCAAGGCCGATATTTCCGACTGGTACACGCCGTAGGTATTGGCATGAATAGCAACCTGATTGATATTACCCGCGCACCGCCTTTGCAGGGAAACAAGCTCCTGAACGGGGGAAAGATCAACATTCAAAACGTACCCATTCAATGCCATTTTTCGGATAAACGCGCTCAAATTTTGTGTTCCCGCTTCTTCCATGCGCTGATGAATTGCCTCGTACTCGTCCTGGCTTACATAAACATACAGGGGAATACCGCGCCTGCGTTTCGCTCCGCTCACCGTTCCTCCCGTTCCCGGCTCCGCCTCCTTGCTGGCGGCTCCTTTACCTTATCCAGCGGCGGTATTTCCGGCACAGGTACAGGCGGGGCCAGCGGCGCATTGTTGCCGAGAATACCGTCAATCATATTCGTGTTCTGCTCGGTGGAAAGCTCGGCGGTTTTCAAATAATTGTCTTTTTCGTGCATGTAAAATAACCTCCTTTTTTAACTTCGGGCCAACTTGGCCCGAAGTTGTTACCTGTCTTTTTCCGTATTCTTTGGGGGCGCGGGGCGGGCGGCGTTGTCCCTCGCCGCCTGTTCCGCGCCCTCTTTCAACCTCTCGGCAATCGGTTTCTTATCGGCCTTATCCTGCGCGGCGCGGGCCTTGCCCTCCACTACCTGCCCGAAGCGTTCCGCAAGCCGCTCATGGGTCACAAACTCTTTTTTGACGAAAACGCCAAAATCGCCATGCCACCATGTAAGCCGCTTTCCATCGGGTATACGCTTGGATTGCTCCCATTTGCCGACAACCTGTGCCTGTGCCTCCAACTGATATGGTGAAAGTTTTACATGGTCGGGATTATCGGACGCGGCCCGTAGCTCGTAATCGTCAATCTGCTTTTGTGTCAAAGGCGCGTCATATGCAAGATAGCCCCATGCCCGAAATGTTGCGTTTTCCACCCAATCGCGCTTATCAAAATTGACGATCTGAACGGGGCCGCTTTCCGTTTTGGGAAAAGTGCCAATATCAACGGGTCGTTGTGTGGAGTAGTATTTATACGGCCCCTCCAAAAACTCCGGCACTTCCGTAAATCCGAAGCGGTCAACATAGTGGGAAGTGATTTTATCGCGCCATTGCAGTACAACTATATCGCTGATAGAAAGGCTATGACCTGTAAAATCTTCGGGGCGGCTGTTGTTAAAAGTGTTATAAATCTGATTAAGGTTGATTAGCCTATCACGAATATCCAGCGGCCCGGTATACACATGGTTATAGTTGCCGCGCTCCACGGCCAGCCCCGCCGCCTTTATGCGTTCCAACGGCTCAAAGCGTAAATCCCGCGTTTCGCCGCCATCCTTTAACTGATAAATCAGAAATACACCATCGTTGCTCATGTTTTACCTCCGTTCTATATGGGGAAATGTTACGATTTGAGAGGCGCGGTAATACAAACTATCGCGCCCCCCTTGAAATGGCCTCCCGAAACCGCATAAATACAGGCTTTTTATGGGCCTAAATCGTAACGCTATACCCCTTTGTTTCGCCGCTTTTTCCTCATGCGTTCACGGCTCCGGCGGCGGTTGCCCTCCGCTTGACAGGCTGGCGAACAATACGCCTGTTTACCGTCCGGCACAAAAGGCTTGCCACAGGCGGCGCAAGCGTCCAGCGCGGGGGCCTCCCGGCCTGTCAAAGTAGCCTCCAAAACCGGGTCAAGGGGCAATACGGCATTTTGGAAATACTTGCAGTACGCGCCTGTCCACCATTTATCCAGCATGTAGCAACCGCCATAATCAAGCGGCAAGCAGCCGTATTCGCTATCGTAGTTCGCGCACATGCCAGTCACCAGCTTGCGGATTGCGGCGCGCTCGGCGCGGGTCAGTTCGCGGCTTTCCGTCATAGGGCCAACTTCGGGCCAAGTTGGCCCGAAGTTCCCGCCTCCTTTCGCGTGATGGATAAATCCCGGTAGCATGTGCCAACACAGGCCATGCCCCGCCAAAAGGAGCAATCCCGGCAGGGAGAACCGGGCGGGGCTTTTCGCGCCTCCGGGCGCGGGGGCCGGGGGATTTGCTTCATCATTCTTTCAAACGGGCTGTCGGTGAAGTTCATGCCTCACCATCCCCGCCGCGCTCCGCGCTCTCGTTCTCGTCCTCATACCACGGGGGGCTATCGTCCTCCGCGTCCTGTTCGTCCTCGCCGTAGGGGTCGGCCTCGTCCGCGCCGTAATCATAATCTTCCTCAATATCGGCTTGTTGCTGTTTGGGCCTGTAAATCTTGAAGTAATACCCGGCCCCGCCGCCGATCAGCACAACCGCGACAACGAAAATCATCATCCCCATACCGCCGCCGCTTTCCGGCTCCGGCGCGGGTTCGGGCGTAGGCTCCGGCTCCGGGGTAACTATCGGCGTTTCGGGAATTACGCTTGTGTCCGTTTCCCCGGATTGCTCGGCAAGGGCCAACAGGTCTTTTTCCGTTACGGCGTTCAGAAAATACACATTTTCCGTTTCGCGCTGCCTGTCGATTATTAAGTAAAACACGTTTTCATTCGGGGTCATAATCGTGTAAAACTCTTTTCCGTCCGCGTCCGTTGCGTTGTCAATGACCGTTCCCGTTCCCGCAGGGGTAAAGGGATTGGGCGCGGCTACCGGCTCCGGGGCCGGAGTTTCCTCCGGGATTTCCTCGCCGCCTCCGGCATAGGCTACGGTGCTAAGGGAAAGTACCAATAAAAAAACGGCACATAGCGCCGCCATCACACGGAATTTTCTCATTCTTCGTTTTCCTCCTTATCGTCGGTATCATCTTCATCATCGGTAACGCTTACGGCGGCGGGTACAGCCGCCGCCAACTTCGGGCCAACTTGGCCCGAAGTTGCGCGGGCCGCTTTCAAAAGTTCGGCAAGGTCGGCAAAGGATATATCCATACCGCGCACAGTATCAACGATTTCAATGTTTTCAAACTCGGTTTTCTGCTTTTCCAGTTCCCGAAGCCGGGCCTGTTGCTCGTTGATTTTTCCTTTGGTCTTGTCAATTTCCTTGCATACGCGCTCAATTTTCGCGTTCAAAAAACTACCTCCTTTTGCATAGGGCTACAATCTGCCCATTGCGTAAAAATGTTCCGTCCAGTATTTTGTATCCGTCCGGGCGTACTGTACGCCGCCGCTTGCACAATGGAGCATCATGTTATTCCCCACATAAATGCCAACGTGCGACACAGGCCCGGCGCTGTCATAGGTTCCCGTAAAGAAAATTAAGTCGCCCGGTTTTGCTTCGCTCGGCGGGATAGCGGCGCAACCGTTAAATAGCCCTGTGGCTGTTGTGCGCCCAACGCTCCCAACTCCCGATTGATTGATTACCCAACAGACAAAGCCGGAACAGTCAAAGGAAGTGGAGGGTTTGGAACCTCCCCAAACGTAGGGATAACCCAAATACTTCTCGGCCTCGGCAATCAGCTCGGCAAAGGCCGGGTCGGAAAGGGCCTCCGGCGGTATGTCGTAATCGGTGTATTCGCCGGGGTGAACGTAAATATTGCCCTCAAACAGATAGGGGCGGTTGCCTTTAGTTTGTTGATAGACAAGATACCGCTCTGTCTGAACGGGGTCAAGGTTTGCAAGCGCAACCGCGCCCAATGACTTATTCCGCAGCGTAACATTGAGAATATAGTAATTGTAGGGAACCTCTACCGTGTAAGTGTCGGAATGGCTGTTGCCCTCGCTGTCCGTCCATGTGTCCGTCCGGGTTTCGGTGCGATAACGTACCTCCACCGTTTCCGTAATCGTCAGGGTATATTGCTGTTCCAACAGGAATTGCAGTTCGGCCTGAACCTCGGCGGGGGTGTAATCGTCATATTTTGCGGTCAGGTAGGAGGCCAGTTCAAAGGGGTCATGCCCGATTTCATCCACCGAATAGCGGTACTCGTCATAGGACGGATAATCGCTTTCAATCCGGGCCAGCTTTTCCCGCAGGGCCGTTTCCAGCGCGGTATAGTTGACCTCCACCGTTTCAATGTCGCTGTCGGTTGATAAATAGGAAGTGCCGCCAGCCACGCCCACAATGCCGTTGCCGATGGAAGTAAGCGCCGCCATGCAGGATTGCAGAATGACAATAAGCAGGAACAGGCAAGCCCCAATCAATATGACTTTGGGGTTGCTCTTGACGAAACGGACAACGGCCCCGGCGATTTTCTCCGTTGTTACCGCCGTTTTTTTCGCCGCTCTCGCGCCCTGCTTCGCGGCCTCCCGCGCCTGTTTTTGGTATTTCTTTTTCAGCCGCCGTTTTTGCCAAAAGCGGGATAGCGCGTTTTTGTTTATCTCCGGGTGTTCCCGCGCCATAGTGCGAAACTGTAAATCAGCCTTTGCCTTTATGTCGCGCTTTTCCCACTTGCGGACGCGCCGGGCCGGGTGGGTGCGGATACGCTTTTTTACAAAACGGGTAGTTCCCCGGACAACCTTTTCCCCGGCAAGCTCGGTTTTGTGCGCGGCCTCTATGCCAACATTTTCATGCTCTATCTGATGTATCTTGCCATGCACATACCGCCACGCCTGATATTTTGCGGCCCGGCCTATGGTTTTGCCAATGCCGGGCCTTTTCGGCGGTTTCTGCGCCGCTAACTTTTCGCGGGCATTATCCAGCTTCGCGCCGCTCCTGTCGGCCCTGCGCTTGGATTTGTCGAACCGCTTATTATCCCGCGCCGCCTTTTTATCGGCGGGGCCGGGGCCGCTATCGGGAGTGGCCCCGCCATCGGCGGCGGATCCATCGTCAGGGGCCGGGCCTCCATCATCGGGCGGCGGGGCCTCGCCATCACGCCGCAAACGCTCGGAGGGCCGGGCCTTGTCCCTGTCCTGTTTGAGCTTGCCGCCATGCTTTAACTTCGGGCCAACTTGGCCCGAAGTGTCCGAATGGGGCGAAGCGCCCGGCCCGTTATCATCCTCAAACCGCAAACGGCGGCTTGCCGCCTTATCCGTTGGCCCATGCTCCGGGGTATAATCCAACTTCGGGCCAACATGGCCCGAAGTTGCGGGGGTGTCCTCCACAGGCGGCGAAGCGTCGGGGATCGGCGGCGGCTCCGGGTCTTTTGGGATAGAAAACCGCCTTTTTGACTTCGGGCCAACTTGGCCCGAAGTTAGCGGCTCCCGCACCTCTCCCTCAAACCGTAAGCGGCGGGAGGGGCCGCGCTCCGCTCCGCGCCTTTTCTCACTCATTTTGCGCCTCCCTCGCTATGTCCTCCGGGCGGGTCGTGAGTAGATTATATATCTCGCCGCGTGGGAAACGGTCTACAAACGGGATTGTCGTATTCCCGAAGAATAAAAGGCCCTCGCCGGAATTGCTGTGTGTCACATACGATAATTGATGTTCGGATATGCCAAGCTGTTTGGCTAAAATCTGCCTGTCGCCCTGCGCCTGTGAAAGCAGTACCATGAAATCGCTGTTTTCCAGTATGTTTTCAACCTCCCGGCTTGCCAAAAGGTCTTTTACATTTTGGGTCAAAGCACTTGGCACACAGCCTTTTTTCCTCAGCATTTTCCAGATGGTAACGCAGTAGGAGGCGGTCAGCGCGTCACGCAGGAGCATATGAAACTCGTCAAAATAACACCATGTCGCTATGTGTTCCGCAAAGTTCTTTGATACCCGCGACCAAACAAGGTCTTGCATAATCAGCATGGCGATTGTGCGGAGGCCCGCGCCAAGCTGTTTCAAGTCCAGGCACACAAGGCGGCTGTTGAGGTCAACATTGGTTTCGTGGTTAAACACATTCAAGCTGCCTGTAACGTAAATCTCCAGCGCCGTTGCCAACCGTTTCGCCTCCGGCTCCGGCTGTCCGTTTAGAAGCTCATACAGGTCTTGCAGTATGGGCATTTTCGCCGTTTGGGGATTATTGAGAAAATCCCGGTACAAAAGCCGCACACAACGGTCAATGACCGTCCGCTCCACCGGCTGTAATCCGTCTTTTCCCGCGACAATCAACTCGCACAGGGAAAGAATAAAATCAGCCTTTAGGGCCATCGGGTTTTCATCGTCCGGCGTGAGCGCCGCCGTAATGTCCATAGGGTTAATGTGATGGGGGCTGTTCGGCGCTATCTCCACTACTTGTCCGCCAAGCCTTTTAATAAGCGGCGCATACTCGCCCATTGGGTCTACTACAATGATTTTATCCGTTGTGGCAAGAAACACGTTGACAAGCTCCCGCTTCGCGGCGAAGCTCTTGCCACTCCCCGGCACTCCCAAGAAAAGCCCGTTAGGGTTTTTTAGCTGTTTGCGGTCTGCCATGATGATATTGTGGGAAAGCGCGTTTTGCCCGTAGTAAATCGCCGGGCCTCTCATGCGTAGCTCCTGCGTCATAAACGGCACGAAGATAGCCGTTGATGATGTTGTCATGCCGCGCTGTATCTCGATACCGTTCCAGCCAAGCGGCAAGCTGCTCATAAAGCCCTGTTCCTGCATGAAATCCAGCCGTTTTAGAAAGCAGTTGTATTTTTGGGTAATGCCCGATACTGTAAAAATATCGTTCTCCAACTGCTGGCGGGTGGGGGCCGTGTTCACCACAAGGAACGTAAGCAAAAACATTCGCTCGTTGCGGGATTGCAAATCCGCTAAAAGCGCCGCCGCGTCCTTGCTGTAAGTAATCAGGTCAGGCGGTAAAATGTCGATGTCGTATCCGCTCCGAACCGCTTTTTTCTGCTCGGCTACCTTCATAGAGTCAATATCGGTCAGTTTCGCCTTGACGGTTTTAATAGCCTTTGTTTGGTCTACCGTCCGCACATGCAGGGTCACGGTCATTTCCGCGTCAACCTCCAACAGTTCAGCTAATAGCTTGTCGGATAGCTCGGAGGCCATTATCTGCAAATACGAAGCCGCGCCCCATGTTGTGCCAACTCTAAAGGCGCGGCTCTGTCGGAAGTCAAAACTGGTCGGGGCAATGAAATCCTTTGTGCCCATGCCCGTTTTTACAATGTCGGCCCATGAGAATATGAACCGCTCCCGGCCTCCGGGGTGTAGCTGGCTGTGTATGACTTCCAGCCGTTCACGCCCGGAAAGAGGCCGCGACTGTACGCCAAGCCGCTTAAAGTTCCCCATAATATCGGCCTCCACACGTTCCAGCCGGGGCCGGGCCGCGCCGATCCCCTCCGCGTTTATGCCGAACGTGATAAACTTGGAGCGCATAATGCCGTTATTGCTCCGGGCAATCTGATTTTCCAGCATATCTACATACTCGCCGCGTATGCTGTTGAAATCGTCCTGTTGCGGCGGTATGTTCACGCTGTATCTGTTTTCGGGGCGGGAACGGTGATTGATGAATGACATTTGAAAGGGCAGGGCCGCGTCAAAATAATTGAGAAAGCCGCAATACCCGTCAAATATCGTGGATTGGTCGTCAGCCGACGCCACCGCGTAATTTATATCCTCGTAGGAAATGCTTTTCGTGTAATAGTTGTCCTGTACCCGGCAAATACCGTCTTTCAGCATTTCCCGATACGGTATGGTCTGCTGTGCCGACTGCGGCCCCCGGCGCTTGCGTTTACTTTTTCCGGGGGAAACGGGCGGGCGCGTGGGGTGATTGCCCCTTTTTGCTTGTGTCAATCTGCCGTACCTCCTTTCTCGGATTGCTCAAATAGGCGTAAAAGTTATCGGTCTGATAGGGCCTTGTCCGGGGCCACAGAAACATGGAACGGGCGATATTCCGCAAAACCTTTTCAAAGGGTAATCCGTCACGCTCATACATGGCGAAGAAAAAGCAGGGGAGCATAAGCGCAATCATCAGGAGCATGGCCCCTGTGTTGCCGATAACGGAGCGCGTGAAAAGGTATGCCGGGATACCGCAAGCCGCCGCAATGCCAAAGCATATTAGCTGGCGTTTCGTCAGGTTGAACGCCAATTTTGTTTTAACCTTGCTTAAATCGTTGGGGACGTTCACATATGCCATAGCTTGAAAAAACCTCCTTTCCAACTTCGGGCCAAGTTGGCCCGAAGTTGTTTAGCGTTCGGCGCTGTGCGCCGGGGCGGGGGCGGGCCGGGTTTGCGCCTTTTCAATGCCGCTCTGCCGCGCCCGCCAATATTCCGGGTTATACTCCCGCAGGGATTTATTGATATTTTCCTCAAATGCCGCCTTGTTCCTGATACGGTCAGGTACGGCCCACAGCTTTTTGTCCAAAAGCTCCCGCAGGGCCACATCCTCTTGACTATCTTCCTCGAAGCAAAGATAATCGCCCTGCTTGAAGCCGCATTTCCGGGCGGCGGGGGAAAGCATCGCGGAAATGTCCTTTGCTATCATCGTGCCGCCGTGATTGGCAGCACTCACAAGAAACACGCCGGGGCATAGGGTTTCGCAATGCTGCACATCCCCCCACGGTGATTTTTCGGGTTTACTGAACATTCGCGCCCTCCTTTCCTGTAAAAATCAACTTCGGGCCAACTTGGCCCGAAGTTACCATATTACCGTTCCGCATTCTTCGCCTTGCCTTTCGCCGGGGCGGGCCGGGCCGCGTTGTCCTTTGCCGCCTGTTTCGCGCCCTCGGCAAGCTGTTCAGGAATAGACTGTTTTTCAGGGGCGGCAACGGCGGCGGCGCGGGTCTGTAACTTTTCTACCTCCGCATGGTAGGCCGTTGTCACGGCCTCGGTCAGCTCGGCCCGAAACTCCTTTGTGATGGGCCGGGCCGTGTCCCTGTACCCGGTTTTACTGTTTTTATCCGGCTTGCTCGGCATACCCACGAAAAGGCTGTTGTCCTTGCTGTTCTGTAAAACCTTGAAATCATCAATCACAAAACAATCATTGATTTTTAAGCTGGCGAAGCCCACAAGGTTGCCTTTCGGCTCGATAGGCCGGACGGTAACATCCAGCTTTAGCGGCATAGCCGCATTTTCAGCCTCCTGCACCGTTTCCTCCGGGATTGCGGTTTTTTCATCGCTCATAGTCAAATCCTCCATTTCTTTCAACTGTTTGTTCGTATCGGCCAGAAATTGCCGGGTGTCGCTCTCGGTAAAATCCTCCGGCGCTTTACCGTTCCACAGCCGCGCACCGTCCGGCCCGTATCTTCGCGCCATAAGCGCCTCCTTTCACTTCGGGCCAAGTTGGCCCGAAGTTGTTTAGTGAGCGCCCAACAGATTAGACCGTTATCGGTCTAAGATTTTTAATGCCGCGTAGTCTCTAATGCCGACAAAACGTGTAAACCAAGGCTCGCTCCCTTGTTTCAAGTGAAAAGTGTCGGTCTAATTCTGATGTTCTTAACAGCCCTGTCCCAAAATTCTGATATGCTTTTAATGGCGCAAGCAATTAAGGATCAGAAAGGACAGGTTGAAAATGAGTTTTAACGAAAACCAATTTCGCCGTTTGGTCGGCGAAACAAGAAAAACAGTCATTGCCCTCGGAACCACATCGGATGTTGTTCTGAAAAGGCATGATAAAGTCACGGAGATGCTGGTTGAGCATCTCAAAAAACTGGACATTTCATTTGAGCGCGACATTTGTCTGCAATGGGTAGACGGTTTGGAGCATGACCCGGCTTCGGTAATGAGCGCCTCATACGTTGAATGGATTGCATACAGACGGTTCATTATCCTGCTTGCGGAGCAGGAAGCCGGAACATTAACTTCATGGAAGCACTATTTAAGCCGGAAGTTGGAAATGCCAGAAAGCGAGAGCTTTTTGAAAATTATTCCGGTATATCGGGCATATCTTACTGAGTCAGGGCTGTATGAAAATACAGTTCTTAAATACGCATCATCGGCCCGGAAGTTTCTGATATATCTGGAAAACTACGGCGTATCAAAAGTTTCAGATATTCAGAACGCCGATATTGCCGGATATTTTGCGTCCTCAAGGTTCGAGAACAGGCATCCAAAAGGCATACAAACAGAAGCGTGCGAAATTAAAAAGTTCGTGCTGTTTCTTGAGAAGAATGGCTACAACCACCGGGAAACATTGCATTATGCAATTCCCAAATACCGTGTTTCCGTGGAAAGGATCATCACGACGCTCACCCCGGAAATGGTATCGGATATTATGGAGGATGAGCGTGACAGCTTGGTTGACAAGCGGGATAAAGCTGTGTGCTTACTGGCGCTGCACGTCGGGTTAAGAAGCGGCGACATTCGCAACCTCAAGTTTGGAGATATTGATTGGGAAAAAGGCACTGTTGCAATCCGGCAAAACAAAACCGAAGTTCCCCTGTATATGCCTTTGGATAACGAAACCCAGAACGCCATTATCGACTATGTGCTGAATGAACGCCGGGATTGCAAGACGGAGTATATCTTCATTACCGCCGTGGGAGCCACGCAAAAAATAGCCCGCAGGCATTTTAAGATCAAATACCGCGCTTCGCGTGAACCGATTCCGCACGATGGGCTGCACATTTTTAGAAGAACATTCGCGTCCAGACTTTTGCGAAGCGGCACACCGCTGGAAATGATTTCCCAAATGCTCGGACATATCGACAAGCAATCTGTTCAGCGTTACCTCTCGACAGATGACATAAAAATGAAGCGTTGCGCGCTCAGCCTGTCCTTGATTCCGTATCAAAGGAGGGGCTTTTGATGTATAACAGCAGCTTCGCTACTGATATTGAAAATATGCTGTTGACATTGCGTAACGGCGGCCTGAAATTGACGGGAATGGACTATTTTCTTGCTGACTTTGACCGTTTCTGCGCGGAGAGATACCCCGATGCGTCCACACTCACATCGGAGGTTGCCGAAAAGTGGATTCATAATGCTGTCACTGATTCCAAAGCGCATATGTGCAGGCGCGTCAATACTATGAAGCATCTTGGACGGTATCAGCTATCACTCGGAAAAACGGCATATATTCCTGCTTACACTATTCACAAAGGCCATGCCGAGGAGCCGCGCCTGTTCAGCGATGAGCAGCTCGCGGAGTTCTTTGAAATAGTCGATACCGAAATCGTTCCCACAAATACATTCCCGCATAAGGATATCGTTTTGCCGGTTCTGTTCCGGCTAATCTACTGTTGCGGCCTTCGCCCCTCTGAGGCTTGCAATCTAAAGGTAGATGATGTTGACCTCGCGCTGGGGACATTGGCAATCTACCGAAGCAAGGGTTTCAAAGACCGGCAGCTTTTTATGAGCGATGACGTTTGGGATTTGTGCCGCCGCTTCCATGACTATTACAGCAGCGTAATTCCGGGGAGAGCATATTTTTTTCAGCCAAGCCCAACGAGGGATTACTTCACAAGCGGCAACATCGGTAAACATTTTGATGTTTTGCTTGCAAAAACATCCTTTGGCAATTCCCCCGGCAAAAAGTTTACCGCACATGGCCTCAGACACCTTTTCGCGGTTCAGAACATCAAGAAATGTGCGGAGCAGGGAGAAGATTTTGCGAACTGGATTCAATATCTGAGCAAATACATGGGTCACAAGACTATCCAGTTCACAATGTATTACCTCCACATCACGTCGCAACTATTTCCGGTATACAGCGAAAAACTCAGGCTGCTGGAGGAAAGGATAGGCGTCGTGTATGTCGAGGAATAACCGTAAGATCATGTTTTTCACATACGTTAAGGATTTCTTCAACGATATGCGGGTTGAACTCAAAAGCGAACGTACCGTTGAGAGCTATCGGGAATCGTTAAACTCCTTTAGAAAATACCTTTCCGAACAGCATTCAAAAAGCGTGGATTCGATTACTATGGATTTTGTAAACGATAGGATAATCCGCGAGTATATTGCTTGGATTTCCGAACACAACAGTGTTGGCACGAGAAATGTCCGGCTTGCCGCTCTAAAGGCATATGTGAAATACGCGGCGTCAAAAAACATTGACGTGGTTCCGTTGCAAATCGACATCGCTTCTTTGAAGCACAAGAAAATTCATCCCAAACGGAACAACTGGCTTGATAAAGAACAAATCCTGCTGATACTCGACCAACCCAAGCCTACCAAAATCGGCGTAAGGGACAGATTTATCATGTTGTTTCTGTTCTCGACCGGCGCAAGACTCAACGAAATGATCGCCGTTAAGGTTAAAGATGTTATCACCGACGGCAAATATCCATACGTCCGAATAACCGGAAAAGGCGATAAACCGAGAATTGTTCCCGTACCCGATTTGGCGTTTTTGGAAAACTTCAAATATTACTGTAAACTTTATCACACTGGCAACAACCCCGAAGCCTATTTGTTCCATACTACTATCCGTGGCAGGCAGGATAAAATGTCAGAGGATAACGTGCAGCGTATCTTGAAAAAGTATGGCAACGCCGCCCGTAGCATCAACAACTCGCTGCCATCTGTTCATCCGCATCTATTCAGGCACTCATATGGAGCGCAGTTATATCGCTTGGGACTTTCTTTGCCGGAAATCGCAAAACTTCTCGGCCATGTGGAACTATCCACAACAGAGATTTACGCCGAAACTGACATTGATATGGCGGCTGAAGCATTGAATAAAATGATAGGCCATCAGCCCGCCAGAAAATGGGACAGTCTTTCCGAGGATGACAAACTAAAAATGTTAGGATTAAAGTAACTCAGAATTAGACCGACACTTTTCACTTGAAACAAGGGAGCGAGCCTTGGTTTTATCGAATTGTCGGTCTTATTCTTTACGCGGCATTAAGTACGCTTTTTGCGACGCTCCCGGTCTTAAACAGGGTAAAGCACAGCAGCACCGTGTAGCCGATACACTTCCAAATTGCGCCGATGGGGTCGCCGCTTATGGCGATACTTTGCACAAGTACGGCGTAAATCCCCACGCATACAAGCATTAACAAGCCCTGCAAGCCCACGGCGCATAAAGACTTGAAGTAGTTTTGCCCCATGCTCCCAAACTCGCGGTTTGATAAAGTTGCGAACGGGATAGGGGCCAAGCTGGTGAGCAAAAAAATCTCTACCATGCGTCCGTACACGATAATGAAAATCACGATATTCAGCGCGGTCATGGTAAAGCCGATGATAAGGGATTGCAGCCACAGGCCAAGCAGGGGGCCAATGTCCATTGCCATTAGCTCGGCCTCAAAATTTGTCAGCATGTTTGGCGTAATCGCCGTACTGCCGCTAATCAGGCCCCCGGCGCTGTTTACCACACTTTGCGCCACATCGAATACCGCCATTACCGCGTTAAAGGTGTTTGACAGTATCATCACGGCTACAAAGGTTCTGAAAATCCACTTGAAAAATATCCAAGTGTCCAAGTCATGCAGGTTGTTCTTTTCCACGATAAGCTGTATTAGCTCGTAGGTTGCGACAAAGGTTAGGATAAGCCCGGCAATCGGTAAAACAACCGTTTCGGAAAGATTCCGTATAAGTGAGAATACCCCGGCGTTCCATGCCGCCGGGGATGTTCCCACCTGTGTAGCTATCTCTCCGACCTGATTGTTTACGTTGTCAAAAAGCCCGCCCAAGTTACCCATGATACCGTCAACAAGCAAGCCTTTCAGCCAATCGGTTATCCAGTCGGTGAGAAAATCCATAAGCCTTTACCTTAAAACAAGCCGGACAGGAGCGGCACAAGGGTCGTGCCAAGCAAAATCACACCGCCCCCGGCCATCAACTGAGTAATACCCAACTAAATGTGGCAGGCGGCGGCGTTCGTCGTCTTTGCCCATAAACACGCTGTTTTACGGGCTTTATTCGATTTTCAGCATTTTGAGGTTCATGCCTAAGTAATTGTAAA
>Ga0153940_1000748_pt1 | contig 15621 bp, 11 predicted proteins | sample TSNJ024MetaG_FD_104736 | JGI IMG/M metagenome (GOLD analysis project Ga0153940, IMG submission 104736) | Attine ant fungus gardens microbial communities from New Jersey, USA - TSNJ024 MetaG | ecosystem: Host-associated > Fungi > Mycelium > Unclassified | place: USA: New Jersey, Brendan T. Byrne...
GAAGTGAAGAACGTAAAGTGAAGAACGAATTGAAAATCGGCGGAGCCAAAAGCGAAGAACGAAAAATTATACGAGATACAAGTTGTTAACTGCTAACTGTTGACTGTTAACTGAAAAGTTACCTTTTTTATAAGTTACGGGTTGGCTGGCGCCCTGTTTTGTTTCACGCAAAGACGCAGAGACGCAAAGGTTTTACATCTTAAGAGTCATTGACTGATAACTGATAACTGAAAATACTGTTACCTTTGTTACCTTTTTGGGAATAGTTACAAGTAGACAAGACACGAGATACAAGTTGTTAACTGCTGACTGTTTACTGTTAACTGAAAAGTTACCTTTTTTATAAGTTACGGGTTGGCTGGCGCCCTGTTTTGTTTCACGCAAAGACGCAGAGACGCAAAGTTTTTATATCTTACGAGTTGTTGACTGATAACTGTTAACTGATATTTCTGTCACCTTTGTTACTTTTTAACAATACATAATTAATAAGCATAAAATAAAGCCTATCTTTAAAGGATAAAATTTGAGATTATGAAGCGGACACTGTTTATATTCACCTTATCTTTCATCATATCTTTTCCTGCACTGGCCTGTACTACTGCCATTATTTCAGGTAAATTCACGGCCGATGGCCGTCCGTTGCTCTACAAGCACAGGGATACAGGCAGCCTGCAAAATAAACTGATGTACTTCTCCGATGGTAAATACAGTTATGCAGGCATTGTAAACAGTTCGGATAAGGCAGGCAAAGAAGTATGGGGAGGCTATAACTCCACCGGATTCGCCATAATGAATTCGGCTTCTTACAACCTCAACTCCGATGAAGCCGGGAAAGACGAGCTCGAAGGTGTGGTTATGAAACTGGCATTGCAACGCTGTGCTACTTTGGCCGACTTTGAACGCCTGCTCGATTCATTGCCGAAGCCGATGTATGTAAGCGCCAACTTCGGAGTGATAGACGCGCAGGGTGGCGCAGCCTATTATGAAACAGGAGATTATACATATAAAAAGTTCGATGCCAACGATACCAATACCGCCCCTCTGGGGTATATTGTCCGCACAAACTATTCTTTTTCCGGCGATAGGGAACGCGATAAGGGCATAAGCCGCTATCAGGCTGCCGAACCGCTGTTTTATCAGGCATCGTTATCAAATTCTCTCTCATACAGATTTTTATTGCAAGATGTATCCCGCCATCTTACACACGGATTGACAGGGGTAAATCTATATGACCTGATACCGGAGAATACCGCCAAACGGATGTTCGTACCCTTCAGGGATTTCATCCCCCGCTATAGTACATCATCTGTCATAGTTGTACAGGGTGTAAAGGAAAAAGAATCCCCCTCCCTAACCACTATGTGGACGATACTGGGTTCACCGCTTACAACTGTTGCAATACCAGTATGGCTGAATGAAGAGAACATCTGTCCTTCCATACTTCTGGCTGACGAAACAGGCAATGCAAAACTTTGCGACTGGTCGCTCCAACTGAAAAAACAGCTTTTTCCCATCACGTGCGGAGAGGGTACAGACTATATAAATCTTACAGCACTAATTTCTCCAAATGGAAATGGTATTATGCAAAAGATTCAATCTCATGAAAACAAAATACTAAATAATGCTGACACACTACTTGATAAATGGAGAACCAATGGATATGATTCAAAAGATTTGAAAGATTTCTGCCATCAAACAGATTTATATATTACAGACCTGTACTTTATGACATTCGCTATCCGTAAATAAAAGAAAGATAATAATAAACCTTTAACTACCTAAATTACTATGCTGTACGACATTGCCATTATCGGTGGAGGCCCTGCCGGATATACTGCCGCTGAAAGAGCTGCTGCAAACGGTTTAAAAACTATTTTATTTGAGAAAAATGCATTAGGCGGTGTTTGCCTGAACGAAGGATGTATCCCGACCAAGACACTGCTATATTCTGCTAAGACATTAGACAGTATAAAAAATTCGGCAAAGTATGGTGTGTCAGTCGAAGGGCAGCCGGACTTTGATTTAAGTAAAATAATCGCCCGCAAACAAAAGACCGTTCGTAAACTGGTAGCAGGTATTAAACAGAAAATGGCTGCTCACGAAGTGGAAATTATCGGTGCGGAAGTGCATCTTATCGGAGAAGATTACAGCCGGAACATACTACTAGGCAATGATGACGAAACATACACAGCAAAATATGTCCTGCTCTGCACAGGCTCCGGGACAATAGTGCCCCCCATCAAGGGATTGGATACCAGTGGTTACTGGACATCGAAAGAAGCGCTGGACAACAAAGATGTGCCCCAATCGCTGGCAATCATAGGCGGAGGAGTTATCGGTGTGGAATTTGCCTCATTCTTTAACAGCCTCGGTGTAAAAGTCAGCGTCATAGAAATGCTGCCCGAAATACTCGGCGCTATGGATAAGGAATTGTCCGCCATGCTCCGTACCGAGTACTCAAAAAGAGGCATTGATTTCTACCTCGGTACAAAAGTCGTGGAAATAAGAGGCGGTGAGGTAATTATTGAAAAAGACGGGGAGCAATCATCTGTCGAAGCAGCACAAATACTGTTAAGCACAGGCAGGCGTCCGGTTACAGCAAACCTGAACATTGACAAGCTAAATATCGAGATGTACCGCAACGGAATAAAAGTGGACGAATTTATGAAGACATCGCATCCCCGCATATATGCCTGCGGAGATATTACAGGTCATTCACTACTTGCCCATACTGCTGTGCGTGAAGGGGAAGTGGCCGTAAACCATATTCTCGGCAAAGCGGACAGAATGAGTTACAAAGCGATTCCCGGAGTAGTATATACCAATCCCGAAATAGCCGGAGCAGGACAAACCGAAGAAGAACTTACTGTAAAAGGTATAAAACATACTGTGCTGAAATTACCGATGGCATACTCAGGACGATTTGTGGCAGAGAACGAGTTGGTTAATGGAATGTGCAAATTAATAATCGGTGAAAACGAAAAGATCATAGGTTGCCATATGCTGGGTAATCCGGCTTCGGAACTGATTGTTATCGCAGGCATAGCCATAGAGAAAGAATTTACAGTTGAAGAGTTTCGTAAAATTGTATTCCCTCATCCTACCGTGGGAGAAATTATTCACGAAACCTTATTTATATAAAATTGAGGACCAACACTTTGATTCCAGATATAAAACTCTGCTAAAAAAGTAAACCATTTGTTCGGAGGTTTTGTTATATTCTAAAAACAGGAAAGATTATGAAAGCAATTGTATTTCTATTATCATCAATTATGCTAACCTTTGCAGGATGCAAAACCCAGCAGGACCCGCTCAAAGCTGCGGCCGAAGAAGCGGAACAGAGAATGTGGTATGAAAAGGCAGTGCAGGCGCTCAACGACAGGGAATTCGTATTGGAAGCCGAGCGTATCGATTTTAAATACGGACGCTTTGTTTATGTAACAGCCAATACGAATTTTATCTCCATGCACGGAGATAAGGCAACGATCCAGATGGCATTCAATTCCCCTTATGCCGGCCCTAACGGAATAGGCGGTATAACAGTGGACGGTAGAGCGTCGAACATAAAAATGCAAACAGACAAGAAAGGAAATGTAACCTTTAGCATGACAGTACAGGGAGTAGCCGTATCGGCGACTGTTACGTTACAGCTGACTAATGGTACTAACCAATGTAATGCAACCGTAAATCCTAATTTCAACAGCAATACAATAAACTTCAGGGGAGAATTGTATCAGGAAGCCGATTCGAATGTATATAAGGGAAGATCTTTATAGGGATATATAATAAGTCCTAGCTTTGTCGCGGATCAACACCCCACATGAGTTTGTTACGCAATGTGTTATAAAACGTATTCTCTTTGCGCTTTATAACCCTCAGAGTAAAATCGGCTTTCTTTATTATCAGTTTGGTTCCCGTGGTAAATATATTGGAACGTCCATCCAGTGAGATAAGGAAATTTTGGTTACGGCTTTCAACCTCCAGCGTAAGTACACAATCGTCTGTCACCACCAATGGCCTGTTACTAAGACTGTGAGGAGCAACGGCAGCTATCACAATATTAGCTGCTGTCGGAGTCATTACCGGACCACCTACACTCAATGAATAAGCTGTAGAACCGGTCGGTGTCGCGACAATCAACCCATCCGCTTCGTATGATGTCAGGTATTCATCGTTAATATGGGCGTGCACAGTAATCATGGATGCCGTATCCTGCTTCAATATCGCGATTTCATTCAATGCATAGTTGAAGCCAAGATAATCCCTGTGTTCGGTAGACAATTGCAACTGGCTGCGATGCTCTATCCGGTAATTCCCGGAGAAGACGTCGGCAAATGTAGCTTCGAGATCTTTTTCTCCCACATCGGCAAGGAATCCCAGCCGTCCAGCATTAATACCTAATATCGGAATATTTTTCTTTCCAATAATAGAGGCTGTACGGAGAAATGTGCCGTCACCACCGATACTGATTACCAGATCGGCACCGAACTCATCATTTGCGATGGTACCTGCAATATCGTATTGTAGATAGAGTACGTCTTTAAGATAATTGTAAAATTTCTCCTGAAGATATATTTCAGTCTTATTGTCCAATAGAATTTTGAACAGTTTTTCTATCTGCTCTTTCTTTTGATGCTTGCTTCCGAATATGGCAATCTTCATTATCTTATAATTTTGAGGTCAAAGACCTATTTATTACTTTTATATCTGCAACAGCAGTAGCCGATTATGATTAAACAAGGTTGCATTAAATACTTTCTTTGGCTTACTTCTATGCCAAACAAATAAACAGTCAAGCTGTTAATAAAATGGAACTGATACGCACTATTTCACCAATTCGTATTACATTTGTATGATATATCATTGTGCAAAGTTGCTAAAAAGTTTTAACTTAATAATGATAGATTTTAGTATTTGATGTTTGAGAGATCGTATTTTAAGTAAAAGGAAGTATTTAATGATATAATCTAAAATTATAACTTACTATCATTGTTTTACTTAATAAATAATAAACAGGTCTGTGACCTTAATAGTTTTTATGACCAAGCTTAGTGTAAATATAAATAAAATAGCGACTTTACGTAATGCGCGTGGGGGAAATATTCCTGATGTAGTGAAAGTAGCCCTCGATTGTGAAATATTCGGAGCACAAGGAATTACCGTACACCCTCGTCCCGATGAAAGACACATCCGATTTAAAGATGTGTATGACCTGAAAGCCAAAATCAAAACCGAGTTGAACATAGAAGGCTATCCCTCTCAAAAGTTCGTAGACCTGATTACAACGATCAGACCCACACAAGTAACACTTGTTCCCGACAAACCAAATGCCATAACATCGAATGCAGGATGGGATACCATAGAAAATCAGCAATTACTGTCCGAGTTGATTGATGAATTCAAGGCTGTTGGTGTACGGACTTCCATTTTCACTGGAACGGATCTGAAGATCATAGAATTTGCTGCTAAAACAGGTACAGACCGTATAGAGTTATACACAGAGCCATATGCAAGTGACTATAGTAAAGATAAAGAGGCTGCAATTGCCCCTTTTATAGAAGCTGCTAAATATGCAAAAAAATTAGGCCTTGGTGTAAATGCCGGACACGATCTGAGCCTGGAAAACCTGCATTTTCTATATAAGAACATACCCTGGCTCGACGAAGTATCTATAGGGCATGCGCTTATCAGTGATGCTCTATATCTGGGATTGGAAAAAACTATAAAGTCTTATAAAAACTGTTTAAAAGAAACTCCCGAATTATTGGATTAAGATATGGAGGCACAAAAAGATAAAATGATAAGTATAATAGGAACGGCAGGTTTTCATCTGTTGATCATCCTGTTCCTGTTGTTTTACTATTTGAAACCATCGCCGGTCATACGTCATTCCGACGAATTGGGTGGAGTGCCCGTTATGTTTGGTAATGTAGCCAACGCAGGCGGTGATGATGAACCTTTTGGCAGAGGAAATGGGAATCAGGGTGCAGCAGAAGCAACCTCTCCGAATGTAGTGGAAGATCCTATTCCGATGGTAGAGAATACCACTGTCAAAACAAAACCGGCTGTAACCAATACGGAAAAAACAGCCGTCACTCAGGACTTTGAAGAAACGGTAGCTATAAAAGAGGCCAAACGGAAAGCCGAAGAGAAAAAACAACAAGAGGCGGCCGAACAACATAAAAAAGCCGAAGCCGAACGTGTCGCCCAACAAGAAGCAGCTAAAAAAGGCCAGATAAACAACCAAATGGCAGGTCTGTTCGGAAATGGAACAGGCAGTGGCAGCCGTGGTGAAGGAACGGGTGAAGGCACACAAGGCGTACCGACAGGGAATGCCAGCTATGGTAAAACATCCGGTGTAGGAGGCTGGGGCTCTTTCGATCTCGGAGGACGCAGTCTTGGTAGCGGTGGTCTTGTTAAACCCAACTATTCGGTTGACGACTACGGTACAGTAGTTGTCGATATACTTGTTAATGCTAAAGGTGATGTCGTAGAAGCGACAATAGGGAAAGGAACCAATACCCCGAATACCAATCTGCGCAATGAAGCATTAAGAGCGGCGAAGAGAACGAAGTTCAACGCGGTATCTTCCGTCATTAATCAAAAAGGAACAATCACATATAAGTTTAATCTAAATTAAATTGGTATGAAGACTATATTTATATTTCTCACAACCGGATTTGAAGATATTGAAGCGATTGCTACAATCGATATCCTGCGCCGGGCTGAATTGAATGTGAAATCGGTATCTCTGACCGACAGTAAACAGGTGATGAGTAGTCATCAGATATTGGTTACAGCCGACTTAATGTTCGATCAGGTAGATTTTTCCGAAGCAGAGCTGCTGATATTACCGGGTGGAACAACCAGGTTTAATGAGCATGAGAATATGAAAAAAGAGCTGTTGGCTTTTGCCAATAAGGGCGAAAAGGTAGCTGCAATATGCGCTTCGCCGATGGTATTAGGCGGCTTGGGATTACTGGATGGCAAAAAAGCAACCTGTTATCCCGGCTTCGAACAATACCTGAAAGGTGCTACCCTGCAAACAGATAAATCTGTTGTCGTAGACGGAAATCACAACAGGCCGCGGTCCCGGACTTACAATTGACTTTGCACTGAATCTGGTAGAACAACTAGCCGGTAAGGAAAAGCGTGATACCGTAGCTGCCGGATTATTAGTAAAATAAAACAGGAAATGATGGGATGTCTGTTCCATCATTTTCATTATCTCAAATATAACTCAAACTTAGAAAATGGAATTTTTACATGAAGTATGGAACTTCTTCCTCAATCTGCTAAGAGACACCGGCGGCACGCTTGATATGCTGGTAACCGACTATGGAGTATGGGTTTATGCCATATTGTTTTTGATTATTTTTTGTGAAACAGGATTGGTTGTAACTCCTTTTCTTCCGGGTGATTCTTTATTATTTCTGGCAGGAGCGATAGCTGTACGACCCGATAATCCTCTCCATATCTATTTTCTCATTGCCATACTTATAGTTGCTGCAATCATCGGCGATGCAGTTAATTATACCATAGGACGTTTCTTCGGGCAAAAACTTTTCAGCAACCCGAAATCCAAAATATTCAAACAGGAGTATTTGGAAAAAACAAACCAGTTTTACGCAAAGCATGGAGGTAAAACCATTATACTAGCCCGTTTCGTACCGATAGTGCGCACATTTGCGCCTTTTGTTGCAGGTATGGGCAGAATGAGTTATAAACATTTCTTCTCCTACAATGTTATAGGAGGTATAGCATGGGTTGTTATTTTCTGCACCCTGGGTGCCCTCATCGGACGTTTAGAATGGGTTGAAAAGAATCTCGACAAAGTAGTTATTCTTATTGTGATAGTATCCATTCTACCGGCAATATACGAGGTCATAAAAGCTAAGTTAGGAGCAAGAAAGGCTGCAAAAGCCAAAGGATAAAGATATATATACATCTTAAACTATTACCACTGACACTGACAGGAGCCTGAGTGCTCCTATCGTGATAGTGGTTTTTTATTTAATAAAACCATAAACTAGCATTGTATGAACAATATAGCAAACATACCAGACACAGGGACAAAAAAGAGGCTGGTCATCATCGGCGGTGGATTTGCAGGTCTGGAACTAGCCAAAAAGATAGACAAAAAACAGTATCAGGTCATATTGATCGATAAGAATAATTACTATCAGTTCCAACCTCTGTTTTATCAGGTAGCCACCGGAGGACTGGAACCCAGTTCTATCTCCTACCCTCACCGTAAGAATTTCCAGAAGAATAAGAACTTCCACTTCCGTATGTGTGAAGCTCAGAATGTTGACCCGGAAAACAAAGTAGTACAAACAAATATAGGTGATATTACATACGACTATCTGGTTATATCGACAGGCTGCGATACCAATTACTTCGGAAATGACAGTCTCAGAGAAAGCACTTTTGCCCTGAAATCGGTTTCAGAATCCTTGCTACTCAGAAACAGAATATTGCTTAGTTTCGAAGAGGCCCTTAGTACCGATAACGATGAAGAACTGAAAGAGATCCTGTCATTTACCATTGTCGGAGGAGGCGCTACCGGCGTGGAACTGGCTGGGGCATTGGCTGACATGAAGAAATCCATCCTGCCTAAGGATTATCCCGAAATAGATTTCACAAAGATGGAAATTCATCTTGTAGACGCCTCCCCCCGATTACTCTTTGCTATGTCGGAGCAGGCATCAGAAAAAGCTGCCGACACTCTGAAAAACCGGGGTGTAATCATCCATCAGGATATATCTGTAAAATCATATGACAGGCCATTTGTAGAACTCAGTGACGGGACTAATATCCGCACACGCAATGTACTCTGGGTTGCAGGAGTAAAACCAAATAGCCTGAAAGGGCTGGCCGAAACAGCATATAATCGCGGCCGGCTTGCCGTTAACGAATACAATCAGGTACAAGGCTATGATAATATATTTGCTATAGGTGACACATCCCTTCTTATATCGGAAAAAAGCCCCAAAGGACATCCGCAGGTAGCACAGGTGGCGTTGCAGATGGCAAAACGCCTCGCGAAAAACCTCAACAGTACAACTGACAGCAATAATTGGGAAAAATTCACTTATATAGATAAAGGCTCATTGGCTACCATCGGTCGCAATGCAGCCGTTGCGGATTTAGGCAAATTCCGGTTTGGAGGATGGTTTGCCTGGTGGCTCTGGCTGTGGGTACATATACTGTCAATTGTAGGTATGAGAAATAAAGTATCTGTTTTCATAGACTGGATATGGAGTTACCTCAACTACGATGTGTCTTTACGCCTGTTTATCAAACCGAAATTCAATAAGATGTATAAAGAAGAACTGTAAACAGTTCTTCTTATATGAATCTTATATTTATCATATTTATTCTAAAATGTAACAAAAGTAACAGATCCGACTAAAGAGTAAAGAATTCTTTAGTCGGATCTGTTCTCTAAAACTTGACAAAGTTGACACATTTTTCAGTTTTTCAATTACTGATTTTATATTTTGTCTCTGCTACTTTTCTTTCTGCCCGGATAATTTTATCAAACATATCAAAGAACACTAAGCCATAACTTCTCCATATAGATAAAGTTTCTTTAAAATATACATATTATATTACCATATCCCGGCTATTCGATTTCCTTATATTATTTATATATTTGCATATAAGAAGATTTCTATTATTGATTTCAAAATACAGAGTTCTATTTTTTATATAAACACTATACGACAATGATACTTTTGGCTGAAAGCGGATCCACTAAAACCGAATGGTGTTTAGTTAGCAAAACAACTGTTTCCGAACACTCCTTCACTGACGGGATAAACCCATATTTCGAATCGAGAAAAGAAATCAGCCATACTATCAGATTACAGTTACCCGAAATATTTTTCAAAACAAAAATCCAATCCATATACTTCTATGGAGCCGGATGCTCATCTGTTGAGAAAAAAAGTGTAGTGAAGGCATCACTCGAGTCCCAGTTCCGTACCCCCGCATTTGTAGAAAGTGACCTGTTAGGTGCCGCACGTTCACTGTTCAATAACCAGGCAGGAATAGCTTGCATTTTAGGAACGGGTTCAAACTCCTGTTTCTATGATGGGGAAGAAATTACTAAAAACGTCCGTCCTCTGGGTTTCATACTCGGTGATGAAGGCAGCGGGGCTTTTCTTGGAAAAGCATTTCTTTCAGATTGCCTGAAAGGATTGGCTCCGGATGAATTAGTTACCCCCTTCTACAAAAAATACGGGATCGACCCGGAACAGATTCTGGATTATGTCTATAGTAAACCTTTCCCAAACAGGCTTTTGGCTGTCCTCTCCTTCTACCTTTCCGAAAATCTCGGACATCCTTATGTCTACGATTTAGTTTATAACAGTTTCAGGGCGTTCTTCGAAAGAAATGTCTTGCAGTATGATTGCCAGAATTACCCGGTACGTTTCTGCGGATCTGTTGCAAAAAAATATTCAAGTATGCTGAAGCAGGTCTCGACCGATCTGGGTATAGTTATTGACAGCATCACAGAAAATCCTGTTGAAGGATTAATTCAATATCATCGAAGTAATCTAAAATTCTAATTTATGTATATGACAATTAATAAAAGTTAAAACAGAATACCTTTTCTATTTTTCTCCTATTTATTCAAATATATTAATTTATATTTGTTAGCATAATATTATTTAGTAGTGCTAAGATAAAAATTAAGAAAGTACTAGTTCTGAATTACTTCATAAACAAAATATAGACCGTTGAAGTAAAAACACTCTCTATTTCAGTATGTGAATTTATATTAATTTAAGTATCTAAACATTAATAATTCTCCTCTGCGGATACACCGCAACAACATATTAGATCGGCATCACGAACCTTGTTTTATTGGCTATTATGCTATAAAAAACACTATTTAGATCACTATAATCCAGCAAATCTCTTTCAATTATTACTTAAATTAAACCTATGTTACTATGACCGCATTAAAACAAGCAAAAAAAAGTTTTAGAAAAAAACTTTTATGTATCCTCTTTGCAGGATTAATACTATCCACCGCGGGGAGTATGAATGTGCAAGCAAGCCCCAGCAAGTCAAATGAGCCCTCAGACTTACTGCAAGCAGTGAGGACTGTAAAAGGAACAGTGAAAGACCGTACCGGAAACCCTTTAATAGGAGTAAGTGTTACTATCAAAGGTACAACCACTGGCACAATAACAGATATCGATGGAAAATATTCGATCAATGCAGCAGCTAACCAAACTATCAATTTCTCTTATATAGGATTTAAACCTATATCTATGCTTGCCAATCAAACCGAAATCGACGTGATTATGGAAGAGGATTCTCAAATAATGAACGAGATTGTCGTTGTAGGATATGGAGTTCAGAAAAAAGAAAACCTGACCGGAGCTGTAGCCTCTGTCGATTTAGGCAAAACTGTCGAAAGTCGCCCGATAGCTGATATAGGCCGGGCACTGCAAGGAGCCGTACCAGGCCTGACTGTATCTACAAAATCGGGAGAAATCGGAGCCGCTCCCACAATTAAAATAAGAGGAGGCGTAGGTTCTCCCAACGGAAGTGCTAATCCTCTGATTCTGGTAGACAATGTGGAAATTTCAGACATAACTCTTATAAACCCTGACGATATCGAATCCATCTCAGTATTGAAAGATGCCGCATCATCATCTATATATGGAGCCAGAGCCGCCTTTGGAGTTATACTAATCACTACAAAGGCGAAACAGCAAAACGAAAAACTATCAATAAGCTACTCTAACAACTTTGCATGGAGAACTCCCACAAAGAAACCAGAACAATTACCGGGTTGGCAACAAGCCGAAATCAATCTGGCCGGCATGAAAGTAGCCCCTTCTCCTGCCAACTCATACAATGTAGTTGCCAATATGATAGTAGACCAAAAAACAGTAGACGGAATGAAAGCCTGGGCGGAACAATACGGCGATGGCAAAGGACTGGGAATGGAGATGGTCTACGGCCGCGATTTTGAGATAGATGCTGCCGGTGCACATTATTACAGAACATGGGATTGGTATGATATGTACATTAAAGACTGGATGCCCCAACAATCCCATAACCTCTCGATAAGCGGAGGAAACGGAAAAACAAGCTATGGACTAACACTGGGATATATCCATCAGGAAGGGCTCACCAAAGTGAATCCGGATATGTACGACAGATACAATTCCAACATCACACTAAACACCGAGCTTAGCAAATATATGACTGTCAGGGCAAATGCGATGTACACAAAAACCGATTTTGACAAACCGTTTATGTACGCCTCAGACTTATATGACCACATGTACTATTTGTACAGATGGCAACCGATGTACCCATATGGCACATTGGATGGAAAACCGTTCCGAAGCACCTTAACCGAGCTACAACAAGCCCCGATGACCCGGCGCAAGAAAGACTATATGCGCCTGGGTGCAGGATTTACACTAAAACCAATGGATGGACTGACTGTTGACTTCGACTTTGTATACACAACCATCGAATCACGTTATAAGAAATTTGGAGATAAAGTATACGCATATGATATCTTCACCGCTCATAATTCCCTTGAAAAATTAATGAATTCATATGGGAACTATATTTCTTCAAGCTATGACTATGTGTACGAAGAAAGAGGACGCACTCAGACTCTTACAAACAATGTTGTAGCAACCTACTCCAAGAAAATAAAAGACCATGATTTTAAAGTAATCGCCGGATCTAATATCGAACAAAGTCAATACCGGTATATCTGGGCACAGAAGAAAGGTTTATTAAGTGCCTCCAAACCCGAACTCAACCTGGCTGTCGGTGATCCGACTACCAGTTCCGAACATACCCATTGGGCTGTTGCAGGTTTCTTCGGACGAATCAACTATTCTTTCAAAGACCGCTACCTTTTAGAACTAAATGGACGCTATGACGGATCATCAAGATTCCCGAAAGACGACAGGTTCGCATTTTTCCCTTCAGTTTCTGCCGGATACAGAATATCGGAAGAAGATTTTATGAAGAAACTCTACCCGGCACTTTCATCATTAAAAATAAGAGCATCATATGGTACCATCGGTAATCAGGATGTAGGATTGAACCGATTCATATCTACACTCGACGGACAATTGGATAGCTGGGTAATAAATGGCGTAAGACAAACATCTGTAAGTGCACCGACAGTTGTATCCAAGTCCCTGACGTGGGAAAAGGTGAAAACCGTGGATGTAGGCTTCGATTCCAGATTCATAGATGACAAACTAGGCATTACATTCGATTGGTATAATAGAACAACCAGTGATGTCCTTGCCGCCCAGGCTCTTCCTGCTACATTAGGCGCAACAAGTCCATATCAGAATATGGGAGAACTAGAAACCCCGGGCTGGGAATTATCCGCCGATTTTCATCACAAATTTTCCAGTGGCCTGACAATTACATTAGGAGGACAGATCACAGACTATAAGACCAAAGTGAAAAAATGGTCAAACAACTCAACCATACCAACTTACGGAGGAAACGGAAACGGATGGTCTACCGATGTAACAGTCTACAGAGAAGGCATGATCCTGGGAGATATATGGGGATTACAGGTAGACAGATTACTTCAGGAAAGTGATTTTGACTCAGACGGAAATCTTGTGGCAGGCATACCAAATCAGGCAGAAGTATTTCCGGCAAATTATAAATTTGCACCGGGCGATGTATTATATAAGGATTTGGATGGCGACGGATACATCAGAAAAGGTGTAAGAGTAGATGATGCCAAAGATATGTCTGTTATAGGAAATGCAATGCCTCGCTTCGAATACGGATTTAGCATAGGGGCTGATTATAAAGGATTCGATTTCAGCATGTTCTTCCAGGGTGTCGGAAGGCGTAAACTGTGGGCAATGGGCAATCAGGTATTACCTGGCTATACTGCCGGCGAACCTTATTATAAAGGAGCGGAAGATTATTGGAGTCCCGAAAATACAAATGCATTCTACCCTCGTCCAATGAACTATTCTCAGGTAGCCTCCGGCAATTATCAGGTAAATGACAGATACCTGCTCAATATGGCTTACTTACGATGCAAAACCCTGACTGTAGGTTATACACTCCCCAAAACTCTGACAAAGAAAGCTTACATAAACAACCTCAGAGTTTATTTTACGGCAGAAAATTTATTCGAATTTGATAATGTAAAACCGGATATCGATCCCGAGATAGATGTCCGCTATGTAGGAACAGCAGCCGACTCTCGAAATTTCGGTCGCAGTTACCCTTATCAGAGAACCCTTTCTTTCGGATTACAACTTACATTATAATTGATTGCTAAAAATTAGAGATTATGAAAAAATATTTATTATATATAGGATGTTTATTAGCTCTCGCATCTAATTCCGGCTGTGATGACTTCCTCGACAAAGCCCCTCTCGACAAGCTGGTAAATGATTCTTACTGGGTAGACGAAGTAAGCTTAAGAGCCTATTCTCAAGATTTCTATTCAACTTATTTTGTTGGATACGCTCAAGATTACAGGGCCTTTGGCGGTTATTTTTCAGGGGATTCGTACAACGATGATTTTCTTCTCACAAGTGATAATGTGAGTGACACAAACCAACGCTTATTTTTCCCTACCACTAATACAACCGGGATCAATAGTGTTACCACCTTGTGGACAGACCAATACAAGATTGTTCGCAAAGCTAATGTTATGCTTGAAAAAATCCCAGGTATGACCATCTCTGATGAAGCTAAAAATCACTGGACGGCTATTGCGCGTTTCTTTAGAGCAACAGCCTACAGCACTTTGGTTAAGACATACGGAGATGTACCATATATAGAATTAGCTGTTGTAGATGCCAAGGATTATGACATTCTGTATAAAGACCGTGACCCTCAGGTTACAGTTGTAAATAAGATATTGGAGGACTACAACTATGCCCTGCAATACATCAGGGCAAACGACGGAGTACGCCAGGTCAATAAGTCCGTCGTGGGAGCATTCATGTCGCGTAATATGCTTTACCATGCTACATGGCTGAAATATCATGGTACAACCGTTGGCCCGACATCTCAGCCGGTAAGCAATACCGAGCTTTCAAAATTCTTTAAAGGAGCCATTGACGGAGCAGAGAGCGTTATAGAATCGCACAATTATTCGATAGGCAATACATACAATGCATTATTTACAAGTGAAAGCCTGGCTGATAACCCTGAAATAATATTCTACAGGGAATACACCACAGGTATAGCCTGTAATGCACTAATGGCCTATAATGCTAAAGAAGACCAGAAATTAGGTGGAGCAACCATCGATGCTATCGACAGTTATCTATGTCTTGACGGCCTTCCGATAGGACAATCACCTTCCTATCAGGGACAATCAGATCCTAGTATCAAAAACTCTTTCAAAGACCGTGATCCAAGGATATATGATACATTCGTAGACACACTCCGCATCTTAAATTCCGGCCTGTTCAGCGCCGCCTCTCCGACAGGATTCGCTTCGAAGAAATTCCTTAACGAAGACTGGCTCCTGGGAGGCTCTCCATATGTTACAGGAATCCTCAGCCCGGCAGATGCACCTATAATACGCTACGCCGAAGTACTTCTCAATTATGTCGAAGCCCGGTACGA
>Ga0153940_1000755_pt1 | contig 15531 bp, 14 predicted proteins | sample TSNJ024MetaG_FD_104736 | JGI IMG/M metagenome (GOLD analysis project Ga0153940, IMG submission 104736) | Attine ant fungus gardens microbial communities from New Jersey, USA - TSNJ024 MetaG | ecosystem: Host-associated > Fungi > Mycelium > Unclassified | place: USA: New Jersey, Brendan T. Byrne...
CGGAGCTTTCCAACATAGCCTATGACACCGCAAAGGAAAGGTGGGGCACTGACGAGGGTGTTTCGAAAATGTCATCGCAAGACCCCCAGCTTAAATTTGACAAAGCATACCACGATTATGCCACAACGGTAGATGAATATTGGAATGGCCCGGTTTCAGGGCAGGACATGGACAACATCACAGGCGTTTATCCGCTAAAGGAGCAGTTGGCAGAATTGGAGATGGCGGGAGCCACCGACACCTATGACTACGAACGGTATTCCTCGCAGCTCGAAACGGAACTGGCAGCAGGAGAGCCGGAATTTCAGAATGTTGCATTGTGGGAGAGCCTATTCGGTGTCTGGGGCGGTATCATGGCCGTAATTCTGTTATTCTTCCCGATTAGCTTTATCATCGCTCCCGTCTTTACCAGTGAAAATACCACCGGTATGGACAACATCATCCTCAGTTCCAAAAAGGGACAGGGACAGATTGTGGCAGCCAAGGTCGGCGCTGTATCGGTAACGTGTGCCATAACAGCATTCCTGTACTTTGCCGGAACCTTTATCGGAACATTCCTGCCGTTCGGTACACTGGCAGGTGCGGGTACTGCGATACGCTCCGTCAGCAGCCTGACTGCTTCCCAAATCAGCATGAGCATCGGCAGCTTCGCGGTTCTGACAGTGGTGTGGACTATATTTGTGGCAATCGTGTACGGCGCTGTCCTGACCTTGATATCCAGCAAACTGAAAAGCCAGACAGCTACTTTCGGGATTGGTATTGTGATACTGCTGGGCAATGTGATGATCAGTGCGCTCGGCACAACGGTTAACGATGCGTTAAGTATTTTCACCGATTTCGGATTTTTAAACACGGCAAACGCTTCCGCTATATTTGGCGGTCTAACCACCTTTAATGTTTTCGGTTCCGTTGTTCCCTATTATATAATGGCACTTTTTGTACTTCTTGCCGCTGGCGCAATCGCGCTTCTTGGGGTAAGGTTCAGCCAAAAGCATCGCACTGTTGCATAAACACTCCGCGCAAATCAAAATCATGCTGCCCCAATTTACTTTACAGAAAAGTGGGGCAGCATTTACAAGTAAGGTATTCGCGATGTATAATAGCGTTATATAAACTGAGGAGAGGATGAGGGTATATGACAATAAAGAAACGGTTATTCTATTCTAATCTGTTAATGGTGTTTGTTCCCCTACTGGTTATATTCATAGTCATGGGGGTATTTCAAAACAGCATCAAACGCCCTGACCTTCTGCAAACTTCGACCTCAAAAGAGCTAAATGAATCATTTGTTAAATTACAGGATTTTATTACGGATACCGACGGCGATCGTCTATTGGAAGGCTCTGAATACAGGGTATCCTTTTTGAACACGGCAGGCGAGTATGGATTTCATATCCAGGCAACTCAAAACACAGATATACTGTTTAGCAATTTGGATTCAAATGATACAACCATTATCGAAAATTCGGGAATAACTTTAGATCAGCAAGTTCCGGATTTTCCAGTTGTCACTCATTATATTGGCGCAAGTACGTTTACCTGTGCTATACCAACCGGCAATGAGCCCATTTATATAACAGCTCTTTATTCTGAAAGCTCAGCAGGGATTGAGATACTTGAGAAGGATTTAACGCTTTCGGCGTTACAGCCCTTCACAATCATTCTTTTGCTTTCAGTTATTATTATAATTATTGTAAATGTTGTGTTGTCGTCAAGAATGGTTGTGAAAATCATGGTTCCGGTCAACAAGCTGCAAGACAGTGCGGAACGGGTCAAGCAGGGAGACCTGAGCGAAAATATTCATTATTCCGGGAAAGATGAATTTAGTCAGGTTTGCGACAGCTTTAATGAAATCCAGGAGCACCTGCGGGACAACATCAATAAAAATATAATTCACGAACAGAGACAGCGGGAAATGATAGCGGGAATTTCTCACGACCTTAGAACTCCGTTGACATCTATAAAGAGCTATGTGAAGGGGCTTAAAGACGGAGTGGCGCAGACCGAGAAAAAACGGCAGAGTTATCTGGACATCATTTACCTGAAAACGGGTGAAATGGAGTTTTTGATAGAAAACCTGTTTCAATTTGCAAAACTGGAGACCGGGAGCGTTCCGTTTCACTTTCAACGGATATGCCTGAATCAATATCTTACAACCTATCTGGATACACATAACGATGATTATAAAATGCGCGGCGTTTCATTGATATTTCACGACACCCCGCAAAAACTGACATCGAAAGTGGACCAAAACCAAATGAACAAAGTGTTTGAAAATATTATGGAAAACAGCATTAAGTACGCTGCGGATAATCAGGTCACAATTACTGTTACATTACAGGCAAGCAACGAATCGGCAATTATCTGTGTGAAGGATAACGGTTCAGGTGTTCCGGTGGAGTATCTGCCAAAACTTTTTGAGAGTTTTTACAGGGTCGATAATGCCCGGAGTAATTCCACTGGCGGAAGCGGCTTGGGGCTGTCGATAGCAAAATATGTTATTGAAAAACATAATGGCAAAATCTATGCGGAAAATGACAACGGATTGGCGGTTATTATCGAGTTGCCCGTTGAAAAGGAGGAACTATGAGTAAAGTACTGGTAGCGGAAGATGACATAACAATTGCCGAAATCGAAAAGGATTATCTCGAAATCAACGGGTTTTCCGTGGATGTGGTTCATGATGGAGCAGCAGCGCTTAAAGCTGTTCATACAAGCGATTATGATTTGCTTCTGTTAGACGTTATGATGCCGGGTTGTAACGGATTTGAGATTTGCAAGCAGGTTCGTGATACCATCGACATCCCTATTTTAATGGTTACTGCAAAGACGGAATCAATAGACAAAGTCCGCGGACTTGGCTTCGGTGCAGACGACTATATCACAAAGCCCTTTGACCCGGCCGAGCTTGTGGCGAGAGTGAAGTCACATCTTGCGAGATATGAACGCTTAAGAGATAGTAAGCCGAATACAAGAAATGATTCGGGGGAGGAACTTATCATAGGTGACCTTCGTATTCTGACAAAAGGCTGGAAAGTGTATGTGAAAGGAAAAGAATGCAAGTTCGCTAATCGAGAGTTTGAACTTCTTCTGTTTCTTGCAAATAATCCGAACATAGTATTTTCGAAAGAAACTCTGTTTGAGCGGATCTGGGGTTATGACTATATCGGTGACAATGCGACTGTAGCTGTCCATATCAACCGAATACGCGAGAAGATTGAGGATGACCCCGGAAGCCCACGTTATATTGAAACTGTATGGGGTGCTGGATATAGATTTAATGTATGATAAATTCTATGAGCTTAAGGATGCTTCCATCCACCCCTGAAACGGGCAGCAACAGGGGCAGGAATGAAAAATCTATATTGATTAAAGAAGTAACGTCTTGTATAATGATACAAGCAAAGAAATTTTATTTAACGAGGGAAAATATGAAAACATTTATTATCAAGGAATATAATGCGCCGACTCTCGAAGGAGCGACCGTATTCGACTTGTCGCAGACCGAGTTGAAACATTGTTTGGGTTGTTGGTCGTGTTGGTGGACTACACCCGGAAAATGTGTACATAAAGATTTAGATGAGTTCTACCGCGAGTATTTAGCAGCGGATAAGGTTTATATTTACTGCAATGTTTCACAGGGCTTTGTAACATCTAATATGAAGGCGATGATTGATAGAATGATAGTATTTGTGTTGCCTTATATTTCGTGGGATAAAGGTGAATCGTGTCACGAACCCCGTTATGACAAATACCCTTCTTCGGTGAAGGTTATATATAACGGAGAATTTATACCCGGTGAAGAAGAAGCCTTTATTGCTTATTGGAAACGTACTTTGGATATGATGTTTGTGAAAGAAATTAGCGTTAAAAGATACGAGGCTATGAAAGAGGTACAACAATGAAAACATTAATTATAAACGGTTCGCCTAATGGTAGAAAAGGTAATTCTGAAATTTTCTGCCGCAAATTTATCAATGGTATGCAAAGTCAACCTGAAATCCACTATGTTGCGGAAGAAGACCCTGCGGCTCTTGCCGCATATATGGATGATTTTGATCATTGGCTATTTTTCTTTCCGTTATACGTCAACGCAATGCCAGGAATTTTAAAAAGGTTGTTTGAACATCTCAATCCAAGCGAAGAAAAAAAAGTGGGATATGTTATACAGTCAGGCTTTGAAGAAGCTTTCCAATCAGACTGGCTGTGCACCATATTGAAAAACTTTAACCGCCGAATGGGTTATCTTGATTTAGGGATAGTGGTTGCAGGCGGTATGGCAGGAATTCGCTATATGCCGGAACAGATGAATAAAAAAACGTTTGCACGTTTAGAAAAGGCAGGCTCACTTTATGAACAAAACCGTGTGTTTGATGAAGAAGTCATACAACAGTTCGGTCAGCTTTACAGATATAGCGAGAAGCAATTAAAACATAATCGCTTTTTTAGAAAACTCGGATTGACTAATACGTTTTGGAACAGCATGTTGAAGAAAAACAATGCTTATCAGAAAAGATACAACAAGCCGTTTGGCACATAAATATCCAATTGGAAAAATCCTCTTTCCAGAGGGATAATACTGGGTTTTTCCAGTTTGATAAACAGAGACTTGGCACTCGGCTACCAGATAAACGGAATAAGTCGATACTTAACCTTTTTAGTATATTCTACATATCCAGTTAATCCTTCTCTCAATATAGTTTCCTCATTCTTAATCCGTTTAACCAATAAAAATGGATAAATTAGAAAAATGATAAAAGCATACACAGATCCCAAAATAAATGGTATTGACAAAAATAGAAATACAGTCACAAAGTACATTGGATGTCTTACAATTCCATACAATCCTGTATCAACAACTTTTTGATTTTCCTGTACTTCAATTGTTCTTGATAAATAAACATTTTCCCTCATGACTTCTAAATACAATCCATATGAAATCAAAAAGATTATCATCGCTGCTGCGATTACCCAATCAGGCAGTTTGCTCCAACCATATCTGAAATCTAATGCTGCAACTATAAAACCACCTACAAACATTAACAGAGATAAACCAATGACCTGCTTTTGTTCCGTTTCTTCTTCCTTTACATTCAGTCGTTTTGCAAGTAAGTTGGGTGACTTTAGCAAGAGAATGAGTCCTATTATGAACATAGGGATAAAAAGCACCCCCATAAAGAGCCACGCATTCCAATAATATATTGTCCCTGCTGGCAAAAATAATAACATACTAACTATTACTAGCCCCATAAGAAATTTTGTAATAGCTTGAATCAGTAACTTGCTTTGCATGGCTTATCCTCCTTTCAAATTTTAATATACCTATCTACAAGCCAATTATATCATAATATTATTTTATTTGGGCCATTTTCCCGATATTCCCCCGGCAGTATTCCCGGTCGTACCCAGTTGGGGTTAGAGCCCGCCCATCGCGGGCAAACAAAAAGCCGACTGGCTATTATACCAATCGGCTATGAAAAACTATTTTGTACAGGTTACTTTTTCTTTACAGGAATCCAAATTTCGCTATAGTAGTTTTCGTCCCCCGTTCCGTTAGGATAATCCACAGGGTTGTTATACATTTCGATGTTATAACCTGCGGCTATTTCATAATCTCTACAATTTGGCAGCCACTCAGAGAAAATCTTCCGATTCACATCCTGCATTACCTCCGGCATTGCGCCCTTGCAGGGAAAGACCGCCCAGGTGTATTTAGGAATCTCCTTTGTAACAAAACCATCCGGAACTTCTGCGCAAGGATTGTAATTATCAGCAATCAGATATTCAAATTCGTTGCCTTTCATGCTCTCATCAATGTTTACGCCGTACATTCCGCATACATATTTACCGTTTCCTTTTTGAAAATGCTCTGACCAAAACTGTGGTATTTCTTTCGTTGCATCCTCATATTTAAAAACCTTTGATGCCCCCAAGACTGTAAATGAATCTTTTTCTACAATTTTGTAATCCATAATATAACCGCCTTCCAATGAAAATTTGATTTTTAGTGAAGCAAAAGATTTAACCATTGCTCCGTCCTTTCGTGCAGCAGTAGGTGTTATGCCGTGGAAACGGGTGAAAGCTTTTGTAAAGCTATCCGGTGAATCATATCCGTATTTCATTGCTATATCAATAATTCTTCCATCAGTAGCGACAAGCTCACTGCCGGCAAGTGTAAGCCTGCGATGCCTGATGTACTCTCCAACCGTAAAACCGCAAAGCATTGCAAATCCCTTTTGAAAATAAAACGGGGACACGAATGCCTGTTTTGCAATTGATTCTATTGTCAGGTCTTCGGTTATGTTCTCCTCAATATAGCTGATAGCTTTACTGATATCCTCAATCCATCCCACAGTCATCACCTCTTTCTGCATCTACATCTTATTACTTTTCGTGCGGTCATACCCGATTTTTTATGCTATGTTTTGTCTGGACACTTTATTTTTTGAGTATTCTCTTTAAGTAGGCGACATCTGTTGTTAAGTTTATAAAATCAGTACACATATTTTAATTTTCCCCGCTTTCAAATTGAAATTTATCGTATTTAAATAAATCATATCAATACTTATAAAAGTAAATACAAAAAAGGATAATTTTTCACTTGATTTTATCAAATTCACGTTTTGAGATAACAGAGTCAATTATGCCATAAGCTTTGGCTTCTTCTGCGGTCATAAAATTATCTCGGTCTGTATCACGTTCTATTTCCTCAATTGTCCGTCCAGTGTTCTGTGCTAATAGTCGATTTAATCTTTGCTTATTTTTTTGCATATAGTCAGACATTATCTTAATATCACTGGCTGGTCCTTTAATTCCCCCGGATATAGCAGGTTGATGAATCATAATTTCAGAGTTTGGTAAGGCAAATCGTTTTCCATGAGTGCCGGCTGCAAGTAAAAAGGAACCAAAACTTGCGGCGAGTCCAACGCAAATTGTAGATACATCACATTTGATATAATTCATTGTATCAAATATAGCAAAGCCAGCCGTCACGGAACCGCCCGGACTGTTAATATAAAGGCTTATATCTTTGTCGGGGTCTTGACTTTCCAAAAACAATAACTGAGCTGTAATTAAACTGGCTGTGGTGTCGTTTACATCCTCTCCCAAGAAAATGAGTCTGTCAGCCAAGAGTCTGGAGTAAATATCGTAACTTCTTTCTCCTTTGATTGTCTGTTCTACCACATATGGTATTGTGCTCATGCAACTCTGCCCTCACATTTCACAGCAAATTTATAAATCATCATAAAGTTATTGCTTATGGTAAATCTGTTTAATTTAGGGGTGTGAATCCCAATTATTCTATATCTTTGTGGCGTACAGAGATATAGTTGTCTAAAAGCAAGAGTAAATGATTGCTGTGAGTCATAATTTGATTCATAGGCAATTTCAATGATAGGCTTCTTGGTATTGACAAGTTTTTCAGCTGCCACAGTAAGTCTGCGTGTTTGAATATACTTATAAATTGTGAACCCCACACTCTCTGAAAACAATCTGTTCAAATGAAATTTTGAGTAACCTACTTTATCAGCAACTTCGTCTAAACTTAATGTGCCATCAAGATTATCCTCTATATAATCTATAACCTTCATTATTATGTTATTATCTCCCATTATCTCACGCTCCGTTCACGATATAATTATAGCATATTATATCAGATATTATCGGCTTCATCTAAATAGAAATTGCTATCTTTATAAAATCGCATTATTGCGCAAAGGGGAACATTTTCTTTTACTTCTGGGATTTCATTTCTTAATTAAAATAGTTTCTATAATCTTTTGTATGAGAATCTCCAATTTGAGAGATTTTTCCTTTTAGCACATAATGCGTCAGCACATTATAAAAGGTATTAACTGTCTCATTGGTGCTTTCGTTAAGTGTTTGCGGCTCTCCGTCGGGTATAATGCTGATCAGCTTTCCAAGGGGGGCGAATTGCGCAAGATTGTTCTGCATAAGAGAGTGTAGAATTTCAATTATTTTTTTGGTGTTATCATCCGCTGTTGCCTCGCCCGACCTAAATATTTTAAGCTCCATTGTATTTATAAATGCCCCTTCCTGCGCTGTGAGCGGCACATGAGGTACAATATCACGGCAACACTCGTACCGTGTGAGCTGGGCGGGGTATGATTTAACAAATGCCATGTCTCCAACTCTGGGCGAGGCAAAAGTAACTACTTCCGGCTTCGGCGCGTTTGGGATTTCAGTGTCTGCAAGCATTGCCGCCATTAACGACGCCATCGCCCCGCCTTTGCTGTGCCCCGTTATATAAAACTTATCTACGGCTTCTTTTTTTGTGCATACTGTTGCGAATTTAATCATTTGTGAAAAGATTGACTGAACCGACTCAAAAAAGCCTTTATGCACTCTCCCGTAGTTTTTATAATCCGCAAAAGCGCAGGTAAGGTTATTCAGCCACTCATAAACAGTGCCGTTAGTCCCGCGAAAGGCCATCACAAGTGCGTTTTTACCATCTACATTTATAATTCCGGTCAAACCTGCATTGATATTGTTCACCCCGCCAACGGCAGAGCATATATTGCTTTCGAATTTGGCCGCTTCGCGATTATCTTTGTTTTCGGAGCTTGTGCAGTTCATAACTCCGGTTGATTCAATACTCATAGCAAGCATGGAGGCTTTGTATAATTGTTTTGCAAGGCTCATTTTTTATTCCCCTTTTCTGTAATAAGCTGTCATTTCTATATCCGCGCCGCCGCCAACTACCGAATAATTCGTGATGTAACCGGCTAAAGCCAGTGAGGTTTTTTTCTGGATTGCAAATTCTCTGGTCACGCTCTGCGTGCCTTCCAGCACATCCCAGGTGCAGTGCAGCGGCCAATTAACCAGCTCGCCGCCCGCGATCAGAGAAATGCTTACTCCGGTGTTTTTATTTTTATGCCCGGTACACGTTACCGTAACGTGATCCCAACGGTGATCTGCCGGGAGTTCTATGCCTTCAATAAAACTTTTTCCTGTGGGTTCATCACTCCATTTTTTTGTCACCAATTCAAATTCTTCATGGTCACCAGTCAGTTTTACCCACCCGCCTGCGGGCGGGAACATTCCCCATACGGAAAGCACACCACTTACCGCAAGAGAGCACACGTCACAAATTTTGACTTCTTTTTTCCATGTCTGTCCATCCGACAGGGTAAAAGAATCTCCAAAAATCTTTTGCTTTCCGTTTTTCGTGAGAATGATTTGAAAGTTTTGTTTGTATTCTGTGCCCTTTGCTTCAATTGTCACGTTTTCCCATCTTCTGTCACTGGGCAGGGATAAACCTTCAATATGGCTTTTCTTCGGTGTTTCATCGCCCCAATTTTTTTCTACTGTCTTTGTTGCCATAACTCGAACCTCCTATCTGCATATTTTTTAGCGTTTTGCTCATATCGTATCAGTACAGGTGTTCCATCACCATCACGCTGATTTTTCAATACAATACATGTCTCCCTTTTTCCATTTATTTTATCTTATAAAACCCTGGTAGCATACACAATATAGGTGTCTCAAAAGGGCGCTTTTTGGCGTAAATGTCAAGCATTTGAAATATAATACAATTCTTAAGTGAAGTAAGAAAACAGAAAACATAGAAAAAGAAGTCGTAAAATTGAGTACCTAGGCTAGCCATCGCACCAGCGATTTGGTACAATTATAGTAAGAATTTACTGAACCCGGATAAAACTTATTAAAAAAGAAGCGAGAATAACCTTATGAAAATTGCAGTATGTGAGGATAATACGGAAGACCGCGATTTGATACAGCACTATATTACAAGCTATTGTAAGAAGAATCATTTTCTTGTAGACATTGATGCTTATGATGATGGATGTGCTTTGCTTAACGCTTATTCAAAGGAAAACTACCAGGTTCTGTTTCTGGATATCGTTATGGCGGGGATATCCGGCATAGAAGCCGCCCGTAAAATAAGAGAACAAAACGATCAGTGCCTGATCGTCTTTATTACAATCAGTAAAGACTATTCTCTGGATGCATATGGTGTAGATGGACTCACCTATGTACTGAAGCCGCTCGATGAGAAAAAGATGTCTAAGGCTTTGGACAAGTGCCGCCGGGTATTGACTGAAAGCAGCCGCTTTATTACAATCCCTGCAGATGGACAGGGCAGCCTTGATATCCCGGTTTCTCAAATTCACTATATTGAGGTGTATAATAAAAAAGTTATCTTTCATGCCGGAGATCAGAATTTCACAGCATCCAGAATGAATCTCGATAAAATCTGCGAAATGCTTGGCGGAGAACCCTTTATGCGCTGTCACAGAAGCTATATCGTAAATATGAATTATATAGATCAGATCAAAAAAGGGAAGTTTATCATGAAGAATGGTGACTCTGTACTTATTCCACTGAGGGCTTATAAAGAAGTTCAGACAGCTTTTGGCAGGTTCCTTACCAAAAAGATGAAGGAGCAGTTGATATGAAAGTACTAAGTAAACAATTCTCACGCTTTATTATCTTACTTCTTCTATATTTGATATTTTCTGCCTCTGCTGAGGTCTTCGCGGAAGATGACACTGTATCAGAAATTCGGATAGAAGATAATGCTGCCGTTGATGTTGTTTATGATGTGACCGCTCTGGCGGAATGGCTTACTGCTCATCAAGAAAGCGGAGGCCGTGTCATGTTAGGGGCTACTGTCATTATTACTAATAACATTTATATTAACGGCACAGGCAATCTCATCATCGACACCGGAAACTTCAGTCTCATTTTAAAGGGCGGCGAATTTGTCTGCTCTTATTATGAAAACCTCTTAATTACCGGTGAGGGAGTGGATACTCCGGTTCTGGATTATACGACCTGGGAAGTGGGAGACTGAACTTTTGCATCCCGCTCTCTCAATATTTCATTACTGCTTCCGGCAGAGACGGGATGGGAGGTACTGCTCTTCGTATTTCACAAGCAGATTTTTATACCCCCCAGTTGTCGTATTTCCATAAACAGGGGCTCATCAGCTCTTATGGTCAGGGAGCGATCGGCGTATCTATAGCGGTACCTCTAACGGCTTATTGCCTGAATATACAGGTCCGGGGCGATAGCAGCACAGCTGTTTATACGGATCAGGATGTGGAGCTTCGCTATTGCAGACTATCCGCAGAGGGCGATGCATCTGCAGCGTCTTCTGGCCGCGGCAGTGCTTATTTGAATACCTGTGCCATAAGCTCTGCCGTACAGCCGGCGTACGCTGTCACTTACTCTATTGTGGATTTAGTAAGTCAACCGCTTTATTATCCGGTAAAGCAAGGAAGTTATATGGACTATGTAGATTCTAAAAATACATTTTTACTCAGCTCCAGCCTGGACGGTACCACCATTTTAGAATCCTTTTCCCTGCTGTGGGAAAGAGATCCATATGAAATTGATACAAAAGACCTCGGCTTCGTTACTATTCAGGGATATCTGGAGCTGCCATTTCAGGGGCTGGGCATAGAAGGCGATTATCCTTTAGAATTAACCATAGAGGTGCGGGATCCTTCACTGCCTTGTATATATGAAGTGAGTTCTTATAATAATTCATTGGGACAATATACCGCCTTTTTCTTTTGGGATTCCTATGAACCGGCTGATGGAACTGTAACCCTCTGGCGGTCGGATGATAACGGTGAAAGCTGGTATGACTATACCAACTCTGAAAATATAGAATGGTCCGGAGATGTGTTATATTACTATTACGAAGAAATTTCCGATACGGCCCTGTTTAAATTAGAGGAGAAGGATTCCGGATTTTCAAATATTGCTTACATACATACGATAAACGGCATCATCAGCAGCGGCATGGGAGGAGACCGGAACGGTACGGACCGTAACACTCCTGAGAAGACAATTCCTGATGAAATAGATTCAAGTAGAACGGATTCTGATAAAACTGATACAAATGAAATAGGTTCTGTCTGTTCCGTATCAGATCAAACGCCTGCTTCTGTTTCCATTTTCAAATCGGTTCCGGGCATAGCGCAGGTGGGCAGTGCTGATCCCGGACTCACTGATGATACGACTGTACTGGAAACATCCTATGTGGATGATACTGGTAATTCTAACGGCTTGGATAATTCCGTCTCAGCAGAATCAGAAACTGCTGCAGATACTCCTGCGGAAACTTCTTCCGGACAGAATATGCAATCACAGGAAAATAACACCGCCAAGCCTAAGACAGCAAACCGCGGATTCCTCTATGCTGCTATCATCCTTGCAGTAATTGGAGCCATGGCAATGCTAGGGTTATTAGGTCTGCAATTCTATAAGGAACAACGAAAATGATAAAGTTTATGAATGTCAAAAATAAATTAAGTAACGTTAGTGCCTATCCCGCAATTATAAAGCTTTTATTTGCTTTTTTTCTAGCCGTTATTATTTGCTTATGCCTGTATCTCTATGATAATAAATACACTGCGTCCGGCCCGCAGGCTGCAGATGGTGTGCTGTCTCTGACAGAGTCAGATCTGCAAAAGTATCCTGTCCTCATGCTGGTAAATGGGTGGGAGTATTACCCGTCACAATTACTCACACCCGAAGATCTTTCCCAAACAGAGCAGCCTGCATCCGAATCGCCTTCTAAGGATATCGATGATAAAGAAATTATTTTTATCGGCCAATATGGCGGCTTTGAATCCGGTAATTCCAATAACTCTCCTCATGGCAGCGCCACATACCGGTTAACCGTTGAGCTTCCGGGCGAACCTAAAACCTACACCCTGGAGCTGCCGGAGATTTTCTCCTCTTACCGGGCCTATATCAATGGTGAATTGGCTGCGTCCATGGGCAATCCTGACCCTGAGTATTATGTTCCTGAGACGCTCAGTCAAACTGTCAGCTTTACAGCTTCCGGGAGCGTAGAAATATTAATAGCGGTATCGGATTATTCCCATCTGTACAGCGGACTCGTCTACCCTCCGTCATTCGGAGAACCGATGGCCGTAAATAAATTATTAGCCATGCGCTTTCTCTTCCGCTCGATCGTATGTTCCGTGGCTCTGATAATAGGATTGTTGTCTATTTTCATCGGTATCTTAAACCGGCGCCGCCATACGACTCTTTTATACGGGATACTGTGCCTGCTTTTTATCGGTTATATATGTTATCCTATTGTAAAAACATTTATTAGCAGCTATTCGCCTTTTTACGCTCTGGAGAATTTTTCATTCTGTGCCATGCTGGTGGTTGTTATGCTGCTAGGCAGAACTATCTGTCAGGAAAAAAGAAGATGGACCCTGGTGTTTCCGGCTATCGGCGGATTTGCCTGTATCTCTTCACTGATACTGCATCTGTCTCTGTCCGGCGGAAATCTGGCAATGATGTATAGCTATTCCTTTCTGATCAATGGCTGTGAATGGATAACTGCTGTCTCGTTAACCGTAATGACAGTATATGCGGTCCTTCACAGGAATATAGCCGTTCAGTCGCTCCTGATCGGCATCACAGTCTTTGACACTGCTTTAGTCATGGATCGGCTGCTGCCCCTTTATGAGCCGGTTATTACAGGCTGGTTTCCTGAACTGGCCAGTTTTGTTCTGGTCTTATCCATAGGCGTCTTTATCGCCAGAGAAACTGCAAATCAGTATCTTTTGGGTGCCATTCTGGAGGAAAAAAACGCAAACATGGAACGACTTCTGCAAATGCAGCGTACCTATTATCCACTGATTCAGGAAAAGATCTCCGAAGCCAAAATAGCCCGCCACGACCTGAGGCACCATTTAGTCATGCTGTCTGGCTTTCTGGCAGACGAGAGCTATGAAAAGCTAAGAAGATATCTAATAGAGTATCAGAAGGAATCTGAGGCTTTGGAGCAGCTCTCTTACTGTCAGAACGAAGTCGCCGATATTCTGGCTCATTACTATATGCGCCTTTCTAAAGAGCGTCATATAGTAATCGAATTCACGCTGGATATTGTAAGTAGTGCAGGCATCTCCGACAATGACCTTTGCACTTTAATGAGCAATCTTCTGGAAAATGCGGTCGAAGCCTGCTGCCGCATCCCTGAAGAAGAGAGGTTTATTACATTTTCCACTGTCTCGCGGGCCGGAGTGCTTTCACTTTATATGGAAAACAGCTGCGGCTCACGCCAAAACAGATCAATCCGGACCGGTTTTGGCCTGGATTCGGTAAGAATGGTCGCGGACCGTTATAATGGTACTGCAGCCTTTAACTATGATGAAATAAATTCCGTATTTACCAGTGATGTTGTTTTAACAATAGATCAGTAATAAAATTCTTTTCTGGTCATCAAACTTCAAATTGATTAGCAGAAACCGTCCCTGCAATCGCTGTTTGCTACGAGTTCAAATTCTTTCGGAAAATATATAAAGCCGAAAACCTTGATTTTACACAATGTCATTAACTTAAGAATTAGAAAAGATAGAAGTATCATTTTTGCTGCTTCTATCTTTTTTTATTGTTATAATAAAAGAGGGAGTATATATAATTTTTGCATTTCGCGAAATGGGGTGGAGATGTGCGAAAATCAGAACAACGCTTTTATAATGATTTACATTTTATAAGGTCAGAATTCTTTACCAATCAGTGCAGAGCAGGAAAAACGAACCATTTTATTCGCAATCGGAAAATGCCATTACACCATCTTCTGATTTCGATGCTGGTCAGAAAGGGGCGGTTGTATATGGAATTAAAAGAATTAAATAGAGCATTTAAAATTCAAAATGGAATATCGAAACCTGGATATTTGAAACAGCGGATGAAATTAAATCCAGAAGCTTTTAAACTTTTATCCATACACCATGCAGCTTCTTTTTACAGGGATACGAGTGCTATAAAAAGCTGGAAGGGTTACTTGATCTTGGCAGTAGATAGCACCACACTAAACATCCCTTTAACAGAAGAAAATATACATCAATATGGCAACACAGCAAAACACGATCGAAGAGGACGTCCGCAGATCGGTCTCTCTTGTTTGTTTGATGTAAAGAACAGAGTATTGATTGATATGAAAACAGGCCCTTGCAAATTAAATGAACGTGAGGAAGCAATCTTACATATAGAGCAGGTTCCTAAAGTAATAGGGGAAAGAAAAAGCATTTATATATTTGATAGAGGATATCCTTCGGGTGAATTCTTTCTGGATCTTCTGGAGCGTAATAAACCGTTTTTAGTCCGTCTGGGAAGTGTGTCATTTAAGAAAGAACAACAATCCATGGAGTCTGATGATTGTGACGTCAGAATTACGTTTGACAAAACAAGATGCAAAGCCTGCAAAAAAGAATCTTCTGCCCAAAGACTTAAAAAGGCTGGTTTTGTTGAATTAAGGTTTGTCCGCATAGACTTAGAGAATGGGGAGTATGAATATCTTGCAACAAATCTCACGAGAGAAGAATTTAATACTAAGGAGATTGGGGTGTTGTATAGAATGCGCTGGGGAATAATTACGATATCGTAATTATTCCCCTTATGCCGATGTTTTTTTAATTCCGATATTTTTGCTATCTGCCACAAAACAGGATACCATCTTGTGGCAAATATCGGCATTAACTATTTCAGACCACTAAGTTTCTTAAGTATTTC
>Ga0153940_1000756_pt1 | contig 15526 bp, 16 predicted proteins | sample TSNJ024MetaG_FD_104736 | JGI IMG/M metagenome (GOLD analysis project Ga0153940, IMG submission 104736) | Attine ant fungus gardens microbial communities from New Jersey, USA - TSNJ024 MetaG | ecosystem: Host-associated > Fungi > Mycelium > Unclassified | place: USA: New Jersey, Brendan T. Byrne...
GCCTTGTAGAATGCCGCGGCCCGTGATAAAATTCTTTCTGTTGTTCATGCGCGCTCGTAGCTCAGCAGGATAGAGCAACGGCCTCCTAAGCCGTAGGTCTCCGGTTCGACTCCGGACGAGCGCGCCAATGAAGTAGACCGCTTGCGTGACGGCTGTATGTGCCGATAAAATAACAACAACTGTCGGCAAACATTAAGCCCGGCATAATTAACGAAATTGATGTATCTAAATGGGGAGATCCGCTGTGCAAATCGCTCTGACTAAAAAACTGGCGGAAGCAATAGCCATAAAGCCCGCTCCCGTCAATAACACTGCCGAAGCGCTGTTTTCATGGACGGCGAACTGGACGAACACCTTTGACCGTTGCAAAGAGGACATGGTCGTAATGGTGAATAACGCAACTCGTTTCACCGTTTTGATTTACGGTGTGAAGCGTAACCGGTTTAAAGATATTTCAACGAAAATGACCGTCGCTATCCGTAACACGCTGCTCGCGATGAATCTTAATTCCGAAGTCGTGGACGAGTACCTTCGACAAGCCGGCGAGATAGAATTCACTTCCAACCACGACCGCAAACTGACCGCTTGGGTGAACCATAAGGGGTTGGATGCGGCGTTTGTAGCAGGACGCGCCGCGAATGAATCCGAGGGCAGACTTAAATTTGATGATACCCTGGGGTATGTTGTCAGCAGAAGGCCGGTTAACTACAGCAACAACCATGCTGACAGTCATATTCCCGCCGCGGAAATGGTAAAAGCTTTGACGGAACTCACAGGCAAGCCCGCTTATAAGTATCGTGCTTTCGAGGTGCTCGTTACGCTTGATTTAGAGGTGTACAAAGCAATACGGCGACTGATTGTTCCCTCCGATATTGAGTTTGCCAAACTTCACAAGCTGCTGCAGCGAGTATTTGGCTGGAAGGATTGCCATTTGCATGATTTTACGGTGTTTGACGGCAAAAGTCAGAAAATAGTTGCCAAGATTGTTATGGATGAGGAATATTTATCGTATGATGACGAAGCTATTATGGAAACCGGGCGCAAGTTGTCGGACTATTTTCCAAAATACACGCAAATGCTTTACACTTATGATATGGGTGACAAATGGGAACACACTATCGAATTTGTGAGGGTAATTGAAGAACATAATGAGGAGTCTCCATACTTGCTCGAAGCCGTCGGACAGACCCCGCCGGAAGATGTCGGCGGCGTCAGTGGTTTTATAGATTTTCGTGAAATTATGCTCGATCACAATCATCCCAACTATGCCGAAATGAAAGAGTGGTCAGGCTATTGGTCACACGAACTGCGAGAGTGGAATATGAAACCTAAGGTAATACATTGTTGACAGAGACGCCTCATGTCAAGGCGTCTCTGTATTTGTTCACGTGTGTCGGTCTTTCGGCTTTATGGCGGTCTTTCCGTTTGCGGTGAGCGCCGGAGAGAGGTATTTCTCTCCGGAAAGGGATGAACATGTTGGTGGGCGACACAGGGATCGAACCTGTGACTTCTTCCGTGTGAGGGAAGCGCTCTCCCGCTGAGCTAGTCGCCCTTAAATCGCAACGAGAAGCATTATATACGCCATTCCTGCCAATTTCAAGACCCGATGGTGTGGATTGGACTATTTTACGCTGAAGCTTTTGCTGCCCCAGGATTTTCCCTTTAGAGGCTTGCCATCGACCAGCTCTACGAAGCGCTCTCGGCATTTCGGGCACTTGTAGACTTCTTCTTTTTCTTTCGCTTCAAATTTGTGATCGCAGATAATGCAACGATATTGGCGCATGAGTCAACCCTCCTGATTTGGTGTATTTTCATGTTTTATTGTTGCCGTAATGATTATACATCCTATCATCTGACGCTACAACACATGATAGACGTGAGTCAGCGTCAAAAACACGCCCACGCCTACGAACGCCGCGCAGGTCACGCCGCGCAGAATGGGTTCGACCGCGCGGAGCTTGCCGAGGTTGTTCGCGAAGCTGCCGACCCCCAGAGATAGCAGAAAACCGATCAGCATTACGGGAAGGGCTGTTCCCAGGCCGAACAGCAGGGGTAGCAGGGCAGTAGAACCCGCGTCCATGGCTATGGGGATCATGCCTCCGAAGAAAAGGGCGGCGGTCTCGGGGCAGGGGATGAGCGAGAAGACGCAGCCCACGGCAAATGTGCGCGCGGGGCCTCCCGAGCCTCCTGATAGGATTTTCTTGCGGAGCTTCGACGCGCTCTTGGGGAGGGGCACTTCGATCCAGCCGGAGAGGATTACGCCGAGGATGATGAAGATCGGGCCGGATATCTTGGAGGGTATCGCCTGCATGAGCGCCGCGGCACCGGGGGCGGTGGAGAAGCCCTTAAGAATAGCCGCGCCCAAGAGCGCATGCATAAACATGCGGCCCAGTCCGTACGCTCCGGCGGTGGCGACGGCGCTTACGGGAGTCTTGCCGCCTCCGGCGGCGATAATGCTCACCGCGGCCACGTTGGTGGCAAGCGGGCAGGGGGACGCGCTTGCCATGACACCCATCCACAGGGCACCGAGCGAGGCCATCAATAGTTCGCTTGTCATGATTCAATCGCCCCCCGCGCGAAGGCTGCTATCTCGTCCGTTAAGTATTCTTTGAAGTCGCCCGTCTCCTCCGCGTGCTTCCAAGAGTCTTGCAGGTTTTTCCACCGCGTCTGGACGCCGTCTTTTTGCTCGATCAGGACGATTGTCGTCGTGTATAGGTCATAGTCGAAGAGATAGTGTTCGTTGCCCGGTTTTTCGAAATTGACGACGCGAAAGGCTACTTCGTCCCCGCGCGTTTCGAGCAATTCGCGCGATAATTTTTCCATCAGGTCGCAGGTTGGACAGTATGAACTGCCGCGGAAGAGTACGACGTAGTGTCCGTCGGGCTCGCCCGCGACGGCTGTCCGCGAGTCAGGATCCGTGTCCGAGAGAACGCGCGCGATATCGCGGGACGCGATAAACAGGCTGACGGCCGAGAAAATAATCAGGGCGTACGCTGCCGCGCGGCGTGATTTTTGAGATATCTTGGTGATGTTGATAGCATTACCCTCCGTTAACAGTTGAATTTATTTCCAGCAAGGGTATCATAATACTCAATTTGTGTTTTTCACGTCAAGAGGGGCTTGTAGCGTTTTGCGCGGAAGGTTAAACTGGTACGCGTGTTGAAGAGTGAGTGTAGGAGGAGTAGATGAATGGTAAAACCGTGGTGGCGTGAGGTGATCGAAACTGTTCTGTGCGCCCTGATACTCGCGCTGATACTGAGGACGCTTGTAATACAGGCGTTTTGGATTCCCAGCACGTCGATGGTGCCGACGCTCGAGCCGGGCGATCGGGTGATCGTGCTCAAATTCTGGTATATGCTGCCGAAGACCGAGCCGAAGCGAGGGCAGATCGTGGTGTTTAAATACCCGGTCGACCCGAAGAGGGATTTCGTCAAGCGTGCGATCGGACTGCCGGGCGACACGGTGGAGATACGCGAGGGGCGGGTGTTTATCAACGGACGCGAGATAGCGGAGCCGTATGTCCAAAACGCCGACAACTTTAACATGGACGCGATCGAGGTGCCGTCAGGGAAATATTTCTGCATGGGCGATAACAGGCCAAATTCACAGGACAGCCGTTTTTGGGGCTTCGTGCCGAAGGATTTCCTGCGAGGACCCGCCGTCTTCCGCTATTGGCCTCTCTCGCGGATGGGCTTGCTGGAGTAGGCGCGTGGGCAGAACGGTGTGGTTCCCCGGCCACATGGCGAAGGGGAAGAGGCAGATCGAGGGGCTCGCCGGGCTGCTCGACCTGCTGGTTGAGGTGCGCGACGCGCGCGCTCCGCGCCTGACGGCGTCCCCGATGCTGGAGCTGTTTCCTCCGTCCCTGACGGTGTGGACGGTGTTGTCGAAGCCCGACCTCGCCGATCCGAACGTGACGAACCGCTGGCTCGCACACCTAAACGGCGAGGGGGGAAGAGCCTGGGCGATCGACTTGCGCAAGGGCGTTCCGGCGGCTTTTCATAAGGCGCTCGAGGCAATGCGTCCCGCTTCCTCCGCAAAGCGAATATACCGCGAGACGCGCCTTGCGGTCGTCGGCACCCCCAATGTCGGAAAGTCCTCGCTTCTCAATCAACTTGTGGGGCGTCGGGCGGCCGCGGTTGGGGGTATCCCCGGCGTGACTAAGGGGGTCGCGTGGTTCAAGGGGCGGGGATGTTTGATCGCGGACTCGCCGGGGATTCTCGACCCGCACTCCGACCCACGGGCGCACAGGATGCTATCTTGGATATCCTCGACCAGGGGACAGGTGATCGGCTCGTGGCAGAACCACGCTTGCGAGTGCCTCGCGTTTCTGTCGGCTCATAATATGCTCTCCGGAATGGAGGAGGCGTGGGGGATCGACGCGTCCGGCGAACCGTTCGAGGTGCTCGAGCGCGTCGGGCGCAGGCTCGGCAGGCTGTTGCCCAACGGCGCGGTCGACGTCGAGTCGGCCGGTCACGCGCTGATTGACGCTCTGGCGAAGGGAAAGCTGGGACGCGTCAGCCTCGAGTCGCCCGACTCTCCGCCGCCCTGGAGCGAGCTGTCGTGAGCGATCTGCCGTACAGGCTGGTCGCGGGTGTTGACGAGGCTGGCCGCGGCCCGATCGCCGGGCCTGTGATGACCGCAGCGGTCATGCTTACGCCCCCGCAAGTGAAGACGTTGCGGGGCGAGGGGTTAAATGATTCGAAGAAGCTTACCTCGGCAAACAGAGAAAAACTCTTCGCCCGCATGAAGGAGTTGGGCGTCGTCTGGACGGCGCAGGGCGCGTCGCACAAGCGTATCGACGCGACGAATATCTTGAGCGCGACTCTTTGGGCGATGCGGAAGGCGGTTTTGGCATTGCCCGAGACGCCCGGCGTGGCGGTCGTGGACGGACTGATCCCTATTCCCGGGTTGCCGTGCGCGCAGATGACGCTGGCGCGGGCGGACTCGCGCGTCCCGGCGGTCATGGCGGCTTCTGTGGTCGCGAAGGTGCTTCGAGACAGAATCATGCGCGATTTCCACCGGCTTTATCCCGAATATGAATTCGATAAACATAAGGGCTACCCCACCGCGAGGCACCGCGCGATATTGGCCATGAACGGGCCCTCTCCGATTCACAGGATGTCCTTCGGGGGTCGCCCTAAGACGCCCGAGGCAGGTGGCTAGCATATGGCGTACGGCGTAGGCGGGCTTCCCGGAGGCGCGGTCGATCCCAACACGGGCGGTATTCGCCCGCCGGTGGGTGAGGGCCAAGGCGCGGCGCGTCCCGGCGCTGCGCAGCGTCCCGCTGACGGCGCGCTTGTAGAGGGGTTGGTCGTCTCCAAGGAAGGAGACGCGTACGGAGTCCGCATAGGTTCGCAGCTTTTTAACGCGCGCGCCACGATACCGTTGTTCGTGGGCCAGCGCTTCCGCGCGGTGTGGGACGCGTCAACAAGCCCGCCCATGCTGCGATTGAAGCAGGCTGATATGGCGGTGCTCGAGCGTTTCAGCGGGCGTGACCGACAGATCGCAATGACTCTGCTAAGCCGCGGGCTTCCGGTGAAGGACGAAGTGATATGGAGCCTCCGCCAACTGTGGATGCAGAGCGGTGGCGATCCGGCAAAGCTTGGGACGCTGGCCGAGCTCTGGGCGCGGCAGGCTGCGGCTACACCGGAGAACGTGGCGTTGCTGTCGTGGTACCTGGAGTTGTCCCCCGCGCGGGCGCTGGCGATCTGGAAGCGTATTCGCGAGCGGCTTCGCGCCGCGGGGGAGGCGGGGCGAAGAACTCCGGCGAGCCTCCTTGCCGCGCTCAGGGCAGGAGAGGATGGGCAGGAGGACGAGGAAACCTCGCGCTTTCTGGCGGCGCACGCGCTAGCCGGGAAACCCGCTCGGGACGGGCTGGATCCGTCAATGCTGATGGCGCCCTCGCGTTGGCCGGACGAGGACGGTGAAGAGCGGATGGCGCGCGTCACGGTCTCGACCGACGAGCGAAACGGGCGTAAGATCTGGTGGCTGTATTTCGAGATGGAGGGCAGCGGCATCGGCACCGTCATCGGGGACGTCATGACTAACGGGCGCGCCCTGTCGGTCAGCCTCAAGCTCAAGGACCACGCGCGCGTATCCGACGTGCGCGGCGCGCTGCCGGCGCTCAAAGAGGAGCTTGACGAAATTCCCTTGCCGCTGCAGCACCTGGGCGTGGGCGAATACCGCCCGGACGAATCACGGTCGGGCTCGGCGCGAAGCCTGGATATGGAGGCGTGAGCGATGGCCGAACGCAGGAAAAAAGCCGCTGCGCTCCGCTACGATAAAGATCTCGACGCCGCCCCGCGCGTGACGGCGCAGGGGCAGGGCCCAGTGGCCGAGAATATCGTCTCCGCCGCGAAGGAAGCGCATGTGCCTGTCATTGAGGACGCGGCGCTCGTCAGCGCGCTGTTGGCGCTTGAGCTGGGCGAAGAGATTCCTCCCGAGCTCTACCGCGCGGCGGCCAAGATCCTGTCGTTTCTCTACACCGTGGACAAGACCGCCGCAACGAGAAAAAAATGACAGGCAAAAATAAGAATCATCTGGAGTTCGGTGCGGAGGGCGAGAGAATCGCCGCGAACGCTCTTGTTCAAAAGGGCTGGAAGATACTCGGTCGCAACATGCGCTCCGGGCGCGGGGAGTTGGACATCATCGCCATGGACGGAGACGAGCTTGTGTTTGTCGAGGTGAGGACGCGTTCGATCGGCAGAATGCTGCCGCCGGAGCAAACGGTGGGGCCCAGGAAAATCCGCAGGCTGCTGCGCGCGGCGCGTACTTATATAGATAGGGTTTCTTACGAGGGTAACTGGCGCATAGATGTGATGGCGATCACGGAAGCAGGCGGAGAGAGGAGGATAGAACACTTCGCCGACGTGACAATGGGCATGGAAGGCGGTTTTATGGGATGAATGGTATCTGTGGAATTACCCTTCGGGGTACGCAGGCTCTGCCTGTAGAGGTGGAGGTTGAAATAACCGGCGGACTTTTCTCTATCACTGTCGTTGGACTCCCTGACACTGCCGTAAAAGAAGCGAGAGAGCGCGTGCGGGCGGCTCTGAGAGGAATCGGGGTCTCCCTTCGGGGGCGCATCGCGATCAACCTCGCGCCGGCGGATCTGCCGAAAGAAGGGGCGTTGCTGGACCTTCCCATGGCGATGGGCCTCGCGCGGGCAGCAGGGCGCGCGGACTGGGGCGAGCGCGCGCTGTTCATGGGCGAGCTTGCGCTGGACGGGCGGCTTCGCTGGGTCAGGGGCGCGGTACCGGCGGCTGTTCTGGCGCGCGAAACGGGAGTGCCGCTCTACTTTCCGAAGGAGAATGAGCGAGAGGTGGCGCTTGTCTCAGGCGTGAAGGCGTACGCTGTCGAGAGTCTTCTCGATCTGCTGAGGCATCTGTCGGGCGACGCGCCGCTGTCTCCTGTGCAGGGCGCGCGCTTCGAGGAAGCGGAGGTCACAGCGGAGGCCGATCTCTCGGATATCAAGGGGCAGTTTGCGGCCAAGCGGGCGCTCGAAATAGCGGCGGCGGGACATCACAACCTGCTTCTGACGGGCTCGCCGGGCTCGGGAAAAACCTTGCTTGCGCGCGCCTTGAAGGGCATTATGCCTCCGATATCCGACGAGGAGATGATGGAGGTTCTGCTGGTGCGGAGTACGGCGGGGCTGCCGCCGGAAGCGGGCAGAACGCGTCCCTTTCGCACCGCGCACCATACCGCGAGCGCTGTCGCGATCTGCGGCGGCGGCTCGGCTCTGCGGCCGGGGGAGATTTCCCTGGCGTCGCGGGGAGTCCTTTTTCTGGATGAATTTCCCGAATTTTCACGAGATGTACTGGAGAGCTTGCGCCAGCCGCTGGAGGACGGAACCATTACGGTTTCCCGCGCCTCGGGGAGCGTCACGTATCCCGCGCGGGTGCTGCTCGTGACGGCTTGCAACCCCTGCCCTTGCGGCTACGCAGGCGACCCGGTCGAGAAATGTGCCTGCTCGCAGCACTCGCTCGAACGCTATCGGCGCAAGCTCTCGGGTCCGATATTGGACCGCATTGACCTGCACGTGGCCGTGCCGCGATTGAAACCCGAAGAACTGGTCTCGCTCGAGGGCAGCTGCGGAGAATCAAGCGCGGAGGTCAGGAAGCGCGTCTGCTCAGCGCGGGAGAGACAGCTCGCGCGGTGGAGCGGGCACGGCGTTCACTCTAACGCCGAGCTGCCCGAGCGGATGCTGCGCAAGAACCTCGATATGGAGCCGGACGTGCGCGCATTCCTGACGGAAGCGGTGCGGGCGCTGCGCCTCTCGGGGAGGGGCTTCTCGCGCGTACTGCGCGTCGCTCGCACGATCGCGGACCTCGAGGACTCGGACAGCGTAGCCGTCCACCACCTCGCCGAGTCGCTCTCTTACCGCGAGGGAGAGGCGTTTGCCGCCGCGGGTTGGAGAAGCTGACGTGCTGCGCTCGCTGTTACTGTTGAACGCGTGCCAGTATTACGACGCGCGCAAGTGGGAGGAGTTCGAGGCGCTGGGCATGGAGGCGGAGGCGTTCGTCTCCGAGGGGCCGCAGCTCTGGACAAAGCTGGGTGTTACCGAGCGGTGCCGCTCGTTGATGTCTAAGCTTCTCGCCGCGGGGTGGCTCGAACGCGAAATTGAACGTTGCGAAGAAATGGGTGTGAGGCTGATCACATGCCGAGACGCCATCTACCCCGCCGCGCTGCGCGAACTGCCGGACGCGCCGCTCGCGCTCTACGTGACTGGCAGGCGCATCGCGCTGCGGAGCCGATCGCTCGCCGTCGTCGGCACGAGGCATTGCAGTTCTTACGGCGCGCGCGTGTCGCGCGACCTGGGCAGGGCCGCCGCCGCGCAGGGTTGGAGCGTGGTCAGCGGCGGCGCGAGGGGCGTCGACGGAGAGGCGCACGCGGGTTGTCTCGAAGGAGGAGGCGTTACCGCGGCGGTTCTGGGCACCGGCGTCGACGTGATCTATCCTGCCGAACACCGAGGGCTGTTTGGGAAGATTCGCGAGACGGGGATGCTGATATCCGAGTTTGCCCTCGGGACGAAGGGAGAGGCGTGGCGTTTTCCGCGGCGCAACCGGATCGTCGCCGGCCTTGCCTCGCGCACTGTGGTTGTGGAAGCGCCCGAGCGCAGCGGCGCGATGATCACGGCGCGTCTTGCCGCCGAAGCGGGGCGCGAGGTTTGGGCTGTGCCGGGGCGGATTGGTGATGAGCGCTGCGAAGGGTCGAATCGCCTGATCTTTGACGGCGCAATCCCGATGATCGGTCTCGGCGAGTTTTTTGGGGTGACGGACGCGCAGGGAAAGCTGTTCGACCTGCCGGATGAACGCCCTTCGCGCGCCTCGGACGCGCACGCGTCGCCGGGCGAGGACGAGAAAACGCTGCTGGCGCTCTTGGCCAACCATGGGGACAGTACGGTTGACATCCTTGCCGATGAAGCTAAAATGAGCGCCGCTGAAGTCTTTAGAAAACTGTCCGTCATGGCGATGCGCGGGTTAATTTGCTCCTCCGGTTCCGGGCGCTATCGCGTCTCTGATGGATAATTCGGTTTTATCTGGTACTATAAGGATAATGATTTTCAATTTATTTTAGGGGGTTTGTTATGGATCGGCGCGTTCTTTCCGATGAAGAAATTAAATCTCTCGAGCCCGGAGCGGCTCAGCTGGTTTATAGGCACATATTAGAGGGGAAGATCGGCCCGGATATACTTGAACAAGCTCTCTTGCAGGTGGTTATCTTCTGCCGCCTGAACAGGCGGCGCATGGACGCGGAGTTATTTGACCGCCTGCTCGAAAAAATAAAAGAGTTTGAAGGCCGTCCTATCTTCGACGAATTTGAAGACGACGAAGAAGACGAGGACGAGGCCTGTAGATGCTGTTGAAGGGGGCTGTCTGTTGGCGAAAGCGAAGACTTCCGGCGTGACGGAAACCACGGGCGAGGAAAAAAAGGCGGCAAAAACGCCCAAAAAATCCGTGCCGTCCAAGAAAAAGGCGACGACCAAGGCGAAGGCAAAGCCGAAAACAAAAGCCGAAGCGAAAGCACCGAAGGAGTCGGCTGCGAAAAAGCCGACTAAGGCCGAACGGGAGGCCGCCGCGAAGGCTTTTGCGGGCAAGACGCTTGTGATCGTAGAGTCGCCCGCCAAAGCGAAAACGCTTGAGAAGATTCTGGGGCAGGATTATCGCGTCCAGGCGAGTATCGGGCATGTCCGCGACCTGCCGAAGGCACGTATCGCGGTGGACGTAGACAATGATTTTGCTCCCGAGTACATCAACGTGCGGGGCAAGGCGGCGCTGATCAAATCGCTGCAAAGCGCGTCCGCGGCCAGCGCGAAGACGCTGCTCGCGCCTGACCCCGACCGCGAGGGCGAGGCGATCGCGTGGCATTTGGCGACGCTGCTCGGCATCGACCCAAGCTCCGACTGCCGCATCCGTATGCAGGAGATTACCGAGCAAGGCGTGCGGAGCGCGGTCGCGGTCCCCGATCATATCGACATGGATCTGGTCGACGCGCAGCAGTCGCGCCGCATATTAGACCGCCTTGTCGGCTATAATCTGAGTCCGCTGCTCTGGTACAAGGTGCAGCGCGGCCTGTCCGCCGGGCGCGTGCAGTCCGTCGCGCTGCGGATAATCTGCGAGCGCGAGGACGAGATCGAGAAGTTTGTACCCGCCGAATATTGGCTGCTCGACGTGGAAGCGGGCGTGTCGGGCGGCAGAAGGTACACCCTTCGCGTCGATAAGAAGAACCGCAAGGCGTTCGTTCCCGAGAACGCCGAACAGTCGCTCGAAGCGGAGAACACAATCCGAAATAATCCCATCGTCGTGGAAAACTTCAAAGTCAAGGAGACGACGCGCCACGCTCTGCCGCCATTTAAGACGAGCGCTCTCCAGCAGGAAGCGTCGCGCCGCCTGGGCTTCTCGCCAAGGCGCACCATGCGCATTGCGCAGTCGCTCTACGAGGGCGTCGAGATACCGGGGCGCGGTCCGGTCGGGCTGATTACCTACATGCGCACGGACAGCCTGCGCCTCGCGCCCGAAGCGCTCGATTCGTCGCGAAGGTATATCGAAGGACACCTAGGCAAAGAGTATCTGCCGGACAAGCCCAACTTCTTCACACCCAAGGGCAAGGCGCAGGATGCGCACGAGGCAATCCGCGCCACCGACCCCTTCCTAACCCCCGAGTCACTTAAGCCGTACCTTCGCCCGGAGCAATTCCGCCTCTACGAGCTGATCTGGAACCGTTTTATCGCCAGCCAAATGACGCCCGCGAAGGTAGCGCGCACTACGACCGAGGCAAAGAGCGGAGAATACGGCATGAAGCAGGCCGGCATCGTCGTTCTCTTCCCCGGATGGGGCAAGATCTGGCCGCTGGGCGTGAAGGACGTCAATATACCGCCCGCGGAGGCCGGGGAGCAGCTCGATTTTCTGGATATCAAGCGCGAGCAGAAGTTCACCCAACCGCCGTCGCGTTACACGGACGCGGGACTTGTCAAGGTGCTGGAAGAAAAAGGCATCGGACGCCCCTCGACCTATGCGTCGATCATTGAGACGCTCGCCGACAGAGGATATATCGACAGGGAAGAAGAGGATAAGAAGCTCGTACCTACGAAGCTCGGGCGCATTGTCAACTCTTTTCTTGTGCGTTATTTTCCGCACTTGATCAACACGGAGTTCACAGCCTCTCTTGAGAACGAGCTCGACGCGGTCGCATCCGGCGACGAGAACTGGATCGGTATCGTCCGCCGCTTTTGGGAGGATTTCAAGCCCACGCTCGACCAGGTATCCGAGACGGCGGAGCGGATGCAGATCGCGCCCGTGGAGATCGGCGAGGACTGCCCCGAGTGCGGCAAGCCCCTGGTGATCAAGCGGGGGCGCTTCGGCGAGTTCATCGCCTGCCCCGGTTACCCTGAGTGCAAGTATACGCGGCGCATCGTAAAGACGACCGGCATTCGCTGCCCGAAGTGCGGAGACGGAGAGCTGATTCGGCGCAAGGTGGGTAAAGGCAAGGCAAAGGGGCGCTCGTTTTATGGATGCAGCCGGTATCCGGACTGCGATTTCGTGAGCTGGAAGAAACCCTCCGCGAAGCGTGAGGCGGAGCCGGAGAGAGAAAGCCGCGATCTGACGGAGGGCGCCGATGACATGTAAAGCGCCTCCCCGCGTCACAGTCGTCGGGGGAGGGCTGGCCGGATCTGAAGCTGCATGGCAGCTTGCCTCGCGCGGTTACTTGGTTGACCTGTATGAGATGCGCCCGGCGAAGTCCTCTCCCGCTCACGCGACGGGTGATCTGGCGGAGCTCGTTTGCAGCAACTCGCTGGGCGCGGATAAGCCCGACAGCCCGGCCGGTATCCTCAAGCAAGAGCTGCGGCGGCTGAACAGCTTGATTATCCGCTGCGCCGAGCGCACGCGCGTTCCGGCGGGGGGCGCGCTCGCGGTCGATCGCGAGGGTTTTGCGGCGCTCGTTACGGAAGAAATCGGGGCATGTCCGAGCATTCGCCTGATTCGCGAAGAGTTGGCGGAGATACCCTGCGGTCCCTGCATTCTTGCCGCGGGGCCTCTGATGTCCGGCGCGATTGCGCGCGTCATTCGCGAATTGGCGGGGGAGGAATATCTATCGTTTTTCGACGCCGCCGCGCCGATCGTGACCCTTGAGAGCGTAGACGAGGGCGCGTGTTTTTGCGCGGGCCGCTACGGGCGGGGCGACGACTATATCAACTGTCCGCTGAACGAAGAAGAATACGCGGCCTTTGTCCGCGCGCTGTGCGATGCCGAGCGCGCTCCGCTGCACGAGGCGGATTTTTGGGACGCGCCGGTGGATGAATCAGCGAAGAAGCGGCGGTATTTCGAGGGTTGCCTGCCTGTCGAGGTGATGGCGAGCCGGGGTGCCGACACGCTGCGCTTCGGCCCGATGCGGCCCGTCGGCCTGCCCGACCCGCGCACCGGGCGCGAGCCTTACGCGCTCGTGCAGCTGCGGCGCGACAACGCGTCGGGTACGCTGTATAACCTGGTGGGCTTTCAGACGAACCTTCGATGGGGCGAGCAAGAGCGCGTCTTTCGGCTGATTCCGGCTTTGCGTGGTGCAGAGTTCGTCCGCAAGGGCGTCATGCACCGCAACGCGTTTGTCTGCGCGCCGCGGGTTTTGGATCGGCACATGCGCCCGAAGCTCGGGGGGCTCGCCGCGCGGAGGGATCTTTTTCTCGCGGGGCAGATCACGGGCGTTGAGGGATATACGGAGAGCACCGCGTCCGGGCTGGCCGTTGCGTTTTGCATGGCCGCCGTCCTGAGCGGGCGCGCGGACTCAGGACTGCCCGAATGGCCGCGTGAGACCGCGATAGGCTCGTTGCTGCACTACCTGAACACGGCGGAACCCGAGACGTTTCAACCGATGAACGTCAACCTCGGCATCTTCCCGCCCCTGCCGCCCGCGCCCGGGAAGAAGAAAAAAATACCCAAACAAGAGCGTTCGCGCTTATTTGCCGAGCGGTCGCTCGAGGCGCTCGAGGTGTTTTTGACGGAGTGGGCTGAACTGCCCGGATAAGGCAGTCCGCTCAGCTTCCCTTCGTATCTCCCAACTCCGGCGCAAGCGCCGCGTTTTTGCGGTACATATTAACGCGCAGTTCGTGCAGGGTTTTTTCATAGCCGGGGAGGTCGACTCCGCCCGTGTAACAGACGGATACGTCGATCAGCCGCGCTTTCTCGATCATCGGGCACTCGATCGACGAGATCTTGCGGATAGACGCGTGTATTCTGGATATGACCACCTTCGCGCCGCTTTGCGGCGTGTCGGGCATGTAGACCAGCACCTCCCCGTCCCCCGTCAGATAAGCCGAGTCGCATACCCGCACGCAGGATAGCGCCACCCTTCCGAACGCCGCGTACGCCAGCTTCATTTCATCCTCGGGCACTTTCTCCGATGCGTCGTGAAACGACAGCTTGAAGAGAGCCGCGGACATTCGCCGTTTGCCGCGGATGACGGATTCGATGTCCGAACGCGCTTTATATTTCATGAAACCGGCTGTGTAGAGGCCCGTGACCGGGTCTATCGCGTCGAAGACGTCGAAGTGAACCGCCTGCGTCGGCTTCTCCGAAGAGGTGAAGGTGACGAGTGACTGACGCCCGCGCGACGTGCGCAGCACCGACCACTTGCTCCCGGCTAAGAGGATGTTCTCGCCATGAAGAGGCATCGGGACGACAGCGTCCGGCAACGCGCCCTCAAGCTTCTCCTTCACCCGTCCGGACATGACGGTGAAGGACTCGTTGGCGGCCACTATGTACTCGCGTTTGTCTTGGTCTTTCTCCAAAAACACGCAAGGGAAGGGGAGCGAGTCGAGTATTCGCTTGACGTCCGCGATACCGACGCCGTCCGGAATGATCTTGTCGGCCTTGTGCTTGAATAGAACCTCTTGCGGAGGCGCGACCGCGGCGACAACCATCAGCATACCGACGCATAGCAAGCCAAAGCCCGGCAGGGTGAAAGCCGGCGCTTGGAAGACGCCCGAGAGAATGACCAGCAGCACCCCGTTTGCCACAACAGAAGCCGCCGCGGACGCCATGAGAATGTTTCTTTTGGAGAGCAGCCAATAGATCAATATAAGCGCGCAGTATACATACGAGAGGAAGACGATAAAGGAAGCGGGGTAAGCGGAGAAACTCACTCCGTCCCCGCAGATATAAACGAGCAGCGTGACAGGCAGCATGAGGACGGCGGGAGACATTAAGAGCTTGCGCTTAGTTCCCTTATCACCGTTTCCCATGGCTTCTGTCCCCTCGAAATGCGACTTGAGTTACGTTCAAACACCTGGGTAAGCTTATCAGCGAGAGAGAAAATTTGCAATTACGTTAATATGATATTAGACACGGGGAAAGCACTTTATTATTTGTTGTGACTATGCTAAACGGCTCATAGCATAGTAAAATAAAAAAACGGTGTGTGTGATGATAAAATGTCGCGACAGGGAGTAAGCAGTCTGTCGAAGTTCATAAAGTGGTTTGAAGAGGTGACGTTAGATCGTGCCATTTGTCATGGTTAGCGACGACATTACAGCAATGGAAGTTGATGCGATCGTAAATACCGCAAATACTGCTCTCCATATGGACAGTATTTGCGATTCCATTTTCTACGCTGCCGGCATTGACAAGCTGCAAGCCGCATGCGCGGAGATTGCTCCGATCAAAGTCGGAGAGGCCGACGTCACGCCCGGTTTTGATCTCCCCGCGCGGTTTATCATTCACACCGCGACGCCGATTTTCAAGGACGGCAAACACGGCGAAGATGAATTGTTGGAAGCATGCTACGTGAATTCTCTGAAACTTGCGGTCCTGAATAACTGCAAGTCCGTCGCCTTCCCTCTGCTTTCAAGCGGGATTTACGGTTATCCTCAAAAGGATATTCTTCGCATTGCCACCGCGGCAATCCGCGGCTTCCTGACGGAACATGAGATAAACGTGTATCTGATCGTGCCCGACAGGGCGTCTCTTTCCACTCTGACACGACGACTAGGCTCTGTTGAGAATTTTCTCAATTGGCATTATGAAGGCCCGGATATCCC
>Ga0153940_1000757_pt1 | contig 15505 bp, 14 predicted proteins | sample TSNJ024MetaG_FD_104736 | JGI IMG/M metagenome (GOLD analysis project Ga0153940, IMG submission 104736) | Attine ant fungus gardens microbial communities from New Jersey, USA - TSNJ024 MetaG | ecosystem: Host-associated > Fungi > Mycelium > Unclassified | place: USA: New Jersey, Brendan T. Byrne...
GAAGCGAAGGCGAGGCAAACCCGTAACTCTTAAAAAGTAACAAAGGTTACAACTTTTACTCATTTTCAATTTCTAAATCATTAAACCTTGAATCTTTAAATCCTCATATCAATATTTCAAAGAAATACTATCAGCTAACAGCTAAAGGCTATCGGCTAACTACATAGATAAAGTATTTTGCAAAAAGTGATTTTTGATTCAAGATTATTTAAATCATTGATTCACGTTATTTATTAGCCTTCAATATCTCTCTGGCTCTTTCGATTATCGAATCTAATCCCTTAGCCATATCTTCATCTGTCATGTCCTGATGTATATCGGGGTCGATGCCAAATTCTATCTGCTTTTTCTCTGCATCCAGAACGGGTGATGCAGAAAAACGTACCGACCAGCCATTCGGTAATTCGGAAGAGAAAGGCAAACCGGAGCCTCCGCCCGTCTTGTCTCCCATAATAATGGCGTTAGGCGCATAACGCATTGCGTTTACAAAGTCATTAGCTGCACTATAACACCTGCGGTTGGTAAGTACCGCCACTTTTTTCTGGAATCTCAGCCCGCTTGCAGGTTCGATATACATTTCATAAGGTTCGGAGAAATCATTGTGCCCCTTCCCTGTTTTGTGAAGGATATGAGCTACCAGGGTTTTCTCATTAAAGAAATAAGACGCGAGTTTTTCACTGTTAGTCATCAGCCCCCCGCCGTTATTCCTTACATCGAGGATTACTCCGTCACATACGGCCAGACGGTCGAATACCTGCGACAGATTACCATCGCCGATCCCACTCGAAAAACTACCATAGTACACATAACCAATATTATCATCCAGTATTTTGTATTTCAATCCGCTGGCAATACTGTAATCTGTCCCAAGATAATTATCCTGTATTTTGGTGTCGAAATTATATGGATAATCTTCGTACCATTTCCAGTAACGGGCTACATCATGGGTCGCCACCAGATTCACATGCCCGTCCTTTACCTCAGCCAGCATTTCTCCCAATACCGTAAACAAGGCATCGTTGCTCATACTCTCACTTATACGTGCTGCATAACGGGTATGGACTTCGTTCCAGTCCACATCCTTATAACTGAAAAAACAGTAATGCTCATCCATTATTTTCCACAAAGCCTCAAAGTTTCCTTTTCTGGTATTATCGAATTTATCTTCATCAAAACATGATGAAAAGCAGAAAACAAATGCAAGAGATATGAAAAGTATATATTTCATACTATAATTTTGTTTTTAATGGATGTATGGAAACTCGCATGACAAAATTATCATGCACTTAGATGAATGGTGATTGGCTCCGCCGATTTTGCAATTCATGCTTATTTTCATACAGTATTTATATTTAGAGCCTCAAGGTAATAATAATTCTTTAAACTCCTGAAATGAATAACGATAGTAGTTCAAATCAATATCGCCATCCACCCCGGGCAATTCCCCTTTATGCGAAAACTGCCATATACGCCAGTTCTTCACATCACCGGACGGCTCATTATGCAGGTCACACATCCAGATCAGGTTATCAGGAAAATTATCTTTGATATATAATTTATAGCAATCTTTATTTGTGTAAATGACCGGATGGATGCCAAAATGCTCATACAACTCCTTTTCCAGCACTTTCAATTCACTTACGACAACTTCAATATAGTTTTTATCCTTACTATACGGATTGGCCGGTGAATGTTCCACATCGATAGCCGGCAGCATATCTCCGGCGTTAAACCGCGCTATTTTCAGAAAGTGCCGGGCCTGCTCTTTTCCGGATAGGCCGAATGTATAGAAATGGTAAGAACCCACCTTTATATTGGTTTCCCTCGCCAAATCATAATTGTAGGGATAATTCCTGTCTTCATGGGAAGTTCCTTCTGTCGCTTTAATATAAGCGAAAGTGATGTTCTGCTCCAATACACTCTCCCAGTTAAGAATCGGGTTGTGATGGGATACATCCACCCCCTTTACAAAATACTTGCTGGAATCGAAAGACTCGGATTCTCCAAAATAATCTTTTATAATGAAGAACGCCACAACACACAGGCACGCAGCTATGACAAATGGCAGAATAAGCCTTTTCGGTTCAAATTTCGTCGCTTTCTTTCTGCCTGTTTTTTTCAGGGTTCGCTTTCTTACTATTTTCTTAGCCATTGGCTTACCTTAATCGAAAACAACAGTCTCAGTAAAAAGCTTACCTGCTTTATCTTTTGCCGACAGAATCAGCTCTTCTTCTTTTATTCCCCAATCAATACCCACTGTTGGATCGTTCCACAAAAGCGAGGCCTCATATCCCGGGGCATATACATTGTCCACTTTGTAAGAAAAAATGGCTTCGGGGCTAAGCACCAGAAATCCATGGGCAAAACCTCTGGGTATGAATAATTGCTTTTTATTATCTTCGGTAAGTTCCACAGCTAAAGATTTGCCGAAGGTGGGTGACGATTTACGCAAATCCACAACCACATCAAGCACGCTGCCTTTAAGCGCTCTGACTAACTTAGCCTGCGCATGTTTGCCTGTCTGATAATGCAATCCGCGCAACACGCCACGGGTCGACTTCGATTCATTATCCTGAATAAACTCAACTCTGCCGATATGCTCCTCAAAAGCATCTTTCCGGTACGATTCCATAAAATAGCCCCTTTCATCGGTAAATACACGGGGCTCTATAATCCAGACTCCTTTTATATTCTGCTCTGTAAATTTCATATTTTAGAAACTGTTTAAATTTTATTGTTTTATTTTTTATAGCTATTTATGGATGAATTTTCACTATTTTATTTGCAGATTTGGCGGGCCAAATCAAAAATAAAATAGAGGAAATACGCCAAAAAGAGCATAAAAAAGAAACAAAGAATAATCCAAGATATCTCATAAGAAAATGTTTCGATAAAATTTAAACAGTTTCTGGGTCCAGTAAACTAAGTATATATTGTCCATATGCTGTTTTATCAAGGCGTTTGCCTAAAACCCGCAGTTGTTCATTATCGATCCACTTGTTGCGCCATGCAATTTCCTCTATACAAGATATATAAAAACCTTGTCTGTTCTGTATTGTCTCAACATAGTTCCCGGCTTCGAGCAAGCTATCGCAATTTCCGGTATCGAGCCATGCAAAGCCACGTCCGAATAATTGAACCTTCAAAGTCCCTTCGTTCAGATAGCACTTGTTCAGATCGGTGATTTCAAATTCTCCTCTGGCCGATGGCTCCAACGCTTTCGCTTTTGCAGAGACAGTCTTGTCGTAAAAATAAAGCCCGGGTACCGCATAGTTGGATTTAGGCTTTTCCGGCTTTTCCTCCAGCGACATCACCTTGCCATCTTCGTCAAACTCAACAACTCCATATGCCCGGGGATCTTTCACATAATAGCCGAAAATGCATGCTCCTTCTTCTATTGTAGCAGCTTCTTTCAGCATTTTGGAAAAGCCCTGTCCGTAAAACATATTATCTCCGAGAATGAGGCATCCGGCTTCTCCATCCAGAAATTTTTCGCCCAGTACAAAGGCTTGAGCCAAACCGTTAGGAACATCCTGTATTACATATTCAAACTTCATCCCGAGCTCTTCGCCCGTACCCAGCAACGCCTCAAACATCGGTAAATCGCGAGGTGTGGAAATGACCAATACTTCACGGATACCTGCCAGCATCAATGTAGATAAAGGATAGTAAATCATAGGTTTATCATATACCGGCATTATCTGCTTCGATATTGCTTTGGATAAAGGGTAAAGTCGTGTGGCACTCCCGCCTGCGAGGATAATTCCTTTCATGCTTGCTCTGTTTATTTATTCAAATGCAAATATAAGATAATAGTTACGAGTTACAAGTTACGGGTTACGAGTTTTTCGCCACTCTGCTCCGTTTATACGTCAGCCAATTTGCAACCCGTCTACTTGTTTTCTCGTAACTGCCCGCAGGGCGAAGTAACTCGTAACTTTTCATTACCTGATTATCCTTTTATGTTTTTTTGTTAAAAATAAGATATATATAACCCTGTCAAATTTCGCTATTTATAAAAAAAAGTATTCCTTTGTGGTGTTTTTTAGAACAATGAGTAAGGGATAGGATTTAACTATGCATTATCGAATCATAATTCACACTTGTTGTTTCACTTATTAAATGTAATAAATAGGTCTGCGACATAAACAGATAGAATTAATGAAATATAGATTCATCACATTTTTGACAATCCCGGTTCTTACCGGAGCTTCTTTTATTCAGGCGCAGAACGTTCCTGATAAAAATCAACAACAACGTTATTTCGACATAAATAAGAATATTGAAATATTCAATTCCATTGTGCGGGAAGTAGATATGTTTTATGTAGACACTCTGGATCTGAACAAAACTATCCGAAGCGGGATTGATAATATGCTCAACACCCTCGATCCTTATACGACTTATTTCAACAAGGACGACATGAAGGAGTTCAGCACCCAGATTTCCGGCGAATATGCCGGCATAGGGTCCAGCATTGCCTTCAAGGACGGAAAAGTAGCCATAACAGAGCCCTTTGAAGGTAAGCCGGCCGATAAAGCAGGCTTAAAAGCCGGTGACTACATACTCGAAATAGACGGTAAAGACATGACTACCTGCGATAAGGTAGAAGGAGAAGCTTTCGGCCGTACACTGAGCAACTTTGTTAGTTCTAACCTGAAAGGACAACCGGGGACATCGATACAAATAAAGATAGAGCGTCCGGGCGAGAAAAAGCCCTTTATTGTAAAGGTGGTACGTGAGAAAATCACTATCGATCCTATACCGTATTATGGCCAGATAACTCCCTCTACAGGATATATCAATTTCAGCCCTACTTTTACCGATAAAAGTGCAATGGATGTGAAAAAGGCATTCCTCGATCTGAAAAAACAGGGAGTAACATCCTTAATTTTCGACCTTCGCCAGAATGGAGGCGGAATACTTGAAGAAGCCGTCCAGATTGTAAACCTTTTTGTACCGAAAGGAAAAGTCGTCTTATCTACCAAAGGAAAGCTGAAACAACTGGACAGGACGTACCGTACTACACTCGAACCTATCGATACTGAAATACCGATTGTTGTACTTATAGACAGGGGCTCGGCTTCAGCGGCAGAGATCGTTGCAGGATCGTTACAAGATATGGACAGAGCGGTACTCATAGGTGAACGCACATATGGTAAAGGATTGGTACAGTCAACAAGAGAAATCCCATACGGAGGTGGTGTAAAGGTTACCAATTCCAAATATTATATTCCGAGCGGAAGATGTATTCAAGCCATAGATTACACACACCGCAATGCGGATGGCAGTGTAGGGCGTATCCCTGACAGTCTGACAACGGTATTTAAAACTGAAATCGGCCGTCCGGTAAGAGACGGAGGAGGTGTTTCGCCTGATATCGCATTCGAAGAAGAGAAAACTCCTACCATAACATACTATCTTTCCAATCAGTTCATCGTATTCGACTGGGTTACAGACTGGGCCGCAAAGCATAAATCAATTACTTCCCCCGAAACATTCTCTATTTCGGATGAAGACTATGAAAGTTTCAAATCATTTGTTAAGTCAAAAGATTTTCAATACGACCGTATGAGTGAAAAATCAATGGCTTCGCTCAAAGAAGTAATGGAATTTGAAGGATACATGAAGTATGCGGATGCAGAATTTAAAGCTCTGGAAGCAATGCTTGTGCCGAATCTCGACCGGGATCTGGAAACATTTAAAGATGACATTACACGTCAGATAAACACAGAAATTATCAGGCGTTACCATTATCAGAAAGGAGAATATATCTACACCCTGAAAAATGATAAGGAACTGGCCAAAGCCGTAGAAGTATTAAACAATCCAGAATTATACAAAAAAACATTATCTGCTCCGGTTGAAGCAAGCGAAGTAGCTATGAACTAATATAAAATAATAACAAAGCATCCGTCTGATAACGGATGCTTTGTTATTTTAAGACGGTTGTACAATGAGATATAACCAGCTTAAAATTACATTCTTATTCAATATTTTAAGGACATTATCAAAGAGTTCAACTAAAAAAGATTATCTTTGCAGTCCTGTAAAGGCTGAAACCGACAAACCGAAATAAAGACGAAGTCGCGGACCTGTTTATTGTTTATCCTAGTACAACAATTATTGATAGTTATAGCTTTAAAACACGGCACTAGATACTTATTTTAATTATAAGGCCTACAAACTGATTTCAGCACATTATCAAATTAAGAATAATAACCCGATACTAAAAATGGAATATAATACTCAACTGAAAAAACTAGCCCTTCCGGAGTATGGAAGGAATATACAGAATATGGTCGACTACTGCCTTACAGTACCTGACCGGAATGAACGCAAACGCTGTGCCAATACTATTATCAATATAATGGGAAATATGTTCCCGCACCTGCGCGATGTAAATGATTTTAAACACATCTTGTGGGATCATCTCGCTATTATGGCCGATTTCAAACTGGATATCGACTACCCCTATGAAATCGTAAAGAAGGAAGACCTTTATTCCAAACCCGGAAAAATAGAATATAGCCGCCCCGATATGGAGTACCGCCATTATGGTAAAACTCTGGAAAAAATGGTGAAGCTAGCTACCGAACTGGAAGACCCAAAAGAGAAAGAGCAATTTATATTACTTGTTGCCACTCATATGAAAAAATCATATATACAGTGGAATAAGGAAGTGGACGATATGAAAATATTTATCGACCTATATGATTTGTCGAATCATAAAATAGACATACGAAGCTCCAATATAAAACTTCCCGAAATGAAAGACCTCGGACAGAGGAACAATAACAACAATAGCGGAGGGAAGAAAAACCAGCAGCAAAAGAAGAAGTGATTTTTAAGTGAAAACGAAAAGTAAAAAGTGAAAAAATTATAGATCGTTATTATTCACTGCTAATTGTTCATTGTTCATTGTTTACTGCTAACTGATAAGATATGATAAAAGAAAACGAAGTTTTCAAAATAGGGAAATTTATCAAACCTCACGGGATAAAGGGGGAGATAAATTTTTCTTTAGAGAATGATGTATTCGACCGTGTAGACTGTCCCTATCTTATTTGCCGTATCGACAATATTCTCGTACCTTTCTTTATTGAAGAATATAGGTTCAAAGGTAAAGAAACCGCTCTGATAAAATTTGAGGATATCGACGATGAGGAAAAAGCCAGGCGAATGTCGGGCTTGGAGGTTTATTTTCCACGTAAATATTATGAAGAAGAGAGTAATGAAGAGATAGAATACTCCTGGAATTTCTTTATAGGTTTTTCCGTTATAGATAAAACAGCCGGCAAGCTGGGTATAATTGAAGATATAGACGACAAAACTATCAATACTCTCTTTCTGGTAAAAGATGGAGAGAATGAACTTATAATTCCTGCCACAGAAGACTTTATAGAAAAAATAGATGCAAAGAAAAAGGTTTTGTATCTTGTCCTTCCGGAAGGGTTGATTTAAAGTCTGATACCTCATAGATATATATTATTCCGGCTTAAGAATCCATTTTTCCATCCATTTTCACTATTAACGAACATTTTACTTTAAAATAAAATTATAACTTTGCTTTTTTAGGTATATTTTCGATGAAAGAGCGCATAGTTGTAAAAATAGGCAGCCAAATATTGAGCCGTAAAGACGGGACACTGGATCTCACCCGCATGTCGGCATTGGTAGATCAGATAGCAGAATTACATAAAAATAATATAGAGGTTATTCTGGTTTCATCGGGTGCCGTAGCTTCCGGAAAATCTGAAATTAAGGCAAAAGCGAAATTGGACACCATTTCGGCACGCCAGTTATACTCTTCTATTGGCCAGGTGAAGCTTATCAACCGTTATTATGACCTGTTTCATCAGCAGGGTATTATATGCGGGCAGATACTCGTTACCAAGGAAGACTTTGCCACACGCCGCCATTACCTCAATCAGAGGAATTGCATGTCGGTAATGCTCGATAATAAGGTCATCCCCATTGTAAACGAGAATGATGCCATTTCAGTTAATGAACTAATGTTTACGGACAATGATGAATTATCGGGACTCGTAGCTGCAATGTTGGGAGCAAAAAAGCTAATAATACTTAGCAACATAGACGGAATTTACAGTGACAACCCCAACAATCCCGGGGCATACATATTCCGGGAAATAGACGCTAAGAAAGACGATATAGAAAACTGTATCCAGTCGTCCAAATCGGCAACAGGACGCGGAGGAATGACCACAAAATACAATGTGGCCCGCAGAGCCGCCGAAGAAGGAATTGAAGTAATTATTGCCAATGGCCGCAGGGATAATATACTGGTAGACCTCATAAAAGGAAAAAATGTTGTATCTACCCGTTTCAAACCATCGGGTAAAGGAACAAACAGTATAAAAAAATGGATCGCCCATTCCGAAGGTTTTACCAAAGGGGAGATACACATCAATAAATGTGCGGCGGAAGTTCTATTGAGCGATAAAGCTGTGAGCCTGTTACCTGTCGGCGTAACAAAAATCTCCGGCAATTTCGAAGCTGATGACATTGTCCGCATTATCGACGAGAAAGGTAAGCAGGTAGGCATCGGCCGCACTTCGTACAGCAGCGAAAAAGCGAAAGAAACGATAGGGAAAAATAATAAGAAAGCAATTGTGCATTACGACTATTTATATATTGAAAAATAAAAATGGACGACTATCACCAGAACATGTTCCGGTTAGTTATGGAAGCAGGTAAAAGCCTGAACTTACTGGAAGAAAAGGAAATCAACGCAATACTGGAAGCTATTGCCAAAGAAACCGAGTCGAAAATGTATTACATCCTTGCCGAAAATCAGAAAGATTTGCAACGGATGGATACAAGTAATCCAAAATATGACCGTCTGTTATTAAATGAGCAGCGAATAATGGATATTGTGAAAGATATCCGTAATGTAGCCTCCCTACCTTCCCCCGTTGGAAAAACGCTCATGCAAAAGACATTACCGAATGGTCTGAATCTGTCTAAAATAACCGTGCCATTCGGTGTTATCGGCATTATATACGAAGCCCGCCCGAATGTGAGTTTCGATGTATTTTCCCTATGCCTGAAATCCGGCAATGCCTGTATTCTGAAAGGCGGCTCGGACGCGCGTTTTTCGAACGAAGCTATTATAGACATCATTCGTAATGTATTGGATGAAAACGGGGTGAATCCCAATGTATGTACACTATTGCCCAATGACCGGGGAGCCACGGAGGAGCTACTTAACGCCCGTAATTATGTAGACCTTATCATTCCGCGCGGAGGACAGGAATTAATTAATCATGTGCGTGAAAACTCCCGTATACCGGTCATTGAAACAGGTGCAGGTGTATGTCATACTTATTTCCATAAAGAAGGAGATGTGAAGAAAGGTAAGGATATCGTTACCAATGCCAAAACACGCAAAGTGAGTGTGTGTAATTCGCTGGACTGTCTGGTAATAGACAAAGACCGGTTGGACGATTTACATTATCTCTGCGAAGATCTGGAGAAAAAGGATGTTATAATATATGCTGATAAGCATGCCTATGAGGCTTTGTTCCAATACTATTCGTACGATCTGTTGAAAAAAGCGGATGAAGACAGTTTCGGAACAGAATTTCTCGATTATAAAATGGCAGTCAAAACCGTTTCCGGTATTGATCAAGCTATCCAGCATATAGCTGCTTACAGTTCCAAACACAGTGAAGCCATCATAAGCGAAGATCGTGAAGCCATCAGATTATTCGAAAAGATGGTCGATGCTGCCTGCGTTTATGCCAATGCATCCACTGCATTTACTGATGGAGCCCAGTTTGGACTTGGAGCAGAGATAGGCATCAGCACGCAAAAAATGCATGCCCGCGGTCCTATGGCATTGGATGAACTATGCACCTATAAGTGGATAATAGAAGGTGACGGACAAATCAGGTAATGAAAAAAAAGAAGAAAAAGGCAACAGGGAAAATAACTGTCGATGATTATATAAAAGCGGTAAAAAAGGCAGGCAGGGATGAAGAACTCTCCCGGTCGGCAGGTTGGAAACGTATTACATCCGTACACAAAAGTAAAAAAGCATATAACCGCAAGACGCAAAGAAAGAATTTTACAGAAGAATAATGGAACGTAATATCCTACTCGATTATGTCAAAATAATCCTTAGCATATTGGTGATTACCATACACATGCAGCCGTTGTTCGATTACGGAGAATTCCGGGGCTGGATTATTACACATGGTATTGCCCGCGTTGCCGTTCCAATATTCTTCATAACAGGCGGTTATTATATAGCTGGAAAACTGGATGATGTAAAAAGCCTGAAAAAGTACCTGAAACATTTGGTTATTATCCACATTGTATGGAACCTTATATATCTACCGACTATTATAGATATGATTTATAATATAAAGAGTGTCATTCTGATACTTACATTCGGTTTTTTCCATCTGTGGTATATACCCGCTCTGATAGTGGGAACAATAGCCCTTTTCCTGTCTAAAAAATACATTAAGGACTATAGATATATTTTAGTGCTTGCTTTTATTCTGTTTATGATCGGGTTTTATTGTGGTTTAGACAACCTCAGAATATACTATTACCGAAATGGTATCACAATGGCTTTCCCTTTCATTGCTCTGGGATATTGTATAAAATCGAGGGGCTGGGTGGCGAAAATAAAAAATAATTATCTCATTTGGGTTATATGCATTGGCCTCGCTGCGTTGATAGGAGAATCTTACATAAGATATGTCAATTCAAACGGATTCAGCCCTTTCAATGATTTCCTTCTGTCTCTGTTGATACTCTGCCCGGCTATATTCATTTATTTACAGAAACATCCGGTAATGTCGTCAGGAAAAGGATTCGTTGCTATTTTATTTTCCGGTATCTATTTTCTACATCCACTTGTAATGAATATCCTCGGAATGCCACAGACTTATATGATATACAAATTACCTCTGGTAGTCATACTTTCTATCGTATTATCCTACATTGTATATTTAATAAATAAACGGGTAAAAATATTCTTTTAACCATGGAACGTAATATAATGCTCGATTATTTCAGGATTATACTCTGCCTGCTGGTTATTACGGCACACACACAGTTCCTTTTTAGCAGTGAATCATTAAGCGGGTGGCTCATTTCGAACGGAATAGCCCGGATAGGAGTGCCGTGCTTTTTTGTTATCAGTGGATACTACCTTCATCCCAAATTGAGTGATAATAAGGCATTAAAAAGGTATCTGTCACACATTTTCATTGTGTATATTGTATGGTCGTTTATCTATTTACCCACCTATTATAATACGGTAGAAGCCCGTTCTCTAGTTACATTCGCCATTATGGGATATTATCACCTGTGGTTTCTGCCTGCACTCCTATTGGGTACACTCATGCTGGCAGTAATAAAGAAGTTTATAAAGAATAACAACCTGATACTGCTTTCCGGTATTATTTTCTACATTACCGGATATATACTGGAAAACTCCGGATTACCATACAGATCGTTCTGCAATGGTATTTTCTTTGGTTTTCCGTTTATCGTGTCAGGATATTATATCCGGGAAAAAGATTTTACAAATATTGCTAAGGCCCCATATTTGTACGCTCTTTTACCGGTAAGCCTGATCGCATTATTAACCGAATCATACCAAGGTTATAAAACGAATATTTACCATAACTTATTTCTGTCGCTATATATCCTTTGTCCCGTATTAATTATCTGCATACAGAAAGGGGCAAAATATACAGTTGAAAAATACAATATATCAAAACTGGCGGCAGGAATTTATCTTGTCCATATCCTAGTTGCAGGACAGATAATTCCGATAGCGGAAACAAATAATATTTACAGGCTACCGTTCATAATGATAGTCTCCGTACTATTAGCTATCTTTATAGTCTTAATCAATAAACGCATTAAAATACTTTTGTAATGAAAACATATACCAATGTCAAAGATCTCGGCGATCTTAAAGCCGCAGTAAAAGAAGCTCTCGAAGTAAAAAAGAACCGCTTCGGGTATAAAAGTCTCGGGGAGAACAAAACACTGTTGATGGTATTTTTTAATTCCAGTCTGCGCACCCGCCTGAGCACACAAAAAGCCGGGATGAATCTGGGTATGAATACAATGGTACTTGACATCAACCAGGGAGCATGGAAACTGGAAACCGAACGGGGGGTAATAATGGACGGTGACAAATCGGAACATATACTCGAAGCCATTCCCGTGATGGGCAGCTATTGTGACATTATCGGAGTACGTGCGTTTGCTCAATTCGAAAATAAAGAAGATGATTATCAGGAGAAGATACTGAACCAGTTCATTAAATATTCGGGACGTCCTGTATTCAGCATGGAGGCGGCAACAGGACATCCTTTACAGGCTTTTGCCGACCTCATCACGATAGAGGAGTATAAGAAAACGGCTCGCCCAAAAGTTGTCCTTACATGGGCGCCACATCCGAAAGCCTTGCCACAGGCAGTTCCTAATTCATTCGCCGACTTTATGAACGAGGCTGATGTAGATTTTATTATCACACATCCCGAAGGTTATGACCTCGATCCTAAATTCGTACGTGGAGCTAAAGTTGAGTACGATCAGGATAAGGCCCTTGCGGGAGCAGACTTTGTTTATGCAAAAAACTGGGCAGCATATACCGACCCTAATTATGGAAAAATACTAAGCAAAGATATGTCGTGGACAGTAACAACTCAAAAGATGGCGCTGACAAATAACGCTTACTTTATGCATTGCCTGCCTGTACGCCGTAATATGATTGTGAGCGACGATGTAATAGAAAATCCCCAATCAATTGTTATACAGGAAGCAGCCAATCGTGAGATATCAGCCCAGACAGTTATAAAAAGAATGCTGGAAAGTCTATAAAATATAATCCGTTTATAACCAAAAGCAGCGCATCCCGAAAGAGATGCGCTGCTTTTTATTTTATAACTAACTTATTAGAATCTATATCCCAACGTTAACAAACCCTGGAAATTATTTGTCTTGAAAGTAGATTTATCCGCTCCGGTAAAGGCATATAAGTCATCCTTCTGAGATTTCATTACAAACGCGATATCTGTATAGAAGTGGCGTGAAAATCTGTATCCCATACCGTAAGTGAAATAGTTTGTAGTTCCATCCAACACATATTGCGTAGCTGCACGGCTATCGGTTACGACTTCATGGTCGCCCGGAAAATCTTTTACTTCATTCTTGAATGGACTTTGCATCCATGAATAACCTACACGAGCCGAGAACTGGTCTGTAATACGATATTCAGCCCCAACACGAACAGTAGACGCATTTCTGAAATCATTCTTTATATAAGCGTTAGGATCACCTGTACCCGTAGCAAGAGCATTCCCCCGGTCATCGAACAATTTCATATTATTGGCATAGTTAGTCAATTCATAATCGGCGCTGATAATAGCTCTACCTCCGATAACGCCTGCAAGGCTCAATGTCCACTTGTCAGGAGTGCGCATCTTGTAATCATATATGGCATCTTCACTCCGGTCTGAATTGGGATCACTGAAGCTACCTATATTAAATTTTGCTCCATCGGCAAAATTGGAAGACAGATCTGCAGCAAAATAATCGGTCATATTATACCATGTAGGAGAATGATATGAAACTCCAATTCGTAATTCCTGAATAGGTTTTACTATCACTCCGGCAGTAACCTGCCACCCTGTACCATCTGTTCTCATCCAATTTTGCAATTCCTGGCTACTCCAAAAAGAGCCATTATCCTGATATTCCTCAATATAACTGGAATATATACGATAGTTTATATCGGTCAGGGACAATGTTGCCCCAACACTAACAATATCTGAAAACGTCGTTCCTATATTAAAATCATATGTACTAATAGAACCCTTTTCTTCTACAAATAAGTCACTATAGGCCGCATATTCGGGAGAAGCCGGGACATATTGCCCTGAGCCCGCAGGAGTTTTCTCATCTATTATGTGTCCATTAAAAGCTAATACACTCAGCCAGTCCTGATTACGCCAGATATCTCTCCAGTCATTCCCCTCATCGCCCAATGCAATTGCCGAAGCAGGGCGCCCGTTATTTGTTGCTCTATCAGCCATATAAGCCGCAAGATCATACGACAGGTTATTGCCAATCGCATTGTATTTTCTGTCAAAATTTTTCAACCTATTGTACGAGAACCCGATATTGATACTACGAACCACATCATTATCAAATATAGGGAATACACTCACAAATGCCAGATTATCAAAGTTCACTTTAAACTTACTTTCATCAACTTTTCCGGCATTCATTTCTGTCTGAACCTTAGAATTCTGAAAATTAAGTGTAGTAACTATTTCTGATGATTGATAAACTCCTATACCTGCCGGATTAATGGATATACCGGATATATCGCCACCAAGCGCACCAAAAGCTCCTCCCATAGATACGGAACGGGCTGTACCTGTCAGGTCGTTTTTCGAATATCTGTATGCATCCATTTCATTTTGGGCCTGTACAGCCCCAAACGTCAGTGCAGTTGTTAACAGTAGTAATGATACATGTTTCATAATGCAATTTTTAATATTTCTATATCTTTTCAAAAAAGCTGTCTCATAAATTAATATTGAAACAGCTTTTATTTTAGTTGTCCTTATCTTGCTTTTTTATCTGCGTCCGCCTCCGCTTCTCCCGCTACTGCTTCCTCCACCTCCGGATGAACGGCTGCTGGAAGATGATGAGCCTGAGCTATATGAACCTCTGGAAGAAGAACTACTGGTTGATCCACTACTATAACTTGGACGTGAGCTCGAACTGCTGCTAGATGACCCGCTGTAACTAGGACGCGAGCTGCTCGAAGAGCCACTGTTATAGCTAGGACGGGAACTTGAACTGCTACCTGCTGAAGTATTGTAACTTGGACGGGTAGTCGGTCTTGTTGTAACACTACCTGTGCTTGAGCTTTCGCTATTATAACTTGGACGGGTTGTCGGTCTTGTTGTTACTCCGCTGGAAGAACCTCTGCCTGTGGATGTTCCATAACTTGGACGAGTTGCTGGCCTTGTACTTACATCACCTGATGAAGACCTCCTGCCTGTGGATGTACCGTAACTAGGACGAGTTGATGGTCTTGTACTAACACCACTCGAAGAAGACCCTCTGCCAGTAGATGTCCCATAAGTTGGACGGGTAGATGGTCTCGTCCCTACACTTCCGGTAGATGAACCTCTGCCGCCATAGCTAGGACGGGAACTGTCGATGCTTGATCCACGGCCGGCATAACCGTATGAACCACGCCCCGAACCATAACTTGTCCGACCGGATCCGTAACTTGCCCGAGGGCGTCCAGAATAGTTGTAACGTGAACTACTACCGTAGTATCCGTGATGATGTCCGCCATACCAGCCTCCACCATACCAGCCTCCGGCATACCAACCGCCGCCGTACCAGCCACCCCAGCCATAGCCATACCAAGGTCTGCTCCAACCCCAGCCCCAGCTACTGCCATAATACCAAGGATCGTACCAGCCTC
>Ga0153940_1000760_pt1 | contig 15458 bp, 11 predicted proteins | sample TSNJ024MetaG_FD_104736 | JGI IMG/M metagenome (GOLD analysis project Ga0153940, IMG submission 104736) | Attine ant fungus gardens microbial communities from New Jersey, USA - TSNJ024 MetaG | ecosystem: Host-associated > Fungi > Mycelium > Unclassified | place: USA: New Jersey, Brendan T. Byrne...
CAAGTGTCATTCTGAGCGCAGCGAAGAATCTTATACACTAAAAGTTTACGAAATTCCAGAGGTGAGATTCTTCGCTTACGCTCAGAATGACAGTAATAATGCGGTTTCGGAGTTTCCGAACCTACTCAATCAAAAAGGAAGGGGTGAAGTGTATGGGACAGTATGTTGTAGAGCTTAAGAATATAACAAAACGTTTCCCCGGTGTTGTTGCACTTAAAGACATGTCACTTGCCATCAAGCCGGGGGAAATCCATGGATTAGTTGGTGAAAATGGGGCGGGGAAATCTACGCTGATCAAGGTGCTGACGGGAGTAAATATTCCGGAAGAAGGTGAAATCTATGTTGATGGCCGGAAGCAGAATATCCGCACTCCTGTTGATTCACGTGGTATGGGGATTGCCTGTGTATATCAGGAATTGAATATTGTTTCTTTGCTGTCAGTTACGGATAACATATTTATCGGCAGGTCGATCAAGAAAAAGAATGGTCTTTTGGACTATAAGAGGATGGATGAAGAGGCAAAAGAGGCGCTTGAATCTCTGGGGCATGGTGAAATCGATGTCCATACCCAATGCGGAAAGCTGGGTATCGGATTGCAGCAGATGGTGGAAATTGCCAAAGCGGTAGCGGTAAAGGCCAAGTTGATCATTATGGATGAACCCACCTCAAGTCTTGGCGAAGGTGAAGTAAAACAGTTGGTGAAGACTGTCCGAAGGCTGAAGGATTCAGGAATTGCGATTCTTTTTGTATCCCATAAGCTGGAGGAATTATTTGAATTATGTGACCGTGTAACGGTAATCCGTGATGGTCGGCATATCGTTACCGAAGACATCGAGAATATGGATAATGATAAGCTGATCGAGGCAATGGTTGGCAGAACCCTTGAGAACCTGTTTCCGAAAGAATTTGGTAAAAAGGGAAACGAAGGGTTAAGAGTTGAACATCTGGTCTCGGAAGGTGTGCTGCGGGATGTGAGTTTTACGGCGTATCGTGGTGAAATACTGGGCTTTGCCGGTCTGGTAGGAGCAGGTCGGACGGAGACGATGAGAGCTATCTTTGGTGCGGATCCGCTGGATGGAGGAAAAGTCTTCATTGAAGGAGAAGAGGTGCAGATGAAGAATCCCACCGAAGCTATTGCAAAGAAGATTGCATTTCTTACTGAAGACAGAAAGGGGCAGGGGCTGGTGCTGTCGCAGAGCGTAAAAACTAACCTGATCATGTCCAGTATGAAGAAATTAAAGAAAAATATGCTGCTTGATTTTAAGAAAATTGAGGAAGTAAGCGAAGCTAATATTAAGCAGCTAAGAATAAAGACTCCGACCGGCAATGAGGTGGCAGCGCAGCTTTCCGGTGGAAATCAGCAAAAGGTTGTTATCGGGAAGTGGTTGAATAGTAATTCTGAAATATTTATTTTTGATGAGCCTACCAGAGGAATTGATGTAGGTGCAAAGATTGAAGTATATAATGTAATGAATGAACTTGTGAAGCAGGGAAAGTGTGTCATCATGATCTCTTCTGAATTGCCGGAGGTTCTGGCGATGAGTGACCGTGTTATAGTCATGCGGGAAGGAAGAATAACCGGAGAGATTGAACGTGATACGGAATTCTTTAATCAGGAAAGTATTATGAAAGCGGCATGGGGAGGTAAACTGGTATGACCAAAAATCTAAAAAGTATATTAATGAAACTGGCTCCGTTGGTGGCATTATTTGTTCTTGGCATTGTACTGGCGATCATGCTGCCCGGCAAATTTGTCAGAATGAGTAATTTTATGAATATTTTGAAGCAGGCAAGTATCAACTGTTTGATCGCTTCTGGTATGTTGGTGGTGCTGATTACCGCAGGAATCGACCTTTCAGTAGGCTCGAACACCGTACTGGGTGCTTGTTTGATTGGTGTGTTAGTGCAGAATTTTGGAATTCGAAGTCCGATCGTCCTGATGGTGTCGGCGATACTGATCTGTACGTTTATGGGTTTCATCAACGGAACGCTTCTGACCAGGCTGGATCTGCCTCATCCTTTTGTATCTACGTTGGGTATGAAGAATGTGCTTTTGGGTCTTGCACTATTGATAACTGATTCCACACCGGTTGGCTTCATGAATAAAGGTGTGGATTCTACATTGTTCCTGGGTTCTAAGACGATTAATGATTTTCCGATCAGTTTTATTATGGTAATCGTAATATTTTCCATTTTCCATGTATTTCTGACCAGATCGGCGTTAGGGCGTCAGATTTATTGTGTGGGTGGTAATGCGGAAGCAGCTCGTCTTTCCGGAATTAAATCCAAGAATGTATTGACTTTTGTATATTCCCTTTCCGGATTTATGTGCGGACTTGCAGCTATTATTTTAGTAGGACGTGTTACTACGGCGAATGCTACTGCGGGAACTACATATGATACCGATGCTATCGCAGCGTGTATTATCGGCGGTGCTTCTTTTACCGGTGGAAAAGGAACCATCTGGGGAACGCTTCTGGGCGCAATCTTGATTGCGACGATTCGTAATGGACTTAACTTACTGGGAACGAAAAATGATGTGCAGTATATCGTTATTGGTGCAGTTATCATCCTGGCGGTTACGATCGATGTTATCCGTAATAAAATGGAAGCAAAGGCCAGAAGACTAGCCGCGAAATGATACGGAGACGGCAGTAGTAACTCGCGGTCAGTGATAAGGCAAAAAAATGAGTATAACGGACATTAAAGAGACGCCATGGGAAACAGCGAATGTAATCCCGTAGCGTCTTTTATCGAAGTGTAGAAAGAAGTATTGCTATTATATATTAAACAATTAGTAAGATAACTTTACGGGTTTGCCTATGCGGTGTGATTGGGTAGCAGCAAGTGCCAACTTGATTCCAACCATTCCGTCATATGCGGTAACAGGAGAAGGCTGGTTATTTCTTACAGCATCAGCAAAAGCTTGCATTTCCAGTTCATAAGCGTCTTTAAAGCGTCCCAGGCACCAGTTTGCCATATCTACAATAATCTTCTGTTCACCGACGATGGTATACGGTGTGAGTTGATCTTGCCCTACGAAAACACTCTTATCTTTACCGATCACTTCGGTACGGGTGTCGTAGACATCGTTGGCATTACGGCTGATTTCGATCATTCCTAATGCTCCGCTTTCAAATTTTAAAAGCATCTGGCCGTCGTCAACATCGTTTAACTCTTTTAAGAATTCGTGTTTTAGTACCGATCCCTGAGCATAGATTTCAACAATTTCACTGCCCATCAGCCAACGCGCTATGTCCAGATCGTGAATACCCATATCCACGAATAATCCACCTGATTGAGGAACATATGCCGGCGGCGGTCCATTTGGATCCCGTTGGCAGTCATGTATGTAGATTGGTGCTCCGCATTCACCGGAAGAAATCATTTGCTTAGCAGCCATATGACCGGGATCAAAACGGCGCATGAATCCAACCTGAAGGTAAATACCTGCTTCTTCTACGGCTTTCATGATTTTTTCGGCCTCTTCAACAGTAAATGTGATTGGCTTTTCTACAAAGATGGGCTTCTTTGCAGCGATAACATCCATCAGGACATCATAATGTGTCTGAGTAGGCGTAGCGACTACGACGGCATCTACATCCGGGTCATTGATCAAGTCATGATGATCCGGATACTCTTTGACGTCAAAATTACTCACTGCCCGGTCAAGAGCGTCCTGTACCGGATCGGAAACAGCGATTAGTTTTGCACCCATTGTACGAGTTACGTTCATTGCATGGTGATAACCCAGGCGCCCTAGCCCGATTATACCAATGTTAAGACGTTTCTTCATATGCGCACCTCCAATAGCATAATATAAATTGAAATATTAAAAAAGATATAAATTAATATTAACACACTAATTTATAATGTCAATAATATAATTAAATAATATGAAAATTACCTTGCAGGATACTGGGTGTGAACAGTAACACTGAACTGGAACATTCTAAAGAAATGCGTAATATCGCATATTGACAAGATGTTAATAATGAATTATAGTGAAATTAATTGTAATATTTTGCAAAGTAATAATTGCTTAATCATTCCAAATATCATGGAATTTAGAAATGTGGAGGGAATATGAAGGTTACATTAAAGGAAATTGCACAACGTGCAAACGTTTCGGTAAATACAGTTTCATTGGCTCTTAGGAACATGCCGAGTGTAAAGCAGGATACGAAAGATCTGATTTATAAATTAGCGGACGAAATGGGTTATTTTGATCAAAAAGGCAAGATTGAGACACAAAATATCGGCTTGATATCAACCGGTGAGCGACTCAGGGATTCGTATTTTTATATGAGCTTTTATCAGCATATTTTGAGTAAGAGTCATGACAGTGGTTTTAATATGATGGTTTTCCAGGGGGCGGCGTGCAATATCGAACCCGGGGAGCTGAAGAAACAGTTTGATGCTAATTCAGTAGTTGGGGTTATTATCCTGGGGGATATGGATGAGCGTATTGTTGCTAAAGTAGCAGGATCCAACATACCGCTGGTTGCAACAGGAGCAAGGTATCATGACTTGAAGGTGACAACGGTTATTGAAGATAATCTGGAAGGCGGATATCAGGGTGTACGTTATTTTTACAAAAGAGGGTACAGAAGAATCGGATATATTGGTAATCCCTGCCATAGCACGGGATTTATGGAGCGTTATCAGGGGTTTGTGGGAGCGATGCAGAAGTATCGGCTGTCGGTATTGCCGGAGGATCTGATTATTAACATGGATTCAGAGAATGTGTATGACCATGAATATATATATAAGGTACTAAGCGAGATGAAAAGCATTCCGGAGGCATTCTTATGTGCCAATGATAATTTGGCGATGATTGTTGCGAAGGCGCTTCACAATATGGGGAAAAAAATTCCTGAGGATATTGCGTTGATGGGATTTGATAACAGCGCAATCGGGAAAATGGCAATTCCATCGATTACTTCTATCGACGTACAATGTGCTTTGCAGGCGGAGATGTGCGTGAAAAAATTAATTGATATTATTCAGAAAGGACACAGTGAACCTCAGCGCATTGTATTGCCGATAACTTTGGCTGAGGGTGAATCGGTGCAGAATCTGAAGAAGCAGGGGTCAAAATAGGTTCTTTCGTAACTTTAAAAACCTCCGGATGATTGCTGTCATAGAAAGCATCATCCGGAGGTTTTTATGTTCTGTGAAGTGCTTGATATATATCAAGCGCCGGCAGAGATTGATTTTGTTTTATTGCCATAAGGTTTTCGATGTTTTTTCTTAAATTGAGCATTATTATTATTGGTACGATCAGTACGTTTATTTCGTCTTTTTTGTGTATCAAAATCTAAAGGCTGAGTCACCTGAGAAGCAATAGTAAAGGGAAGAATTGTTGCTTTGGTAGCCTTAATAATTCCTTTGAGCTTCTCCCGTTCTTTGGGATAGATAAGTGTGTAGGCAAGGCCATTGCGGTTTGCTCTGCCGGTTCTTCCGATGCGGTGAACATAACTGTCATGATCTTCAGGAATATCATAATTGAAGACAACATCGATATCACTGACATCGATTCCCCGGGCTGCCACATCGGTTGCCACCAGGATCTGAATTTTTCTTCGTCTGAATTTATCCATTACCATATCACGCTGTTTTTGCCGCATATCACCATGAAGCGCATCTGCCTTATAACCATGCTCACTTAGCTCCCGAGCCAGAGAATCAGCCATCGCTTTGGTTGCCACGAAAACAAGACCCAGTGAAAATGGATTTTCTTTCATTAACTGTAATAATGCCGGCATCTTTGCCTTTTGGCGGACTTCCGAATAGTATTGTTCAACTCGGTCAATGGTAAGTGTATCCTGCTTGATCGTAATTTGTTCCGGTGTTTTCTGATAAGTGGCTGCGATGTTTTTTATAACCGGTGACAGTGTCGCCGAAAATAAAACAGTTTGGCGCGTATCCGGCGTGTTCTGCAGAATGATTTCCATGTCATCACGAAAGCCCATATCTAACATCCGGTCGGCTTCGTCCAATACCACGCTGCTTACTTTCCCCAGCCGGGTAGTGCGGCGTCGAATATGATCCATAAGCCGTCCCGGAGTTGCAACGATGATCTGCGGATGGCGGCGCAATGCCATGATCTGCCGCTGGATTGGCTCACCGCCATATAAAGCGAGAACGCGGATGCCTTGTTTATAGGTATTCAGCCTTTTTAAAACAGCAGTGGTCTGAATTGCCAATTCTCGGGTAGGACAAAGAATAATGCTTTGGATAGCCCTTACTTCCGGATCGATTCCTTCGATTATCGGAATACCAAACGCACAGGTTTTTCCAGTGCCGGTAGGAGCTTGTGCCAGTAAATCCTGCTTATTCATCATCGGAGCAATGGCAGCTTCCTGTACGGGGGTGGGAGTCGTGAACTTCATGTTTGAGAGGCCCTGCATCAGTTCTTGTGAAAGGCCCATACCTTGAAAATTTTTAATAATCTTATTCTCCTGTTCTTGAATTAATGTATTTTGCACAAAAAAACACATGGTTTTGTAAATTATCCAATAATCAATGGCTTACAAAAACATGTGAGACAATGTGACATTTAGAATATCTAGTTCATGATAGCATACCTTGTATGAGAAGTCAATGAACAAATTTTACTGGCCGTGAGGGTAGGTTGCAGGAATTTGCGGAACGTGTTAGTATTTTATCTAAGTTCAAGATAAGACTTCCACTTTTATATGAGGTGGCAGCAGAGGCATTCTTGAACGTATGATAATTATCAGAGTGCATAGGAGTATTATGAAAAACAAAGCAGGAGCTAAGGAAAAGAAGGTGGAAGGTATGATTAAAGTAATAGCATCTGATTTGGACGGAACATTATTGAACACAGAACACGCTTTGGATCAAAGGACTTATGAAACGATTCGCCAGGTTCAGGAGCGGGGAATCCGCTTTATGATTGTAACCGGGCGGGATTTTCGCAGTGTAATGCAGACGCTTTGGGAATATGATCTGGAATGTGATTATATTGTTGCCAGCGGAGCGGAAGTACGGGATTCTTCCGGTGGGATACTAAAGTCAATTCCGATGGAGCGTACGTATTTTCAGAAAATCTTTGATATTGCAGAGGAGATGGGGGTATTTACCCGGTTTTGCTGTAATGGCAGAGATTATGCTATCGGTGAGCCGGAGACGGTTATGAGGCAGTGGGTTAGTGAAGCGAAGCTGTTTTTTTCTAATGCATCAGATGAAGAGATTGTGGAGTCGGAAATATATGCATCAACGATGAGGCGTATGCGATGCGTAGCCAGCCTGCAGGAATTCATGGATTTGAATATGCCGGTATTTAAGATTTTCATAACCCATCCCAAGGTGGATGTGATTCAGCAGTTGGATGAACGGCTGCGGGGCATTCCGGGGATTGTGTCAGCATCCTCTTTTCCCAATAATATTGAGTTGACTCATATTGATGCACAGAAAGGCCCCGTACTGCAAGAATACATAAAAGGACTGGGATACCAGATGGATGAAGTAATGGTTCTGGGAGACAGTATGAATGACTATTCCATGATATCCATGGACTTCGGCATGACGGTTGCCATGGAAAATGGGATGGATGAAGTGAAGAAAGCAGCAAAATATATTACGAAAAGCAACGGTGAATTTGGCGTTGTGCATGCAATTGAGGAATTAGTGTTTGCAGAATAGAGATTTTGAGTGGCAGCCCATACATTGATTTATTTTAACCTTTAAAATCCCCATGGCTGAATTGTAGTTACTTTTCACGGAGTGAACAGTAACTCACAGCCACGAAAGTACAGAACAAACATTCGATTTGTTCTGTACTTTCTATGTATACTCTGGTATAATCAAACTTGTTATATACTATTAATTTGTATACGGTAAAACAAAGTCTACATTATATATTACAAATGACCTCATAAAGGAGGAGCTTTGATGGATCATTTTAAACTAGTATCAGAATACAAACCAACGGGGGATCAGCCGCAGGCGATCAAAGAGCTTGTGGAAGGATTCAAAGAAGGTAATCAATGTGAGACGTTGCTGGGTGTTACCGGTTCTGGTAAGACATTCACCATGGCAAATGTTATTCAGGAATTAAATAAACCAACATTGATCATAGCTCATAATAAGACATTAGCAGCTCAGCTTTATGGGGAATTTAAAGAATTTTTCCCGGATAATGCGGTTGAGTATTTTGTATCTTATTACGATTATTATCAACCGGAAGCATATGTTCCGTCTTCAGACACTTATATCGCTAAAGACTCCTCCGTAAATGATGAGATCGATAAGCTCCGTCTTTCCGCCACAGCATCGCTAAGTGAGCGAAGGGACGTTATCATTGTTTCCAGCGTATCTTGTATCTACGGAATTGGCAGTCCCAAAGATTATAAGGAGATGATCATTTCCCTGCGGCCGGGGATGGAGAAAGAGCGGGATGAAGTTTTGCGCAGACTGGTTGACATTCAGTATGACCGAAATGATATGGACTTCCACCGGGGTACCTTTCGGGTACGTGGTGATGTGGTGGAGATTTTCCCTGCGGACTTCTCAGATACTGCATATCGCGTAGAGTTTTTCGGGGATGAAATTGACCGAATTACAGAAATCGATGTTCTGACGGGAGAAATCAAAAGAAATGTGAATCATATAGCGATATTTCCGGCATCGCATTACGTTGTACCGATGGAAAAGATATTAGATGCAGCTGGAGATATTGAGGAAGAGATGAATCAGCGGGTTGACTATTTTAAAAGTGAGGACAAGCTTTTAGAGGCTCAGAGGATTCAGGAACGAACCAATTTTGACTTGGAAATGTTAAAAGAAACGGGATTCTGTTCGGGAATTGAGAACTATTCCCGCCATCTGTCCGGACTGAAAGAAGGAGAACCGCCGTATACCCTGATCGACTATTTTGGCGATGACTTTTTACTGATCATCGATGAGTCTCATAAAACCATCCCCCAGGTTCGGGGAATGTATGCAGGGGATCAGTCCAGAAAGTCAACGCTGGTGGATTTTGGATTCAGACTTCCTTCGGCAAAAGATAACCGCCCATTAAATTTTGGCGAGTTTGAGGAGCGGCTGGATCAGATGCTCTTTGTTTCGGCGACCCCGGGTGAGTACGAAGCACAGCATGAAATGCTCCGTGCTGAGCAGATCATCCGTCCGACAGGACTTCTGGATCCGGAAGTGGAAGTGCGGTCGGTAGAAGGTCAGATTGATGATTTAGTGGGTGAAGTATATAAAGAGGTGGATAAGCATAACAAAGTGCTGATCACAACTTTGACTAAGCGCATGGCAGAAGACCTGACAGAATATATGAATAATATCGGTATTCGGGTAAAATACCTGCATTCGGATATCGATACGCTGGAGCGTACGGAGATTATCCGGGATATGCGTCTGGATGTATTTGATGTGCTTGTAGGAATCAACTTGCTCCGGGAAGGTTTGGACATTCCGGAGATCACCCTGGTGGCCATTCTGGATGCGGACAAAGAAGGCTTCCTTCGTTCCGGAACTTCGCTGATCCAGACCATCGGACGTGCTGCCCGTAATGCTGACGGCCGGGTTATCATGTATGCGGATGTGATCACCAATTCCATGCGCCTGGCACTTGATGAGACCCAGCGCCGCCGTGAAGTTCAGGAAGCATATAATAAAGAACATGGAATCACCCCACAGACGATTCAGAAAGCTGTGCGTGATTTGATCAGCATATCTAAGGAAGTGGCCAAGACAGAGCAGACCCTTTCCAAAGATCCGGAGTCCATGAGCAGGAAAGAACTGAAAAAACTGATTGCCAGTGTAGAGAAACAGATGAAGTCAGCAGCAGCCGATTTGAATTTCGAGATGGCAGCAGAGCTGCGTGATAAGATGGTGGAGTTGAAGCGGAATCTGAAAGAATTAAATGAGTAAAGTAAAAATAAGATGGGACAGGTTCCTGTCTTATTTTTTGCCCGTGAAGTGCAGGACTGTTATTTCTTGGCTATTAATTATGAAGATATAGGAAGGAATATTTTGAGGAGTATTATTAAGTGTATGAGGGAATGCTTTTAAATAAGAAGGCGGAAAGCACAGATCCTCTCGCAGTGGCGTCCTGGCAGCCAACAAATTGAAATATCTCAACTTTTAAAAATTCACATAACTAAACCGTAGCTTAATTCATAAAAAATTTGAGAATATATATTGACAAATAAAATATGCAGTGTTATCTTAAATACATGGATATTAGCACTCCATTGCGTTGAGTGCTAACAAAACAAAATTCCTGATCATTATGAAGGGAGGAGCTTATGGTTGAATTAGATGAAAGAAAACGAAAAATCTTAAAAGCCATTATCCGAACCTATCTGGAAACGGGCGAACCGGTTGGATCGCGAACCATTTCCAAGTACACGGATTTGAATTTAAGCTCCGCTACCATTCGTAATGAAATGTCGGATTTGGAAGACTTGGGTTATATTTTACAGCCCCATACATCCGCCGGCAGAATTCCTTCGGACATGGGATATCGTCTTTATGTAGATGAACTGATGCTGGAAAAAGAGCGGGAAGTTGCAGAAATTAAAGAGATGATGATTGAAAAGACTGATCGGATGGAAAAGGTGCTGAAACAGGTAGTAAAGGTTTTGGCTTCGAATACAAATTATGCGACGATGATAACCGGTCCGTCCTATAACCATAACAAGGTAAAGTTTATCCAGCTTTCCAAAGTACATGATGAGCAGATTCTGGCAGTCATTGTGGTGGAAGGAAATCTTGTAAAGAATCAGATCATCGATCTGGCAGAGCCGATGGATGATGATACGGTTCTAAAGTTAAATTTACTTCTGAATACGCAGTTAAATGGACTCACCATAGAGGAAATCAGTCTGGGTATGATCACCAAGTTGAAAGAGCAGGCCGGAGCGTTCAGTGATCTGGTAGGTACGGTGATCGATGCAGTGGCAGAAGCTATTTCTCCGGATGATGATGTGGAAGTTTACACCAGCGGAGCAACGAATATTTTTAAATATCCGGAACTCAGCGATAGTACAAAGGCAAGTGAATTGCTTTCTGCATTTGAAGAAAAGCAGCAGTTGGTGGAGATGATCAAAGATACTGTTGGTGAAGAGGAGAGTACCGGAATCCAGGTTTATATAGGAAGTGAATCGCCGATTCAGACGATGAAGGACTGCAGCGTAGTAACCGCCACCTATGAATTAGGTGAGGGTATGCAGGGAACTGTCGGAATTATCGGGCCCAAACGGATGGATTATGAAAATGTAGTAGATAATCTAAAGAATCTAAAGATTCAATTAGATGCAATTTTTAAAAAAACCTAGAAGGGTGGCAGTGGTATGATAGAAGAAAATAAAAACAATCCCGATTCCGGAGATGGCAGGGTGAATTCCAGCGAAGGCGGAAGAGAGGGTGCGCTGGGGCACATGGTGAATGATATCGTCGAAGAGATCATGGAAGATGCTATGAGTGATGACTCGGATGAGGCAGAGGTTATATTCGAAGAAGAGACGGAAAAAGGGCCGGGAGACAGCGAAGAACCTGAAGAGAAAAAAGAAACTAAAAAACTCTTCGGAAAGAAAAAAGACAAAAAAGATAAAAAGGATGAAAAAATTGAAGAACTGTCCGATCAGTTGAAGCGTCAGATGGCAGAGTTTGATAACTTCCGGAAGCGTACCAATCAAGAGAAATCCAGTATGTACATTATCGGTGCTAAAGAAATAGTTGAAAAGATGCTTCCGATCGTGGACAGTTTTGAACGCGGTCTGGCAGCAGTCCCTAAAGAGGATCAGGAAGATCCCTTTGTGGATGGTATGAATAAGGTTTATAAGCAGCTGATGACGGCGCTTGAAGAAGCAGGGGTGCAGCCCATTGAAGCCGTTGGTCAGGAATTTAATCCGGATCTGCACAATGCGGTTATGCATATAGAAAGCGACGAAGCAGAAGATAATACGGTTGTGGAAGAGTTCCAGAAAGGTTATCTGTACAAAGACTTCGTAGTCAGACATAGTATGGTGAAAGTAGCCAACTAAGGAATACACGAACTATTCAAAACTAAAATTATAAATTTGGAGGAAAATTATTATGGGAAAAATAATTGGCATTGACTTAGGAACAACAAATAGCTGTGTAGCAGTTATGGAGGGTGGTCAGCCCACCGTTATCGCAAATACAGAAGGAGCAAGAACAACACCGTCTGTAGTAGCATTTACTAAAACAGGAGAAAGACTGGTTGGTGAACCGGCAAAACGTCAGGCTGTAACCAATGCAGACAAAACAATCTCTTCCATCAAAAGGCATATGGGTACAGATCACCGTGTGACCATTGATGATAAGAAATATTCACCACAGGAAATTTCTGCGATGATCCTGCAGAAATTAAAAGCAGATGCAGAATCATACTTGGGTGAAAAAGTAGACGAAGCAGTTATCACGGTTCCGGCATACTTTAACGATGCTCAGCGTCAGGCAACAAAAGATGCCGGTAAGATTGCCGGACTTGATGTAAAGCGTATCATTAACGAGCCGACAGCAGCAGCACTGGCATACGGCCTTGACAATGAAAAAGAGCAGAAGATCATGGTATACGACCTGGGTGGTGGTACTTTCGACGTATCGATCATTGAAATCGGCGACGGTGTGATCGAAGTATTATCTACCGCCGGCAACAACCGTCTGGGCGGCGATGACTTTGATGATAAGATTACCGAATATATGTTAGCAGAGTTCAAGAAGAACGAAGGTGTAGATTTATCTGCTGACAAGATGGCTCTTCAGCGTTTGAAAGAAGCAGCTGAAAAAGCAAAAAAAGAACTTTCTTCTGCAACTACAACCAACATTAACCTTCCGTTCATTACTGCAACTGCTGAGGGACCGAAGCATTTTGATATGAACCTGACCAAAGCTAAATTTGATGAACTGACCCATGATCTGATTGAAAAAACAGCAGAGCCGGTTAAGCGTGCTCTTTCAGATGCCGGAATCGCTGCTTCTGAACTTGGTAAAGTATTGCTGGTTGGTGGTTCTACCCGTGTACCGGCAGTTCAGGATAAGGTAAAACAGCTGACCGGACATGAGCCGAGCAAAACCTTGAATCCGGATGAATGTGTTGCTCTTGGTGCTTCTGTACAGGGTGGTAAGCTTGCTGGTGATGCAGGCGCAGGTGATATCCTGCTTCTGGACGTAACGCCATTATCCCTGTCTATCGAGACTATGGGTGGTGTAGCTACCAGATTAATTGAAAGAAATACAACTATCCCAACCAAGAAGAGCCAGATTTTCTCAACGGCAGCTGATAATCAGACCGCTGTTGATATCAACGTTGTTCAGGGTGAAAGACAGTTTGCAAAAGATAATAAATCACTTGGACAGTTCCGTCTGGATGGAATTCCGCCGGCAAGAAGAGGTGTTCCGCAGATTGAAGTTACCTTCGACATCGATGCTAACGGTATTGTTAATGTATCGGCGAAAGATCTTGGAACCGGAAAAGAACAACACATCACCATCACTGCTGGTTCCAACATGTCGGATGATGATATCAATAAAGCAGTAAGAGAAGCTTCTGAATTCGAAGCACAGGATAAGAAACGTAAGGAAGCGATCGATGCCAGAAATGATGCTGATGCAATGGTATTCCAGACCGAAAAGGCAATGGAAGAAGCCGGCGATAAGATTGATGCAAACGATAAAACTGCAGTTGAAGCAGATCTTGGAGCATTAAAAGAACTGCTGGTAAAATATAATGCAGAAGAGATGACCGAGGCACAGGTAGCTGAAATTAAAGCAGCTCAGGAAAAACTGATGCAGAGTGCTCAGAAGTTATTTGCAAAAATGTATGAGCAGACACAGGGTGCCCAGGGCGCAGGTCCGGACATGAATGCTGCAGGCGGTGATGAAGCAGGATATGCTGACGACGTGGTTGATGCAGATTACAAGGAAGTTTAATAATGTCGCTGAAGGCATAAAGAATGGTTCAACTAAAGTTCAGTGGGAGTCAAAAACTCCCTCTGAACTAAGTTTCACTTTATGTCTTCAGCTCTTTATAAGTAAAATGAATAATTATAGAATGAAAGGTGAACATCATGGCAGAAAAAAGAGATTATTATGAAGTCCTGGGTGTCGACCGTGGGGCAGATGATGCCACCCTGAAAAATGCATATAGAAAACTGGCGAAAAAATACCATCCGGATATGAATCCGGGCGATGCGGAAGCGGAAAAGAAATTTAAAGAAGCTACTGAGGCATATGGTGTACTTACGGATTCGGAAAAGAGACGCCAATACGATCAGTTTGGTCATGCGGCCTTTGAAAATGGCGGCGGTGCAGGTGGTTTTGGCGGTTTTGATTTCAGTGGTGATATGGGCGATGTTTTCGGTGATATTTTCGGTGATCTTTTTGGCGGCGGTTCCCGCCGGAGATCGAATAATGGACCGATGAAAGGGGCTAACCTGCGCGCGGCAGTGCATATTTCCTTTCAGGAAGCAGTCTTTGGCTGTGATAAGGAGCTGGAGATATCACTGAAAGATGATTGTAAGACTTGCGGCGGTAACGGTGCTAAACCGGGAACGTCGCCGGAGACATGTCCCAAATGTAATGGACAGGGGCAGGTGGTTTTTACCCAGCAGTCCTTGTTCGGCATGGTTCAGAATGTCCAGACTTGTCCGGAGTGTGGTGGTAATGGTAAGGTTATCAAAGAAAGATGTATGGATTGCCGGGGAACCGGTTATACATCCAGCCGTAAGAAAATCCAGATAACAGTTCCGGCGGGGATTGATAATGGTCAGAGTATCCGCATCAGCGGAAAGGGCGAGCCGGGGAAAAATGGCGGTCCGAGAGGAGATTTGCTGGTAGAAGTGCAGGTGCGCAGACATCCGATTTTCCAGCGGCAGGACATGAATATTTTTTCAACGGCACCAATTACTTATGCTGATGCGGCATTGGGTGGTGATGTGCGGATCAGTACGGTGGATGGTGAGGTTGAATATACTGTAAAACCAGGGACTCAGACTGATACGAAGATTCGCTTAAAGGGAAAAGGGGTACCATCGCTGCGGAATAAAAATGTTCGGGGGGATCATTATGTAACCCTGGTGGTGCAGGTGCCGACTAAGTTAAATGAAGAGGCGAAAGAAGCTCTTCGGGTCTTTGACGAAGCTTGTGGTAATGTTCGGGTGAAGCCTGCGGAGAAGAAGAAAAGTTTTATGGATAAGATAAAAGGGACATTTGAAGATTGATTTAAGTGGCTGAACGGTGTGGTTCAGCCATTTTGATTTTTAAAGTTGAAGTAGTTATATTGAGATATTTCAATTTGTTGGTTGCCCGGACGCCACTACGGGAAGATAGGTGCTTTACGCAAACCCGGGCAACGTACCTGATGAACTAATTGCTAACTACGACTAAAGCGCTCAGGAAAGCCTTCGCGCTTAAGTCTCCGTAAGCAATGGATTTCACCAGGTACTAAAACC
>Ga0153940_1000761_pt1 | contig 15450 bp, 13 predicted proteins | sample TSNJ024MetaG_FD_104736 | JGI IMG/M metagenome (GOLD analysis project Ga0153940, IMG submission 104736) | Attine ant fungus gardens microbial communities from New Jersey, USA - TSNJ024 MetaG | ecosystem: Host-associated > Fungi > Mycelium > Unclassified | place: USA: New Jersey, Brendan T. Byrne...
AAATTTGCGTTCTTATATTTCTTCTTCACCGACTTTACTTCCAAGCCGGCAACACTTTTTGATGGACGCATAATGGTAACCGCGCCAATTTTCTGACCGCATAATATAACACCTCACAATTAATAATCATATAGAACATATATGTATTATGTACTATGAATAAATATATGTCAATAATCTTCTTGTGAGAACAACAGCTAAGCATAAGCATAATTTGCAAAAAAATAGAACCAAGGTTTTGAGAAAACCTCGATTCTAAGCAATTTCTAGTAACTGGGCTGGATGGATTCGAACCATCGAATGCAGGAGTCAAAGTCCTGTGCCTTACCGCTTGGCGACAGCCCATTATTGCAAGTTATGAAGCAGAACGTTTTAGATTATAATAACATCAATTATTTTTGTCAAGGGCTCATTCGAGCCTTTTCAGTTTTTCTGGTCTTAGAGTCTGGTTTTCCGGTCTTTCAGCTGAAAGAAATTACAAAAACTAATCATGGCATCCGAAGGTTTCATTTTAAAATCCTAAAATTAGAGATGTTTGAATTCGGATTGCTTATATCTACTGTTCCAGCAAGATCCGGATCGGGCAGCTTTTCCAAAATAGCTATGATCCAACGAACCTTTTCGTCGGAGTTTTGTATGTCGCCAAAAGCTATATCAAGCTTTCCGGCGTATAAATGTATATCGGAAACATCCGAAACGTTCACTCTTATTACCTGGGATTCCAAATTATACTTCTTGAAGAGTTTGGCAAGTGTAACTACCACGTTGAAAGCGGACGAATTGTTCACCTCCAGTGTTTTCCCGAAAGTAAACTCCTGAAATTCAAGCCCTTCCACCACCGGAAGCTGCTCGGTAAAGGAAGGCGCCACCTCCAGCACTACGCCTTTTTCATCTATGTAAAGATATGTATTTTCCAGATATTTAACGTAACCGCTTAGTTCCCTTTCCTTGATTTGGATAATCAGCGTATCGGGATATTGTTTTTCAATATATGCATCCTTTACATATGGATTTTCTTTTAAGGCCTTTATAGCCTTACTCTTATGAAACAAGAAAATATTTTGACCTGTTTCGGCGGAGGCCGTTTTTTTAATCCAGTCTTCAGTCAATCTGTTAAGGCCGTCAATTTGAACATCGGATACACCGAAGATAGGAGACAGCATTATTCCCAGCGACACTGCCAGGAACACTGCCAAAGCTAACGCAATTTTAAAACTGGATTTCATCATGATTAAAAACCGCCGCCCTTTCTCCGGCTAAAAGCCCGGAAGCCCAAGCCCATTGCAAATTGAAGCCTCCGCAATCTCCATAGATGTCCAAAAGCTCTCCGGTGCAATAAAGACCGGGCACCAGCCGGGACTCCATGGTGTACGGACAAAACTGGGACGTATCGGCACCTCCTCCTGTAACCTGCGCATGCTCAAAGCCGTTTATTCCCTTTACCGATAGCTCATAATTTTTGAGTAACACAATTAAAGTTTCAATAATTTTGGGACTAAGCTCTCCAATTTTTAAGGCATTGTTTTCAATACCCGCTTTTAAGATTACAGCTTGTCCAATGCTACGGTGTACCATTCCTGACAGGAAATCCAAAAGAGATAAATGACCCAGATGTCCTTTCGCGTTTTGGAAAAGCTTCTCCACCTCAACACTATTATAATCCGTTAAAAAATCAAGCGCAATGCTTTGAGCCGCGCCTTCTCGTACAAGCCGCGACAATGAAAGAGCCGGGATACCGCTTAAGCCATATTCCGTAAAGAGAAGCTTACCCTCCGCTTCATCCAGCTTGACTCCGTCTTCCTTGAGAACCGCTTTTCCCTGAAAAGGAACGCCGGTAAGCCCTTTAAAGCGGAATTCTGTTTTTATCTGCACCAGTGCCGGGTATGGCTTTATAATCTTATGCCCTAACTTTTCAAGCAAAATAAAGCCTGAACCGTTGGAACCCAGTGCAGGCTGCGCGCAGCCTCCGGCGGCCAATATTACCTTTTGGGCCCGTATCTGCTTTTTGCCTCCAATTAGTATGAAAATATCCTTTTCCTTTCTAATTTCAGTTATTTCTACTTTTTTAAGCATGGCAACGCGACGACGCATAAGCTCGTTTTTCAAGACAGCCGGAACAGCGGCCGCATGTTCGTTGTAAGGATATACCCTACCCTCCTCCGATCTGCGGGTTATAAGTCCTATGCTTTGAAAATATTCCATAACGCGAGAAGGAGGATATTTTTCCATAGCGGCGCGGCAAAAGCCCGGGTCTTTTCCATAATAGCTATTTCCGTCGGCATAAATATTTGTCAGGTTACAGCGTCCATTTCCGGTAGCAAGTATTTTTTTGCCCAGAACATCTTTCCGTTCCACCAGCAGTACGCCGCCTCCGAGGGTTTCGGCAGCCTTGGCGGCGGCTATCATTCCGGAAGCTCCGGCGCCAACCACACATATTTTTACAGCATCATGCATGAACCATCACACCTCTAAAAAAATTATAGGGTTCCCATAGTGTTCTAAAATCTTCATTAATGAATCGTAAGACATGATTACGGTTGCAGTGTTGTCATTGGGATGTACTCCTAATTTTTCGTATGTGGAAAGCTCCCTGTCAATAACCAGTGTCACAGTGTGAGCCTTATCATTAATGATCCCTAAAGGGCTGACAGCGCCTTTTAAAAGCCCAAGCTGCTCGTTTAAACGATTTTCAGAGCCGAAACGCAGTTTTTTTACATTGAGCTTGTCCGCCAGCTCTTTTAGATCTGTACGCTTATGACCGCAAGATAAGACCAGGAAACTCTCTCTGCCCTTGTCGTCGCAAATGAACAGGTTTTTTATTATGTGCGTTCCTTCAAAACCGCCCAAATCATCTATTTCCTTTATTGTGTAAACAGCCGGATGCCTCTGTAACTCGTATTCAACTCCCAATCCATTTAATTCCTCAAGAGCTTTTTCCAGTTCCATGATATGTCAACCCCTTATATTTTATTGTAATAATCCGGATGAGGAGCTTTTGGGTATTTTATCATGAGAAACAAAAAAGGGATACTATATTTTTCAGTATCCCTTTAAATATATCCTTTTTCTGTATTTTCTCTCTTTTCTTTTTTACATATATATTATAACTAACGAGAGTTAGTTTTGCAATAGTTTTTTTAAAAATATTTTTTTATTCGACATTTATTTTCTTTAATATAAGTAACTTCTGTCCCGGATAAATGGAGGAGGGATTTTCTATATCATTGATGCTTATAAGCTCTTCCAGATCCGTGTTATACCGCTTGGCTATTTTCCAAAGAGTGTCTCCATTTTGCACAACATAGACAGTCATATTCGCCATTGAGTCCAAATACTCCTTATCCAGCTCAATAAAATCAATGTCCGTTATCATGCTTACTTCTTTTTCTTCGTTTACCCTGGTGTTAAAGCTAAGCAAGAACCGTACTTCGGTCTCGCGGTCACTAAGCATGTTAAACCCGGTATGCTCGATAGAAACATCCACTTTAACATCCATATCAGGCTTGGCGCCTCTTGTTTCTATAACTTGACGGTAAGGAAGAACCGTATTAAAAGAATATAAAGGGGAATCATCGCTTTCAGCCACATACAATATTGAGGTATGTATAATTCCTTCTACCACTACCTTATCCTCTATGACCTTGACATCGTCCATCTGTGCTTTTCCTGTTACCCGGAATATTTGCAGCATTCCGGGGCAGCCGTCTTCAAGAAGCACCACCTCCTTTACCGGAAACTGGTTTTTGTTCCGGCAAACAGGCTTTGCGTAAACCACCGGCGACCTTGTCATCTCAAGCCTTTTATCTATGGAATACGCATCCTCCAAAACGTCGATTTCCGTTTGACTTCTGACCTTTATCTTTGCGTTAACGGCTACTTCCATTTCCAGTACCCGGTCTTCTCCGTCGCTGTCCGGCTGGACCTGTATGTATTGCTGCTGGGGGATTAAGGCGATATCCGCCTGCATATGCTCCTGAACATCAGAAATATCTACCATTCCGTTAAAAGGAAGCTCATGTTCAACAAATTCAATTATACTGTCATCGGCGTCGCCCTTGTACAGTGTTGTAACCAGTATCTCGCCGGTTATATTTACCCTTCCCGCCATTACCTTTTCTTCCCTGTTTCCAATAACCACGCCGGAAAGCAGTATCTCCCGGATATTAGGCTTGCCGGACGGGATAGGCAACGAATCCTTTACTATAAAACGGTCTTCCTTATTGGCGATATTTTTACTCATGATCAATTTTTTCTTCAGCAATTGGCTTTCAGGTATATCGATCATATTAACAACCACGTCCTGGCTGTGGGTATTTTCGCCAAAAGCCTCCAATGTAACTACCGCGCGATAAGAAATCTTACGATCATTCAACATCCGGTACTCAATGTTAATTAGCTCTGCCGAAAGCTCTACCCACATATCCTTGCTTAAGCCTTCCATATTGATAAAATCATCAATGGCCGCGGAAGCCTTCATAGAATGAACCGGCCTTTCCGGTGTTTTGGCAAGATAAAGCACCTGGAAATCCAGCCGCCCTGTAAAGTTTACCCTGTCGGTTGAAAGCTCCCATTTGTCAATGCATACATCCGCCTCCGTCTGAAGGAGCACCGCCATGTCGGGTTTTACATCCGGTACGATAATATCTCCTTCAAGTAAAATTTGTGTCTTCTCTCTGCCTATCCTTTGTTCCAGCTGAATACTTTCCCGTACCAGTTCCATAAAAAACCTCCTGCAATTTTATTTGTAAACACTTAGTTACATTTTATTAAACAGAAAGTTATTTTATGTATTTTTTAATTGTATCGGTCATAAAATTATTGTACCGGTACAGAATACAGTATAAAACCCGGCGGTAAAAATTTCTCCGCCGGGTTCTACATATTAATTAGTGGACAACGCCGCTTCCTGCGTCTAGCAGGCTGTCTAGCCTATCCTTATCGCCGTTATCCTTATCTTTTTTCTTAGATTTTTTCTTTTTATCCGGCATATATTCCTCTCCTTTCTTTCATATTTTTTTAATTTCAAGCTAAAATATACATATACGCCGTACGAAACACAAAATGTGCGAATTAAGCAAAGGGGCCACTTAACGTCTCGGATTTTGCTCAGCTATTATGATAAACTTACACTTCATAAATGAATTTTGGGGGAACTTTTTAATGAATATTATTATTGTAGGCTGCGGTAAAGTGGGCTATACCTTAGCCAAGAAGCTTACACAGGAAGATAACAACGTAGTAATGATAGATAACAAGCAAGAAGCCTTAGAATATGCCACAGAGGCTATCGATGTAATGGGAGTAAGAGGTAACGCTTTAAGTCCGCAGGTATTAAAAGAAGCCGGAGTGAGTGAAGGCGATATAATTATTTGCGTTACTTCCACTGACGAGATCAATATCCTTTGCTGCCTGACGGCTAAGCTTTTAGGCGTGAAAAATACGGTAGCCCGAATACGGGATCCCGGATATGCCCTGGAATTGTCCGGGTTTAGAGAAAAAATGGGCATAAACGTAGTAATAAACCCGGAGCTTTTGGCTGCCATGGAGATTTCACGGCTTCTCAGGTTCCCGGTTGCCAACGATATAGACACCTTTGTCGGCGGTAAGGTAGAGCTGGTCAGCTTCCGTGTTTCCGCCAACGATATCCTTTGTAATAAACAGGTGGCGAAAATTTTTCCCAATATACACATACCTGTTCTTCTGGCAGTGGTAGAACGTGGGGAAGAGGCCTTCATTCCAAAAGGAGATATGGTGCTTAAGGAAGACGACACAGTGCGAGTGCTTGGACGGCCCTCTGATGTTTACAATTTTATGAAGCAAATGGGCAAGCATACGATCAAAATTAAGGATACGATGATAATAGGCGGCGGAAAGATCACCCATTATCTGGTGAATATTTTAAGCAAGATGTATATCAAAAGTAAAATAATAGAAATAGATATGCATAAATGTGAGCAATTATCCGAGAAAATTGAGGGAGGAGCTTTGATAATAAACGCCGACGGTACGGATGAAGAGCTGCTTCAGTCTGAGAACATCCGTGATATGGATTCGGTGGTGTGTTTGACAGATCGGGACGAAGAAAACGCCATAGTGGCGCTCTACGCGCTGCAATGCAAGGTTCCAAAGGTCATAGCGAAAATCAACCGCATAAACTCCGCCCTGATACGCAACCTGGGAGTGGAAAGCCAAATAAGCCCTAAAAATTTGACAGCCGATCAAATCGTCAGTTATGTCAGAGGTCTTAGTAATAATGTTAGAAACAACATTCAAACACTGAGTAAAATTGTAGACGAGGAAAATAACACTGTAGAAGCGTTGGAATTTAAGGTGACGCAAGCGTCCCTGTGCATCAACATTCCTCTTAAGGAGCTGCCTATAAAAAAGGATGTGCTTATTGGCTGTGTGATCCATAATCATCAAGTTACTATAGCCCGTGGTGATACAAAGCTGCTGGCTGACGACATCGTTATTATCATTGTAAAGAATATGCAAATAAATGATTTTGACGATATTTTAATTGCATAGGAGCTATTATGAACAGACGATTAGTTTTAAGTTTAACTGGAAAGCTTATAGTATACGAAAGCTTAACTATGATCGTTCCACTTGTAGTATCTCTTATGTACGGCGGCGAGGATATGATGCCTTTCATATACTCCATTATCATAACAGCATTTTCCGGTTTTTTTTTGAGCCTGATAAAACCTACCGACAATAAATTCCGCAGCCGTGAAGGCTGTGCCGCCGTTGCTCTAACCTGGCTTGCTTATTCCTTCTTCGGCGCCCTTCCCTTTTATTTCAGCGGATATTTCAGCGGCTTTGAGGATTGCCTGTTTGAGTCCGTATCAGGTTTTACCACGACCGGGGCGACCATACTATTGGATGTTGAAGCTTTGCCTAGAGGAATCTTGTTTTGGCGAAGCTTTACCCATTGGATAGGCGGCATGGGCGTTTTGGTATTTGCTATAGCCATAATGCCTTCTATCGGAGGTTCTATTATCAACTTGATGCGGGCCGAGTCCTCCGCGACAACTCATAGAATCGTTCCGAAAATAAAGCAGACCGCCAGAATTTTATATTCTATTTATATTAGTCTTACCTTGCTGGAGATATTGCTGCTTATAGGCGTTGGCATGCCCGTCTTTGACGCCTTCGCTAACGCTTTCAGCTCCGCCGGCACGGGAGGCTTTGCCATTCATAATTCCAGCATAAGATATTATGACAGCGCCATCATAGAATATATAATAGGTATATTTGTTATTCTGTTCGGCATAAATTTCTCGCTTTACTTTTATTTGCTCAAGCGTAATTTCAAGCTTGCCCTTAAGGATAACGAGCTTTTAACATATGTAGCTTTTATAGCTGTGTTCGTATTTATAATAACAGTTAATATCCAAGGCGTGTTTGGAAGTCTTGACCAAGCCTTCCGGGATTCGTTTTTCCAAGTGGCTTCCATTATTACCTCAACGGGGTTTTCTACGGTAAATTTTGATCTTTGGCCTGTCCTAAGCAAAATGGTACTGATCATCCTTATGCTTACCGGAAGCTGCGCAGGCTCCACCAGCGGCGGACTTAAGATGATGCGGATTATTATTTTGTTTAAATCCATAAAGGCGGAGATTAATAAAATTATTCACCCCAGAGCCGTAAATCCGGTAAAAGTAAACGGTAAAGTTATTGAAGGCGAAGCCACTCATAGGGTTTTTATGTTTTTTTTCCTTTATTTTTTGGTAATTATTACGGCCTCTCTAATAATATCCATAGATAATTACGACATGACCACTACCGTATCCTCCGTTATATCCACCATAGGCAACACAGGTATAGGCTTGTCCAAGGTTGGGCCTTCCGGGAGCTTTTCTTTGTTTTCGCCCCTCTCTAAGCTTGTGCTGTGCTTTTGTATGCTTGCCGGACGCTTGGAGCTATACCCGCTGCTGGTTTTGCTAAGACCGTCGTTGTGGAGGAAGTCGACGGTTGGGTAATAGAAATATATATATTGAGGAGACACTATGCTAATTCCAACAGACTGGAAGGACTATGAATTGATAGACACCGGCGACGGTGAAAAACTGGAGAGGTGGGGCGGTTATACGCTAATACGGCCTGACCCCCAAGCCATTTGGCCCGCGGATAAAAACAGCGGGCCATGGACAAAATGGGACGGTTATTACCACCGCAGCAAACAAGGCGGAGGCCAATGGGAGTTTAAAAAGAAGCTTCCCGAAAATATGGAGATAAACTACGAGCAATTAAAATTCCGAATAAAGCCCACGGATTTTAAGCACATGGGGCTTTTCCCTGAGCAAGCCATAAATTGGCGCTGGTTCAGCGAAAAGATACGTAAAGCTGGGCGGCCTGTTAAGGTTTTAAACCTCTTTGCTTATACAGGAGGAGCGACTCTGGCAGCGGCTCAAGCCGGAGCTAAGGTTTGCCATGTAGACGCTGCCAAGGGTATGAATCTTTGGGCAAAGCAAAACGCCGGGCTCAGCGGCCTTGATGAAAGCTCATTCCGTTTTATAACCGATGACGTGATGAAGTTTGTACATCGGGAGAAGCGCCGGGAAAGCCGTTACGACGCTATAATTATGGACCCGCCGTCCTATGGCAGAGGCCCCAATGGTGAGATGTGGAAGCTTGAGAAAAATTTATACTCTTTGGTAGAGCTTTGCCGGGACATACTTACCCCCGACCCCTTATTTTTTCTGTTAAATTTATATACAACCGGGCTTTCACCTGTAGTCGCGGAAAATATTTTGAATATATTACTGACTAAAAGATATCAGGGAAAGGCATATTCCGACGAGCTGGGACTTAAGGCAACAAGCTCCGGTTTTATTCTGCCCTGCGGAGTGGCCGGAAGATGGGAGAAGGAGCCGCAGTAGTGCAGCAGCTGCTCCAATCATCCTTTAATTCCGCTGCTTGTAATGCCTTGTACGAAGTATTTCTGGAAGGGCAGGAAAAGACACAGCGGAATCAGGGCGGAAACCATCGACCCGGCATATAACAGTGACCAAAGCGTACCGCGTTCGGTCTGGAAATCACCCAAAGCTGTCTGTATCATTCGGATATCCTTGGTGCGCGCAACCAATAGAGGCCATAAATAAGAATTCCATTGATTCATGAAGATCATAAGACCAGCTGTAATAAATACCGGGATAGACAGAGGCATTATGATGCGCAGGAAAATGGTTCGCCACGGCGCGCCGTCAACTCTTGCGGCTTCAAGAAGACTGACCGGGAGTTCCTTGAAGAATTGGGTAAACAAAAACAATACCAACCCATCGGCAATACCGGGGATGATTATCCCATGGCGTGTGTTGATCCAACCGAATCCATCCACAACGCCGTACAGCGGCATGGCAATGGCTTCGAAAGGTATCATAAAGCTAATTAATACGATACTGTAAATAATATTTTTGAACTTAAAATCGAAGGTTGCGAAAGAAAACGCGGCAACACTGTTAACGGCGCATCCTAAGAAGATGCAGCACCCTGTAACAATCAGCGTGTTTATGATTGGCCGCATAAAGTCAAACTCATTAAAGAGAGCGCGATATGCCGCCAGCGTAGGAGCTTGGGGGATTAGCGTCTTGGCTGTAAACGGCATGGCGTACATAAACAGCTCCTGATCTGTACGCAGCGAGGAAGCCACACCCCACAGCAATGGAAAAAGAGTAATAATCGTAACAATGATTAGCAAAATATAAATCATAGCCGTTCTGAGTGTTTTATACTTATCCACTTCGTTACCTCCTTTTTACTGCAGTGTCTTCGTCTTTTTCGTTTAACAGGCGGAATTGCAGAAGGCATACGAGAACGATTAACAACAGCAGCACTGTCACTATTGCGGCAGAACGGGGACGGTCGGCAAATTTGAAGGCGGATTTGTACGCCTCATACATCAGGACATTCGTACTCCCTTGCGGCCCGCCATTCGTAATCATCTGCATAGGCACGAACAGCAGGATATTGGCGGTGGTATTCGCCACAAAAACAAACAGCAGCACCCGCTTGATTAAGGGCAGTGTTATACGCACAACGGTGTTAAGCCAATTTGAGCCGTCTATTTTCGCGGACTCGTAGATGGAAGTGTCGATGTTCTTCAACCCTGCCAGAAGGAACATCATCCAGTAGGCGCAGCCTTTCCAGGACGCAATGACCACAATGCACCAGAGCGCTTGGTTTTTATCAATCAAAAAACCCTGTTGTGGAATTCCGAACACGCTCAAAATACTGTTGATTACACCACTGTTTGGATTAAGCATGATATTCCACAAAACAGTGGCAACAGTTAGAGACAGGGTAAAAGGAAGGTAGAATATGGTGCGGAATACGCCTATTCCTTTAACTGTAGCGTTTACTAACAATGCCATTATAAAAGATATGAAGATTTGCAAGGGAATCATCACAAGATTTATCTTAATGGTAATCCATAAGGAGTTCCAAAATGTGCTGTCTTGAATCAGCTTTGCGTACACGCTTAACGTCCAACTGCCTTTAATGTGAATGCTCTCCAGGATGGTCGACAAAATTGGATAGATTTTGAACACTACTATCAGAATAAAAGCGGGAGCAATCAAAAGGTAAGGTAGAAACGGTATCTTTTGCTTTGAAAACAACGCATTCATGGTACAACCTCCTCAACACATATAGGTGGAAATCGGCGGCATTGGATGCCGCCGATTTCAGTTGTTTTCAACGACAGGTCAGGATTTATATTTTTCAAACGCGGTATCAATTTGCTTTACAGCGCTGTCCAAAGCTTCTTTGACTTCAACGCCGTTGCGTATATCTTCAAAAGCAGCGTCCAGAATACTTGAGTATTCGGAATAACCGGGCGTCACAGCGCGGGGAACGGCGGTTTTTAAGGCTTCATAAGCCGCAATTTTGAAAACAGGATCGGCGTTAGGGTCGTTGCCAATTGCCTCAATAGCTCTCAAGGTGGTGGGAACGTCGTTGTTGGCTTCGATCCACAAATCATTGCCCTCGCCTATGGTCAAGTACTTGATGAAATCAGCAGCCTTGTCGTACTGAGTAGAAGCTTTATTTATACCAAAGTGCCAGCTGCCGGTAGGGGTTCCTACCTTGTCCTCATACCCCTTGAATGCGGGTACGTGGGCAAAGCCGAAGTTTACGTCTTGTATAGAGTTTAATGTATAAGTTCCGCCAATCATAAAGAGGGTTTTGCCGGCATTGAAGTTGGGAGAGCACTCATCGGCGGTATATCCGCGCAGGGCAGTACCGTTGTTGTAAAGGTTTTGATACCATGTCATTGCCTTGACCCATCCGTCAGTGTTGATGACGCCGTCAACAGTGAAGCCGTCGCTGCCGATATTTTTTTCACCCTTGCTGTTGGGCATATCGCACATTTGGTATGTACGACTGACCTGTTGGAAAGCGATTCCACAGTAACCCTTGTTTCTGTCAGGGTCAATGACGTCAAGTGCGGCTTTGGCGTATTCCTCCACCTCCTCGTAGGTCAGGCGGTTTTCAGCGCTGCTTTCACGGACAGTCACGCCGGCTTCAGCCAGCAGATCTATGTTGTACCATAGCAATTGGGAAGAGTTGTTCATCGGGGGCGCGTATAAGGTATCCTGCCATGAGCCTGCGGTAAGAGCTGAGGGAAGCCAGCCGGCCTTTTCCTCCGCGGTGAAATACTCATCCATTGAAGCAAGATAGCCCCGGTTTGCATAGGCTGCAACCATCGGCACGTCAACGCTGATAACGTCGTAGTCGCTGGAGCCTGAGGCAATTTTTACCTCAATGATTTCAAGCAGGTCGTTGAAAGAGTAATACTCGGTCTTAACCTCAATGCCGGTGTCGGCAATATACTTGTCAATAACAGGTTGCGCCCCACTCTCCCACCAGTTTATGGCCAGAAAAGTGATCGCGCCGTCATCTCCCGCCTCGGCTCCGCCATCGGCAACGGACGAATCGGATGTATTGGCGGGTGGCGCCGCTGAGGACGATGAGCCGCCGGAACCGCAGCCTGCCAAGATGGCGGCGGTCAACAGAAAGACGAGCATACATGAAATTAATTTTTTCACACTAAATACCTCCATTTTTTATTTATTTTCAGTGGCTATAGATTTTCAATTCCAGCCACAGACAGCTTTACTGCGCAAGAGTTTCAAATAAATCCTCAAACAGGGCGTCGCGGTTGATATGGAACACATAACGGATACGGTGCCGGGTTTTATTGAAAGCATAGTAATGGTCATATTCAGGGATGGGGCTTGGCTCAAGGCGGTCAGACATAAAATCAGCGTCCAGCAGCCATGCTACCGCCGTTACATCCCAGATAGCGCGGGACCAAGTGGAATGGCTGCTGTGTTCGAGGGCTTCTTTGGTGGTGACGTCTACCAGATAATCACATAATTCATTTTTTCCGCGCAACCAGTATTCCAGCTCGGGGCCGCTGGTCGTGAAAGCCGACACCACACCCATGCATGGAAGCTGCACCACAGGTACTCCGCAACCAAACAAAATTCGCGCGGCCGCCACATCTTGACGGATGTTAAATTCAATATTATGATGCCAATCGAAAGCATTTCCACCCAACCAGATTACGACGATCCTGTCTTTGATCTCCGGTTTTATGAGCAACGCGGAAGCCACATTTGTAATAGCGGCAACACCGATAACATACAATGGTTTTTCAGTCGTATACGTTGATGCGATTTCGGCAAGATGTCTAGCGGCGTCGGATACAACGGGTTCGGTTTCGGATGGAAGGAAGCTTTCCGAACCCCGGTAGACAATCGAGCTCAGATCGCCGCGTTTCATCAATGACAGAACCTTGAAGATTTCATTGTAACTTTTTTCCATACCATCTCCGGCCCCGGAGGATTTATCATTGTGGAAGGGAGCGGCGTAAATTGCCTTGAGTTTCAGCTTCTCCTCTTTTTTAATAAGATAGGCGAGAGCAAATTGGTCGTCTATCTCGTTAAAGGCATCAGTATCAATAACAACGTCGATAGATCCCTTTGGTTTTTCCAGGCGTTTTATAAAGGCCGCTTCGTCAGCCGCGTCTACTACATTCAACCGCTCATCGAAGGCCGTCAAATTTTCTGATCTCATGCTTGTCACTCTTTTCCGTTTATTTAAGTCCCGTTCTATTCCGCATTAGAAAAATATAATTCCAGTGCGTTTTTATCCGCCAGAGCCAATGACACGCCTTGACGCGTTATGGATAAGCCTGCGGCATAATTCGCATAACGGATGGCCGTTGCGATATCCCTCCCATTGGCAAGATATACGGCTAAAGCCGCGGCGAACGCGTCCGAAGCCCCCGTCGTATCCACCGGCTGAAATTTAGCAGCAGGAAAATACTCCGAATGCTCCGAATTCAGCAGGTAACAGCCATCCTGCGATAGGGTGACGATCACTGTACCCACGCCCTTATCCAAAAAATACCGAGCCTTTTCCTCCAATGAGCCTTCCCACGGACAAAGCTGATTCAGATCACTAAGGTTTGGCAGTAAAATATCAATATCGCGCAGCAATTCTGTACCGAGCTCGGAGATAAATGTGGGCTTTAGCAGAACATTAACCCCCCGTTCTTTGGCCAGACGAGCCGCGCATATTACGGTATCCATCCGTATATCGGTCTGCAACAGGCAGAAGCTGGCGTTTTCGAATACCTCCGAAAACTCTTCGACATCGCTGGGGGACAAATTTTTATTGGCCCCTTCATAGAAGGCAATACTGCTTTCACCGGTTTCCTGTATGTGTATATACGCCCGCCCCGTGGCAAATTGGGAATCGCTTTTTACTCCTGAAACGTCAACATTATGTTCCAACAAGGAATTGATCAGTACGTTACCTTCAAAGTCTACCCCCCGCCGACCTATAAGGTAAGCCTCCGCGCCCAGCTTTGCAACACCGATTGCCTGATTGAGTCCTTTGCCGCCAGGCATAACATCGTGGCTTTTTGCCGCAAAAATTTCGCCTTCTTTGGAAAAACAGCCCACACGTATCAACGTATCCACATTCAAACCGCCAACAACAACTATTTTTTTGTTAGGCGTAGTTATCGGCACATCCACGCTGGCGCCGACTACGTGCATCGGCTCGGGAAAACTGTTCTCCGCTTTTTTATTCTCCATTGCCGCAATCAGCGTCCGGCAGCAATAGCCTCCAAAGTCTGCATAGGGAAGCTTCAGAACGGATAATTTTTCTTGATAGTATCCTTCGCCATAGTCCAAGCTGACGACAGATAGGTCACCGGGGATACGGTAATTTTTACGCTCCGCGCGGTTTATAAAATCTGAAGCGATAGTTGTGTTAAAACAAACAAAACCGGTGCATGCGAGTAGCAGCCGGTCAAATTCCGCGGCATTTTCGCCCCACACGAGATGATACGTATCGTTTGACTGTATACCATTGTCATATAGGCACTGCTTATATCCGTTTTGAAAAGCTTCTACATCCATGCCACTTTTCGTCTTGATGCAGGCAATCTTTTGATGCTTAGCCTTCACAAGCGCCTTGGTAGCAATGTACCCCGCTTGGTGAAGATCCATGCACAGATTTTTTTCAGAAGACGGAAGTTCCTGGTTGATAGTAAAAAACGGGATCCCCTGCTGAAAAATTTCGTTTTCAGCCTTGATACTATAGAGAGCAGTTTGCTGCCAGAGAATACCATCAACACGGTGAGCCATCAGCATTGACATGTTTTTGAACTCGTCCTCATCATTGTCACTGATGCAGGTGATAACGCCATATCCCTCGTTACGAGCCTGTCGCAGAATGGCATCAATCATTTCGCTGTTTTTTATCCCATCCCGCAGCAGGACACCAATCAGAAAGGTTTTGCTCATATTAGCAGACATGGCATTGGCATAAGGCGTATAGTTATACTCCTTGACGATCTTAAAAACACGTTCGCATGTTTCTTCGCTTATGTTATCGTGCTTCCCATTGATCACCTTCGAGACCGTTGAAGCTGACACATTCGCCAATTGTGCAATATCCTTTATAGTCACTATAACACCTCACAATTTAAGAAATGTTGTTTACTAAACGCGTTTCTTTGTTAATATGCGCATTATATAGAATACTTATCAAAAAGTCAATGTGAATTTTTTTATGTGTGAAACGTCTGAAATACGGGTGAAATACGTCGAAATATTCGTCTGAAATAATTTTTTGTATTGACTTTTGTCCAGAATCCCGCTATATTATTTGAGTAATAAATAAGCAATAAAAGCTTATGAGTATTGATTCTGCTATCGAGCTTTCCTCTTCGAGAAACAGCTTCAAGTACTTAAAATTCTTTGGTTTACATCTAAGTGTTTGCGGGTGTAGTTCAATGGCAGAACACCAGCTTCCCAAGCTGGACACGTGGGTTCGATTCCCATCACCCGCTTTGAAAAATCACCTTGGAAGCAAGGTGATTTTTTGTCTATTTCATTTGCAAATGACCTCCTATAATCACATGACTTC
>Ga0153940_1000762_pt1 | contig 15444 bp, 12 predicted proteins | sample TSNJ024MetaG_FD_104736 | JGI IMG/M metagenome (GOLD analysis project Ga0153940, IMG submission 104736) | Attine ant fungus gardens microbial communities from New Jersey, USA - TSNJ024 MetaG | ecosystem: Host-associated > Fungi > Mycelium > Unclassified | place: USA: New Jersey, Brendan T. Byrne...
AAATAGGATTGGATGATATTATTTCGTCTATAAAAAAGGCAAAGGAAAATGATAAAATAAAAGGTATATATATAAATGCGGGTGCTTTTTCCACGTCAAATGCTTCCCTGAAAGAAATCAGGGACCAATTGATAGATTTTAAGGAAAGCGGAAAATTTATTGTTGCTTATAGTGATGTATATACACAGGGCTGTTACTATCTTTCGTCTGTAGCTGATAAGTTAATAATGAATCCGGAAGGTCATCTCGACCTGCACGGGCTTTCTGCTTCCCCTACTTTTTACAAAGGCTTACTGGATAAAATAGGTATAGAAATGCAGATATTTAAAGTAGGTACGTTCAAATCCGCGGTAGAACCGTTTATGCTCAATAAAATGAGTGATGCCAACCGTGAACAGGTATCTTCTTATATAGGTGATATGTGGTCGACCATTACAAGTGAAATATCGGCTTCGAGAAATATCTCTGTGGAAAAATTAAATGTAATTACCGATTCACTTGCCCTTTTCAAAAAATCTGAAGTATGTGTGCAGGATGGTCTGGTAGATACACTTATGTATGAAACAGGAGTAAGGGAATATCTGAAAACATTGCTCACAGGAGTAGAAAAGGCTAAAGATGTACGTCTGGCTTCGGTAAAAGATATGACCACCGTTTCATTTGAAAACAAAAGCAAATCGAAAGATATCATAGCTGTATTGTATGCTGAAGGTTCTATAACCGACGGTTCGGGCACTGATGGAATTACAAGCAAACGCTTTGTAAAAGAACTGGAGAAACTGAAAGATAACGACAAGGTAAAAGCCGTTGTATTCCGTGTAAATTCTCCCGGAGGCAGCGCTTATGCTTCCGAGCAGATTTGGAAAGCTGTTACCGACCTGAAAGAAAAGAAACCTGTAGTAGTATCTATGGGAGATTATGCGGCTTCGGGAGGATATTATATATCTTGTAACGCTTCTAAGATTATAGCCCAGCCGAATACATTGACAGGTTCTATCGGTATATTCGGTATGTTCCCGAATGTAGAAGGCCTTACCAAGAAAGTAGGTTTGACATTCGATAATGTAAAAACGAACGCACATGCCGATTTCGGAGATATGACACGTCCGATGCGTGATGATGAAAAGGCTATACTTCAAAATTATATAGAGCGTGGATACGATTTATTCCTTACACGTTGTTCCGATGGTCGTGGTATTGCTAAAAACTCTCTTGATTCTATTGCACAGGGCCGTGTATGGACCGGTAATCAAGCAGTAAAAATAGGTTTGGTAGATGAATTGGGAGGTATAGACAAAGCTATTGAAGAAGCAGCTAAATTGGCAAACCTGGAAGATTATTCTTTAAACAGTTTCCCTAGGAAAAGGGATTTCTTCGAGTCTTTCCTCAGCGATCAGAAAGAAGAACTGACTACACGGGCTATGAAAGAATATCTTGGTAGTGATTATCAACTGTTCAAAACAATAAAGGAAATAAAAGAGCAAGACTTTATACAGGCACGCATGCCTTATGATATTAATATAAGATAAGTCCTTCATAATAAAAATGATAAAGAATCAGCCTGTACATATTAATAAATGGTTGCTGCCGTTTTCATGGTTGTACAGGCTGATTGTATTTATACGCAATAAGTTTTTCGACTGGGGAATACTCAAACAGGAAGAATTTGATATTCCTGTTATCTGCATCGGTAATGTCACAGTAGGAGGAACGGGAAAAACTCCCCATACAGAATATCTTGTACGCCTGTTGCAGCAAAAATACAGGGTAGGGGTACTCAGCCGCGGATATAAACGAAAATCGAAAGGTTTTGTATTGGCTACGGACGATTCTGACAGCCGTGATCTGGGTGATGAATCGTTCCAGATAAAACAAAAATTTCCGGATGCTATAGTTGCCGTCGACGGCAACAGGAGAAGAGGTATTAAAGAAATGTTGGCATTGGAAAATCCTCCCGAAGTGATTTTGTTGGATGATGCTTTTCAGCACAGGTATGTAAAACCTTCTTATACCATTATTCTATTCGATTTCAACCGTCCTGTTTATGAAGATGAATTGCTTCCTGCCGGACGATTAAGAGAGCCTGCATCGGCTCTTGTAAATGCGAATATGATAATCGTAACCAAATGTCCCGACGATATGCAGCCAATCGATTACCGCATTATTTCGCACGATATAAATGCTTTTCCATATCAGGGATTATATTTTACGCAATTTGTTTATAAACAATTACAACCGGTATTTAAGGATTTTGCTGTCGAACATCCCTTAGATATTCTGAAAGGCAAACACATTTTGCTGGCTACCGGAATAGCGTCACCGAAGATGATATTAAAGAAACTGAAGGAGTATACAGATACAGTAGATACCATAACTTACCCTGACCATTACAGCTTCAAAGCAAAAGATATCCATCATATTACAAATAAATTTGCGGGTATACCGTCCGAAAATAAGATTATTCTGGTGACGGAAAAAGATGCTGCCCGCTTTGTTTTGAACGAAAATATGGATGAAGACATAAAAAGGCATATGTATTATTTGCCTATCGAAGTTACGTTCTTAGACAAGGGAGACGATTTTAAAGAAAAAATATATAAACATGTTAGAGAAAATTCAGGAAACCGCAGACTTTATAAGAAGTAGAGTACAAATTATTCCCAATATAGCCATTATACTGGGTACAGGGCTTGGCGAACTGGTACATGAGATAAGCGATAAAAAAGATATTCCATACAAAAATATACCTAACTTTCCTGTTTCCACAGTGGAAGGACACAGTGGAAAACTTATTTTCGGGAAACTCGGAGGTAAAGATGTGATAGCCATGCAAGGCCGCTTTCATTACTACGAAGGCTATAACATGCAGGAAGTAACATTCCCTATCCGGGTATTTCAGGCGTTGGGCATCAAATACCTTTTTGTATCTAATGCGGCTGGTGGAATGAACGGCAGTTTCGATATAGGCGATATTATGCTTATCGACGATCATATCAATACTTTCCCCGAACATCCGCTGCGTGGAAAGAATTATAAGGAACTCGGCGTACGCTTCCCCGATATGAGCGATGCATACAACAAGGAACTTCGTTTATTGGCTATGCAGATAGCTAAGGAAAACAATATAAAGTTGCAACATGGGGTTTATGTAGGAACTCAGGGTCCGACATTCGAGACGCCGGCCGAATATAACTGGTTCCGCATTATAGGCGGCGATGCCGTAGGTATGTCCACTGTACCGGAAGTTATAGTAGCCAATCATGCCAAAATGAAGGTGCTGGCATTCTCTATAATCACCGATCTGGGTGTAATAGGGAAGATAGTGGAGGTAACACACGAAGATGTGCAGGAAGCCGCTAAAATAGCCCAGCCGAAGATGGCTTATATTATGCAGGAAGTAATAAAAAAGATAAATTAAAAAAATAACAGGGTGTTCGATCTGAACACCCTGTTATTTTTTATATAAGTTTACAGAATTCTATCAGAATTTATATCCTACACTGATATGCGCGCACCGGTTCTTTGTACTGGTGTCTTTAAATATTTTAGTTAAACCCTGGTCAGCACCGAGGCTAACGCTTATTTTATTTAAGAATTCAACACCCACAGCTCCTCCGATTCCAAAATCGAAACGATTACTATCATCAGTAAAGATATCCTGATTTTTAATTTCTTTTGCATCCCATTTTATTTTTCCTCCTACGCCATAAGCCAGATATGGTCCTGCACGGAATATGAGTTTAGTACCGGGTACCAGATCCAGTTTATATCCCGCATGTATAGGCAATTGGAGATACATAGCATTATATGTAGCCTTGGATATAGATCCGGAAGCATCGGCAATATTAATTTTGCTTTTGGCTCCTTTAGTTGTAAACTCCAGACCTGACATCAGGTAAAAGTTACTTGGCAATGCAAGCTCTGCAGTTAGCCCGATATTGAAACCCACCTTAACATTATCATCCATTTTTTGTATCTCCGATAAATTCATACCGGCTTTTACGCCAAAGGATACAGGGAGTTGTGCGAACATGCTTACACTACTTACCAGACCGATAAGTAACACAAAAGAACTTCTAATAATTCTCATAATATTAATTGATTTAATAAATAAATGTATGTTCTAAGAGGTTCTAAAATTAAATAAATAATTCTGTTTAACAAAAAAGATTAAAAAGAGCGCTTAGCAAGTATGGCTAAAGCGGAGTTTTGGTAATTATGCTCTAACCAAATATATTTGTGAATAGATCCGATTACTCATTTTCCTAAATACATCCATTCCGTAAATTAGCAAGATTGGAAAAGATAATAAAATGAATGGTGCATAATTTTGTATCGAAACATTTATAGACTATGGAACAGAAAACAATCACCAGAGAAGAATATGCCAAACGCATTAATGTGGTTATCGAGTATATCGGTAACAATCTGGATGAGGAAATGGATCTGAATAAACTCGCCGAAGTTTCAAACTTCTCCGCATATCATTTCCATCGTATATTCAGAGCGATTGTAGGCGAACCGATAGGAGCTTTTGTTGTAAGGATACGGGTCGAGACTGCAGCGCGGCTGTTGAGGTACACGGAACTTCCTGTACAGGATATTGCATACAATGTGGGATATGCCACTCCTTCTTCGCTGACAAAGGTTTTCCGGCAGTTCTATAATATTTCACCTACAGATTATAGAAACAATAAAAGTTACACGATTATGAAACCATTACTAATTAATGAGAACCTGAACCTGAAAGCTCCGAAAATACGGGAAGTAGAATCTAAACAAGCCATTTATATCCGGCTATTCGGAGAGTATTCTTCCCTCGATTTTCCCGGTACATGGAAACGTCTCTGGCAGTTTGTAAAAGAGAACAAGCTGTTTTCGGCGGGGATAGAGCATGTTTGTTTTTATTATGACGACCCTAAAGTAACCGAATCGCATAAGCTACGGACAGATATATGCCTTGTAATGCATAAACCGGCTGTCCCAAAAGGTGAAATAGGTGTTAAAGAAATAGAAGGAGGGAAGTATGCCGTATTCCATTATCAGGGATCTTATGACCAGTTAGGCAGTGTTTATGATACTATTTACGGGAAATGGATTCCGGAAGGTGGATATCAGGTACGGAATGCCCCTTTATTTGAGAAATATGTAAATAATCCGGAAAATACCGCACCTGATAAATTGAAAACAGAAATATATATTCCGGTGGAGTAAAGAAAAAAAGAGGCTGTCCCAAAAGTAAAATTGAACTATCAAAGTGTTACCCTATTTGTCATTCTGAGTGTAACGAAGAATCCCGACCCTTCGGATACGAGATGTTTCACTCCGTTCAACATGACAAAATAATATGAAAAAATACTTTTGGGGCAGCCTCTTTTCTATCTTTAAAAACAGAATTACATAATTCCTTTTTCTCTCAGCTTTAATTGCCATTTCCAGGCTGAATCCATTGTGTTTTCAATGTTTTCTTTTGCTGTCCATCCCAGAACTGTATTGGCATGCTTAGGTTCAGCCCATATTTTTTCTATATCACCCTCGCGGCGTCCTACGATTTTATAGTTTAGCTTTACTCCCGATACTTTTTCAAATACATTGATAAGTTCCAGAACAGAAACTCCATGGCCTGTTCCCAGATTGAAAATTTCGACTTTCTCTTCCGATTTATTCTCCAGCATGCGGTCGATAGCTATTACATGGGCTTTGGCAAGGTCTACCACATTGATAAAGTCACGGATACAAGAACCGTCAGGAGTATTGTAATCATCTCCGAATACACTTAACTGCTCGCGTACACCGATAGCTGTCTGCGTGATATAAGGGACAAGATTTTGAGGGACACCATTCGGTAATTCGCCTATTTCGGCAGAAGGGTGGGCGCCGATCGGATTGAAGTAGCGCAGGATAATACTTTTAATATCGGCTCCTGAACGTACAAAATCCTTGATTATTTCCTCGTTGATTTGTTTTGTATTTCCATATGGCGATTCTGCCGGTTTTACAGGGGCGGTTTCATCGATAGGATTTACATCCGGTTCCCCGTATACAGTACAAGACGATGAGAAAACAATATTCTTAATGCCAAACTGTGGCATGAGGTCAAGCAGGTTGATAAGGGAATTCAGGTTATTCCTGTAATAAAGCAATGGTTTTTGTACTGATTCGCCTACGGCTTTGCTTGCGGCAAAATGTATGATTCCTTTGATATCGGGATGAGCAGTAAATAGTTTTCTCAGTCCTTCGAGGTCGTTACAATCCAGCTTTTCGAAAACAGGCCTGATGCCTGTGATGCGTTCGATTCCGTCGATGGAGTCGGCTGTAGAATTGGATAAGTCGTCAATTATAACAACCGGATACCCTGCATTTTGCAGTTCTACAACAGTATGTGAGCCGATATATCCGGCTCCTCCCGTTACAAGTATTTTCCCTTTCATCTCTTATGTTGTGTTTTTTAATTAAGTGGTAAAGATACAAAATAGCGGATAAAGTGAATACGATGAGAGAAAGTTTATAAGGATATAATATTAGAGTCTGTTTAAATTTTGACTGAATGTTTTATTAAGGCTTCCTTTTCATTCATTTTTCCTCCGTCCTTATGGAAAGTCTAAAAAACTTACTGTTTATTACTTCTAACTTATTACTAAAGAATTATCTTTGTACCCTAATTTATTTTTTATATGAAACTTGCATTTTTACTGACTTTTATCTCTCTAGCTATTTTATTCATAGCATGCTCCTCTGTGGACAGCGATGCCAGGAAAGCGGCCCAACTGAATAAAGAATCGATAGAATATGTAAAAGAAGGTGATTTGCAGGAAGCCGAAAGGGCATATAAAGAAGCACAGGAGATTTTATCCCGTTATAAAGGGACAGAAAAATATGATGAGTTTCAGGTTGCATATAACAATTATATGCATGGAGAAGCTCCGAATAATTGATAATAAATAAAGAAACTAACGTAAGGTCATAGACCTGTTTATTACTTTAGTAAGTAAAGAAACAAGAATAAATTATAATTCGATAGCATATCATTAGATTCTATCCATTACTTATTTTAGCCATATGTCTGAAAATATATTAAATGCAGAAGAGCCGAAAAAGAGCCTCAATTTTATAGAGGCAGCAGTGGAAAACGACCTGGCAGCAGGTAAAAACGAAGGCCGTGTCCAGACCCGTTTCCCGCCCGAACCGAACGGTTATCTGCATATTGGTCATGCAAAAGCCATCTGTATAGATTTCGGCATTGCAAAAGAATATGGAGGCGTTTGCAACCTTCGTTTCGATGATACTAATCCTGTAAAGGAAGACGTGGAGTATGTAGATTCCATTATGGAGGATATAAAATGGCTGGGTTACGAATGGCCTCATGTTTACTATGCATCCGACTATTTTGGTAAATTATGGGATTTTGCCGTTCAACTGATAAAAGAAGGCAAAGCCTATATTGATGAACAATCGGCGGAAGAAATAGCCAGGCAGAAAGGCACTCCTACACAACCGGGAGTTAATAGCCCCTATCGTGACCGTCCTATCGAAGAAAGTCTCGATTTGTTCCATAAGATGAATGAAGGAGTATTCGACGAAGGTAGTATGGTGCTTCGTGCCAAGATAGATATGGCATCGTCGAATATGCATTTCCGCGACCCTATCATATATCGTATTATCAAACACCCGCACCACCGTACGGGAACTACATGGCAGGCCTATCCGATGTATGATTTCGCGCATGGGCAATGTGACTATTTCGAAGGGGTGACGCACTCTATCTGTACCCTTGAGTTTGAGGTACACCGTCCGCTATATGACTGGTTCATCGATCAGCTTGCTACCGATGCTTACCGTCCGCGTCAATATGAATTCAACAAATTACAGTTTACCTATACCCTGCTCAGCAAACGTAATCTGAGGCGCATGGTAGAGGAAAAGATACTGACAGGTTGGGACGACCCGCGTATGCCTACTCTTGTAGGGTTTCGCCGCAGAGGGTATACACCCGAATCTATCCATAATCTGATAGACCGTATTGGCTATACCAAATATGACGGGGTAAATGATATAGGACTTCTGGAATATGCTGTACGCGAAGACCTGAATAAAAAAGCGACCCGCGTATCTGCTGTACTCGACCCTGTAAAACTGGTTATTACCAACTATCCGGAAGGACAGACTGAAGTGATGGAAGCGCAGAACAATCCGGAAGATGAAACTGCCGGAAGCCACAATGTGCTTTTCTCCCGTGAACTGTTTATCGAAAGGGACGACTTTATGGAGGATGCTCCTAAAAAGTATTTCCGCCTGACACCGGGCAATGAGGTCCGCCTCAAAAATGCATATATTGTAAAATGCACAGGTTGCAAGAAAGATGAAGATGGGAATGTAACCGAAGTGTATGCCGAATATGATGACCAGACCAAGAGCGGTATGCCTGAAAGCGGGCGCAAGGTGAAAGGTACTATCCACTGGGTATCTACCGAAGATTGTTTCGATGCTGAAGTACGTCTTTATGATCGTTTGTTCATAGTAGAAAATCCTGCTGATGATGAAAGGGATCTGACCGAATTGTTGAATCCCGATTCACTTTGTGTTCTTACAGGCTGTAAGATGGAATCGTATCTGAAAGATGCCAGGCCGGGAGATAAATTCCAGTTTCAGCGTACAGGCTACTTCTGTGTAGACAAAGATACTACCGATAGCAATATGGTATTCAACCGTACGGTATCGCTTAAAGATTCATGGGCAAAAGCAAAAGATAAATAAAAATCTTTATCTATATTATTAGCCTATGGCCTATAGCTGTTAGTTTTTGAAAAATTGATTAGCAGATTTGAAACATCGTTCAACGGAACGAAGTGTAGTTAAAATTAGCATATTAGCAAATGAGAGAAAAAGGTGTTACTATTGTTACCTTTTTGAAAAGCTGTAGAGGCGAAACATCTTTGTAACCTTTTAAGATTAAAACAACACCGAATGCCGGATAAAGATATATCATCACTTATAAAACGATATCAGCAAGCCCATGAATCGGGTAAGAACCCCTATTTCGACGCGGACGAATTCAGCGATTTGGCCGAATACTTCGATTCTATAGACGAACTGGATACCGCCCGCGAAATAATAGACGCCGGACTGGCTATCCATCCGGGCAATACTCCTTTACTTATAAAAAAGGCTAAACTGGCAGTTTATGATGGTGAATACGAGTTGGCTCTGGAGCTTCTGGATTCTTCATCCGAATATGATTTTGACCTTTATCTGTTAAAGATTGAGTGTTATTTGCAACTGGAACAGTATCAGGATGCCTTTGCGCTGTCGGAGGAGCTGCTCGAAAAAGAGGATGACGAACCGTTGGATAATGTGCTTGCCGAGCTCGGATTTCTACACGTGGAAGCCGATTGTTTTAAAGAAGCCGTGTTGTATCTACAGGAAAGTCTGAAGCACAATCCCGAAAATATAGAAGTACTGTCTGACCTGGCTTATGCCCATGAGATGCTGGGAGACTTTGAGGCAGCCATAGATGCAACAAATAAGATACTCGATATAGAACCATATACTTACGAAGCATGGGTAAGCCTGGGGAAACTATACTCTCTGAAAGAGCAATTCGAAAAAGCTATCGATGCTTTCGATTTTGCGCTTACTATTAATGATGCAGATGGTAATGTACTGAAATTGAAGGCTCATTGTCTGTCTCTGGTAGACAGGGTAGGGGAGGCTATCGAAATATTCAACGACTTGTTGCTTTCCGTTCCGGATGATACTTCCATTCATTTCCTGCTTGCAGAATGTTATGAAGCGCTGGAAATGTATGATGAAGCATTGACCTGCTTACAGAAATACGAAGATATAGAGGGTGAGACCACCGAATTGCTGTGCAAGCGGGCTTACCTTTATCTGGGAAAGGGCGACTATCAGAAAGCATTAGCTATAGTTGAAAAGGGATTAAAGGATAATCCTTATTCGCTCGATCTGAATATGATCGCCGGAGAAGTTGAGTTTCTGCGTGAGGAGTATAAGGAAGCTGAACTTTATTACCTGAGTATCTACTCTCAGAATAAAGAAAATTTCCAGTTACTGGACAGGCTTGCCATGGTGTATATAAAGGAAGAAGATTATCAGCAGGCTGCTTTTTATACAGAGAAGCTACTCGAACTTGATCCTTCTAATCTGGCGGTAAAACAGCGTTTGGCTCTCCTTTATTTCGAACTGGGAGATGAGGTGGAATTCAATATCATACTGGATCAGTTTACCGATAAGGAATTGTTATCGTTATTCGAGCTTATATATACCCCTCAGTCGCCGGCATATTTCGACCGCGATATGTTGCTTGCTTATCTGAATAAGGCTAGGGAAGCGCGGACTCTGTTCAAGAACCTCAAGTATTAAGAGTCTGTTTCCGGCTTTTTAGTATTTGGCAAAAAAGCCGCTACCAATCCTATCAGTGGCAGGTAAGCGCAAATATCGTATACATGCTGTATGCTTGTTTCGTCAGCTACCTTGCCCAGTATGGCAGATGCTACTCCCGCAATGCCGAATGCCAGGCCGAAGAACAGGCCGCCTATCAGGCCTACTTTACCCGGAACGAGTTCCTGAGCATAGACCAGTATTGCCGAGAAAGCGGAGGATAGTATCAATCCGATAAAGATACTTAATATACATGTCCATATAAGCCCTACATGAGGCATAATAAGAGCGAATGGAGCAGTGCCGAGGATAGATACCCAGATTACATATTTCCGCCCGATGCGGTCGCCTACAGGCCCTCCTATGATAGTACCCACTGCCACGGCAAACAGGAATGCAAACAGGTATAGCTGCGCATCGTGGACCGATACACTGAATTTGTCTATCAGGTAAAACATATAATAGCTGCTGAGGCTTGCCATGTACACATATTTGGAGAAGATTAGTATCAGGAGGATAGAGATGGCAAAGGCTACCTTCCGGGCCGAATAGCCGGAAGTTTTTTCTGGTATGCTTCCATCCGCTTTTGGTGCGGATTTCAGCCTGTACAGGTTGGCTTTGTACCATTTGCTGATAACAAGCATTACCCCGATAGAAACAAGTGCGATGATTGATAACCAGCCAATATTCCGTTGTCCGTATGGGGTTATTATCCATAGTGCCAGTAAAGGACCGACAGACGAACCGAAATTTCCTCCTACCTGAAACAGTGATTGTGCCAGTCCGTGTTTTCCGCCCGAAGCCATATAGGCAAGCCGTGAAGCTTCAGGATGGAATATGGAAGAGCCCAGTCCGGTAAGGAATACGGCGATCAGCACATGTATGAAATCGTTGGCAATCGACAGGGATAGTATTCCTATCATGGTAAATGTCATACCGATGGGCAGGGAATAGGGCTGTGGCTTCTTATCTGTAATGAGGCCGACAACAGGCTGAAACAAAGATGATGATAACTGAAATACTAATGTTATCAGTCCTATCTGTGTAAAATTCAGCAACAGCGAATCTTTCAGCAAAGGGTAAACCGCCGAAATGATAGACTGGAGCATATCGTTGAGCATGTGACATACTGCCAAAAGCGAAAGGATGGTAAAGGCCGTTCCGTTCCGGGTAGTTGTTTTCATTGTAAGCCGAATTGAAGAACATAAAATTAAGTTGCCAAAGGTAAGATTAATATTTAGTAATGTCAATTAGAAGTTCTATATAAAAAAGAATCCCTTGCAAAGACACTAAGATGTAGAAACGGCTATTGAGTAAAAGAAAAAATCCATCTGAAAAGAATATAAAGAATCGGTTTAAATTTGAACAGATTCCGACAATATACTGAAAATTTTATCTATACTATTTTTAAGTGTATCTGTAAGTAGTATTCTGGTTTACAAGAAAGGGAGGTATAGATTGAACAAGTCCCATCAACCTAGGGCTGTTAAGTTCTAATTTTTTATACCCTCTGTGCCATGTTGAACGGAGTGAAACATCTCGTTTCTCAGGGTCGGGATCCTTCGTTCTACTCAGGATGACAGCAGAAAATAACAGAACAAAGAAGAGAACTTAACAGCCCTGCCCATAGGGGGAGGCTACAGAGAGAGTAAAAAGTAATTCTTAATTATTCATTGTTTTCTGTGTTACTTTTGTTACTTTTTAACAGTTACAAATTATCAATCGGCAGACTGTTTATTTTGTTTCAAGCAAAGACGCTAAGGCGCAAAGGCTTTACTGGTTAAAAGTTGTTGACTGATAACTGATAACTGAAAAGTTGTTACCTTTGTTACCTTTTATATATCTAACTTTGTGTATTATTCAAAATCTGAAGGAATGAAACGAACAGAAATAGCAAGCCTGGGTGAATTCGGCCTTATCGATCACCTGACAAAGAATATTGAACTAAAGAATACCAGCTCTGAAAAAGGAGTGGGAGATGACGCCGCTGTTTTGTCTTACGGTAATAAAAAGACATTGGTAACCACTGATCTCTTACTCGAAGGTATTCATTTCGACCTGATGTATGTGCCATTGAAGCATCTTGGATACAAGTCGGCTGTTGTCAATTTTTCTGATATTTATGCTATGAACGGTCAGCCTAAACAGATAACAGTTTCGTTAGGTCTCTCGAAACGTTTTTCGGTAGAAGATATGGAAACATTTTACGAAGGGCTTGGTTTGGCTTGTGAAGAGTATGGCGTAGATTTAGTAGGGGGAGATACATCCGCATCACTTACAGGTCTGGCTATCAGCATTACTTGTATTGGTGAAGGTGAAGAAAGTAAAATATCCTATCGTAATGGTGCGAAAGAGACGGATCTGATTTGTGTTTCCGGTGATTTAGGTGCAGCTTTTATGGGGCTTCAATTACTGGAACGTGAAAAAGCAGTATATGGAGGCGAAAAAGACTTTCAGCCTGATTTTACAGGGAAAGAGTATTTACTTGAGCGCCAGTTGAAACCGGAAGCCCGTAAAGATATTGTAAAGTTTCTGGCAGAAGAAGGCATTGTACCGACATCGATGATTGATATATCGGATGGCTTGTCCTCCGAGTTGAAGCATATATGTAAACAAAGTAAGGTTGGATGCCATATTTATGAAGAGCGTGTCCCGATAGATTATCAGACGGCCATGATGGCGGAACAATTTAATATGAATGTGACGACGGTCGCTCTGAATGGAGGGGAGGATTACGAATTGCTCTTTACGGTACCTTTGTATTTGCATGATAAGGTATCGAAGATAAAAGGTGTCCATATCATCGGACATATAACAAAAGAGGGTTTAGGCCTTGTGATGGAAACCCGTGACGGAACCGAAATAGAACTAAAGGCTCAAGGTTGGGACTCGATAGGGGAGGAAAAGTAATACTTCATAAAATATGGAAGAAACTGTTACTTTTGTCACTTTTTTAAAGAAATTGAGGGATAATATTAGCTAAGGAAACGATAAATAGGGGAGAGGATAATACAAAATGGACGGATATATTTAGTGTAAATTGTTTTTAATCAGATAATTATGTTATATTCTGTGTGCACTGTTTCTTTATATTGAAATATTTTATACGATATTTTTGGTAAATGTAAAATATATCCTATCTTTGCACACGCAAACGCAAGACTACAAAACTACAAACATTGGTGCCATAGCTCAGTTGGTAGAGCAAAGGACTGAAAATCCTTGTGTCCCCGGTTCGATTCCTGGTGGCACCACGAAGAAAGAAAGCATCTAAAACACATTGTTTTAGATGCTTTTCCGTTTTTTATGCCTTTTCTTTAAGTGTTAATTTTGTTAGATTTTATTTTATTTTACTTGTACTTACTTTTAAGTACATTTATTGCATATTGTTGACATATAATTTATCTGATTATGGCCACATTTAAAGCGGAAGTGCAAAATAAGCGTGCAGATGGTACTTATAATGTAAGAATTCGGGTTACACACAACAGACAAATACGACGAATGTCTACGAATCTATATGTTACCAGTGAAGATCTTACCAAGAGTTTGAAAATTAAAAGTGTAAATATAATAGATAAATGCGATGACCTTATAAAGAAGTGCCGTAAAGCTTGTAATGACCTGGGATTTGAATTGTTTGAAATGCCTATAGATGACCTAGTTATAAAGATAAAAAAGTATCTTCAGGGCGGAGATAAGTTCTATCTCGATTTTATCCAATATACGAAGGATAAGGCTTCTAAAATGAAAAAAGGAACCGGCGATACATACCTGAATATGTTAAGCGCTTTAAAGAGGTTTATAAAAAGAGAAAGCCTTGACATTTCCGAGATAAGCACAAACTTCCTGCGTGAATTCGAAATATTTATTTCTGCAGAACCTTCACAACGTGGAAATAACAGGAAGAAAGCCAAGAAAGATCTGACGGCTAAAGGTGGCCGGGCTGTATCTAAATATTTAGCGTGTGTTCGTGCCATGCATAATATGGCTAAAGAAGAATTCAATGATGAAGACCGAGGAATAATAAATATACCTTTCTCCCCATTCAAAAAGTATAAGCTTAAGCCACAACCGAAAACGCGTAAGAGAGCTATTTCGGTTGCATTGATACAGCAGCTCATAGATCTTCCGTATGAAAAAGAAATAATAGGCGGGAGAACCAGCAGGTTCAACCTGGCAAAGGATTGCTTTATACTCTCTTTTGCCCTAGTTGGAATGAATAGCGCCGACATGTTTTACTCCGGGCTGCCGAAAAAGAATATCGTAATTTATAACCGGGAGAAAACAGAAGGCCGGCGTGACGACGGAGCCGAGATGCGAGTAAGAATTGAGAATTGTATTACAAAGCTGATGGATAAGTATAAGGATGATAATAAGCTATTCCGGTTCCACAGGCATTACACTAATCATGCAACCTTCAATGCGGCCATTAATAAAGGGTTGAAAAGGATCGGGAAGCTGATAGGCGTGGATGATCTGGAGTTCTACGCAGCTCGTCATTCCTGGGCCACCATTGCCCGTTCATCAGCTGTAGGCATAGATAAATATACGGTGCATGAGGGCCTGAATCATGCATCTAACAAGGATATGAAAGTGACTGATATCTATATCGATAAGGACTGGACTGTGATCTGGGAAGCCAATAAGAAGGTCTTGAATCTGTTCGACTGGTCAAATATTACTTCAAAACTCTAGCTTGTCAAATTTTGACAAGCTAATATTATTGAACTTTCCGTACATCGCCTGCAGATTGAGATTCTGTCTTCGCTATAATGTAGTGACTATTTACATAGTCAAAGGAATTAAACTCCCATTTATACAGGGTAGATATTGAAACATCAATAATAGATTTGTTCGCTTCGTAAAGTGCGGCAAGTGATGTGTAAGTAGCGACTTTAAGTGGTCGCTGCCGGATGAAAACATATACTGTCATATTCTCAAATATTTTTTCATTTTGCTAATATATAGTATTATATTATCAAAAACGGATATTTTTAAGGCTATTTTTCACCCTCATTTGTCCAGCTTTTAAAAATTTGACAA
>Ga0153940_1000764_pt1 | contig 15422 bp, 15 predicted proteins | sample TSNJ024MetaG_FD_104736 | JGI IMG/M metagenome (GOLD analysis project Ga0153940, IMG submission 104736) | Attine ant fungus gardens microbial communities from New Jersey, USA - TSNJ024 MetaG | ecosystem: Host-associated > Fungi > Mycelium > Unclassified | place: USA: New Jersey, Brendan T. Byrne...
ACCGATACTTATCATCTATCAAAGATCGCATTGCCAAATTTTGGCGATTAATGTCAACGGCGTTAAAACCAAATGAACTATTTAAAAATATTTGTGTAATTAATTTTTAGAAACTATATAATAATGAGGGATTTGATGCCAGCTGGAATATCTTCGACTACAACCGGAACTATGTGCAGATGTGGACAGGGAGTAACGATGTAATCAAAACGTCTTCTTTGGGTGTAGACTTACGGTATCCGGTAGATAAATATCAGATGACAATGCGTTCGGTGAAATATGCGATTATGTTTATTGTTCTCACATTTGTAGTATTCTTTCTTGTAGAATTACTAAGCAAGAAGCGGATTCACCCGGTGCAATATTTGCTTGTCAGTTGTGCGTTGGTGTTGTTCTATACCTTGTTACTGGCAATATCGGAGCATCTTGGCTTTGGCCTTTCTTACCTGATTTCGGGGGCGGCAATCACATTGCTGATAACAGCTTATTCCACTACCATGTTCCGCAATGTGAAACAGACGGCGATTATGGCGCTTTTCCTTACGGTGCTTTATACTTATTTGTATATTATCCTGCAACAGGAAAATATGGCTTTATTATTCGGCGCGGTCGGATTATTTGTCGCCCTTGCCATAGTGATGTATGTTCTGCGAAAGGTGAATTGGTATAAGGATGAAGAACAAGATAATGAAAGGAAAGAGATTCCTCCGGTATCTGCTTTTAATAATGAGGATAGTGATGTGAATTGAGTTTAGTCAGTCAATATTATTGAGGGCGTAAAGTGCATAAGCAATTGTGTGTCTTTATGCCCTTTTTTTGTTTACGTTGATTGAATCATTTTTATTTTTTCTCTCTGAAGATATTAAAGATATTTTATCTATACTATACAGATGTGAACCGGATTATCGGAAAGGATAAGAGGTGTTACTTTTTGCAGCTTATATTGGAATGGGGATATTCAATAGGTAAACAGAATAGAAAAAGTAACAATGGTAAAATCAGGAAAATGTGTTACATCTGTTACTTTTTAACTTTATATTGTGAATGTAGGTTAAAATTATGAAGGTTTTAAGAGGACTGTAATTAATTAAATGATATTATCTTTGCATCCGGTTATTAAAAAAGATTAAACAAATGGATCAAGATAAAAAGTGGCATCATTCAAAAGGCTGGGCATTGATGCCGTTGGCAGTATTTTTCCTGCTGTATGTCCTTACCTTTATTTTTACAGGAGACCTTTATCAGATGCCTGTTTCGGTAGCCTTTATGACGGCATCCATGGTGGCGGTCTTATATTCGAAAGGGGGGAAGCTGGCAAACCGTATCACCCAGTTTTGCCGGGGTGCAGCCAACGAAACCATTATGCTGATGGTTGTCATCTTTATTCTGGCGGGAGCATTTGCCGGTACAGCCAAGGCGATGGGTGCGGTAGATGCTACAGTGAATATGCTTCTCTATCTCTTGCCTGAGCAATCTATATTGGCAAGCGTCTTTATTGCAGCTTGTTTCATATCCATGTCTATGGGTACATCTACCGGAACTATTGCAGCTTTAGCACCTATTGCAGTAGGAGTCTCCTCTCAGGCAGGGCTCGATTTACCTATGATGCTGGGAATTGTGGTTGGCGGGGCTATGTTCGGGGACAATCTTTCTTTTATATCAGATACAACGATTGTGGCTACACGTACACAGGGTTGTCAGATGCAGGACAAATTTAAAGTAAATATCCGCATTGTATTTCCTGTTGTCATTCTGATGCTTCTGTTCTATATCTATCAGGGGCTGGAACTGACAGGCGGAGCGTCTGTTTCGGCAGAGCAGGTAGAATGGGTTAAGGTGCTGCCTTATCTGGCGGTATTGATTACAGCTTTGGTGGGGGTTAACGTGATGGTCGTGCTGGCTTTGGGGATTATTCTTTCGGGTGTGATAGGTCTTATAACAGGCGGTTTTGGCGTATGGGACTGGACTGCGGCCATGAGTCAGGGTATCGTCGTGGATATGGGAGAACTGATTATTGTATCGTTGATGGCGGGAGGTATGTTCGAACTGATACGCTTCAATGGGGGAGTCGATTGGTTGATAGGCAAGATGACACGTAATATACGGTCGAAGCGTTCCGCTGAATTTTCTATCGCCGGACTTATTTCGTTAACCAATCTTTGTACGGCGAATAATACCATCGCCCTGATTATAAGCGGGCCGATAGCGAAGAATATCAGCGATAAATTCGATTTGGATAATAGGAAGATCGCCAGCCTGCTGGATACTTTCTCTTGTTTTGTTCAAGGCTTGATACCTTACGGGGCGCAATTGCTTATAGCTGCAGGATTGGCTAATGTAAGTCCTATGCAGATTGTGCCTTATCTGTATTATCCTTTGCTGATAGGGCTTGCGGCAATGGCATCGATCATATTCCGTTATCCGCGGAAATATGCCGGGTAATGCCGGATGGTGTAAATATCCTTATACGAGGGTAACTTCTATATCGCGTTCGCGGAGCATATCTATGATGTGAGCAGGCGCGTTGGTATCTGTAATAATATGGTGTATTTTATTTATATCACATATCTTGCAGAAGCCTCGTTTGCCGAATTTCGAAGAGTCGGTCAGTACGATTATCTTTTGTGCGGCATCTATCATTTGCTGGTTTATGCGGGCTTCACTCATGTCGCTGGTAGTCAGTCCATAATCGAGGTCGATACCATCCACGCCCAGAAACAGCTTGTTACATGACAGGCTTTCCAGTATATTTTCGGCATAGTGGCCAATGACCGACACAGAGTTCTTTCTCATATTGCCGCCCAGTTGTACTATTTCAATATTCGGGTTGTAGCACAGGGTCAGGGATACCTTTACCGAAGATGTGATAACGGTGATGTTATGATCGACGTTAATCTCATTTGCGAAAGTGAGCAGAGTGGTGCCGGAAGCTATGATTATTTTATCGTTAGGCTCAAGCAGACTATTGGCGGCTTTGGCAATCCTGGTCTTTTCCTCCATCTGCATCTTCTCTTTTACATCTATATGCTTATCAGTAATAATAGAACTCAGGCTGCTGGCGCTTCCGTGATTACGATAAAGCATTTTTTTGCTTTCGAGATATTTTAAATCTTTACGAATCGTAACTTCCGAGACTTCTAATTTCTCACTAAGTTCCTGAACCTTTACATATCCATCCTGCTTCAACTGTTCCAGTATGAACTTGTGTCGTTTAGCAATATTTCCCATATTTCAAATTGAAGATTACAATTACTGATTACAAAGATATAAAAATTTTTAAGAACTGAACACTTTAAAAACTTGAAAGATTTTAGTTTCGTTTTGTATTTTATGAAGTAGATTTGGATTGTGTATTGTTTGATAGATACTGTTTCCTTGGAATGTTTTTGATTTTATAGTTTCGAAATATTTTATTTAGTTTTGAATTATGTATTAATTATTGGTTTGTTGTTTAAAAAAGTTTCGAATTTGTTTGTTTATTTAAAATACATATTTATCTTTGTGTATATTAAAGCTAAAAGTTATGAATCGAAATAATTATATAAAACAAATGGCAGACAGATCCATCGTCTGGGATTTTGTTGTTGTCGGAGGTGGCGCTACTGGTCTTGGTACAGCAATCGACGCTGCTTCCCGTGGGTTTAAGGTCGCGTTGGTAGAACAAGCTGACTTTACGAAAGCAACATCCAGCCGTAGTACAAAGCTGGTACACGGAGGTGTCCGTTACTTGGCACAAGGTGATGTAAGTCTGGTTATAGAAGCTTTGCGGGAAAGGGGGCTGATGAAGCAGAATGCCCCGCATCTGGTGAAAGATCAACGATTTATTATAGGAAATTACAAGTGGTGGGAGAAGCCATTTTATACAATCGGACTAACTGTCTATGATATACTGGCCGGAAAACGCGGATTGGGCCGATCCTTGCCGATGAGTAAGAAATCTGTGGTTAAAGAAATACCTCAAATAGCAACTGGTGGGCTAAGAGGCGGGGTAGTATATCATGATGGTCAGTTCGATGATTCCCGTATGGGCATTAACCTCCTGCAAACTGCCGCGGAGCAGGGCGCTACTGTCGTAAATTATGTAAAAGTTTCGGATTTGGTGAAAAACGAAACCGGAAAGATTGCAGGGGTGAAAGTATATGACGAATTAGGTAAACAGGAATATACGCTTCAGGCGAAAGTTGTAATAAACGCGACCGGAATATTCGTCGATGACCTGATGAAGATGGATGCTCCGGAAAAAGATAATATTGTGCGTCCCAGTCAGGGAGTACATCTTGTTGTAGATAAGTCCTTTTTGGGAGGAGATACCGCAATTATGATACCGAAGACCAGCGATGGACGGGTGATGTTTGGTGTGCCATGGCATGGAAAAGTAGTTCTGGGTACTACCGATACTCCGCTGAAAGAGTTCGTGCTTGAGCCGCAGGCGTTGGAGGAAGAGATTGAATTTATTCTTAAAACGGCCGGTCAATATCTGGCAAAACAACCGAAACGAGAAGACGTCCTTTCGGTATTTGCGGGATTAAGGCCATTGGCGGCACCTAAAAAAGGAACCGACGGACAGAAAACAAAGGAAATATCGCGCAGTCATAAAATAGTTATATCAGATAGCGGGCTGATTACCATCACCGGCGGGAAGTGGACAACATACCGCGACATGGCCGAAGATGTAGTGAACAGAGCCTTGTCAATCGGAAACCTGCCTCAGAAAGAGTGTGTGACAAGGGACTTGAAAATACATGGCTATAAAGAAAATGTTGACAGGTCGAATTTTAGTTATGTATATGGCAGTGATTACGAAAAAATACAGAAGCTACAGCAAGAGAAACCCGAGCTGGCACGGAAGCTTCATCCGCGTTTCGACTATACAGGGGCGGAAGTTGTATGGGCTGTCAGGGAGGAAATGGCTATAACAGTCGAAGATGTTTTGTCCCGAAGGTTACGGGCCACATTTCTGGATGCGCGCGCGGCCATCGATATTGCACCGGAGGTAGCTTCTATAATGGCAAAAGAAACAGGAAAGGATATGGAATGGGAGAAAGGACAGGTGCAGGAGTTCGTGGAACTGGCACAACATTATCTGCTGGTTCCGTATAATCCCGATAAGTAAAAAGATACATTTTTTTAACCTAATCAATATCAACTACATGGAAAAATATATCTTATCGTTCGATGCAGGAACTACGAGTTCAAGAGCTATAGTCTTTGACCATAAGGGTGAAATATGCTCTGTTGCACAAAAGGAATTTCCACAGATATTTCCACAAAGCGGATGGGTCGAGCACAACCCGCATGAAATATGGGCTTCGCAGGCTGCTGTAGCGGCTGAAGCAATTACTAAAATCGGCATCAACGGTACTAATATTGCAGCGATAGGAATCACCAATCAGCGTGAAACAACGATTGTATGGGACAGGGAAACGGGAGAGCCTGTCTATAATGCAATTGTGTGGCAGGATAGGCGGACATCCGAATATTGCGATAAGCTGAAAAACGAAGGACTTCTGCCTTATATTAAAGACAAGACCGGATTGATTGTAGACGCGTATTTCAGTGCAACAAAAGTGAAGTGGATACTGGATAATGTGGAAGGTGCCAGAGCAAAAGCCGAGAAAGGCCAACTGGTATTCGGCACTGTAGATACCTGGATTGTCTGGCAACTGACCAAAGGGGAAGTACATGCCACTGACGTTTCCAATGCTTCACGCACGATGCTGTACAATATTCATACGCTGGAATGGGATGATGATTTGCTGAAGCTGTTTAATATCCCTAAAAGTATGATGCCGAGAGTATATGCTTCGAGCGAAGTTTACGGACATACCAAGACCACAATCTTCGCGTCTAAAGTACCGATTGCAGGTATTGCCGGAGATCAGCAGGCTGCACTGTTCGGACAGATGTGTGTAGATACCGGTATGGTGAAGAACACATACGGTACAGGCTGTTTTATCCTGATGAATACCGGAGAAAAACCGGTAGCATCGAAAAATAATCTGGTAACAACTATCGGATGGCAAATTGACGGAAAAACGACTTATGCGCTTGAAGGAAGTATATTTGTGGGAGGTGCTATCGTTCAGTGGTTACGCGACGGCCTTAAAATAATCAATTCCTCTTCCGAAATAGAGCAGCTGGCTATGCAGGTACCTGACAACGGTGATGTGTATTTTGTTCCTGCCCTGACTGGTCTGGGTGCTCCATACTGGGATCAGTATGCACGCGGAACGATTGTCGGAATATCGAGGGGTACAACTGCTGCTCATATTGCACGTGCAGCACTTGAAGGTATTGCATATCAGTCGATGGATGTTATTAACGCTATGATTCTGGATGCAGGAGTTGGACTTAAAGAGCTGCGGGTAGATGGTGGTGCTGCAAAAAATGATTTGTTAATGCAATTCCAGGCAAATGTACTTGGGCAAACGGTAATTCGTCCGCAAACAACAGAAACTACAGCTTTAGGCGCAGCCTATCTGGCAGGATTGGCTGTCGGCTTCTGGGAAAATATTGAAGAAGTGAAAAAACAATGGCATGCAGATGCCAGATTTGAAGCTGATCCGAAAGTGGATATGCATCTGGCTAAGAGAAAGTGGTCTGAAGCGATATACCGTGCACAAAGCTGGATAAAATAAGGGTATATCCGCCACAATGTAAGACCAATCTAAATCTAAAATAATACGATACCATGGGAAAAGACATATTATTCGAGTTTATAGGCACAGCCATACTTATACTGTTCGGTGCGGGTGTGTGCGCGAATGTTTCCCTTAAAAAGACATTAGGAAACGGTGCAGGATGGGGGGTGATTGCTTTCGGCTGGGGATTTGCAGTGTTTGTCGGGGCATTTATTTCATCTCCGTATTCGGGAGGGCATCTGAATCCGGCACTTACTATCGGACTGGCTGTTGCCGGGAGTTTCAAAGGCAATATCGCAGGTTATATTATTGCTCAGATTCTGGGGGCAATTGTGGGGGCCAGCCTTGTATACCTTATGTATAAACCGCATTTCGATGCAGAAGAAAACCCCGATGCCAAGAAAGGAGTATTTTGCACCGGGCCTGCTATCAGAGCGTACTTCTATAATTTCATGAGCGAAGTCATAGGTACGTTCGCCCTTGTATTCGGAATCCTGATGGTCGGCGGGGCTGAAATAGCCGGGCCTTTGCCTGTATCATTATTGATAGTCGCCATCGGTATGTCATTGGGCGGGACCACAGGTTACGCCATAAACCCTGCACGTGATTTGGGGCCGCGTATAGCTCATGCCATATTGCCTATCAAAGGCAAAAGGGACAGCGATTGGGCATACTCGTGGATACCCGTTCTGGGGCCTGTCGTCGGTGCTGTCCTGGCGGCATTGCTTTATCTGGTGGTGAAATAGTCATTTCTTCTAATCTGCTAATGTGAAATCCAAAAACATATACAAATTCGAATAATCAGAGAAAAAACAAGTACTAACCCTTTCTAAATTTATTTATTATGAAAAAAAACAGTTTTTTTCGTAAGGCCCTATGCCTTACGGTAGTGATCTTTTTTACTTCGTCGTTTGCTCTCACAGCCCAGACTTACCGTTATATCAAGGGATGGCCGAAAGAGGCTAACGACCGTATAGAGAGTTTCTTAAACTCTACAATAACAATGAAAGAACGTAAAGTAGCCATCTTTGATTGTGATGGTACATTGTTTGGCCAGGTTCCTTACTATCTTGCCGATGAAGCTCTTTATTCATATGCAAAGAAAACATATGGTAACAGGACGGATAAGGAAGCAAAAGATAAAATGGCTATAGTAGACGATATGCTTCATGGAAAAGACAATGTAGGTATAGCCTACGTACAGAAACGTGTGAAGTTTTTCGCAGGACTTTCCCCGGAAGAGATATCCAATATCGGTAACGATTGTTACCATGAAAAATTTCAGGGTAAATTCTATCCCGAAATGAAAGAATTTCTTGCTAATCTGGAAGAATACGGCATCGAGATCTGGGTGCTGACCGCTTCTCCCGAATACTTGTATCAACGTTTTGTGAATGAGCAGCTGGGTATTCCGGTAGATCGCATTATTGGCGTAAAATCGGCTGTAAGAGACGGTAAAACGACAGATGAACTGGTGTTGCCTACTCCTCAGGACTGGGGGAAAGCCGAAACAATCCATACATTTATCAAGGCTCGTCCGATAATTGTTGGAGGTAACAGTCGCGGAGATATGGAAATGATGGACGAATCGGTTGGCCTTAAGCTGATGGTTAATCCTGACAATGTAAAAATAGAAAAAGAGCATGCCGGCAAGATGGAGGGCATGACCGTAAAACAATACTGGGACAAAGATTCTAACGCCGTAATCGTATATTGCAATGACGTACCTGAAGGAAACCATACGTATGTAACTCAGGAATGGGGAACGAAGGCAAATAAAACCAATAAAAAGCAATAATTATGTTTACCCGTAGATTGAGTGTTGCTATAGCTTCGTTGTTGCTGGGATTTATATCTTTGTCGGCTCAGTCGGTAGACGTAAAGGTCGGAGATGAAACAATAAAAATTACTCCTATGGGGCGTTTCTACTTCGATGGGGCTATGTACCTTGACGATGAAACCGATTTGGGTAATGGCGTGGCATTGACAGACCTTCGTCTGGGTCTGAAAGCAAAATACAAGATGTTCGATATAAAGGCGGATATTGGGTTTGCAGGGGGGAAGATAGGTCCGAAGGATATTTTCCTGCAATACAATCTGGGAAAATCGTCATATATTCGTGGAGGTCACTTTGCCGAACCTTTCGGTATCGACCATATGGAAAGTTCTGCAAATATTAAGTTCATCACGGCTAATGCCACTTCCTTTGCCTTCTCACCGGGAAGAAAAGTAGGGGTGGAATATATAGGATGGAATAAATATATGTGGATAGGTGGCGGTGTTTTTGGGGATGGGGATGCGATGAGCAACTCTGTAGAAGGCGATGATGGTTATGCCGTGACAGGGCGTTGGGTATTCAATCCTATCCGTCAGGAAGGAAAGATATTTCATATTGGTTTGGCCGGGTCTTATCGCAAGGCTGATGCCAGCGGATACGATGCTGATGGCAATCAGAAACCAAAGACAATAGGTTATAGTAGTTCATTGATCACCAATGTTGAAAAGCGTAAATTCTTAAATGCACCTATTACTAATGCCGATTTTCAGGCAAAATATGCGGTTGAGTTGATCGGAGCTTATGGCCCGGTACATCTTCAGGCAGAGTATTTCCACAGCAATGTGGAACGAAAAGACGATCTTCCGGCCTATAAGGCTAGTGGGGCATATGCCCAGATTGGCTTTCTGGCGATAGGCGGTAATTATACATATTCTTCGTCGTGGGCAAGAATGGGGACTCCTAAGCCTAAATCACTGGAATTGGCGATGAGGTATAACTATACAGACCTTAATGATAAAAATTCAGGGATTAACGGTGGACGGATGAGTGACTGGACGTTTGCTGCCAATTATTACCTGAATAAGTATATAATGTTCAGGCTCGATTATTCGAATGTTTCTTTGGGAAACAATAATCCTCTTGCCGCAGGTGAAAATATAAATGCGATACAAGCCAGACTACAAGTAGTCTTCTAGCCTTAATAGTTGTAAAGAGAAGCGGGAGAGCATTTTGATGCCCTCCCGCTTTGTTTTTTGCAATATCAGGATTATTTCTTTACAGAAAATTTGAATATTGTTTCACTCTGATATTTTTCTCCCGGACGGAGTGTAGTTGTCGGCCAGTCTTTTTTGTTAGGAGTATCAGGATATTTCTGAGTCTCGAGACATACGGCTGTGCGATGTTGGTAAACAATTCCTTTTTTCCCTTTATCTGTGCCTTCCATGAAGTTACCTGCATAGAACTGCATTCCCGGCTCGGTGGTATATACGTCTAATACGATACCAGTCTTAGGAGATTCCAATGTAGCAGCAACTTTGTTGATGTCACCTCCTGTATTTAATACCCAGTTATGGTCGTATCCTTTACCGTTTACCAGTTGAATAAAAGATGCGTCGTCGATTCTTGAACCGATAGCAGTCGGTGTGCGGAAGTCCATTGGTGTACCTTCTACGGTAAGGATTTCGCCGGTAGTCATGAATGTAGAATCAATTGGAGTATATTGATCTGCATGCAATGTCAGCAGCCAGTCTGTATTTTTAGAAGTAGGGTCGCCATCCATATTGAAATATGAATGGTTAGTCAGATTCACTACAGTCGGTTTGTCTGTTTCGGCTTCATATTTTATCTGAAGAGCGTTGTCGTCGCCAAGAATATAGGTTACTTTTACATTCAGGTTGCCGGGGAAGCCTTCTTCTCCGTCTTTCGATAGATAGGTTAGTTCCAATACATTGTCGGCCGCAAGTTTAGCATCGAAAATTACGGTGTGGAATCCTTTGTCGCCACCATGCAGAGTGTGTCCGAAGTTATTCTTTGGTAAATCATATTTTACATCATCGATTTGGAATGTACCATTTCCGATACGGTTACCGTAACGTCCGATAATAGCACCATAGTTAGATGGTACATTGATGTAATCCTGAATAGAGTCGAATCCCAATACGACATCTTTCTTGTTTCCGTCTTTATCCGGAACCATAATAGAAACGATACGGCCTCCGAGGTTTGTTATACAAACTTCCATTCCTCCGGGATTTGTAAGTACGTACAAATCTGTTTTCTTTCCATTGACTTCCGTTTCAAAGTTCTTTTTATCCAAGCCTGATTCCGTAAGTTTTCCTACAGGGGCTTTTTCATTACATCCTACAAAAAGCAGGCTGGCAGCGATTGCTGCAAAAAACATTCTTTTCATAATTTACTTTTATTTTAATGAGTTAATTTCTACACCTTCATTTGTAATCACTACGGGCTTGATATAACCGTTTTCGTCAAAGTGCATTTCGTCTATGCACGTTACGCGATGATTTCCATCTGTTTCTGTCAGCGGGCGACGGTGATATACGATATAGTATTTATCTGATTTGGGTTCGTGGATCACAGAGTGATGTCCTGCACCCCTGCCAATATTCGGATCTTGTTGCAGTATTTTACCTATACGTTTGAATGGTCCGAACGGACTATCGGCAATGGCGTATGCCACACTATAATCGGGACCGGTCCATCCGCCTTCCGACCACATAAAATAATATTTACCGTCTTTGATAAACATAAACGGGCCTTCTACATAGTTTTCGGGAGTTACTTCCTTATACATCGTCCCGTCTTCGAATGGGACAATACCGGTAAAGTCATCCTTTAATTTGGCAACATTACAATGTTTCCATCCTCCATAATATATATAATAACTACCGTCTTTGTCTTTAAAGACAAATTGGTCGATAGGCTGCGCTCCATTATAGAACTTGTCGATAAGGGGTTTCCCGAGATAATCTTTAAAAGGGCCTTCGGGTTTATCTGCAACGGCGATTCCTATACCTCCGTATTCGTTATCATTCTGAATATCATTTCCGCCAAAGAGCAGGAAATATTTGTTATCCTTTTTGATTATGGCCGGAGCCCATAAAGCTCTTTTAACCCATTTTACGGCTGATGTGTCAATTATGCGTTCATGTTTAGTCCAATTAACCAAATCGGAAGATGAGAATGCGTCCATAAAGACCTGCTCATCGTACGGAGCGGAGTAAGTTGGATAAATCCAATATTGGTTGTCGAAAATAATACCTTCCGGGTCGGCGTACCATCCTTCAAATATCGGATTCCCGGATGTTTCTTTAACACTTTGGGTTGATTGCTTGTTCTGGGCACAAGCTTGCATTGCAAGAATACTTACAATGATTAGGAGTAAATTGTTTTTCATTGAAAAAATCACTTTTTTGTTAATGACCCATAAAAATAGGAATAATTTCAAATTAAAATGTTCTATTTTTGAATATTTTGATTTTTGTTGTTAATAAACTATCTTTGCTAGAGTGCTCGAATAAAAGAAAAGGTTCTCCGTCTCATAGAATATTAATTGTAATTATAAATAACTACAGATCAATGAAGAAGTCCCTATATAACTTCGATGAGGTTTTAGATATTGTAAATGCTCGAATCACCCGGATAAATTATAAGAATAAGCCACAGTCACTTTTTGACCCTATAACTTATATCCTTTCTCTGGGCGGGAAACGGGTTCGCCCTGCTTTGGCCCTTATGTCATATAATTTATATAAAGAGGATGTGGAACGGGTTATCCCTATAGCGCTGGCTATAGAGGTATTTCACAATTTTACTCTTCTGCATGACGATCTTATGGACAGGGCCGGTATGCGCAGAGGTAAACCGACGGTTCATATTAAATGGAATGATAATACGGCCGTACTTTCGGGTGATGCAATGCTTATTGAGGCATATAAGGAAATAGCAAAAACAGAACCGGAGCAATTGCCTCGTGTGTTGGACCTGTTTTCTGAAACCGCAACAGAAATATGTTGTGGGCAACAATACGATATGGAGTTTGAACAACGGTTGGATGTTACCATTCCGGAATATCTGGAAATGATACGGCTGAAGACAGCAGTATTGTTAGGTTGTGCCTTAAAGGAAGGAGCTATTGTGGCAGGCGCTTCGGATGCAGATGCGGACAATCTGTATGATTTCGGGATAAATGTCGGTCTGGGATTTCAGTTGAGGGACGATTTGCTCGATGTATACGGAAACAGTGAAAGTTTCGGTAAGAAAATTGGCGGCGACATACTTTGTAATAAGAAGACATTCCTGTTGATTACGGCATTAACCGAGCCATTGACCAGAAAAGAGTTGCTGACATGGATAGATAAAACGGATTTTGAGGAAAATAAAAAAATAGAAGCAGTAACTAAGATATATGATAAGCTTGACTTGAAAACAAAGTCTGAAAATCTTATCAGTGAGTATTATGAGAAAGCAGTAGGCTGTCTGGATAAAGTCAGTATAAGTGATGATAGAAAGACAGAATTGCATAAATTAGCGAAAAATCTGACGTCCCGAATATCTTGAATTTTTAAATTTTAACCCTTAACTACTATGCCGTATCGTCGTTTGCCAAATACAGATAATGCACGAATAAAGGCGTTGAAAGCAGCAATCGAAAAGCATAATTCCCTTTTCGGGCAAGGTGTTATATCTCTTGATATCCGCAGAATGGAACTGATGCTGCGTAACTTTGAAAATGCACAGCTTCGTTACCGTGATAGCCTTGAGACGCAGGCTGCATCGAATAGGAAATTTCAGAAACTGGTGAAGAATGCCAGGCTGTATATATCGCATTTTATACAGGTTATGAATTTGTGCGTTATCCGTAACGAAATAAAAAAAGAGCAGAAGCAACTTTATAATATCGATCCGGATAATTTCACGGTACCCGATTTAACGAGTAATGATGCATTACTATATTGGGGAGATAGTCTTATGAAGGGAGAGCAAGCCAGGTTGGGGCAAGGAGGGGCTCCTATTTACAATCCTACTATTGCGAGGGTAAACGTAGCCTTTTCGCAATTTAAGGATGCCTATTTTAATCAAAAAACATATCAGAATACAACTTCACGCCAGTTGGACGTACTTAGTGAACAAAGGGAAGATATAGATAATGTCTTGTCTACGTTATGGAACCAGATAGAATCGGCTTTTGCAAATCTTCCAGCTAAAGAACGTTTAGAAAGATGTAAGGAATACGGGGTTGTGTATTATCTGAGAAAAGACGAAAAAGAGAAAGAAAATCGTGAAAATAATTGATACTCATTCACATATTTATTCCGAAGAATTTGATAACGATATCGAAGAAGTGATTCTGAGAGCAAAACAAGTGGGGGTAGAAACTATTCTGCTTCCAAATGTAGATGTGGATTCAATAGTGCGTCTGCATAGTATAGCCGACAGATATACAGATTATTGCATTCCTATGATGGGGCTGCATCCTACAAGTATAGGTGAGGACTGGCTTTTTCAATTAGAAATTATTAAACAACAATTTTCGAAACGTTCCTATATCGCTATTGGTGAAATAGGGCTGGATCTCTATTGGGATAGGACATATGAGAAAGAACAGAGACAGGCCTTTGAAGAGCAGCTTCGCTGGAGTATAGAATATGATTTACCGGTAGCAATACATTCACGCGATGCTATATTGGAGTGTGTAGAATGTATTAAGAATGTAGGCCCTGAAAAGTTGAGAGGGGTATTCCATAGTTTTGGCGGAAGTGAGAACGAGCTAACTGAAATACTTGGATTAGAAAACTTTTTATTGGGAATTAACGGAGTTGTTACATTCAAGAATTCCACCCTGTCGGCCGTTCTGAAGCAGACCGATTTGTCAAAAATAATCGTTGAGACCGATTCTCCTTATCTGGCTCCCGTACCTTATCGGGGTAGGAGAAATGAGTCGTCGTATACAATAAAGGTTGCAGAAAAACTGGCTGAAATATTCGGCCTCAGTTTAAACGAAGTAGGAGAAATGACAACAGAAAATGCAATAAAACTGTTCGGATTGAAAAAATAATTCTATCTTTGCACCCGCTACAACCAAAAAAAGGAAAGGTGCTCGAGTGGTTGAAGAGGCACGCCTGGAAAGCTTACAATTTAGAATCTCACCCTGATAGTTTTCTTCTTAATAATCAAGTATTTATGTTTTTGTTGTTGCTTCAAAACTATATTGGGTATACACTTGAGGATACACACTGTGTAATTGTTAATAATTATTAGACTGTTCTCTCTGAAATTTCCTAACATAATGTATCGGAAATTATTTATAATATTTATTCATAATCTTATCTATCCTGTATTGATTTAAATCTAGATTATTATCATCAGCTAACATTAAATCATTTATTGAATGAAATAGTATTTTCTTTTCCCACTGATAGAGTTCATCAAAGTAGTTAAAGAATGCTTCTATTATTGTGTAATTACTATCTGATATGTCAATAAAATAATCAAATCCAATCTTTTGAATTGGTAGCCAATAGGGCTTAAAAAACTCCTTTTCTATACTTTTAAATTTGGAATTAAGTCTTATCCAATCTTCTTGCTGTTTATATAAACAATCTGGTTCTATTATATCTTCAATCCTCAAATCTGAAAGGATATTAGGATATGTTTTTAAATACTGAAGGATGTATTGTACATCCTCCAATTGTTTCTTGTATTCATCAATAATAGCCTTCATAATTTACATTTAAAATATTCTCTCAATCATCTCTGTATTTACTTATCTTATCAGTTTAGGTAATATAAGTCATATCATACTTCATCCTTTTTGACTTACATTCAGGGCAAAATACAGGCATTTCTCTTTCTAATAGACCTCTGGAAAATCCGGCGGGCGTTGCCCCCTCGCGCCAAGGCAAAATTGACCCCTGAAAAAATTTTATAATTCCCCCTAAAGTATCCTGGTCGACGGGGTCATTTTTATTTTAGTTTTACTTTTA
>Ga0153940_1000765_pt1 | contig 15396 bp, 16 predicted proteins | sample TSNJ024MetaG_FD_104736 | JGI IMG/M metagenome (GOLD analysis project Ga0153940, IMG submission 104736) | Attine ant fungus gardens microbial communities from New Jersey, USA - TSNJ024 MetaG | ecosystem: Host-associated > Fungi > Mycelium > Unclassified | place: USA: New Jersey, Brendan T. Byrne...
CTGTCCCGCGAGGTGTTTTCAGGCTTTTATGCCTGAAAATCCCGAGAATTGCAGGCGCGAAATGCTGTTTACAGCATTTCTGTGCATTCTTGTTGCGGTTCAGCCGAAGGCTGAACTGTAACAGCATAACATCTTTATTTCCTATCTGTAATATGATAGGTATGGAGGTGTTATTATGATTGACTTTTATTCTTTCACTGGTATTGTCGCAGCAATAAGTAACTTTGAAACCCAGAATTACGAAAACGAAGGATGCAATCAATGGATGTCTGTTAGCAACGGAAACGATGGCATTGTTAATTTTGTCGTGTCACCTGATACGTATTTTGCAGATCAGGAAGTTGTGAGAGTTGGTGACTTTGTAACCGGATATTATAACGGAAATGCTCCGGCAATATTAATCTATCCGCCACAATATCCTGCGCTTGTAGTTGTAAAATATAACCCGTATCAAAATGTAAAGGCAGATTATTTTAACAGCCATTTTATAAGCAGTGACGGTCAGCTAAAGCTCAATATTGCACCATATACGAAGATTATGCTTAAAAATGGGCAGCCTTTTACAGGTAATCCGGCTAATCGCAATTTGATTGCGTTTTACGGGGTATCAACCAGAAGCATACCAGCCCAGACCACGCCGACTAAAATAGTAGTCTGGTGTTGAGAGCAGATACAAGATGGACTTAAAAAACCACTATCACCACCATAGGTGAAGTGGTTTTTTTGCTGATAGAACTGGAGGATATGGAAAGCGAAGGTCTGCATATGATGATTTCAGAGATTTTATATATAATTCATGCTATAAAATTTAAAAATCCTGCTTTTATCGGCAAAAACAATACCAATTACAAAAAATAATGGGAAATAATGTACAAAACAAACAAAGAAGCTGTGGGTAGAAAATGTTTTAAAAAGCAAAAAAGTATAAAAAACTTGTTTTTCATAGCAGGATTTTTAAATTTTTTAAGAGTTTTTAAAATTGTAGGTAATTAGGCAGGATGTTAAAATGACATTAATCAATCAGGAAATACCGAACAAAGGTGCCGTGTCAGCGTATGTTCCAGGAAGAAACTAGTAATTGGTATTGAGGAAAAGGAGAGGAAATATGAGGAAAAGCAGATTATTTAAATTATTAGCAGTAACAATGTGTATAACCATGACAATTGCCATGTCCGCATGTGGAAAGTCAGATACCGCAACGAATACAGATGAAAAGGCAGCAGAAGCAACGGCAGATGCAGCAGAATCAGATACACAAGAATCAGATACACAAGAAGCAGATACTGCAGCTGCAAATAGCGGCGAGAAAAAAGTAATTGGTGTAACCTTGAATCATACTCAGGACGTATTTATGAAAAACCTGGAATCCGGTGTATTAGAAGCAGCTAAAGCACACCCGGAAGTAGAAGTAAAATGTGTGGAATGCGGACAGGATCCGGCTGTTCAGTTAAGCCAGGTAGAGCAGTTTATCGCAGAAGGCGTTGATATGATCGTGTTAAATCCGGCCAATCAGGAAGCATCTGCCGATGCGATTGAAGAAGCAGTAGATGCAGGCATTCCGATTATGACAGTTAATACTACATCAACAGAAGAAGCACAGGCAAAATGTTTGACCTATGTTGGTTCTGATGCAAAAGAATCCGGGCGCATTCAAGGGAAGTATATTGCTGAAGAAATCTTAAAAGGAAAAGGCAAGGTTGCTTATATTATGGGTGCAATGGGACATCAGGCTCAGATTGACCGCCGTGAGGGAACACTGGAAATCTTTGAAGAGTATCCGGATATCGAAATTGTTCTGGAAGGAACCGGAAACTGGAATACCGAAGATTCCATGTCATTGGCTGAGAACTGGTTAAACAGTGGTGAAGAAATTGATATTATCGCTTGTCAGGGTGCGGATATGGCGTTTGGTGCATTGCTGGCATTAGAAGATGCAGGAAAAGATGGGCAGATTGCGGTATCCGGTATTGATATCAATGATGATACGGCAGAAGCATTAAAAGAAGGACGCATTGCTAATCTGGTATTCCAGGATGCGATCGGCCAGGGGCAAGGTGGGATAGAGGCAGCGGTCGAAGCGCTGAACGGAACTACTCTGGAAAGCTATATTGACATTCCATATGAACTGGTAACCAAAGATAATGTCGACGATTATGCAGGAAGATACTAAAAGGTGGCGAGCGTATGAGTTCTGAATACATTTTGGAAATGACTGAGATTAAAAAGCATTTTCCAGGTGTGAAAGCACTTGATGGAGTGAACTTAAAGGTGAAAAAGGGCGAAGTACATGCACTGATGGGGGAAAATGGAGCGGGAAAATCTACCCTGATGAAGGTTTTAAGCGGAATCTACCGGCCGGATGGGGGAACCATCCGGCTGAAGGGGGAAGAAATGCGTATCTTAAATCCCAATGATGCCATTAAAAAGGGATTGGCGATGATTCATCAAGAGCTGACCCCAGTTCCCCATATGACCATTGCTGAGAATATATTCTTAGGAAAAGAGCAGCGAAAAGGTCTTTTTGCCGATGATCGAAAGATGGTGAAAGATACTCAGGAATTACTGAATTCGCTTGGTTTTTCTTTTGATCCCCGGACCCGGATGGAAGAACTTTCGGTTTCCCGGATGCAGATTGTGGAGATTGCCAAGGCGGTATCCCATAATGCCGATATTATTATCATGGATGAGCCAACCTCAGCAATTACGGAAAATGAGGTGCAGAAGTTATTTCATATTATTAGGGATTTAACAGCCAAAGGAGTATCAGTCATTTATATCACCCATAAGATGGATGAGGTATTTCAGATTGCAAAGCATGTAACCGTACTAAGAGACGGACAGTATATCGATTCTAAGCCCATTGAAGCGATTACGCCGGAAGAGCTTGTGAATATGTTGGTAGGGCGTCAATTGAATGAAATCTATCCGAAAGAACGCCAGCAGGCAGGTGATCCCGTTCTGGAAGTTAAAGGGCTGACACAAAAAAACGTATATAAAAATGTGTCCTTTACCGCCAGAAAAGGAGAAATTCTGGGTGTTGCCGGCCTGGTGGGCGCCGGCAGAACCGAAGTCTTTGAGACAATTGCCGGTATCCGCAAGGCGACCGCTGGAGAAATCTATCTAAAAGGAAGTAAAAAACAATTTTCATCGCCTACTGAAGCCATTGCCAATAAAGTGGTCATTGCCACCGAGGACCGGAAAGGATCCGGATTATTCCAGTATTTGAAAATAAAAGAAAATATCATGGCATCAAGCTATCAGAAATTCTTCCCCCGGTCAGTCATCAACGGGAGAAAGATCAATGCAATCTGTGATGAAGAAATGAATAAGTTCAGAATCAAAGCACCGGATGGTAATCAACTGGTGGGGAATCTCTCCGGCGGGAATCAGCAAAAGGTAGTGCTGTCCAGGGTGCTTCTGACCGATCCGGATGTAGTGATATTCGATGAACCCACTCGTGGGATTGACATTGGGGCAAAGTCGGAGATTTATAAGCTGATGTCTAATCTGGCCAGAGAAGGAAAATGTGTCATCATGATCTCCTCAGAAATGCCGGAAATCTTAGGCATGAGTGACCGCGTTATGGTAATGAGTGAAGGGAAAGTGACTGGCGTAATAGAAAATACAAATGATGTGACCCAGGATATGATTTTCCAGATGGCATGTGGGGTAAAGGAGAAGGTGGTAAATTGATGGACACAAAAAAAATATTAGCATTTATAAATAAAGCAAAGATTATTATTATTTTTCTGGTAATGTGTATCATCCTCAGCATCCTTGCACCTTCCTTTTTAAATGGGACAAACATTATTAATGTTATTCGTCAGATATCCATTATCTGCATTATCTCAATGGGTTCTATGCTGGTGATCATCACTGGAGGAATTGATCTGTCCCCAGGCTCAGTGGCAGCAGTATCGGGTGTGGCAGCGGCGCTGTTCGGTACCCGGTTTGATGGGCCCATCTGGCTGGTATTGTTAGTTGGCTTGCTGGTTGGCGGAGCTTGCGGATTATTCAATGGAATCATTGTTGCGAAAGGGAAGATACCGGCATTCATTGTAACGTTGGGAATGTCAGAGATAGCTCGGGGAGTTGCTTATGTAATTTCGGACGGGAAGCCGATATCAGGGATTCCAAAGGGCTTTCGTGCAATTGGCAGAAGCAGTATAGCCGGTGTTCCGGTGCCGATTGTGATCATGGTGATCATTTTAATTGTAACCTATATTTTGACCAAGAAGCTGATTGTGGGAAAACATATTTTTGCTGTAGGAGGTAATCAGAACGCAGCCAGAGTATCGGGTATCAATGTGGATCGTATTTTAATTCTGGTATATACATATGCGGGGATTATGGCAGGTCTGGGCGGACTTGTTTTAACTGCCCGGATCAGCACGGGGCACCCCAATAGTGCCAGCGGATATGAGTTAGATGCAATTGCTGCGACGGTAATTGGCGGAACTAGTTTATCAACCGGGGGAATCGGCAGTGTCACCGGAACCTTAATCGGAGCATTGATTATCGGTGTGCTGAACAATGGATTGGATATTCTGGGGGTTTCGGCTTATTATCAGCAGATTGCCAAGGGCTTAATAATTATCATTACGGTACTTATGGATCGTAAAGCAACAAGTTAGTTACTATTCACAGCCTTGCAGGGTGTGACAGTAAAGCAAGTTAACCTTATCAGACAAGGAGAAAGACATTATGGAAATGACATCAAAAGAGCGTTTGAATTGCATTTTAGAAGGAGGAACACCGGACCGTGTGGCCAGTTCTTTCCTGATTAATCCTTACTATACCAACAGCCTTCCGGGAAAGCCGGATCCGATTGAATTTATGAAAGAAGTGGGATGTGACATCATTGACCGTGATGGGCCGCTGCCTTATAAAAAAGTACTTTCGGGAGGGGTCAGCTATACCGATGAGTTCATAAACGGAGAAACGGTGCGGACCTATGTGACACCGGTTGGAACGATCAGTGAAACGTTTGCCGGACCAATGCTGTGGGGGTCTATATCCCACCGGAATACCAGTTTTATAAAGACTATGGAAGATTATAAAATCCTGCAGTATGTGTATGAACATATGGACTTTGAACCGGATTACAGTTGGTATGAGGAACGGATAGAGCTGATCGGCAACCATGGAATCGTAGTGCCGCAGGCAACGGAGTTCCGGTCTTCCCTGGAGTACCTGCTGGAGGATGATCTGGAACGGACTATCCTGGATCTGGCAGATGAACCGGAGATTGTGGAAGAATTCATGAATGCTTTACGGGAAGCCAACATGAGAGCATGCAAAGCAGCTGCAGGCTGCCCGGCGACTTATTATAATATATGGGAAGATTCGTCTACAACCTTACTTTCACCAAATTGGTTTGCCCAATATGTATTGCCGGAATTCAATGAATTTACCGAAATTCTGGCAGCAAACGGCAAAAAATTAATTCACCATGCTTGCGGCAAGATTAAAAATCTGCTCCCGCTGATGAAGCAGGAAAGTGTTGCCGCATTTGAATCAGTGACACCGCTGCCGGTAGGGGATATTCATATGAAAGACTGTTTTACGGCCTGGGGTGATAAATTCACTGTTATCGGAGGTCTGGATCCCACCTTCTTAATCCGTTGTTCGATGGAAGAACTGGAGAAAAGAACAGTGGAAACGATCGAAAGCCTGGGGGAATACAAGAAACGTTTTGTACTTGCCAACGGCGACAGCCTGCCACCAAGAGTTGCACCGGAAAAATTAGACAAAATAATTGAAATTGCAAAACGTTATACATTTTAAGTCATCGGATGAATGCATTATAAATTTATCTTTTGTATCTGCGAATTGACGGTAGTAAGTTTCCGGAACCGGGATGGTGAGATTCCCATCTTCTTACGAAAAGAAATTATAAAGTTAGTCTCGCTGTTGTAGCCGGTCTGAAAAGCAATTTCCCGAATGGATAAATTGGTGGCATAAAGCAGCCACTGGGCATGATCCAAGCGTTTCACAACAATGTATTCGTAAGGCGAATAGTTGGTCAGCTCTTTAAATTGCCGGGAAAAATGGGAAGAACTCAATCCGATGTGTTCGGCAATGCGCTGTACTGTTAAGTCCTCAAAAAGATGTTTTTCAATATATTGAGTGGCTTTATCGATAACCGAACTATCTTCCGCAGCGGTGGATATATAAGCGTTCGAGCTATAAGCCATACAAAGCAGCTGGTATACGATCTGCGAGCGGGCAATTTCCGGAACACCCACGGTAGGGGCGCAAGATTCAATGATCTCATTAAATTTGGTGACAAATGCTGTAGATTTCACGATAGTGAATACAGGACCACGCTCGTTAATGATTTTCTGACAAAAGGCCCGGGTATTAACGCCGTCAATATGGGTCCAGTAAAATTCAGTGTCTTCATTTGCCCAGTATTCATGCGGAGCCAGACAATCAACAAAAATCAGCTGGTTTTCCCCGGCCCGGTGGGTATTACCATCCCATACCAGGGTCAGTGAACCCTTCTGGATATACATTATTAACATAGTGCGGCGCTCCGGCTGTTTTCCCAGTCTTGAATCGCTGCTGAAAGAATACTGCTTATTACAGTAATAGTGACCGCATCGTGGAATATAATAGAACAATTCTGCAGCAGTTGCTGATGGAGTTAAGAAAAAGACTTCTGATTCCTGTAATACTCCTTTTTCATTTGTTTTCATGGGCGCCTCCTTTACAGACTTGTCTGAGGAATATTTAATAAATTATAGCATTGATGATGGAACTTCGCCAGTGTATTGAAAATTTTTTTGTTAACATAAAAGTATGCAAGAATTAGTATTTACATTAAGGGCTTTTGCAAGGTATATTGGATATAACTATAATATACCGCAAGGAGGACGTGAAATGGAATTGAGATTCGGTATGATTGGCGGGGGAAATGGGGCGTTTATCGGAGACGTACATCGCCATGGGGCATTGATGGATGACATGGCGGTACTGGTGGCAGGATGTTTTACCAGGAATCAGGAAAATAATCTGGAAACCGGCCGGAAATGGCATATAAAGGATGAAAGCCGCATTTATAATAACTACCGGGACATGGCCGAGCAGGAGGCAAAGCGTGAGGATGGTATCCAGTTTGTAGCGATTACAACGCCAAATATCAGCCACTACGAAATCGCCAAATGTTTTCTGGAGAACGATATCCACGTAATGTGTGATAAGCCGCTGACTTTTAGCCTGGAACAGGGGGAAGAACTGGAGAAGATTGCCGGGGAAAGAGATTTGTTATTCGGACTAACCTATACATATAGTGCTTATGCGGCCATTCGTCAGATGCGTGAGATGGTGCGGCATGGTGAAATCGGGGATATCCTACATGTAGTTGCAGAATATCCTCAGGATTGGGTGATTTCTTCTCTGGTAGCGGAAAAATCAGACCAGGCCAAGTGGCGTTTTGACCCGGATGTTATCGGAGCATCGCTTTGTACCGGGGATATTGGAACCCATCTGGAGCAACTGATCGTACAGTCGACAGGGTTAGAGATTAAGCGGGTGCTTGCCAGATTCGATACCTATCCAAGAGACCTGCCTTTGGAAACGAACACCACAGTTTTACTGGATTTTGGCAATCAGGTTACCGGAACCCTTTGGGCATCCCAGATAGCCATCGGATATGAGTGTACAGTCAGAATTCGTATCTTCGGAACTAAAGGGTCGCTTGAATGGAATCATGAAACCCCGGGACTGATGAAGTTCACCAGAATTAATGAGCCAACCCAGACTTATTCTGCAAACCGGGAATACTTCTATCCGGAAAGCCGCAGACTATCCAGACTGCCGGCAGGGCATCCGGAAGGTTACTTTGAAGCATTTGGGAATATCTATCATTCTTTCTGTGAGCATTTGATGGCGAGATTGGAGAACAGGGAGCCGGAAGACTATACCTATCCGACGGTGACGGATGGAGTGAAGGGTATGCGTTTTGTAAAAGCCTGTGTGGCCAGCAATGCAGAAGGAAATGTATGGAAGGACGTTGAGTAAGACCGTTTGCTATTCATCAGATGAAGGTGAACATAGAGGAAGAAAATAATGAAAAACAGACAATGAGAAATGCGGAACGTTTTCGATAAATGAACGTTCCGCATTTTATGATTGTTTATTAAAATCTATTCCTATGTAACCGTAATATTTTAGAGATTGTGATTATTTTGTTTTATTCTTTGAAATCAAATAATATGGAACCGCTAAGAAGATAGCACCTCCAATCATGTTGGAGATGGAAACAAGTATCAGATTGTAGAAATAACCACCAATGCTTACTGCTGCATCACCAGCATTTAATAATCCAACGGCCAGGATTCCCATATTAGCTACGCTATGCTCAAATCCGCAAATCATGAAGACAAAGATACACCAGAAGGTCATGATCAACTTTGCAGATTCGCTTTTTAGTTTGATGCTGCACCATACAGCCAGACAAACCAGAATATTACAAAGGATTCCACGCATCAGAAGCTGCATTGGCGGAAGTCCCATCTTGGTGGCAGCGGCGGCAGCAAAGTGAGCGCCCACATCGCCGGAGGTCACGCCGGTTAGCTGGAACATGCCAACTGCTAATAAAGTACCAACCAGATTACCTATGTAACTAACAACCCACACCTTTATCGTTTTTCCCCAGGAAACTGTTTTCGCAAGGGAGGATGAGGTCAGAATAAATACATTACCGGTAAAAAGCTCTGCCCCGGCTGAAATAACCAGACTCAGCGCGGCGGTAAAACTAAATGCCATAACCATCTTTGTTGCCGGAGATTCTGCTAATTTAAATGGTGTTCCGACGACGAAGCACACAAAAGCACCAAAGGCCACGAACGCACCGGCCAGCATTGCCGCAATGAAATATCCCAGCGGATTCTTCTCCAACAGATTTAACTTGTTCTTCCCGGCATTGCATACTGCCTGAAATTCATCTTGAAACATACGATTTCCCCCATTTTCTTGACGCGAAAATGCGCCATCATTTTTAATCCATGTATTTCATTATTTTCACATGGCGCAAGATTTAATCTTCATTTTACTATATAGTAATGCCCTCTATTTGTCAATGTTTCGTCACAACATTTGGTAATCTGGTAATAATTCTGGTAGAATATTATTAAATTGAAATTATCATTGGCTCCTTTAATGAGCAACGTCGTTAGTGTGAATTATCCGATTCCTGCATAGGATGGATGATAAACGTATAAAATAAAATGAAGAGGAAGCAAGGGTTTATAATAATGAATAAAATTGAAATATTATTAAAGGGACTTTGTATCGGAGGGACGATGCTGGTTCCTGGAATCAGTGGTGGCTCTATGGCGATGATTCTGGGGATTTATGACAGGTTAATTTCTTCGGTTAGTTCATTTGGCAAGAACATAAAAGAGAATCTGCTGTTTCTTATATTGTTTGGTGCAGGAGGCGGGTTGGGAATGCTTCTTCTGGCTAGACCGTTGTCGGCGGTGATCTCAAGCTACCCACATCTGATGTTGTATTTTTTTATGGGTATCGTGGCAGGCAGCTTGCCGATGATGTATAAAAAGGCAGAAGTAAAACGGATTCAAATAAGAACGGTATTCTATCTGATATTAGGGATCGCATTAGTGCTTTTGTTAAAGTTGATTCCAAATGATTTGCTGCAGGGGCAAAGTAATCATGGTGTAGTAGGATTTATAATGTTGATGATAGCCGGAGTAGTGGCGGCTATTGCGCTGGTATTGCCTGGGATTAGTGTATCTTATATGCTGCTGGTGCTGGGACTTTATGAAGTAACTATCGAGGCAGTTAGTAAGTTTAACTTTTCTTTATTGATTCCTCTTGGAGTGGGATTGGTGTTAGGGGTATTGGGGACTACGAAATTATTGGAAACCCTGATGAACAAGTATCCACAGCCGACCTATCTGATGATTTTGGGGTTCATGCTGGGATCCGTAGGAGAGCTGTTTCCCGGTGTTCCGACTGGAATGGGATGGGCTTTTAGTATTGCTTCCTTTGTGGCCGGGACGGGAATTATTAGCATAGTTTTGCAATTAGGAAAAGAATAGAAGGAATAATATTGGGAATGCCGCATATCCTAATAAAGGAGATGAGGCATTGACAAATGTAAGATAGGGGCATATAATGAGTAAGTGGCGCATAGATGCCGAAATATAATGGCGCGGGATGGAGCAGTCTGGAAGCTCGTCGGGCTCATAACCCGAAGGTCGCAAGTTCAAATCTTGCTCCCGCAATTATTAAAAGGAAATCTTTTTTTGGCTGGTTTGCCTAGGGGATTTCCTTTTTTGTTTTTTCAGACTTGGAAGTGAGGGAAATAAATAATGCAAAAAAAACTATTTGTTACTGTGTTAATTATAGTGTTCGTTTCTATTATTGGTTTTTTGCTTTATTCTTTTATCAGTAGAAACGAAAACCTTGAAATAAAATCTGTTAATACGAACATCAACAATATATCCGTATCGGTCAAATATAAAATTTCAACAGAAAAAGAGTACGAACCATATCATGGTGCTGCCGACATATACAGCGCTGATGCAAAAACTCTCAAAAATTTGAGCCTTGTAAATTATTCTACGAAGATTTCTAATGTAACGGATGAAGAAACCGCTGTAAAAATAGCTGTTACTGCGTTTTCGGAGATTTATGAGGATTGCTTGGATGAAATGCCTTTTGAAGTTTATTTTAATACGAACGCGAATGCTTGGATTGTACATGGGACATTGCCAGAGGGTTGGGATGGTGGAGTAGCTTCGATTGCTATCGAAAGAGATACCGGGAAAGTATTGTTGCTTATGCATACAAAATAAGAGCAGCAGTCGGCTTTGCCAGCTTAAGTTTTAAGGGCTCATAACCCGAAGGTCGTAAGTTCAAATCTTGCTTCCGCAATTATAAGAGGGAAAACTTTTTTAGGCTGGTATGCCTTGGGGGTTTTCTTTTTTGTTATGAATCATATCTGGAATTTGTAATAAATCAATAAACTTGAGCTTAGGTGTAGAAAGTTAATACATTCTGCAAAAGTACTGTTGGTGATAGTATTATGTCGGTAAAATTGAGAGCCGCTTGCAGTAAGAACACCTAAGCGTTTCTGAAAGAACAAAAAAGAGAGCTTATTCGGGAGGCCCACTGAGACACCGGAATAAGCTCAAATTTTTATTTTATCTATACTTGCCGGGGAGTAGCTGGGGTTAATATTATAAGTTTATAGTCCAAGCAAATCTGCCCAGGTCTTAACACCTACAGCACCATCTATGGTACCACTGGCACCCTTTCGGTCTGTCTGATAGGATTTAACGGCCGTTTCGGTCAGTATGCCGAAGCCTCGGTCCAGATAACCAGTATAGTATTCTCTGGACTTCAGTATTTCCTGAACCAACAATACTGATGTACCATTACTTCCCATGAAACTATTTCTGGCAATATAATTACTGCTGGATTTTTCCAGCGCAAGCAAATCACTCCATGTTATTGGGCCGCAGATACCATCAACATCGAGTCCTCTCAAAGTTTGATAAGACTTTAAAGCCGCATCAGTCAAACTACCAAAGATGCGGTCTAAACCACCGGTGTCATAGCCCCTGGAAATTAAAATTTCCTGAAGAAGTAAAACGGAATTGCCATTGCTGCCCTGTTGAACTTGAGAAACACTGAATATATAATCATTGTTAACCGGTGTGGGTTCTTCCTTAATATAGCTACGGTATTGGATAATGTCGTTTCGATAGTCAATACTCTTTTGCACTGGCCCCATATCGCTCCAGTCAGGGCCACCATGTGATAAACACCGGCCGTCGCCGATATACAGCACAACATGCCCCGGATAGAAGACGGCATCACCGGGCAGTAGTTGACTTCGGCTGATTTCACGTCCCTTGGTCATCTGGTTTCCGGTCCAGTTACCTGGATCCACATTGGCGCCGGTCATCAGACAGTACTGATAATAACTGGAGCAATCGGCACTGCCGCCAACTCTGAAATTATAACGACTAGTTTGTGAATAATGAAGTTTATTAATCCATTTCTTGCCTTCTGCAACAACTTGTTCTCTTAATCCCATACATTTTCCCATTTATTTCTTTTAATTATCATATGTTTGGTGTCGATAAAATATGAAAAGGAGATAATTTTACCAAAAATGGAAAATGAAGTGTGGCCAAAACACATTTTTAAATTAAATATAATAATTGTTGACATACAATACTATATATCATATAATAGTATACAACAAAACAATATTATTCATTGTATAGATAACATAATATAGAAAGAGAAAGGGTGATACCATGGTCTTCAACACAGGAGCCGCGCTTTTAGATGCAATTGTGCTGGCTGTTGTTTCCAAAGAAAAGGAAGGAACATACGGTTACAAGATTACACAAGATGTACGTACGGTTCTGGATGTTTCGGAATCAACATTATACCCTGTTCTGCGGCGTCTGCAAAAGGATGAATGCTTGATGGTCTATGATATGGAATGCGCAGGCAGAAACAGGAGATACTATAAGATAACCGAAAGAGGAAATGCACAGTTGATTATGTATGAAACTGAATGGAAGAATTATTCAACTAAAATTACACAATTATTCGAGGGAGGGGTTTAAGAACATGAACAGAATCGAATTTATGGCACAGCTTGAGCGTCTGCTGATGGATATACCTGAGAGTGAACGCAGTGATGCCGTTGCATATTACAATGATTATTTTGATGAAGCCGGTCCGGAAAAAGAAGCGGAGATCATACAGGAACTGGGCAACCCGGGAAAGGTTGCAGCAACCATTAAAGCCGGCATGAAAAACAGTGAATACCGGGGAGAGTATACCGAAGCCGGATACCAGGATCCCGGTATGAAAGAGAAAATACAGACGCCCGCTGAAAAGTATCAGACACCAAAACAACGCCGGGGCGCCGGAAAGTGGGCACTGATCATTATCCTGATAGTATTTGCTTCGCCCATTCTTCTGGGTGTTGGCGGTGGTATATTTGGAGCAATTGTTGGCGTTCTGGGTGCTGTTATTGGCGTGCTGGTATCGGTTGTTGTAGGTGGTGCCGGGCTTTTAATTGGTGGACTTGGAGGAATTGTTGCCGGGATTATTGAGTGTTTTACCAGTCCGGCTGGTGGGTTGGTGATGATGGGCAGTGGAATGGTAATGTTTGCGATATCTTTGCTCTTCCTTATTTTGGGAATCTGGTGCATATTTCGGCTGTTTCCAAAACTCTTTCGTGTAGTTACCAACTTCCTGTCCAGGGTATTACACCGTGGAAGAGGAGGTGAGCAGGCATGAAAAAGTCATTTAAGGTAATGCTGATCATCAGCGGGGTCTTTGGGGCTCTCGGCCTGTCCCTGATCATTGCCGGATTAGTTCTAGGCGCAAGTTGGAACCAGATAGCCGAGTCGATCACTTCCGGAAAGTATTCCATTGTATATCCGGGCAATGATAATATTGCTGAAAAGGATTCGATAACATCAGGAACCTATGATTTAAAAGAAATTAAGAATCTGGTCATTGATGTAGGGGCAGGTGACATCGAGATTGTAAATGATGGGAAAGACCAGCTGAGTATTGAGAACGACAATAAGCGGGGAAAACTTTCGGTTACCGTTGATGGAGATACTCTGAAGATCAAATGCCGGGGAAGACAATTTCGAAATGGCGGTGAGGCCGTTATCACTATTCCGGCAGATATTACCTTTGAAAGAATTACACTGGAAATGTCAGCAGGAACCCTTAATGTTCAAAGGCTAAATGCAAAAAAACTGGATGTCTCTGTTAATGCAGGCGAACTGGATTGTGAGGAAAAGCTGATAGCCGGGGAATCCAACTGGGAGATCAATGCCGGTAAGATTAATGCCGCATCGCTGGACTGTAAGTCTACTTCATTAAGCTGTAGTGCGGGAAAGATGGATATAACATTGACAGGAAAAGCGGAGGACTATTTCATAGAAGGAAAGTGTACGGCAGGAAAAGTAAACTTTGATGGCCATGGATTTGACTGGGATGACCATCTGGAGTATGGTTCTCACGATGCGAAGCGCACGATTGATGTAGACTGCACCGCAGGAGCCCTTGACATTGATGTCATAAACTAATATAAATAATTATATATTAAGGAGGAAGTTCACTATGGAAAATAAAAGATTATATCGTTCATCAACCGATTGTATGCTGGCAGGTGTATGCGGAGGTATTGCCGAATATTTTAATATCGATCCGACGCTTGTGCGTCTGGCATGGGTGTTATTCAGCTGTCTGGGCGGTTCCGGGGTATTGGCTTATATTATAGCAGCGATTATTATACCGAAGTAATAAATAAAAATATGTATGCTTTGTAACAAAAATATTCCCTGATCGGTTGCATAAAACAGAGAAAAAAGGTCATACTCCAAAGAAAGAAAAGGAGTGTGACTTTTTTATGAAAAAGGATAAGAAGATAAATTTACATGAAATAACGGCAGAAGAACAACTAAAATATGAAATTGCGGAAGAGTTAGGATTACTGGACCGAGTTCTGGAAAGTGGGTGGAAAACGCTCTCTGCGAAAGAAACGGGAAGAATCGGAGGCTTGGTTACAAAGCGTAAACGCGAGTTGAGTCAGGAAAACCTTCGCAGCGAATAGCCATCGATTTGACAGTCTGGGATGATGGGGATGATGTTACAGTTCAGCCTTCGGCTGAACTGTAACGGGGTGATTCCAATTTTTGTTATAATGGATTGACGAGGGTGTTGTTCTATGATATTATACAATGGTATAATTCCATATGCATAATAAGTGCAACGCCGCATTCGGCAGCGTTGAAGAGGGAATAGGGTGAGAATCCCAAACGATCCGGTCACTGTATTTAGGGAGCGATACTTTGTAAAGCCATTGTACTGTTGTATGAGAAGGTAAAGTAAAGCGATGATCTATAAGTCAGGAAACCTGCTTATTATGATAAAGGTTGAAACTTCCGTGTAAAGTTTTGCATCCTGATCCATGTGTCATATTTGGATTTTTGTGTCTGCTTTTTACGGAGAGCAGGCATTTTTTATGGAAAAACTTCTGATTTCAGGGTTTAAAACCTTTCAATACGGATTATGCAAAAAGGAAGGGATAATACTCCGGTGTTTTAAATTACAGTTAAATCAAATTACCTCCTCCGCATTTTGGTAATATTGATATTCCTCTTGACTGTGACAGTGCGTGAATTGCCGGAGTAGGATACTTCCTGTCTTTAGGAACTATAACATTTGCTGTAACTTTAGTACTGCATAAGTGCTGTTACTGTTCACACGGCGACTATTCCGCGAGGTGTTTCCGTGCATAATGCACGGAAATCCCGAGACATACAACGCGCGAAATTATGCAGTATGCATAATTTCTGTGCATCGCGAAGCGTGTTA